>ENA-OOXM01001350-OOXM01001350.1-human-gut-metagenome-genome-assembly--contig:-NODE-1350-length-18598-cov-6.419781_pt1 | contig 18598 bp, 10 predicted proteins | sample MGYA00241589_ERZ501347 | MGnify/ENA primary metagenome ERZ501347 (study PRJEB25962, sample SAMEA2042832) | human gut metagenome | biome: human gut; feature: human-associated habitat; material: faeces...
GTAATTATCTCAATTTTTCAAAGGACAGAAAAGGTACCGGATATGGAGCGTTTACTTATTTACTACTCTAACAAGCATAATATTAGTCATATCAATACTGTATTGACCCAATATATAAGGAAGACGTAATCTGTCAATCTCACTCAATCCATTCTTATAAAGCAAAGAATATTGCTCCTTTGCCCATTCTATTTTGTCAATTTTCTTTACATTACCATCCCTATTAACGGTATTTGGCTCCGCCAAAATACATCCTAAAAATTCCGCATCACTGCTTGCATGACTAAATGTAGCTAATCCTCCTACTGTTGTTACATCAAAATACGAAGCATTAGCCTGCCACAATGTATTGATTGCAGCAACTCCGTAATATTTCCCATCTGAATATAATTTAGTCAATCTTTGATAATTTGAATCAATATACTCTGTGTATAAATTTCCTCCACGATATCTTGCATATGTAATATCCTTCAACCATTCTCTCATCTGATTGCTTCCAATTTCCATCTTCGCAAAGTCAGAATGAATCAGCTCCTCTTTTTTTCTTCCTCTTTATAGAACACATCCACATCAAGTCCCGCTGTTAGGTTTGATAATACGGCGCTATAAGGCACCTCAAAAGGACTCTCGTCTTGTATTCCAGGTCTAATCTCCACCTTACTATTCCATCTGTATTTTAATTCATCTATCGAGAATCTTACAGTCGTGGAAGAAGATGAGGAATTTGACCTAGTATTTGAAATAATAGGACGTAAACAAAGTCCTTTAGGGAATTTCACAACATATGCATCATCAAAACTTTTATCAAATCTCCTGGTTTCAACACGAACCTCTGACGCAATCATAAATACAGCGTAAAAGCCTATGACAAATTGTCCAACCGCCTTATATCCTGAAGAATTCAGTCCTGGGAACTCTCTTTTTGCCAAATCAGAAGCCCAAAAACTGCTACCAAAATTCAACAAACATTCTTTTAGAGTCACTAATGACATTCCTATTCCATTATCTTTTACTGTAACCCATGTTATGCCTTCAACTTTTTCTATTGATACAATTATTTTACCTTCGAAATCTCGATCTATCATTCTTCGAGCACAAATAGCATCTCTTCCGTTTTGAATTAATTCACGCAGTACAATTTCCAATTTGTGTTCCGATCCATACAATTTTTCTCCACCAAGATTATTAATAAGTCCTTCTATATTACTTATATGAACAGACGCATTACATGGCATCCATCCATCAGTTTCTATATATTGGCAAAGATGTTCTTGAGAATCAGCTCCTGTTACACTATGCGCCTGAAATTCACATATATTATTTCGTTTCATTAGTTCATTTGATACCTTTAGTTCATGATTTAACACGCATACCGCATCATACGCTACATTCCAAGCTGCAAAATCCTCTTCACCGAATTTCATATTTGATCGAATTATTACTTTACTATCATCTCTCAAATCTGTATCAATTTGAGACAACCTATTTTGTGCAATCCAATGATTTCGAGAGACACCATTAATATCTAATAATTTAAGAAGATAATCCGGTGCACGCCCCGCATCAATATGCCCTGCATCTGCACATCTTAATATACACGCAAGCTTTATTGGATTAATTCTCCACTCTCGAGGAAATCCTGAAATGGCGGAGAATTGACACCCCAATTTCTCTACATCTTCAATATTCCAATGGTGACTGGCAGCAATTTTACAAATAATCTCACCTAAATGGATTCGCAACAATTCATCTTCTATGATATAAAATCTAGATCCATCTGGTTTTTCGAATAACTGCTTATATAATTGCTCAGCATATTTTGCGTGTAACAATCTTATTGTACTGAAATCAGTCTCATATAATCGAATTTCCTCTGTTGAATATTCTTTTCCCTTATAATCAGCATAATAATCTTTCCATTCTATTGTCTCACGTAATCTTTCCCGTCCTCCAGCTGCCTCGTATGACAAAACTGCATCATGCATAAGAAATGCACAACCCAAAACAAATCCCTCTAGCGGATTAATGTCATAGTCATTGCCTGTAATAACACTTCCTACCTGCCATAAACTATCAACATGCGAAATATCATGAACTGTAAGAGATGGAAAATCTCTCCTAATTTTGTCCAAAATAAACTTTGCATTGTCACGCGCTCTTAAGAAAGCCTGTTTCAACTCTTCTCTCTGTGAATCATTTCCATATTCAGTATTATCAATAGAATTTTTCCATAATAAAGTTTCTTTATAATCCATATCTACTCTCAACTTTCATCCATTCAATCTCTTCCGAATACTTCAACTTCGAATCATGCAACTCATGTAAACTACAACCATACTGCTTCCTTCATATGTCAGCTTATAAACTTCCCCATGCTAAAGAAACAACACTTTCCTTATAATTTTTAAAGATACTTTTCTCATGTGTTTTAAAAGTAATAGTACGAAGAAAATCCTTCCTTGACATATCCCACTCAAAAAATTGCTCATTATTATTCTTCAAATAATCCACAAAAATATCCAGTGCAATGTCTGCACAATTTCTATTGCCTGTCCCCGTATATGGAAGGGAATTAATTACTCCATTAATTAGTATTTGTGATGTAGACGACAATAACGGGCATTTGTTAAATACCAACACCCACCAGAATTCTCTATATTCAAAAATTGCCTTTTGTACCCTAATTGCTTCAATACGTTTAGCTAATATTTGCTCAATTGTTGTTTTGATATCATTATAATATTTCTCATTATACTTTGAGTACAATAAATAGGTTGCCCAAAGTATAGGATCATCTTTCTCATGAAGCTTTTTAATAATCCTTTCTTCCTCCACATATGGGATTTCAATTTTCGCTTGAGTACAGAACAAAAATAAATCAACAATATCATTCAAATTTGCCTTTTCAAATACAAATGCATATTTATTTAGCAAATTCTGAAGACTCCGAGATTTACTAAAAATATCATACTCATCTCGTACATAACTAATAATTGACAAAAGCTTCTGCGTATTATTATAGTTAGGGAAAAAGGAATATGCATAAAACACAAGATCCAAAAAACTGAATATTGTTGATTCAGATACATCTTTCTTAAAAATACGCACCTTATCTTTATTCTTACCAATATGATTTAATATAGCGCTAAGAAAATATGCGATCAATGTTCTATCCTTAGCTTCATATTTGCAAACAATCTCATTTAATTGATTCATTATCGATTGTTTCGATTTCGACCCATACCGAATAACATACGATTTCAACAAATATGGACGAACATCACCATTTTCCATCTGCATTTCTCGTTCAACATATACTTTTTGCTCTTCTCTAGTCGTAAAAAGCATTTCACATATTCGATTTGTAAACAAATTGGCTTCAATTAACCAACCTTCTAAAACAAAAGGGACTTTACTCCTATATAATTTTGATTCGTTTAATCTTAGTAAATACTTTCTTGCTAATTCAGAATACAATTCTACAATCAAATTAGCTAACTCTTCTGTTTTTGCAAATATAAAAATATCATCCACATATCTATACACGTTATAATCCTGACCACAAATAACTCCCAAATTTAAAAGTCTACTATTAACACCAACATCAATAAATTGTAGCATTAACTCAGCAATCATTCTCGAAAATTCCGGTCCAACAACTATGCCATTTGATCTTCTTGCATTTATGTTCTGTAGTACTCTATCAATGACAGAATAAATATTTGAATTATGGTCAAATCCCTTTGTATCGATGGAATCCTTGCCAATTACCCATGTGTATGTATGCGTATATATACTATCAAAACAAGCTTTATAATCTGTTTTAATAAAATAGGCATATTTACTATTCAACACAAGCCATTTTTCCGATGATGTAAACGCAGAAATCGACTTATATGGCAGAATATTAAAAAACATGCCTGTTTGCTCAATTACTTCTCTTCCTGCCTGCTTGCTTTCCTCACTAAAATACCTGATGACAGACTTATTTTTATTTTTATAGCAGAGATCATTATTTCTATGATGATATCGTAGAGAAAAACAAGCATTCTTGTCCAATAAATTCAATAACTCCTTTTGATATATCCCAACAAATAATAACATTTCAATCGCAGCAAGTGGCTGCACTAAACTTATCTCTCTCACGGTATGTAATTCTTTCATTATTGAATATTTCAATGGCATTGATGCCCAACACTTTTTCCCTTGAAACATTCCTTCAGCCTTGGCTTTGGTTTCCTCAAGCTGTTTATACATTTGTTCCACTTCATCTGATCTTCCTATCAAATATTCATAAAAATGTGAGTAAGTAAATCTATCTGATAACTCATTTGGCAAAATATCCGTCAATAAGTAATCTAACTGATTTCGTTTTATATTATTTAAATTCATTGACTTTATCTCCATTTTGATCAATAATAATTATTGAACATTTAATGTTCATGTAATCCTTTGGATTACACACGTCAGCTATACAAAGTACCTTCAATACGAAGACTATACGTTGTATTTGAATAGCATCTCTTTCGGGGGATGCTATTCTATTTTTATTTTTTCAAGATAATCTATTACAATTCTATAATAGTCTTTTCCTCGACATGAATAACTAGAATCAATCTTTAACATCCAGTCCAAAAGAACCTCTTTGGGAATACCAATGTTTTCTTCAAAAAGAAGTGTTCTATTTCTCTTCATATTAGAGAAAAGGTTATACATACTTTCTTCATTACATTTTTTAGGAATAAAATATGGTCTTTTCAAATGGTATTTTCTTAACAAAATATAATATAAATTCTCTAGAAACTCTTTGGTGTCTCTATGGAGATAGTCAGTATAATTTCGAAGTTCATTGTAATTTGCTATCACTCCCTTTGTTAACCAATCAAAGGAAGTTCCCATCAGTTGTCTTGCTATTACAACTCGTGAAGAAAAAATTTTCATTCTTTGTCTAAGTAATTCTTCATCGTGATTTACTGCATATTGAGCAAAAGCACGTTCAATTATATTGGAATATCGACTTCTCTTCTTTTCAGTAATACCATACTGAAAAGAAATATTTTCATCAAATTTATTAATAAAAAACTCATATCCTAAAAAATTGAATTTCTGAGATGCTAACAGACCTCTCCTTGATATGTATGAAAACTTTCCTGGCGATGTACTTAACCTAACTGAGCAAGGGCCAAAGGTCTCACTTATTGTCATATTAATGATATCAATAATTTCATCTTGTGAAACATAGCTATTCAACATAATAAGCATATCATCCACATAACGTTCATAGAAGAACACACCGTATGATGTCAACCTTGCTTTCAATTTTTTGTCAAAATCTCGGCACACTATCTCTGTCATACCATTTGATAGGCATAATCCTGCATAACAATACTTATATTCATCAATGTACTTTTCTAATATATCTTTATCTCCCCTAGGTAATAATGATGGCAACAGATATTTTTCATAAACAAAGCGTGATAATACACTATCAAAAAATGATTTAAAATCTGCTCGAATTATTATAAAATCGTTCATGTTCTTTAATGCTGGTATTGTGTTAAAAAGCAAGTTTATAATTTTACTTCTACTCGAATATTCAATCTTAAACACTTTATCTAAACGCTTCTTCAAATAATGACAAATAAAATTTTCAACCGATAATTTAGGATAGTGATAAATAACCCGTCTTTTTCCGCTTTGTGTGAAAATCTCTTTTACCTTTGTTGAAAAATCAAATGTTTTGTTCTCTACTGCAAAAATACATTGTCGAACCCACATATCAATATCAGCATCCGTTAATGTATAATCTATTCGCCTAATTACATCATGAATATTTTCTAACATCCTTTGTAATTTCCTCTTCTATTTTTCTTTATATATACCAATTACATAAAAGTATTATCCGTAAAATCTAACACATATCCGCTCTATTAAATAATAATAAAATATTTTTCTTCTTTTTGAGAAATAAAATCCATTTCTATTCCTTCTCCCTTGCATCAAGGTCATTTGAAATCAAAATTAAATAATCATTTTAAATTACTATTTGATAGAATTTCTAATTTTTTTGATAAAAACAAACGCCTTTCTAATGAACACAAATACAGACTCCAACAATACTGCACACAGACAAATAAAAAAAATGATCAAACAAAAAAGTTGTATTTTTTCTATTTTTACAAAAGAATAGACGCACGCACAAAAATAACACACAGTAAATTCAAATACTATGCGAATCAGTGTTTTGGTCTTTATTGGCAAATATTGATAAATTCTAAAATATCCAGGTTGTAAATACCCAAGCTTTTTTCTTAAATAAATACAATTATCATGTATATTATCACAAAAAGAACTATATATCCTCTCTTGTTCCTCCATGGCTGTACATTCACATAGTTGCTTGTATATCATAGTCGTAGATCTGTCAATATATTTTTCATATTTACAAAAATACTTTTTTGTCTTTTCTATGACTGTAGAAATTTCTATTGAATCTTCTCTCATTATCCTATAAACCGGGTAGTAAACTCTATTGTATGCTAGTTCCATTTTATCAAGCGGTCTATTTTGAAAATTATTGTACCTTCCTATCAAAAAGGCTGTTACGCTTGTCAATAATGTAGGGGCTAATGTTATAAAAAAATCCATAAATTTTTCATTCATTATCTATTTCCTTTTCATCATATGTCATTTTTAATTCAACAGTTACTCGTTATTCAATTTAGAAATTACGCCCTGAACAATATCGTTTATTATGCCATAAACTCTTTGAGTTTCCTTATCATCCGACATACCATTCAATACTATCTTCGTTATCATCAGGTCCAGCGAAACAACCAATCAATCCATCCACCCACAACAATTCATTTAGTAACTTTAAAACATAGTCTTTATTCAGTCCTACTTCATTTACTATGTCAATCGTTAAATGTTTTCCTTCGCAGCTATATTTGATATTCTCTTTTATCCCATGTTCTCTTGTCAATATTTTGTCTGTATTATAACAATATTTTTATCTTGTTCATATTACCTCTTTACTCATCTTTTAATAAATCATTGTTCAAAATTAAGAACTGTTGATTGCGTTTTCATAACTATTTTTCCTTTCGGAGCAAAGTTTGGACCTGCAATAGCATCGGCAATTCTCTTAATTTTGGGGTTATCCCCATCAATAATAAGTGTCAAAGATTGTGTTGCTCTCGAACATGCGACGTAAAAATTCCGTTTTTTTATTTCATCAGTAAAACTTTTTTCATCAATATCAACAATAATAACTACTCGGCTTTCTAATCCTTTAAATTTCTTTGCTGTTGTGAAAAGAACAGATGAATTACTCTTTTCTCTTGTAATAGGAATTTCGCAAAGCCTATATATATTGTTCATAATGGATTCTGATTCCGTTTTCAACGTAAGAATAACAATGTCACTATAATCGTATCCATGTTCCTCGCCTGTAAGTGTTTTTAATAATTTCGCTAGTTTAAAAACTGGATCATTTCCTGCAAATATTAAGCCTGTTTTTTCCCCCTTGCTCATTTGAATCTTCTGATTTAATTTAATATCAATTACATTATATGCTGTAAGTGCTATCTCATAAGTGTTACGGCAATTTTTTGTAAGTAATAATCTACATTCAGACTTTTCTATCCACTCAGGTACCTTTGCAGTCTGAATAACCTGATTCTTATCGTAAAATGCATAAAACCTACCTTCTTTTAATTCAGCAAAATCTCTAAAATAAATGATCTCTCTATCATGGAAATCCTGTGCTTCATCAATTATCACATCATCATAGTCCAGATCAGACCAATCTATACGCTCCAATACATCCGCACGAGTATCTGCATCTGACAAATCTTCCTCTATATTACTGTGTGCTACAATAAATGAATGAATATTATAGTATGTAACGTTTTTATACGGATACTGTTTTTTTAGATAAGCATACAAAAATTTATTAAAACATAAAAATAATACTTTATGTCCCTCATTCCCAAAATTTTTCGCTGCTTCTTTTGCAATTAAGGTCTTTCCAGTCCCGGCAACACCCTGAATCGTTGCAAAACGCTGTTCAGAAATATAGTCCAATAATCCCATCTGCTCTTTAGTTAATTTCAAAAAGGCATGATCCAGTTCATCTTTTTTCACCAATGGCGATGTAATTAGTTCAAAATCTGATGCAATCGCATCTAATATCAGCTTAAATTCTTCATCTGATATATTAACTTTATCTCTTGAACAGTAAAAATCGTAAACGTCATAAATTGCTTGCGCTCCCCTGCTAAAGCTCGATAAATCAAGAACTGCTTGTGCTGCCTCACGATAAGCCAACGGAAAGCTTTTAATTTTTTCACCAATTGTACATCCAGGAAACCACACTGCAACCTCAACAGGAAATCGGTCATCTAATGCTAATTTTTTTTCAGTAGCACCAACTAGTTTCTCAAGAACACTCCTATAATGATATGCCCCATCAATTGCTTGCGATAATGGATCTCTCTTCTTTTTGGGATCTAATACAGAATTTTCCCTTGTCTCTGTATTTATCTGATGAAATACCGTTCCGGTATATTCAATATCTCCACCTTTTACTTCCAAAACAAGTGCACCCAAATTTCTATTGATAATCAAAAAATCATTTTCTTTCCACGTAGCTGCCCACTTTTTTGTTTTCTTTAGCCATTGAACCGAATGAAAAATATAAAAATTTTTTCCTAGTTTTTCTAACGCTTCATATACTTTAAATTCTGCAAATGGCAATTCCGATAAATCTTCTTTTATGGGATATATGTTCGCCATTATTTAAGCACCTCTTTTATTTCCTCTAAGTTTATTTCATAAATTCTATAAACTATCCATCCTTTTTTTCTAAACCCCGCTATAATATGGTCTGCAGTGTCCTGCTGACATATTAATACATTTTTTGAGGGCCATGACAAAAGTATATTATCCCCCCAGTCAGACTTCTTTAATACCGTGCTCAAATACTCAGGAATTACCACATTCAATGTTGCAATCTTTTCAATAATAACCCAGTCATTTTCATCAAAAAAAATTTTTAACTCTGACCAGTTCTTATACTGATGTGTAGGATATGACTTTTCCCTATCAACCGCCTTGAGCATAGAAACATTTTCTATCGTTTCCGTCGAAGACACTGATTCACATAATACATCATATCCTAAAAAATAATCCTCAATATAATCCCATCTCTCATTATCAGTAGTTAATTCTTTGAAAAATTTTAATAAAATGCTCACATCACGATCATGCTTCTGTTTTGCTTTATTCACATAATTGTTTGAATAAAATGCATTTCCCAAAACAATATTTTTAATCTTTTGTGGATCGTTCAAACGAATAAATATTTCTGGTTCCTCGCCTCCTACAATTTCATACGAAACATAATTAAATATCGATAATAGTTTAAGTGCAATATTGGACCATTCATCATTGGCAATATTCATATAACTAGAATAACTCGCCTCACCGCTCTTTGTAATCTTGTTTATGAGCTTAGATTTGATAACGCCTTTACGCATATATTCTTTAAAATTACCATTAGAAAGTAAATAATAACTTTTCGCAGAATTATCATTACTTCTCCTCTTAACACAAGTCATATTAGGATCCACTAAATCAAACAAAGAGTTTGCAATAATTCTAGCTTGTGTCACTCCATATCGTTCCCTGATTACTCGTATGAAGTCTTCTGTAGAAAAATAACTTTTTCCAAATTCTCTGTATAAAGCATCTCCTATATATTCAAAATCCTCAAGTATTCTCTCTCTAATTTCACTTAAGAGCAGATTACCACGGGTCTCAATGTTTACTCGCTGTCTTGGCGAAAAATATTTTCTAACAGATGGCATAATTGCAATTTTATCCTTTGCCGTTGATCCATCATTAAAATACCAATATTTAAATTGTGGAAAAGAAATATTACCATAAAACTTTTCCCATATCTGTTTCAAATCTAAGATATACACATCGCCAGTATCACTAAGTGTTGAACCATCTGGCTGTATTTCTTGATACCTACCCTTCGATAAAAACATAAAACACTTACCATATTCCGAATTCAACACCGTGGGTTCGTGCTCTTTATCAATCACAACATACGCTTTTGTAAACACACTCTGTGGTCTTGAAATAATCACTTTAAAGTTGTACTTATCATAAAAATCTTTTTCCAACATCAACAGACACGTTTTGAGTTTATTGATACACTGCCCCTCATCCTTTACACCTTTCCCATTAAAAATATAAGTAAATGATTGAGGCGATATTAAAAAGCTTCTCGCTCCATTCTTATTTTTATATACATCATAGATTCCTTCCAACACCTTTTTTATCTGATATTGCCTAATCTGAGACATGCCAAATAATCTATTCATATATGTCATATCATTATAGAAAAAATCTGTTGCAGCTGTGCCTACCATCCCAGCTTGTCTAGCTGCCCTACCTATTTCTTGAACATAATCACATAAATTTCCTGAAACTGCATAATGATATACATTTTGAACATCATCTATATCCACGCCCATTCCAAAAGCCTTCGTTGCATATATAATTGTCTGATCACCAGACTTGAATTTTTTTAAAGTTTCTTTTTTTATTTCGTTGAATGACTCAAGGCTTAATTCATCCACATTCTTTCCAGTAAATACTCCAATTCTTGAATCTGTCCTAATTCCTGCATATCCTTTCACTCCTCTCGAAGCATCAAATGCATTTTGAGCATAGGGAAAATATGCAATAGTCTTCTCATTATTGGCTAACCATTTTTCTACTCGTTCCGACATGCTCTTAGTTTTCTGAGCTTCATATGTTGCCTGGGGAATTTTTGCAAGTTCACATATTTTGACATCAAATTTGATGTTTTCTCTTCTGGCATATCCAATAAATTTAATCGGGTTCTCCATATATAAACTAATAATAGTATCACTTACAGAGTCATCGATTCCACCATTTATCGCTGTTGCCGTAAACGCGCAAATTGGGAAATTATATATATTTCGCGTTTTTCCCACCGTAGTCTGAATTTGATTTCTAAGCCTATTTATGTAACTTCCAAGATACCAATAATCTGGTCGAAATCCCATTCCCCATGTTGTCACAATATGTGCTTCATCTATAATTAAAAGTCCTATCTCTCTTTCCCCAATGATTGTCTCTAAAGAATATGAAAGAAGTGTTTCTGGACTTAGGTATAGCAAATCGACTTCTCCATCTTTGATACGTCTAAGAACAATTTCCCTTTCCACCTGAGATATCAAATCTGAGTTAAATGTTTCTACTCTTTTATATCCATTTTTTATTAGCTTTTCTTTCTGATCCTGCATAAGAGCTTTTACAGGTTCTATAATAATAGTAAGTTTATGATAATGTTTCGCTAAATAAATCGCGGGTATTTGGAACATTATTGATTTACCGGCTCCGGTTGATGCTGTAATAAAAATATCCCGGAACGAATTTCCTGGTGAAATGTCATATGATTTTTCTGCCTGATGAATTATTTCTTGTATCAACGTTGATTGCGATATTTCAATAATTTCTTTATTTATATCAGGGTTCTTATAAAATTTAAGCATTCTGAATCCATTAAATCCCTCAATATGAATGTCGTTTTTAGCAATCTCAATCAATTCATCCTCCATTTCAGTATCTTTATTCAACTGCTCATGGGACTTAATTAGTTTAATTTTGTTTATAATACAATATGCTCTAAGAGATGCAACAATTCTTTTTGCTACCAGTCCATCTGTCATTTTTATTCCCAACACAGAAGGTTTTGTATTCATGATGTGAGCTAAATTACGCAGATAAGTATCAATATCCTCATTAACAAAAATATCAATATCTGGTGTTTCCTGACTCTCTTCAATTTCTATCATACTCGAGTAAAATGGCTTGATATCCACATCATTTTCTTTATCATACTCGAAGTTATAAAAGCTACCATAATAGGTTCCCTCTACATGCACTAACGTATTATAAACAGACAAATATTTTTGACATTCCTCACTACACTCATCCATAGAATCAGAATTGAGATTCTTCTCTATTTCCGCAGCAAGTTCCTCTGGCAGTTCAAACGGCAACGGATAGTAATCCGGATATAGATTGTTGGTAAATATAGTTAACCTTAAACCATCCTCTCGAATTGCATCATCCACCCTATTTTTTATTAACGTATATTCCTCATAGGTTAACCAGACCTTATCATCCTCTTCTAAAGATAACAACGCCATATCTATTTGCTTTCTCATTTTCTTACTATACTTCAGAACATTCAATCGCTCCATAATATTCATATCTACAAGTGGCTTGTCTTCTATTTTGGACAAAAAATCTTCTTCAAATCCTTTATATACTAAAAGTATCATTAGCTTCCCTTCCTATTCATCTATTCTTATCGTTTATTTTTACTTTTGATCATATATCTTCTAAAGACTATCATTTAATACCATTATATACTCTTTAGTTCATATTTTATATTGGACATAAACTCGTCTATTAAATATGCAGATTTGTGCTCATCATCTTCCAGGGAAAAAAATTCCTGAATCTTATTTTTAAGCTCAATCATACTTGCTTTGCAATTGGCATCCCCATTTAAAACTACTCCCATCTTTGTAGTATCAATCGGGACTTCATGATATTTGGGATTTCCAAATGAAAAGTTCGGCACATATACTCCTACATAATCAGTCTGAACGACCCATGCAGCCCCCATCTCACTCAAGCATGCCGGACTCTCTAAATATTCATCTGACCATAATATAATCATAAATACCTGATCATTTATGTTAGCACGCAAGTAATCATAAATTTTTTGCCCCATCGGTATTTTATGTAATGGATGAGATGTATATATAAGTTGATCATCTCCAACCCCCAAGCCAATAATTAGCTTTTCTAATGCATCAGCATACTTCTTATCACTAGACTTATGACTTAAAAAAATCTTCTTTTTTCCATTGTGAATTATTTCTATCGATTTGTCTTTTTTTAAATTTGAGAAATCATAATTTTTTAATTCCATGAATGTTTTCTCAAGAAATTCTTTTATCTCTACATGCTCTCGCTGTTCTGAGTCACTCACATATTCATTCCTTTGAATTGCACATATATTATCATTATACCATTTAATAATTCTTTCCAAATAATATAATAAATCATCCCTTTCGCCATTATCTATTGCCTCTTTAAGACCATCTAAATAGCAGATTATGCTTCCTTCTGTATAGGAATTTATTATGGAATAAATACTATTGTATTCCATTCTTAGTTTATCAAATGAATCAATCATTTTTTCTTCTCCCTCTACATTTTTTAATTGAAACTTCCAATCATGGCGTTAACAGAATGATCGCTTTAAGCCATTATCTTTTAGTAATCATTTTTTCACATAGCATATACTATATATGGGCAATAATATTACTACTTATTATCCTTTATAATACCTCTCCAAATCTTCCCTCATCTGCCCTTTCACTCTCTCCCAATCCCCTTCACTCATCTTCGCCAGTAGCGCATGATTCAGTGAGATCACTCCCAAATCCTTCGAGTAGTACATAAATCTCTTTCTCTCGAACTTTTCAAAGGGATTGGTCAGCATGCTGCTTTTGATCATTTTCCGGTCTTTCAGAGTCTCGGCATTATAAGGGCAGCTGGGGCGATCCACCGGCAATCCTTTATCGATCCTATCCTGATAAAAGGCTATGTAATCTGTCAGCACATCCTCTATCTTCGCATCGCCTATCGTGTCCATATGATCGATAAACGACAGCAGGAACGGCATTTTATAGGACAGTGAATAATCTCTTTCCTCCAGGAATGCAAAAAAGTCATCCCGAACGGTGTCATCGTTATGTTCCTGAATGTTCAGTTCTTTTCTGTATTTCTCCACATCCTCCGGGCTGAACAGGCTGATCTTCTTGCTGCCGAATGGGAACTCCACCGTTGGTGTAATCTTCCCCTTACGGATCCAGCTGGTGATCGTTCCGGTATTGACGAAGTACTCTCTCGCCAGCTGTTCCTGACTGTAGTAATCCCCATACTTTTCTTCAAAGGTATGGATGTCCACTTCCACGATCCGTTCCACGCGCTCTGTGATGCCATCAATCTCGATCATTTGTCCCGGCAGGTAATCCTGTCTGGTGATATCGCCGAACGGAACATACAATGAGTTCCCGAAGATAGCATGCATACTGCAGGGTCTTACCATAGCTCCGTATTCATCTACCACATCAATGACGAACACATTTTTCTTGATGGATGTCCGGCGCAAACCTCTGCCGATCTGTTGAAGATACAGCACCTTCGACAGCGTCGGACGCGCCATAACAAGGATTCCGAGTTCCGGATAGTCCCAGCCTTCCGAGATCATATCACAGGCACAGAGGAAACGTATCTTATGCTCTTTGAACTCCTGCATAACCTTCTCCGGATGTTTTGTATCTCCACTGTAATCCTGCGCTGAGATACCGGCTGCGTTCAGCAGGCGTGCCATCTCTTTGGTATGCGCCTTGTTGATACAGAAGATAATTCCCTGACGTTTTCCGGCATCTCCCTCCGTGAAATAGCCCTTCAGCACATTTACGATCAAATCATTTCGGGAAGTGACACGCACACTCTTCTCCAGATCCGCATTCACATAATCTTTTCCGTTAAAACGGACATGGCTCAGATCAATATTCGTCTCGATCCGGTAGACATTCGCCCTCGCCACAACTCCCTTCTCCATTGCATCCTTCAGAGAAAGCTCTGTTGTATAATTTCCGAAGATTTCTTCCAGTCTCTTTTTATCCGGGCGCTGATCTGTGGCTGTCAATCCTACGAGGAATTCCGGCGCATAGTATTGGATCACCCGCTTTAACATCGGAGCCACCGCGTGGTGCGCCTCATCTACTACAATATAGGAATAATAATCCCTTGCTTTTTCATGGTAATGTCTTACCGCATAGCTGTAGGTCTTAATATCGATCCGGTCCTGCAACGGCTGCAGGTCTTTATCGATTCTCTCTTTCCAGTCCGCAATGATATTCGTATTCGGTGCCAAGATCAAAGCCCGGAACTGCTCTTTTCCGGCTGCAAATTTCTGAATATCTTCTTCTACGATCCGGGATTTTCCCGCTGCGGTAGGTAATACAATGAGGAATGCACGAATTCCTTTTTCCCGCCGTTCCTGTATCTGTGCAAGGCTGATCTCCTGGTGCTCATACAGTTCCGTCTTACGTTCCAACAGCAATCCCGCTTCCCTGAATCCACTGGTGTCTTTTCCCAGGTAAGACCGGATATCATCCTCGATACGATCCTTGAATAGGCAATCTTCCGTGGAAAAACGGTATAGCTTTAATCCCCACAATGCGCAGGTATTCTGCTTGCGCAATTGTTTGCGATAGCCCTCTATTCCGATCAACTGCGGATGGTGGTAATGAATTCCGTTTTCCTCGATGGCCACTCTGCTGTCTGCGGTATCTACGAGATAATCGAGGAAATAATTGTTGCCGTCTTCATCGGATATCCGGAATTCTTTTTGCAGGTATTTCAATGCCCGCATACCGTAGACATCCGTGAAATTCTGTTCAAACAGTAGCTCCAACGGCGATGAATCCGCATGCTCTCCTCTTTCTGAGATTTTTTTTGTAGAGTACAGCACTTCCTGTCGGCTTCTCTGCAGGCATTTTTCTATCGTTTCCGGATCGAATCCCAGGAATCGGAACACTCTCCGGTATATTTTCATATAGTGGTTTTGTTTATCTGTGATCAGTGTATAAGGAAAAATCTGCTCGCCATCGCGGCAGGAGCAGATTTCATCATCGATAATGACCATGTCCACTCCATCATCATAAAAGCGACTCACACCGCCATTCGGATAAGTCACTGTCTCCCGGAGGACATAGTTCGGATATGCAATTAAGAATTGATCTTTTTCAGGAATAGATTCAACCATCTTTCTTCCCTGTCCGGTCGTACATCTTCTGTCAGAAAGTTCCGCAGCTGCTGTAAACTTGTATGTTTTTTCAGCAGCTGCTCCAGTTTCTCTTCTGTAAAATCCAGAAAATATCTGCCGTTCCTTTCCCCTTCAAATACACCATACTTAAATGACATGTACAAAATGCCTTGCGGCTTCAGTGCCTTCTCGATGCGATATAACACTTCATCCAGTTCCCCATAGGATAAATGTAGCAACGATGAGCACGCCCAGATACCGTCATACACTTCCGATGCATCCAGCTCTTGGAACAACTGGCATTTCACCGGAATCCCCGTGTACTCTGATGCCAACGCGCACAGTTCCGCGGAGCCGTCTATCGCGTCTACCCGATAGCCATGCTCCAGGAAATATTTCGTATCCCTTCCGGAGCCGCAGCCCAGATCCAGGATCTTCGCCCCAGCAGGAAGCCCTTCTATAAATTCATCCTGCATTACATGAAAATCTACATTACGCGTGTTCTCCACAAAATCGGCGGCATTTTGATCATAATATTGAATTGTCTGATTCTTTTTACTTTTTTCGCTCATTTAAAAGTATCATAGCATATTTTCAGGAATACTGCAATCTATGTAAAATTGCTCCCTCTATTATATATATGACAATATGCGACAGAATCTTACAAACTTTTTACCGAAGCAACTTGATAAGGTTGCCACCGGGGATGCGAGTTGCCTCCCTCAATTACCACTACTGATATCACTTTGTCTAAACGTTCAAATAATATCACATTTTAATTGCATTTATATACTCTCGTAAATATTTGAAAGGGAACGGTATCACTGTCAGCTGACCATTATGCACAAAAGATACATTCATCATCGGCAACATTTTTTCGAACTTCACCGGTGCTTCATGAAATCCTTCCAGTTTTCGAATAACACACCCTCGTTGAATTTTGGGATGCATTCCCTCTCCAATGGTCCCTACACAGTAATACTTTTTCTCGTCTTTCTCAAACATCTTAATATCAAGGCAAGATGCCAGCAATTCTTCTCTTCTCACCCTTCCACGGAGTTTATTATCTCCTTCTGCCAAAAGGTTTCCGATAATATCTATTTCGGGAATAGTGAACAATCCCGTATCCTTGATAACATTCATACTTCCATCAGCGAATCGGATAACTCCCTTCACAATTTCAGAATCTGTTCGTGCCTGTTCAAAAATTTCTATCATTTCCGTGTATTCATTTATTTCAAAGAGTGTCATTTCCTGCTCTTTGATTTCAAAAGTACCATCCGGTCTTACCGTCATAATAAGATAACGCTTTACATCATCCATCTCTGCTTCCATGCCAAAAGAAACAGACTGTGTGAATCCCAGTTTTTCCCAATCAAATAGAGAAATCTTTTTTTCCTCAAGATCCTTTTTGATAATTACTTCATGTATCACCGTTGCGATTGCGAATTCACTGCTATCGGAAAAGTCTTCAAATGTAATATGTTGAACTGCTATTCCCTCATAATTTTTGTCGTGCGGATCATTGACTCCATTATAATATTCAGCATTATGAATCAGAATAATATTCAGCTTATCTTGGGCTACTCTCTTGCCCAAAGTTGCCTCTATCCCATATTTTGTGTGGAGCAAATTTCTTATATTTTCGCAAAACATACTGGAATATGTATCATTTATCTGATCCACAATATGTATACCTTTTGCGTCCAAAACAGTCTTAACCCTTTTTATGTTTTCTCTCTGAACACTCTTAGAATAATCTACTCTCTCAATAATAGGCTCTTCCCGAAATCCGAGCCTGCAAATTCCTTCATACTTATCGTTGAAGATAGTAATTATTGCATTCAACACTCCCATCTTAGATTGTTCATATTTTGAAAGACTCTGAAATTCCAGGAATGCGAGCGTTGTTTTTCTATCATCCAGTTGTCTTAGAATAAAACAAGTTTCTTCCTCTCCTTTCAGCTTTCTCCTGAGTGTGTTGTTAGCTGAAAAAATGTATTGGGGATAATCTTCAAACTTACGTTTTGTAAACGTGATTTTTTTCTTCAGACGCTCTGATGTAAAAGTTCTTACTGCCAGATTCAGATACAGTTTTTCCGCTACATTTAGTTCCAGACAGGGTACCTGCCAGATAACATCCTCTTTCTTCTCTTTCCCTCGTTTTATCCAATAGGGATGAAAACAATAGAGATGCCCTGTGAGATTATTACATTTTAAAAATTCTGAATCATAGGATCCCAGCGCATTCAATAAAAGTTGAATCAATAAATGATCTTTTACCTCTGATGTTGCAACCGGTGAAATGGAAAATTTATCTCCATCCGCAACTTCTCCAAGAAGTTCTTTTAACTTTCTTTTGTTATCCGAATTCTTTGACATCAATAAAAGCATTTTTCTTCCGGATTCAAATTTTATTGCTTTAATATCGTTGCACAGAACTGATGCATCCAAAATATAAGCACCACGCTTTATGTATTTCTCGCTGGTCTCTAAGCAGAAAATGTCATATTTTCCCGCCACTTTTTGTCTATCAATAAAATAATCCAGACTATTGGTTTTTATACTCATCAATGCACCTCCCCAAAATATCCCATGCTGCTTTGTCATAACTAAGTATACCGTCCGTTTCTT
>ENA-OOXM01001388-OOXM01001388.1-human-gut-metagenome-genome-assembly--contig:-NODE-1388-length-18250-cov-5.521957_pt1 | contig 18250 bp, 18 predicted proteins | sample MGYA00241589_ERZ501347 | MGnify/ENA primary metagenome ERZ501347 (study PRJEB25962, sample SAMEA2042832) | human gut metagenome | biome: human gut; feature: human-associated habitat; material: faeces...
GTAAAAGCTAATAGATAATCACACTAAAATAGGGGAGAATTAACACGAGCGTGTTACACAAATTATGTTGGTTTTCTAATTGTAAGACCCGACTTTGTGTACAAAGGTACGTTTTTTCTATCATTTACAATCATTTAGGAAAGAAAATATTTTGACTATCGGCTAATTGTTGCCCAAATGTTGACCAAATCAAGCTTTTTGTTTTCCTGAAACCAACTGATTACCAACGGAATATAGGGTGTGTCGTGTTTTACAATTAGAAGACCAAGAAAGACTGATAGAGACGAAGCCACGAAAGTAGGTGAAATAACCTATCACAAACGGCAAAATCTTGATGGTATTATTATGGACATTGTCATTGTAAAACCGGCCCAGTTATCCCAAGTGATGACAGCCGACAGCGACATAAAGTAGATAAAGAAAATGACGCAGGTATGCTCGCTTACTTCTTCTACAGCCGACGTAAAAGCTTGTGAAAACAAGACTTTACCAAAGGGCATCCGTATAGTTGGGGCTGATGATAAATCGGCTTCAAAAGTGAAAGGAATGCCCAGAAGCGAAGAAGACAAAGCACCGTGGGGTTATCTTTTCATTCAGCATTACGCAGCTGAATGTTTCGACAGAAAGTTAGAAAACACAAATCTTGACGGTGAATTCGTTCCCAAATGTTTTATTCACCGCACCCTTAACTACAAGCAGAAGCCCAACGGCAAAGGAGTGATAAAAGAAGAAAGACCATCAGTAAGCGGCCTTGTGTTCTTGCAAGGCGAGACAAAAGACCTGCGACTTTTCCTCCAGAAAAATTTTCCGCAATATCATCTTGTAAACAATTGCATGACGGGCAAGCCCGCCTCCATTCCGAACAGCGTTATGGAGCCATTCATGAAAGTGATGTCTTCAGAACCCGAGCGTGTCACCTTCCTTCGCGACCCATTCGTGAAATTCGCTAAAGACCACGTCAAGCTTCGTGTACTCACCGGCCTCTTCACTGGTCAGGAAGGCTACGTAGTCCGCGTAAAGCGCGACCGCCAGTTGGTGATGGACTTTGGCGGCTATGCCGTAGCCATCAGCAACGTTCACAATGAAGATTTCGAGATTGTGGAATAAAGATACACTATCATAATGGCAACAACTGAAACCATAAAGCAACGTACACTTGTTTGTGACGTTTACATGGAAGTCGAAGAGTTCCTGAGAATCAAGTCGAATGACCTCTCCGAAAAGCTAAAAAACGCAGCCGTTGATAATGCCGATAAAGAAGCTTTAAGTGACATTGTTAAAGATGGCGAGCTTTCACTGGCGCTACTTCGTCTTGCAAACAATATCCAAGCTGAGCATATTAAGTACTTGAAAGATACTGTACGTATCTCACAAGCCATTCTTAATAACCACGAGTGACCTTATGATTACAGACGATTACTACAAGAAACGCATGTTTCAGTATCATTCAGAATTCGATGCTTTCCGCATTGCCTACGACTTTCTTGAAAATAAAATAAAGAACGCCGAGTCACAAGGCGACACAGACAAGAAACTTGCCTATCAAGAAGTCTTCGCCTCTTTACTTAATCGTCATGAAAAGATGATAAAAGAGATGACGCAATTGAAGAATTCTTATGAGCATCAGCAAAAGAGGAGATAAGACTATAGTTTGCTGAAGAAACTAGCTTTACTTATGATAATTTACTAATTACTTTTCTTCGCGCCCCATTCGTGAAATTCGCCCAAAAACATGTTAAGCTCCGTGTACTCTCTGGCCTTTTCCAAGGACAGGAGGGCTACATAGTGCGTATAGACCGCGACCGCCAGCTCGTCATGGAGTTTGGAGGCTATGCCGTGGCCATACGTGGAATGAGGAATGAAGATTTCGAAGTGGTGGAGGAACCACTCGAAAAATAGACGGATAATGAACTCTAAAATCTTAAATATACTTGCTATCATTTTGACTATTGTCTTATGGGGCTTGCAAATGTTGCCAGAGCATACTTCTAACCCTTTCTTGTTATGGATAAAGGATAATCTGTATTACATAGCTGGAGGATCGGCAAGTATTGTGATAGTATTACATGTATTAGATTTGTTTAAAGGACGTGAACGACACATAAAAGAATGGTTAGTTACGTTCTTGAAACACATATTGGATGAGCATCTTGCAGGTGAATATTATCATACTCGCATTAGTATCTTAAGAATAGAATCTGGTTATAAGGTATTTTTCAAATCGTTTTTTCATTTTGTGATTCGTAATTTCTTTAATAATTTCAAGAATTCAACTTGGGGAAATGCTTTTAAAGATATTGCTGTTCATTTCGGAACTGATTATTTAACCGTTTATGTGCGTTACAGTTATCCTAAAGGAAAGCATAGTCATGTATATTTTCGTTTGTCTGACAAATCAAATCGGCATCAATTCAACGGAATTGCCGATAAGTGTTATGTGGAAGGCCTGCCACAGTCTGTACATACTATTAATATCAGTGAAATAGATGTAACTCGTCCTCTTGAGCAGCTGTCAAAGAAAGAACAAGGTAAGGTGAGGAAATATATGAAAGATTCGCATTTCTCTTCTGCTTTCTACGATAGTTTGCGACTTATGCACCGAATATCAAACAATCTATATGCGGTGCCAATCACATTGAGTAACCAGAGTATTTGGGGCGTAGTTATAATAGATAATGTTAGCGATGAAAAATGCAATTTCGAAGTTGATTTGTCAACATTTATGTCATCGTATATGAAGATCATTAATTTCAGTCTTTCATCATTAAAGAAAAACTAAGATTATGTGTAAGCTAAGGACATTAATAATGGATAATGACAGTAAAATATTAAAGGATACTGTTATAGATATAAGTACGGTTACTCTTAGTGTCATAGATGCACCAGCAATGTGCATTTATAAAAAAATGAATGCTAATGGATATGAGAACATCTTATTTAAGTATTCTAATATTATTGAGGAAGTGGAAACTATATCTTCAGATTCTAGCAATACAATTATGTCGTTTGGACCTAATTCTGGTTGTGTCTATGCATATCAATTCAAAAAAGAAATAGGTTTGTATGAATTGAGTGAAATAAGAAAAGCTGCTCTCAACGAATATGATGGTGTACGTTACCAGACAAATATAAAAAGTCTTTTGGATTTATTGAGGCACATTTATTCCAAAATAGAAGTGTAGTCTTATAAAAATATTCTATGAAAAGTTCTCATAAAGTAATCATATTAATTGGAACAATAATAAATAAACAATATTAAACTCAAAACATAACACGTTTTAATGACAAATCAGACTTCGGATAATAATAGGCGAATAGCAAAGAATACACTATATCTATACATGAGAATGTTGCTGTCTCTTGTTGTACAACTATATACATCAAGAGTTATTCTTAATGCTTTAGGTATTAGTGACTATGGTATATATAATGTAGTAGGTGGCGTAGTAACTATGTTCTCTTTTATGAGTGGTACTATGGCAACTGCAGCCCAACGATTTATGTCGTATGCTATAGGAAAAGGTGATATAAATGATTTAAGAAGGACTTTTGTTACTTCACAAATTATTTTATGGTTAATAGCTTTGGTAACACTTATAGCTATAGAGATAATAGGAATGTGGCTGTTGTTTAATCATTTAACAATTCCTGATGGAAGATTGACTGCAGCAATATGGGTGTTTCAAGTTGCTGTAATATCGTTGTTTATAACTATTATAAGTGTAAGTTATAATGCGGCTCTAATTGCTCATGAAAAAATGTCTGTATTTGCAGGATTCAGCTTAATAGATATTTTTTCTAAATTAGGTATTGCGGTTTTGTTATTACAGTTGCCCACATCTGTAGATAAATTGATTGTGTATTCTGTATTGTTGATGATTGTTGCTGTCATAATGAGAATATGTTATACAGTATATTGTAAACGACGTTTCGAAGAATGCAGTCATAACATATATAAGTACGATAAGGAGAAAATGTCACAAATGTTATCATTCTTCGGGTGGAATACAATTGGCGCATTGTCTTATGTGTCGAAGGAACAAGGTGTTAATGTTCTAATCAATATCTTTTTTGGAACAGTTGTCAATGCAGCTCGTGGCGTAACGTCTCAGGTAGCAGGCGCCGTACAAGGATTCATAACAAACTTTCAGGTTGCAATGAATCCGCAAATCACTAAATATTATGCTCAAAGGGATTTCGAAAATCTGTTTAAGTTAGTGCAAAGAGGATCTAAATTCTCTATGTTTCTTTATTTCTTTTTGGCATTACCTCTTTATATCGATATAGACTATATTCTTCAATTATGGTTGGTAGATGTGCCAGAGCATACAGTTTCATTCATTCGGCTAACATTTATCCTTATGATGATAGAATCGCTTTCTTCACCTGTAATAACATGCTTATTGGCTGTTGGTAAGGTTAAATGGTATCAAATTATTGTTGGTGGATTGCTTATAATGAATCTGCCTATTTCTTATGTGGCATTGAAATTTGGAGCCAAGCCTGAAATGACAATTCAGATAGCGATTATAATTTCGTTTGTAAGTTTGCTTATAAGACTTTTCTTGCTTTATCATTATGTATCTTTCCCAGTGAAAGAATTTTTGACTAAGGTCTTAGGAACGGCTGCAATAGTGGTTTTGTTGTCATATGTACTGAGTAATTCTGTTTATAATTTAATGTCTATACATGGTTTCATACAATTGATTCTAACTGTTTGTGTTTCTTGGATGATATCAGGTGTTGTCATCTTATTTATTGGGATGAATAAGTCTGAGCGTTTTATGATAAAAAATGCAGCTATTAAAGTATTAAATAAAGTAGGAATAAAATAATGAAAACAGTAGGAATTGCAACTATTCATGCGATAAATAATTTTGGCTCGTTACTTCAAGCTTTTGCTACTCAGGTTGTTGTGGAAAGGATTGGGTATAAAACTTCTATTATAAATTATAAGTATCCTAATGAATACCATTTGTCTGAGTATAAGAAAAAATCTCCATATGCGATATGCAAACAGAATTTTGCCATGCGGTTAAAATTAGCATTGTATGCCCGTACATGTATGAAGCGTAATGCTCAGAGAAAACAAATGTTGTTTCAGAGAGAAAGAGAAAGACTATTGGTAGAAACTTCTCTCTATTCGACAATGCAGTCGTTGCGTGACTGCCCACCAAAGTTTGATATATATTTAACCGGAAGTGATCAAGTTTGGAATCCACGTTATATGTGTGGAGATAATACTTATTTTCTTGATTTTATAAAAGATGTTCCTAAAATTGCATTCTCTGCAAGTTTTGGAACAACGTCATTGACGGAAGAAGAGAAAGGGTATATACGTCCTTTGCTTAATCAATATAGCAGTATTTCACTGCGCGAACAATCAGGGGTGACTATGGTAGAGGATATCTGCGGAAAAGAATCGCAATGTACATGCGATCCGACTTTATTATTGACAGGAGAAGAGTGGGGAAATATTTTTGATGATGAGCCTATAATAAAAGGTGATTATATCTTGTGTTATATATTAACGTACACGGCTAATCCTTATCCTTATGCAACTATACTTATTAACCATATACAGAAACATTTAAATAAGAAGGTTGTAATATTGGATGAAACAGGACGTTATTGGCTTGATTTCAAATACAAGTCTTTTAGAAGTTATGGACCAAGAGAAATTATAAATCTGTTTAAGAATGCCTCTTTTATAATTTCCTCTTCTTTCCATGGAGCTGCTTTCTCTGTTAATTTTCAAAAAGATTTTTATTCTTTATTCCCAAAGGGTGTAAAAGATGAACGACAGGAAAGTTTACTAAAACTAATTGGAGCTGAAAATCGGTTTATCCATGTCGGTGATCCGCTTCCTTCTCCTTCTACATTTGAAATTCAGAATTGGAAACAAATATCTGAAAAGCTTAATGCTTATAGACAGCATTCAATAAAATATTTAACTACAGCTTTAGAAAATGCAACAAAACTTACCAAATAGGGAAAATTGCACTGGATGTGCAGCATGTTATAATAGTTGTGCACATGGCGCAATAACTATGCAAGAGGATAAAGAAGGGTTTCTTATTCCTGTTGTGAACGAGAGTAAATGTATTGATTGTAATCTCTGTACAAAGAAGTGCCCTGTTATTAACATACCACAATTTGAGGAAACGCATAAAAAGATATATGCAGCATATAATCTAAATAAAGAGCAACATCAAAAGAGTGCATCTGGGGGATTGTTTTCTGCCTTTGCTAATTATTTCTACCAATTAGAAAATGGTGTTGTATGTGCGTCTGCCTTTGACGAAAACTTGAATCTAAAAATAAAAACGTCTACTTGCAAAGAAGATTTAAAACAGCTTAGAGGCTCCAAATATGTACAAAGTGAGCCTGGGCAAATTTATAAAAGTGTTAGAAAACTCTTGTTGGAAGAGAAACAGGTGTTTTTCCTTGGAACGCCTTGCCAAGTTGCAGGCTTGCGTTCGTTTCTTGGAAAAGAGTACCAGAACCTTTTTACTGTAGATTTGGTTTGCCATGGTGTTCCTTCTCCTCGGCTTTTTAAGTCTTATTTAAAATCTATAGGAGTTTCAGATAAACAAGAATATGAGAATTATTATTTCCGCAACCCAAATAATTCTGTGTATTATACAAATTCAGTTAAACCTAAAGGTGATAAAATAAGGAAAATACCTTACATGCAACACAGTTATACTTGTGCTTTTTTGAAGGGATGGATACAAAGAGAGTCTTGTTATAATTGTCATTTTACTGGCGAGCATCGCCAAGGAGATTGCACTATTTGTGACTTTTGGGGAATATTGTCAGGAAAGACACCGTTTAAAGGAAAGGTATCAATGGGAGTTTCTATGATAATGACAAATACAGAAAAAGGTAAGGCAATGTTTGACAAAATAAAGAATCAACTCTATTTTGAAGAAAAAACTTACGAGGACGCTATTATTGATAATCATAATTTGATACACCCAGATATGCGTCCTAAGGAAAGAGATTTTGTTTATGAAGAGTTAAGTAATCTTAGCCCAATGGAGTTTATGGAGAAATATAATTGTAAATTGTTTGTTCCTACACCTCTTTGGAAGAGAGTGATAAAAAGATTATGTCATTTCTTTATCAAATAATTATGCAAAACAATAGTATGCCAAAAGTAAGTGTAATAATCCCCGTTTATGGCGTGGAAAAATATATAGAGCGTTGCGCTCGCAGTTTATTTGAGCAGACATTAACAGACATAGAATATATTTTTGTTGATGATTGTTCACCTGATAAGTCAATTGAAATATTGGAGCGTGTAATAGAAGAATATCGACCCCGCTTTGCGGAGGAAAAAAAGGTAGTGCGAATAGAGAGAATGTCTAAGAATTGTGGTTTACCTGCTGTTCGTAAGCATGGTATCCAGTTCTGTACTGGTGAATACGTGATTCATTGTGACTCTGATGATTGGGTTGATATTCATATGTATGAGAAGATGTACAACAATGCTAAGGAAAATAATGCTGACGTTGTTGTTTGTGATTATTATTCAACTGATTGCACGAATGATATCCTCGTAAAAGGTATTGTTTCTACCGAAAAGGAGGATGTTATAGTTGATATACTTCTATGGAGAATAGCAGCTTGTCTGTGGAATAAACTTGTGCGACGTGAGGCTTATTTACGTAATAATATAAAATACCCAACTAATAATATGGGGGAAGATGGAGCTCTTGTTATTCAACTTTTGTGGAACACACAAAAAATATCGTATTTGTCTGAACCATTGTATTATTATTTCTATAACCCTGCTTCGATAACTAATGATGTAACAGATGAAAAGATTAGACAGCGGTTCCTTCAAGCTATTGCAAATGCTGACATAATTGAAGAGTTCCTTGTAGGTGAAAAAGTGACAAGGAAAATCAATGATGCTTTAACAAAATATATTTTTGAACAGAGTTATTTGATTGTCTCACTAGCGAAACGTAATAAGGAAGATCTCAAAAAATGGCGAGCAAGTATTGATAATATCAAATCACTAGTCTACAAAAGTCCTTATTTGTCAATTAAAAATAAGTTGGTGTTTTATCTCCTATTGTTCAAAAGTAAATATTTAAAATGATGGTGACAATTGTAATACCTTGTTATAATGCAGCTAAATACATAGATAAGTGTATTGACTCATTGATTAATCAAACATATAAGCATTTTAGAGTTATTTTGGTAGATGATAAGTCAACGGACGATACTTATACACATTTACTTAAATTACAAGCCAATTCAGGGTTGGATATTAGTGTCTTACAGAATCAACAAAATAGTGGACCTGCTGCTAGTCGGAATAAAGGAATCTTAGCTTGTAATACAAAGTATATTACTTTTTGTGATAGTGATGATTGGTATGAGCCAGATTTCTTGAAAACAATGGTTAGTTTGCTAGAGGATAATGCTGCAGATATGGCATTTTGTGGATGTAAGGTTGTTGATGAACATGGTAATTCCCAATCCCGTCCTGTCTATAATAGTTCGGGATTGATTAGTAGAGAAGAGGCTTTTTGCCTTGATGCCGATTCGCTTTGTATGCTTATGGTAAAGAGCGACATTATGAAGAATACACTTTTGCCTAATTTACGTAATGGTGAAGATATTGCTACAGTACCTCTTCTTATGGCAAAAGCGCACAAGTATGCAACTTCTAATAAATGTTTGTATAATTATTTTAGAAGATCTGATTCTGCATCAGAAAAACCTACAATGAAGGCAGTGAATTCGCTTGTATGTTCATATAAATATGTTCAAGAGAATTTCCCTGACGAATATATTAAGGAGAAAGAGTTTCTGGGAATAAAAAATTTGCTTTATTCGACTTTTATCACTCTTTTTAGTTGTTCATATGACAAGCGTACGGCGAAAATGCTATTGAAAGAGTTTGAGAATCTCTATCCATATTGGAAAAGCAATCCATATATCGCTTCACTTCGAATGTACAAGAAGATAATAGTTTATATGGTTTATTTTAGATGTTTTTTTGCTATATGGATAGTTGCTATGCTGAGAAATAAACTAATGAAATAATATGAATAAAAAATTAAAAGTCTTAGTAGTTATTGATAATCTCTATACAGGAGGTGTCGCAACTTCTCTATATAATTATCTATATTTTGCGCATAATCTAATGGATATTCATCTGTTGGTATTTAATGAGGAAAGTATAGATAGAACTAAAGTTCCTGATAATGTTGAGATTCTAACGCCATGCAATAGCCTTCATATATTAGGGAAAAAGCATTCAGATATAAAGCAAGAGTCTTGTCTGCTAACATTTATTAGGTTGATTATGATTTTTGTTGCACGTATATTAAATGGTGTTATATCGCGAAAACTATTATGGCCATTTATAAAAAAACAGGGAGATTATGATGCTGCAATAGCTTATTCGCAAGATGATAGTTATAAATCTATATCTAAAGGGTGTATAGATTATGTTGTTAACAAGGTTCATGCAAAACATAAATCAGTAATCGTTCATTGTGATTATAAAAATTTTGGAGGTTATGATTCTCGTCAAATTTATATGTTTAACAAGCTAGATACTATCATTTGCGTTTCTGAATCTTGCAGGAAAAGTTTTGTTGAATGTTTCCCTATGCTTTCTGATAAGACTGTAGTTTGTGAAAATTTTACAAAAGTAAATACCATACGAGAGATGGCAGGTAAAGGCATAAATTATTCATCAGATGCCGTTAATTTCGTATCTGTTTGTAGATTGAGTGAGGAAAAAGGATTATATAGAACTGTAAAAGCTTTTGGCGAGTTATATAGGAAAGGGCTTACTAATTTTACATGGACGATAGTTGGTGGAGGTCCTGAATATGATAAATTATCGAGTTTAATAAAAGACGAACAACTGTCTTCTAAAATAATATTGGTTGGAAACAAAGACAACCCATATCCATATATTGTTAATGCTTCATGTTTTTTGTTGCCATCAATCCACGAAGCCGCTCCTATGGTTTTTGGAGAAGCTGCTTGTCTAGGAGTTCCTGTATTGTCAACAGAAACATGCTCTGCTGTTGAACTTGTACAAAATCGAAAAATAGGAATAGTAGTTTCTAATAACTATGATGGGATATTAAAAGGATTAAAACAATTTATAACGAATCCGCTATATTTTAATAAAACGAATCCTACTGGCTTAAATAAATATGCTCTTAACCAATTGAATAGCTATATTAAACTAATTAATGACTATGGGAATGCATAATAAATTGTTTGTGGTATTATATGGATTGATAGCATTAGTATGTTGTTGTATTGCTTTCTCATCTGGTTTTACAGAATCATCTTTGGTTGTTTTAGGTTACTGTAGTACCATTATTCTGTTTTCGTTTCTCTTTTGCGATTATAAAATTAATAATAGATTTACGTATTCTGCTTTATTTGTAATTATTTTATATCTTTTCCATTTTGGTCAGTTAATGTTATTGACATTCTTCTCAGATTCGTATGAGCATGTACGTTTTTTGCTTTTGCTTAATACCAGTAAAGCGTTGTATGGCTTTCGTACAATGCTGGCATCTTTAACAGCATTATGTTTTGGTATTTTATTGATATCATCTGGAAGTAGGAAATGGAGATCAGCAAAAAGGCAGTATAATGTTAATTGGGTTAAATTATCAAAGAGAATCATTTATGCAACATTTTTTGTTAAATTAGGTCTCGATATTGCTACATTGTATATCTCTTTGACTGCAGGTGGTGAAACGGCTAGAATTTTTGTGAATACATTCCCTAATATACTGCTCTTTTATGGTAAGATTTCTCTTCTCGGATTTGCTATATTGCTTGTTTCGCTAAAACATCAACCACAAAAGCAAAGGACGCTTTTTTTCTTTATTATCGGATATATTCTAATAATGATGGTTAGTGGGATTCGAAGTGAAAATGTAGGATATCTTGCTGTTTTTCTTTTCATATACTTGCAATCGCGATTGCAACCGATGAAAGTTAAGCAATTATTAATGTATGTAGTTTTGGGTTTCTTTGGTTTGACATTTATAGTTGCGGTAGGACAATTTCGAGATTATACGAATAAGAGTTTTGATTCATTTACTGAATTGACAAACGAATTATTGACGAAGAAGAATGTCATATTAGGATTGTTTGATACTTGTGGTGATACAGGTTATACAGCACAGGAAACTTTGAATGAATATTTACCTAAATATGGTCCTTCGTACGGAGATGCATATTACAAAGGTGTAACTGCTATTATTCCTAATTTGATGCCATCCATTATAGATGTAGGTAAAATAACTGAGTCGTCATCTACTCCAATTAGATTGCAAAAGACAAATGTTTTAAATAGTGGATATGAAAATATTGGCGGTTCTTTTTTTGCAGAGCTTTATATGAATTTTGGAGATGTTGGAGGTATTATTATGTGTTTTGTATGGGGATTGTTTTTCGGATATATTGGGAAAAAATCTGCCATTGCTTTTGAAACAAATAATATATATCAACTTTTAATCTTGTTCCCTATAATGTTTGCAACAGTTTATTGGGTTAGAAGTTACTTTGGTGGTGGTATTCGTGAGGTTGTATGGGATATTCTATTTGGATTGTTTATTCTTAAGAAAACGGCAAAAAAATGAGGAAGATAGTTATATGTATAAGTTATGTGATGTATGTAACAATAGCAAAACATTGCCCATCTTTTAGTAATAGTTATAAAGGCTTTTTTGAGCGTATTCGCTATTATCTTGTTAAAGGGTATATTAATGCTTGTGGTAAGTGTGTAAATATCCAACCCAAAGCAACGATAGCTAGACGTGTAGAAATAGGTGATTTTTCCGGAGTAGGGCGTAATAGTCTTCTGCAGGGGGGGTGAAAATTGGCAAACACGTTATGATGGGACCAGAAGTACTTATCTATACACAAAATCATGATTTTAGTAGAACTGATATTCCTATGGATCAGCAAGGCTGGTCTAAGGAAAGACCTGTTGTCATTGAAGATGATGTATGGATAGGCTCCCGAGTGACAATACTTCCAGGAGTTATTATTGGTAGGGGTAGTATAGTTGGTGCATCTGCTGTTGTTACGAAATCATTTCCTCCATATAGTGTAATCGCAGGTAATCCTGCAAATTTGGTTAAATCTAGAAAACAATAACGATTTTAGGAAGCTTTAGCTACGTCTTCATTTTTTTGTGATGGTTAATGATTGTTAGATGCATTATGTTTTTAACTTATATAATCAATAGTTTTAATTGTTTATTCGTGAATCGAAATATTTATAAATAAAGGTTTTATATGAATAATAAAATTGCGGTAATAATGTCTGTTTATCGTAATGACAGATTGACTTTTGTAAAGTTAGCGGTGGAGAGTATACTCAACCAAAGCTGCAAAAACTTCGATTTTTATATTCTTTACGATGGACCTATTAAAGAAGAAGTGGATGCTTATCTGAGTGGTCTGAAAGATGAACGCATTAAAATACATAAACGTGCTGATAATAAGGGATTGGCACAGGCACTGAACGATTTGCTTACCATTGTTATGCCTATGTGGTATCAGTATATTGCTCGTATGGATGCGGATGATATTAGTGAGCCTAACCGTTTTGAACGACAGATAAAGTATTTTGAGAGTCATCCCAATGTAGAGTGTTTGGGCTCATGGGCAATAGAGATAACGAGTGATGGCAGTGAGTATTTCCGCAAGCAAATGCCTGAGACGCATGATGGTTGTAAGGAACTGTTTCGCAAACGTGATTGTATGATTCATCCAACTGTTATGTATAAACGTTCTTATATAGAAAAGGCTGGATTGTATTCTCTCGATACATATTTTGGTGAGGATACTATGATGTGGGCTCAAGGTTTTGCTTCAGGTTGTGTGTTTGCCAATGTTCCTGAGTATTTGTTTAAATTTCGATTGGATGATAATTTCTTTGCACGAAGAAGAGGTTGGAAACATGCAAAGGCGATCTTTACACTACGTCATAGAGTAAACAGTATGTTGCATTATGGTGTAATGGCGGACTTCTGGGCATTAGCTTATGCTTGTGCTAAAATGATGCCAAAATTTATTTTAAATATAATCTATAAAAAGGCAAGGAAGGTTTAGTATTGCCCAATAATTAACACCTCGAAATTCTAAAAAGCTTTATATGCAGGGACTACTGTAAGTTCTTGCACGATAGGTTACACCCTAAATCTAATACTCGTATTCCCAGTTTTGGCTTTCTGCCTTGACTGATGAAAATCCAAAGAATTATTTTTTTTCATCAAAAAGCATAATCATATTATGACAATGAAATTGCGTAATGTGCCTTTTTCTCCGCCCGATATGACGGAGGCAGAGGCTAATGAGGTGCGTGATGCCATATTGTCTGGCTGGATTACAACCGGACCGCGCACAAAGAAGTTAGAAAAAGAAGTTGCTGAGTTTGTTGGTTCAGACAAGGCTGTATGTTTAAACTCGCAGACGGCTTGCGCTGAAATGGCTCTTCGTTTGTTGGGTGTTGGCGAAGGGGATGAGGTGATTGTTCCTGCTTATACCTATACAGCGAGTGCTTCGATAGTGGAGCATGTGGGTGCGAAGATTGTATTTGTAGACGTGCAGAAGGATTGTCTTGAAATGGATTATGATGCCGTTGAAGCGGCTATCACTCCTGATACAAAGGCTATCATTCCTGTAGACTTGGCCGGTATTCCTTGCGATTACGACAGACTGTTTGCGATAGTGGAGGGCAAGAAGGGTATATTTACTCCGAAGACAGACTTGCAGAAGATGATTGGACGTGTGGCTGTATGTTGTGATGCGGCTCATGCTTTTGGAGCTTCACGCAAGGGAAAGATGGTAGGTTCTATCGCTGATTTCACTTCGTTTTCATTTCATGCCGTAAAGAACTTCACTACTGCAGAAGGTGGTGCAATGACTTGGAATCTGCCTTTCGGAAATGAAAAGGTAGTGAAGGAGTTGGATAAGAATGCGGATAACTCCTTCAGCGGTGTGCCTGAAATTGAGGGCGAGACTTGGAACGAGAATCTTTATCGCAAAACTCAGTTGCTCAGTCTGCATGGTCAGAACAAGGATGCGTTGGCTAAGACTAAACTCGGTGCTTGGGAGTATGATATCATTGGTACTTGGTATAAGTGCAACATGACCGACGTGGTAGCAGCCATCGGTTTGGTGCAGATGCAGCGTTACAATGGAATGCTGGAACGTCGTCGTAAGATGATTGAGCGTTATGATATGGCTTTGAAGCCACTTAATGTGGCTGTGCTTAATCATTATGATGCGGAGCATGTTTCTTCTGGTCATTTGTATCTGGTTCGTTTGCTTGGTAAAACACGTGAGGAAACTAACAAGGTGATAGAGCTTATGGCGGAGCGTGGCATTGCAACCAATGTTCACTACAAACCGCTGCCTATGATGACTGCCTACAAGAAGTTGGGCTTCGACATCAAGGACTTCCCTAATGCTTATCGCATGTTTGAAAACGAAATCACACTGCCGTTGAATACAAAGATGACAGATGAGGACTTGGAATACGTGATTGAGAATTTCGTAGATATAGTATCTAATTTGTAATACTTAAACTTATAAAGGCTTGGAGATGAGGGTGAAAATCTTCGTCTTCAGGCCTTTTTTTTATTATGACTTATGAAGAGATTATTTGATATTGTAGCTTCTGGATGTGGATTGATTGTTTTAAGTCCGTTGTTTTTAATATTGGCCATTTGGATTAAAATGGATTCTAAAGGTCCTGTATTTTATCGTCAGGTGCGTGTAGGACGTAATAATAAGGATTTCCGTATATTTAAATTCCGTTCTATGCGTGTCGGAGCGGATAAGGGTTCGTTGGTAACTATCGGCGGTCGTGATCCGCGCGTTACTCGTTCTGGATATTATATTCGCAAATATAAGTTCGATGAGTTGCCTCAATTGATAAATGTATTTATAGGTGATATGAGTCTGGTAGGTCCTCGTCCGGAGGTTCGCCATTATGTGAATTACTGGACTCCAGAACAAATGCACGTTTTGGATGTCCGTCCGGGTATTACAGACCCGGCAAGCATTAAGTTCCGCAACGAGAATGAATTAATGGAAAGAGCGGAAGATCCGGAGGATTACTACATTAATGTAATTATGCAGGAAAAGATAAAGTTGTATTTGGAGTATGTAAAAAACAGCTCGTTCTGGTATGACATTAAACTTATTTTTCAAACATTCAAGGTTATTATTACTGAGCGATGAAATTACTTAAAGCTATTTGGGCATTCTGCGCTTTTCTTCTTATTCCCAGAAGGGCGAAGCGTATGCCCAATGATTGAAAACAACAAGAGCTGCAACCCGAAAAGTTGCAGCTCTTGTTGTATATATATAAGGTGTGCCCTATTCCAAAATATACGGCCCGGTAGGAAGAACTCGGCGAAGGGAGATGATTTCCAAATCGCGTCCGTTGACGATGCCTTTTTCGGCGAGAGCCATTTCTACTGTCTTTAGTGCCAGTTCAGGATGATTGTTGTCCTTGCTGAGGTGACATAGCCAGAGGTATTTCAGCCCTTGGGGGTAGTTCTCGGCAAGGAACTGGGCGGCGTCGGCGTTACAGAGGTGACCGTTGGGACCCGCTATTCTTTCTTTCAGGTATTGCGGGTAATGACCTATCTGAAGCATGGTTTTGTCGTAGTTGGCTTCCAGTACCAAGTAGTTTGACTGTACGATGTGGGCTGCCGCCGTTTCGGTGATATGACCTATGTCGGTAAGGAAAGAAAATGTCTTTCCGTCTATGCGGATGGTGTATCCTACGTTGTCGGTGCCGTCGTGGGGTACCTCAAAGCAGGTTATCTCGAAATCTTCTACCGTGATGGTCTCTCCTTTATTTATGAACTTGGCATGAGCGTTGTCTATCTTCTCGGTCATGCAGTAGCTGCGGCGCATACCCTGATGCACCTCGGGGGTGGAGTAGATGGGGATGTTATGTTTCGCTGCCAAGTGTCCTGCCGCCTTTATATGGTCTGCGTGGTCGTGAGTGATGAACACTGCTCGCACGGAACTGAGGCTTAGCGAGTATTCCTTGAATATCTTCTTGATGGTACGTATTCCTACGCCCGCATCTATCAATATGCTGTAAGTGTCTGTTCCTAAGTAATAGCAGTTGCCGCTACTTCCGCTTCCCAGACTTAAAAACTTTATATTCATTACTGTCTTTTATTTTGTGGAAGGGCAAAGTTAACAAAAAGAAAGGAGCCGACCAAATGCGGACGACTCCTCTATACTGTTTGCCGGTGAGCTATGCGGTGGTTATTCCTTCAGCCATCCGCCTATAAGGTCGATGATTTCCTTTTGGGTAGGCTCGCCGAATGTAAGGATGCGTGTGTAGTGCGATCCGCCCGGACGCATATATACATGCAGGTTCTTCTTGTTCTTGGTGAAGTACTGTCCGTATACGCCCGAAGCTGTCCACGGGTCTACGTCGCCATAGATATAAACCATCTTTGGGTCGTTCTTGCTAAGGAATTCTACTGTACGCTTGTAGAGTTCGGCCGAGAACTTGGTGTTTTCGGTGCCTGCGGGCAGCATCAAGCGTTTCAGGTATCCCTTGGCGGTCTTTATGCTGAGGTATTTCTTGAACGGCTTGGTGTAGTAGCTGTAGTATCCCAGTTCTTTAGCTGCCTGAACGTTGAATGATACGCTGGGGTTCTGGTTGGTGAAGTATCCCGGATCGGAAATTCTCAGCAGATAGTCTAATGCTTGCTTGTCGGTAGCGTCGTTTGTGGGGATTCTCTTGATGTTATAGCCCCACTGCCAGAAGGCGAAAGAGTATTCTAGTACCGTGAAGTCGAAGATTTCGTCTATAGGAGCATTGAATACGTACTTGTTATCAGCGCAGTATTTCTCGAACATAGGCATTAATGCTGCTTTTCTCTTGAAGAGAAGCAACTGAAAGTCGAGTACCTTCTGTCTGTTTCCCTTGGTAGATACTTGATGTTGCAGGAATTTTTCGGGACGGCTGTCTTCTACGCCTTTGTTCAGCGGAGCAACGTATGGCACGGAGATGTCCACGTCGTTGGGGAAGAAGGCGCGGTAGAACATGGTAGTCTGTCCGCCTTTGCTGATACCTGTGGCTATCCACTTGCCGTTGTAGAGGGCGTGGAGGGTAGTATTAATATTGTGTAGGTCGTAGAGCGAGTTCTCTACGGTCAGGAAATCCCAGTTGCATGGGCTGGGCATTGATTTATCGAAGTAGCGATATTCTGCACAGATTACGTTGGTGTCGAAAATCTGCGAGAGTTCTTCTATGTAGCCTTCGCGCATTGCGTAGTTGGCGTTATATCCTTCGGTTACTAATACGGTGGGGCGGTCGAATCCGCGGTGGCACAGTATTATTCTCTGTTCGAAGCTTCCTTTTGATGCGTCTTTAGCGTCGAGTTGCTGCTTTATGAAGAATACATATTTCTCGGGGAAATGCTTACTCTTCAATGTTTCTACGTTGCTTACTCCAGGTAATGCCGCCAGACGCTTGCCTGCTTCTCCTAGTTCTGCCGCTATCATCTGCAATGGCAGTATGAGCAATAGCATCAGCCATAGGGCTGGTTTCATAAAAAATGATTTCTTCATAGTTTGTTTGATTTATTATTAGTATCCCGTAAGGCTTATAGCCGAGGATATGATTACAAAGCTACCTAATTATTCTGTATTATATGGTGGTTTTACAATTATTTGTTAATAGAAGTCATTTATGATACACCCATTGGTTTCAGCGTTCACATTATTTATATATAGGGATTATGTGATGTTTCTGTTTATAGTAAAATAATAAGTTTGCGTAATTATTTACACTGAATTTATTGACTTTGGGGCTTAATTCTGTATAGTGTAAAAGAGATATAGATAATAAACGGTATATTTATTTGTTTTTCGGCTGTTTTTGTGTTCGATTGTATATTTTTATAGGTCGATTTTGAAAGAAAATAACGCCTAAAAAAGCAAGAAATAGCAGAATGATGCTTTTATTTTGAGTTTCAAGTGGTTGTGGCAGTCGTTGGCTTTAAGTGGCATAGACGAGGAAAAGCGAAAAACGCAGATTGGAGAAATAGAAACGCTTTCAAATCATTACCTCGCAGAAACGCCCTAATAAGCATTTTTAACGGTAGCGGTTCATATTTCCCCATTCTGCGTAGGTTTTGGCTTTGCCATGCAACTCTCATAGTTTAATTTTGCACCGAACAAAAAAGTAAGAATTA
>ENA-OOXM01001400-OOXM01001400.1-human-gut-metagenome-genome-assembly--contig:-NODE-1400-length-18100-cov-2.859352_pt1 | contig 18100 bp, 14 predicted proteins | sample MGYA00241589_ERZ501347 | MGnify/ENA primary metagenome ERZ501347 (study PRJEB25962, sample SAMEA2042832) | human gut metagenome | biome: human gut; feature: human-associated habitat; material: faeces...
TGATTAGCCTCCTACTCGATTGATTTTCAAATGACAGGAGACACGAATGGCTTTATTTAATAAATTATCGGTTACGAATTTTACAGCTTCCACCATCCCCGATGATTTCCTAAAAGATTTTGCGCACCATCAGAAAATTACCAGAAAATGGGTCAGGACAGATGCCGGATGGGAGCTTGAAGATGCTTCAATTTTGCGGGAATGGGATGCGGAAAAAAGAATCTGGCTTGCAGGATATATGCGGGAAAAAATTCAGAACGGAGGGACGGTAATGGCGGCTTTTTTACCCGAAGGTCAGCTGGCAGGCTTTTGCTGCGTAGGAGGAGATCTTGCGGGTGAAACGGCAAGCTATGCGAATCTGTTGCTGCTTTTTGTGGACGACCGCTTTAAACGGCATGGAATAGGAAGGCTGCTTTTGCAGGAAGCATGCAGATATGCAAAAAAACTCGGCGCGGAAAAACTGTTCCTTTCTGCAATTCCGTCGGAAGACACGATCGCCTTTTATCAGAACATGGGATGCGTCGATGCGAAGGAAATTGTAAATCCTTTCGTAGACGACGAAGAAGACAGGCTGATGGAAATTACGACGAAAGACGGAAACTGAGGAAGATGGGCAGAACTATGCAGACAGAACAAAAGAAATTCGCAGAGCATCGCAGATTTTTGACATATGCAATAGCGCTGTGCACTATCCTGCCATTTGTGGTACAGGGCTGTGGAAAACCGTCCCGAGAGACCTGGCAGGATGTGGATACCGAAGCGGAAACAGTGATTGTGCTGGAAGAGGATGAAGAGCCGAAAATACGGATGGAAGATGTTTGTCTTGAGCTGTATCGGGAAGCAGGCAGAAGCGGACGGCTCGGGGAAAAAGAGACCATTGCACATATCGTAAAGCAGTTTGGAGAAAACGGATATCCTGCAGTAGACCAGAAAAATAGGGTCGATATGGTGCGGGCATCAGAGGTAAAGCGTTTCTGCAGGCGGGCGACGGATCAGCAGGAGGCACAGATAGAAATTGTTGAAGTTGACTGGAACGGTGGCTTTGTGGAGTACGAGCTGCAGGCGGCAGAAGGCAATCTCGATGTGACACGCAATTATTATCATTATGAAGATGAAATGATGCGCAAAAAGACGGAAGAACATTTTACAGCGGACAGTTGGTCGTATACGGAGGACGGTTATCTGATGTTTTCCGGAACCGGGGCGCTGGATGAGATGTATGTGATGACGCTCAGCGACGTTAAGGAATATGCGGCGCTGCGGGTGGAGCCTCTGGACGAAGCCTGCCGGGAATGGAACGAAAAAGCGCTCCTGCCGGTCGGCTATGAATGCAACAACCTGTTTCTGACAGACTGGGATGAAACGGATTTCGGAGAGCTGGACTTTTATGATCTGTTCGATGTTTTTTATCCGCAGATATATCATCGGAAAATCCCGTGGCAGAGTGGGAAAAATGCTGGAAACAGCACAGTGTACGGAATTCCGTCAAAAGAGTTCGAATCGGTTATTCAGGAGTTTTTGAATGTAAAAACAGATATCCTGCGCAAAAAAACGATTTACCGGGAGAAAGATGACACATATGAATATTATCCGCGTGGATTTTATGAGTCAGAGTACCCGGAGCATCCGTACCCGGAGGTGACAGCGTTTCAGGAAAATGACGACGGGACGGTAACGCTCACTGTGCATGCTGTTTTCCCCTATCTCGGAAGTTCCAGAGCGCTCGTTCATGAGGTGACCGTGCGCCCGATGGAAAATGCTGCGGCTGCAGTGCGGTATGTGTCCAACAAAATTGTTTCCTCACTGGATGATCCGGACGACAATTGGTATGTGCCGCGTCTGTCCGGAGAGGAACGCAGTTTATTGTATGAAGAAAATACAGACTGAAAAATGGCTGCCGTATAGGGGAATTTCCCTGCGCGGCAGTCATATGTTATGTTTACAGTTCACACGCGCCATTCGTAAAAACGCATCTTTGATGCTTTTCGCTGCTTTGCAGCTCCTTTTGCTCATAAAATGGCGCTCCCTTCGTACCTTTTTGTAAGCAGATTCTCATGCGAGCATGGAATCTGCCCACAAGAAACCATGAGTGAACTGTAACATACGTTGTAAAGTTTTTATAAATTCGAATGGCGACAGATTGAATTTGGAAAAAGTATTTTGTATAATAAAGTTACAGTTCCTGCTGATAGGAATATTTTAGAAATCGGGAAATCAGGTAATCTATTATAAGCGGAGCATCGTATAGCGGTGTATCCGGCTTTCTTCTATCTTTTCAAGCCAGAATCGGCGAATGATTTCCGTGAGTCAATGAACCGAAGATTAAGCGCGCAAACCTTGGTGAATACCGTGAAAATGAACAGAAGCGGCAGATGCGTTTCCTTTGCTTTCACAAAAAACTGAATAAAACATAAAAACTGAATAAAGCTGAACGAACCAGAAAGGCAAACGATGGAAACAATCAATACACCTTATGATGATGCTTTTCGAACCTTGCTGCAGGACTGCCCGGAGCTGGTGATTCCATTAATCAATGAACTGTTTGGAACGGATTACACAGGTCAGGAAGCGGTACTGTCGAGTGCAAATGAGATATTTATCAGGAATCCGAACGGGAAGAAGGAAAAGCGGGTTACGGATTCCAACATGACGTTGATTTCATTAAAAGGAATATCGAAATATTACCATCTGGAATGCCAGAGCACGCCGGACGGAACGATGGAAATTCGGATGTGGGAGTATGACACGCAGATCGCGTTATTAAACGCAGAATACAGGGAAGGCATGTTGTATGTAGATTTCCCTGATTCCGCGGTAATTTATTTAAGAAGCAATCCAAACACGCCGGATGAACTGAAAATCTGCATCCGTGCAGCCAGGAAAGAATTAAAATATGGCATTCCGATTCTGAAAGTAAAAAATTACACACTGGAGGATATTTTTGAACGGCGTCTATGGATGCTGATTCCGTTTTATATCTTCCGGTATGAAAAAGAACTGTCGCAGATCGACAGCGATGAAGAACGTCTTGAAAAACTGAGAAGAGAATACGAGAGGGTGGCAGAAATGCTGGATCAGGAATGTAAAAACGGACGCATGAGGTCAGTCACAGGTGGAGCGCTATGCGAGCTGTCTCGTACTGTTGTGGAAAAACTGGCGTCAAAATATAAAAATGTGGAAAAGGAGGTAGCTGAAGTTATGGGAGGAAAGGTATTAACCTATCGGTCAAAAGAACTTTATCAGGAAGCCCTGGCGAAAGGAATCGAACAAGGAATCGAACAAGGAATCGAACAAGGAATCGACAAAGGTATTGTAAAAGGGCTTGCAAACCTTGCAGCGGGCAAATACCAGCGGGGCGAGAGCGTAGAGAAGATTGCCGATGATCTTCTGATGACTACATCAGAGGTAGAAGAACTCTTAAATCACCAGAAAGAGGCTTGAAAAATGAGACTGTAGTGTTGTTGTACCAGTAGATTTGCCTGTTTGTGAAGTAGAAAGCAAATAAAACAATAGAATGAAAAAATCGCCCCATCCGCAGTTAAAAAATACCTGCCGGATAGGGCGATTTATACGTCAGAACAAATTATTCCGCATCAATGGATTTACCCTGCTCAACTACACAGATGTTGGTCTTGCCGGGGTTGATTTCGATTTCGTTGCCGTTGTCGTCATAGAACTTGGTCGGTGCGAAGTCGCTGGTTTTTTTCCAGGTTACATGGATGCCCTTGCCGTTTGTGAAGTAGTAGCCGTCTTTGGTGTCGTCGTGGCACTGGAAAGACAGATAACCCTTCGCATCACGGGTTTCATAATAAGCAAACTGAACTAAAACGTTCTTGAATGCCAGCTGTTTGTTATTGGCGCCGTCCATATGCTTCTGGTCGCCTTTCTGCATACCCTGGAAGCGATAGTACAGACCATCTTCTTCGTTATATTCGAAATAGGTCTTGGTAATCGGGTAAGCGCCTGCCAGATCGATCTTGGTTGCAGGGATTGCACTGCTTCCGTACTGTTCCAGCGTGTTCGGATTGTTTGTGGAAGCGAATTTGAAGTGATCGCTCTGATAGTTCTCAGTATAGGTTTCGGAATAGCCGAGGGCCTGAGCGGCTTTGTCGATACGGTCGCCGCTTGTATAAGCATTATGCGGAGCTTTACGGTCGCTGGTGCGGTAGAAGGCTGCGTCATACAGACCTTTTTTCTGGGAAGGGTCGCTTGCCAGAACAGCACCGGTGATATTATTGGTAGTAGGATCATTGATCGCGTTCAGAATGTAGAACGGACCGCCGATATGGCAGTAAATTGCATCCCATTCTTTTGCCCAGTAAACATAATAATCGCGGCAGCTTCTGATATTGCCGATGCGTTCAATGTTTTTCCAATCCTTGAAAACAGCCATCAGACGGGTCATGTTGCCTTCTACGCTGCATTCATACAGGATATCAGCATTGGAAAGCCCGTAGTGCGGGAGCGCTGCATTTTCATCGGGGATCATAACTGCGATCGGACGCTGATCTGCGAGATCGCCGCTGATCCATTCGCCGGTCAGGTCACTTTTTACCATGCCTTCTTCCGGAGGAACATCCTCCTCAACGGTTTCTGTTTCCGTCTCAGATTCTGTTTCAGCAGGAGCGGCAGTGCTTTCCTGCACCTCAGCTACCGGAACGGTTTCTACGGTGTCATTTTTGCTTCCGCAGCCGAACAGCATGGATGCGCATGTCAGACCGGTCAGCAGAAATACAGCCAGTTTCTTCATTTTGGTTCCTCTCTTTCTTATAAATCGTCGAATGCGGAAAACGGAAATCCATACACAGGATATCCGACTGCCCGCGCAAAAAAGTGTGAAGCGTCTCTGCGTCACACAACTGTAACAATTATAGCGTAGCAAAATTGGTTTGTCACTACATAAAACGATATTAAATCTTAATTATTCCTGTATACGATAAAGCCTCACTCAGATCCTTTAAGAGTTCTTTGAAAGGTGGAAGATAGTCGGGGATACAGGCTATATCCACGAATTGTGCTGCTTCCTTCGAACGTGTCTGCAGAATGGCATGGACGAACTGAATTCATGACAATAGAATGCTCGCAGAGCGTGCATTCTATTGTTTTACGAAACTGTGCGAATGCTTCCTTGAGTTATGCAGAAAAATAAATTAAAATAGAACATGGTACTATTATAAAAAGAAATGTTTATCAAAAAACAACGTATGATAGAACTGCAGAACGTAAATCTGCGTCTGCGGGCAGGAGGGAATGTGAAGAAACGAAACTGGTATCTGATCCTTGGTATGCTGCTTTTGGTGCAGCTGATTGCGATTTTTTATTTTGGAAGTAAAAAAGCAGGGTTCCATTATGATGAATATTATTCCTATTATTCCTCCAACGTGTCGATCGGTCTGGTGCCGACCGACCGGGAGTGGAAGCCGGGCAGCGAGATTGCGGACGAATTCCGGGTTCTGCCGGGGCAGCGGTTTCAGTATGGGACGGTTACGCGCATGCAGACCTATGACGTGCATCCGCCGTTTTACTATCTGCTGCTGCATACGGTATGCTCGCTGTTTCCCGGAAGGTTCAGCAAATGGTCAGGAATTGGACTGAATATAGTGCTTTTCGTTCTGAGCTGGAGTGTGCTGGCGAAGCTGACGCGGCGGATTGTGACGGGTGCGCTGACGAGCGCGGCGGCTGTACCTGATGGGAAAGCGCAGACCTGCGTAACGGCGGCAGACGTTTCGGAGCGTATCACGCGAGTGATGATTTTCGGAGTGTGCCTCCTGTATGGTTTTAACCCGGCGGTTTATTCCGGCGTTATGCTGGTTCGAATGTATATGCTTCTGGCTCTGTGGATTTTGCTCGTGACCTGGCTGCATGTAAAAAGCCTGCAGGAGAGAAAACGCGGGTTTTCCTTTTATCTGTCACTGATGGCGGTTGTTTATCTCGGTTTTCTGACGCATTACTATTTTGCTGTTTATCTGTTTTTCCTGGCAGCGGCGATGGAGCTGTATCTGCTGTTGGAACGTGCAGAGCTGAAAAGCTGGGGACAGAAATGGAAAGACTGCCTCATTTATGCGGCTGCTGTGATCGGAGCGATGGTACTTGCCGTAGCCAGCTATCCGGCGTGTCTGAGTCATATTTTTCGGGGATACCGGGGGACGGAAGCGATGGGTGCGTTCTTCGACCTTGGCAATACGCTTGGAAGATTCCGGTTCTTCGCAGGACTGCTCAATGAATATGCCTTTGGGTCGATGCTGTACGGATTTGTTCTGCTGCTTGTCCTGATGGCGCTGACGGTCTGGGGAATTGGACGGATGAAAGCCAGACGGAAAGCTGTCGCTGCGACTGTGCAGAAATCTGGGAAGCAGACAGCAGAGTACGCAGCCGCGCAGAAATCTGGGCAACAGACAGAAGAGTACGCAGCCGCGCAGGAAAATTCGAACCGGCAGGCTGACGCTTTCCGCGAATCATTCTGGGAAGCACGGCGTGTTTTCTGGATTCCGGCGGCAGCAGTACTCGGTTATTTCCTTGTCGTGACCAAAACAGCGCTCCTGACGGCGGAGGAAGCGAACCGATATCAGATTCCGGTCTACGGGCTGATTTTGCTGCTGATGATGGTTATATTTGTACTGCTCGGACAGAAGCTTTTCGTGTTGACTATGAGAAAAGGGACTGCTGTAAAAAGCGCTGCGGGGAAAATCAGCGATACCAGAGATACATTTGCTCCGGGAAAACGGCCCGTGCACGATAAAGCAGCCGGCTATGTGCTTCTGGCGGTATTTCTGGTGCTGGCAACAGGACAGATTCGAGGGCTGGCGGATGGAAAGGTGCTGTTTCTTTATGAAGAGGACACAGAAAGCATCGCGTTTGCGCAGGAGCATAAAGAGAAACCGGTCGTTTATTTTTATAATCCCAACCTGACCTGGATGATCTGGGACGATTCACTGGAACTGATGCAGTATGATGAAATTTATTTTGCGAGCCTTGCAGACGTTTCGACTGTGGAGGATGATACAATCCGGCAGGCGGATCAGGTGCTTGTATATGTTTCCAGAATGGAGCAGACTGAGGAGGCGCTGCAGGCTGTTGCAGATGGAATGGGCGGTGATGTGAAGATGGAAAAGATCAGAGAGCTGCTGTATTGTGACCTGTATTTGATAGCAAGAAAATAATGCATGCTCTGTGAGCATGCTATTATCAGGAATAAAAAGACTCCCGTTCCGGTGGCAAATGAAGAAGGAATCATTCTCCATTTGTCACCGGAAATGGGAGTTTTTTCATGATAATCGTTTTACTCAGCAGCGCTTTCCGCCTGGGTTGCTTCCCCATCAGCTGCAGTGCTTTCCGTGCCAGCCGCATCTGTTTCTTCTGCAGCGCTTTCTATATCAGCGGTTTCTTCAGAGGTGCTTTCCGTATCTGTGTCCTCTGTTTTGGCTGCGGTACTTTCTTCTACAGTGCCTTCTTCAGCTGTAGTTGTTTCGATTACGCTTTCGACAGTGGTTTCTGTTTCTGCCGGCGTCTCTGTCTTGGGAGTATAGTGGCGGTAAATTGCAAAAGCAATCGCAAGAACGATTACTGCAAGTACGAGATAGCTGCAGATGCGAAGGATCTTTTTCCGTTTCTTTTCCTTTTCCAGACGTTCTTTGCGATGCGCTTTTTCCTGTTTATAACGGTCTACTTTTTGTTGGCTCATTTTATGTCCTCCATCAAATTTCTTAGTTATCACTATACAGAATAACTGTGAAAATTCTGTGTCAGGAGGGCAGATTTTTACGGGAAAAAACGTTATAACGCAGATGCGCCTTCCTACAGACACGAAAGTTGTCTGCAGGAAGGCGCAAGCAGATAAAGATTTAACCGAGGAACAGACCGTACAATACGGCGATCAGGATGCCGAGCAGCGCGCCGACAAACACCTGTAAAGGGGTATGGCCGACGAATTCCTTGAGCTTTTCTTCGTAGGAGATCGGCTGCCCCATCTTTTCCCAGAATTCCATCATTTCATTGATGACCTGTGCCTGGAGACCGGTTTCCCGGCGTACCCCTCTGGCGTCATACATAACGATAATCGCTACAATAGCGGCAATGGCGAATTCAAAGCTGCTGCCGCCGTATTGCATTCCGGCTGCGGTTGCGAGTGCGCAGACAGTGGCGGAATGGGAGCTGGGCATGCCGCCGCTTCCGACTAAACGTTCCGGATCAAAGCGTTTGGTGATACAGGTATAAATCACTGTTTTGATGACCTGTGCAGCGAACCACCCCGTAACTGCGGACATAAAAACCGTGTTGTGAATCAGTGCGTTAAAAAAGTCCATAAAATACCTCTTTCTCTTTGGAAACCAAATTAGGCAAAATGCCATCCCCTGATTTTTTATTTTACACTTTTTTTGTCAGTTTTACAACGTTTCCCATCTCATTTTTGCAGACGGGAGGTTTGAAGACGGCAATACGGCAGCGCAATGAAAAACGGCGCGGCAAGGATGAGCGGATAAGCGTAGCGCAGATCGGAGGCGACAGGAGTTGCCAGAAACAGGGTAAGCACAGTTCCGATAAACGGTACAAAGAGCACGAGAAACCGCCGCTGTCCGTATAAAAACTGATATGCGGCAAAATACAGGACAGCCCAGAAGTACGCGCCGATGCTCCACAAAATACCGTAAACCGGAAGCATATCAGGAAGCTTTAAAAGAATTTCACTGATTTTGACCGGAAACTGACCCCGCAGAAGATGCGGCCAGGAAAGTCCGATTTCGTTCGGAGAAATCCCTTCATTCGTGCGTAAAGCAGCCGGGGCGGGGAACCAGTATCCTTTTGTCTGATCGATAAAGGCCTGGAGATAGTCGCCCGGGTAAGAAATACCGAGCTGAATCCAGAGGGTGAAATATTTTGAAGGATTCCGGATGATCGCATCGGCATGGTTGTAGGAGACGAGTGCCTTGATGGGATCGGAGATCACCGGATTGTAATACTCCGGAATCAGGGAAGTATCGACTACATCATCGATGAGCATTTCCTGCTCTGCGCTCAGCTGTCGACCGTTGGAAATGACACAGGCAATCTGCTGCAGAGGAATGGAGAGGGATTCTGTAAAGGAAGCGCGCTCAACATGACAGGCAGTGTATACAGGGCCGGTGATGACCAGGGATAAAAGGAGTATGCCGACCTGCACGGCAAACATTTTTTTCCATGTCCGGCGAAATGCGAACAGAACAAACGGGAGAGTGAACAGGAAGATATAAAGCCCGTTTGAACGCAGGGTGCAGACGAAAAAGCCGGAAAGGGAAAGCCCTGCCCAAATGCCCGGACGGTTATCCGGGTTGCAGAGCAGTTCATATAAAAAGCAAAGATATAACAGCATAAATCCGGAAAAAAGAATATCTTTCCAGACGGTTACGGCAAAAATTGCGTGAAATGGAACGAGCCCCCAGAAACAAAAAGACAGAATCAGCCAAAGGCGTGAAGCGCCTGATCTTGCGAGGAGGGATAGCGTATAGGTTTCAATAGCGGCCATAGTGCACATCTGGAACAATACATAACAGGCGATTCCGGTGTTTATGCTTCCGGTCAGAAAAAATCCGATATGGTAAAACAGGGAGAACAAAAGCGTGTGCAGGATCGGGTGGTGGTTACTGAACGGGATCAGGCCGGTAGCCTGGGAAAACTGGCTGATGCTGTCCGGGGTCAGAACACCGGGAAACTGGTACAGAAACCAGAACAGCCAGCAGAAGAGCAGACCGAAGTAACAGAGCAGCTTTTGTTTGCGGGACAGGGCATGCACTGCAGATATGGCTGGGGGTACAGGACATGCACCGTCAGGCTGCTGCAAAGTGTTTTGGGCAAAACGCCGCTGCTGTCTGGATGCAAGAAACAGCATGGACAGTTCACAGAATCGGAAGAATATAAAATACAGACCGATAACCGCAGCCGCCAGGAATGCAAGTCTGAATATGCGGCTGTCAAAGCTGCCGGACAGTTCAGCGTGCTTTGCTGCTGCATAAAATAAGGTGTAGAGAACTGCGAGAAGTCTGCATATTGGATAAAAATGGCGCGGAAGCACAGAAGAAGCTGCTCCGATATTCGTCAGTCTTTGCGTCAGCGTTGGAGAAAAAAGGAGGAGCATGCCTGCAAAGATCAGGACAGAAAAAATATCTGCCGGATGGATGGAACCGATATCGCATAGTGCAAAGGCTGCAAAAAACGCTGCAGTAATCCGAGTGATACCGGGCTTCTGGAATGAAATTATATTTGTCATAAGATGGGAGTCCTCCTGGAAAGCAATGAATGATTTTGATCTGTATATGGATTCAGTTTAGTGTCAGTGAGGGAAAAAAGCAAGAAAATTACCCGGAAAATGGAGCGCCTCCATTTCCTTGACATGAAATGGGGGCAATGGTACATTTAATGCATCAGACAGGGGTATCAAAATTATGATAATGATTTTAATGGAATGGGCGTATATGGCGACGTTGTCGTTTCTGATGGGCTTTGCGTGTCTTGCACCGTTTCGAAAAAAGGGCGGTTGTCAGATTCATAGCGCAGTAACCTATATGATGGCGGGGCTGCTCGTATTGAATGTGTATGCAGAGTATTTCAGCCTGTTTGCCGGCGTTGGCTTCTGGGCAAGCCTGATTGCCGTTTTTGCTGCGGTCATCGGCGGAATGCTGCTGCGTCGGGATTTGGCGGATTTTTTCAAAATTTCGAAAATACAGGCATGTCAGAAAAAAACGGAAAGAAGCGACGAAGGGATTGAAAACTCAAAAAGCCTTTGGCGCAAAAAAAACAAAGCCGTCTGGCTGCTGTATGCCGGTCTGACGCTTTTATTTGCATATGGCTCGTCGAGGGGCTATATGCACTACGATACGGGACTGTATCATGCACAGGCAATTCGATGGATCGAAGAGTACGGAGTTGTGCCGGGGCTTGCGAATCTGCACAGCCGGTTCGGTTACAACAGCGCTTCCTTTGCACTCAGCGCCTTCTTTAGCGAGACGTGGCTGATCGGACGGCCGATGCACTGCGTGGCTGGATTTTTTGCGCTGCTGTGCGCGTGTAAATGCGCGGCAGGGCTTATGGCATTTTGGAAACGAAAAAAAGTGCGAATATCGGATTTTTTATCTATCGGCGGGATCTTTTATCTGATAGCAGTGTTCCGGGAGATGGTTTCCCCGGCGTCCGATTATTTTGCAATGTTGGTTTTATTCTGGGTAATAATGACCTGGGTGGAACTGTGGGAGCAGGAAAGGGACTGTCCCATCGGGGAAAAGCAAACTGTGCCTTACGCGCTGCTGAGCCTGTATCTGGTGTATGCGGCGACGGTGAAGCTGTCCACAGCGGTAATTTTGCTTCTGGTTCTGTATCCGGCGGTGTTGCTGCTTAGGCAGAAAAAATGGCTGCAGATTGCAGGCTATATTGCGCTGGGACTTCTGATTGCATTTCCGTATCTGGCGCGGAATGTGCTGATTTCCGGCTGGCTGTTTTATCCGTTTACGTTTTTGGACTGGTTTCCGGTAGACTGGAAAATTTCCAAAGGCTATGCGGACAGCGACGCAAAGGAAATCCAGGCATATGCGCGGGAGATTTACAATGTTTATCAGCTGGATCAGCCGTTGAAGCAGTGGCTGCCGAACTGGTTTGCAGCGCAGGCTGGATTCGATAAGCTTCTGGTGCTGGCAGGCTGGGCAGCGATCCCGGTGAGTGCAGTGCTGGCGGTGCTCGGAGCTGTGCGCGCAGTCAGAGCAGGCCAGGTGACAGTCGCGCCCCATGTGGACGGCGCTGTGTCTGAACGAGAAATCGGCGCACCCTTGCCCGCCCGCCGAGTCGCACATCTTACGCCCTTGTGTTTTTCCCTGCTTCAGCTGTGTGCAGTGGTCGGTTTTTTCTTCTGGCAGCTCGGGGCGCCGCTGGTGCGGTACGGATATTTTTATGTGTTGTTTTTGCCGCTGACGGTGTTTGGAAGCCTGTATTGTATGGCGGCGGAAAAGCTGGCTGGTTCAGAACAGGGACACAATGGGCGTAAATGGTTGAAAAATGCCGGATATTGGGCATTTGTGGGATTGCTGGTAGCATTTTTTACCTATAAGGGGTATAATCTGATACAGATGGTTCGGGAGCTGGCATATGAGCCGTATTATCTGTGGCAGCAGGATTATGTAGATGGATCTGCAGAGATGTACGAGGTGGATGGTGTGACGATCTATGTGCCGACGGACAGAGGGCAGATCGGGTATAACAAATTCCCGTCATCCCCAATCGTACAGGATATCGAGCTGCGGGGCAACTCGATTCGGGACGGCTTCCGGAAAAAGCCGAAATGATCCGGCAAAATAGAAGCGATCCGGAAAAAGCCGAAAAGGATTTGTAAAAATGCATGGAATGGGCTGACGGAAGCGCAGCATTTCAGAAAGGAAATACAACATGAAAACCTATGGCGTAATTATGGCAGGCGGGGGCGGAACCCGTTTCTGGCCGCTGAGTACAAAGGCAGAGCCGAAACAGTTTTTAAACCTGTCCGGCAAAGATATTCTGGTTAATGAGACGATCGACAGACAGCATGACCTGATGGATCAGAAGGACATTTTTATTGTGACCAATGAGACACAGGCAAAGATGATGAAGGAGCGCACAGCAGGCAGAATTGCGGCAGATCATATTCTGGCAGAGCCTGCGGCGCGCAATACAGCAGCGTGTATCGGTTATGCGGCGATGGAAATTCTGCATAAATACGGTGACGGCGTGATGTGCATTTTTGCGGCGGACGCTTATATTCGCGATGAGGCGGAATACACCCGCGTGATGAAGGAAGCGGTTCGTGCAGTGGAAGAGACGGACGCACTTGTGACGATCGGGATTCATCCGACGTTTCCCTCGACCGGCTATGGTTATATCCGCAGCGTGGAAGAGGCTGGAAAAGTATGGCGCAAGGTAGAAGAATTTGTGGAAAAACCGGATTTGGAAACGGCGAAAAGCTATCTGGCATCCGGCAGTTATGCGTGGAACAGCGGCATGTTTGTCTGGAAAGCCTCCACGATTCTTCACTATTTCGAAGAACTTCTGCCGGATGTGTACGCCTGTCTGAAACAGATCGGGGCAGCGCTCGGCACAGAAAAAGAGCAGGAGGTTCTGCATGAGGTTTATCCGACCATCCCGAAGATTTCCGTGGATTACGGCATTATGGAGCGCGCAAAGGGTGTTCTGATGCTGGAAGGAGATTTCGGCTGGAATGACGTTGGCAGCTGGGATACGCTGGATGCAGTGCGCACCCGGGATGCTGCCGGTAACATCAGCTCCGGCGATACGCTGCTTCTGGATGCGAAAAACTGCGTTGTATACGGCGGTAAAAAGCTGATCGCCGCAGTCGGCGTTGAAAACCTGGTCATCGTAGAGGGCAGGGATTCGATTCTGGTCTGCCCTGTCGATCAGGCACAGCGCGTCAAGGAAGTCGTTGAGACGCTGGAAAAAGAAGGCAGGACGGAACGGCTTTAAACGGCGAAAAAACGCGAAATATCACGACCGTTTTCCGTTTGGTTTCCAAAATCTGAGTGTTAGAATAAAGTAGAAAGCAGCGGCAGAATGTTCACAGTGCGGTCACACTGTTGGTGCGGAAAAAAGACTCAGAGGAGGAATCAGAAATGGCTGCAGAATGGAAAGAAACACTCGAAACGGAGCGGGAGATATCGGCGTTTATGCTGGAACTTGGGATTCCGGCGCATTTGAGGGGATATTATTATCTGAGGGAGGCGGTTTTGCTGGCTGTCTCGGATATGGAACTGGTTGGCAGCGTGACGAAGCTGTTATATCCGGTGATCGCAAGGCGTTATAAAACAACGCTTCAGCGGGTGGAACGCGCGATCCGAAACGCGGTGGAGGTGTCCTGGGAACGGGGCAATCCGGAGGTGTTTGAGGATTTGTTCGGGTTCAGCCGGGAGACGGGCGCGCCGAGGCCGACAAACAGCGAATACATAGCGAGAATTGCGGACAAGATAAGAATGGACGCAACTACAGGAGAGAAACATGTTACTGAGCGTAATCGTACCTTGCTATAATGAAGAGGAAAACGTTCCGATTTTTTATGAGGAAATGATGAAAAATTCCGCTTTTTTGGAGCAGGAAAAACTGGAGCTGGAAATTATTTATATTGATGATGGTTCCAAGGACAATACCGCAGCGGAGGTTCGGAAGCTTCACGAAAAGGATGAACGGGTGCATTTGGTGTCCTTTTCCCGCAACTTTGGCAAGGAAGCAGGAATTTATGCGGGCTTCCAGAAAGCAAAGGGGGACTATGTCGTGATGATGGACGCTGATCTGCAGGATCCTCCGTCCCTTTTACCGGAGATGTTTTCCTACATTAAGCAGGGCTACGACAGTGTGGCGACAAGACGTGTGACCCGAAAAGGCGAACCTCCGATCCGGTCGTTTTTTGCAAGGATGTTTTACCGCATCATGAATAAAATTTCCAAAACGGAGATCGTGGACGGCGCACGCGACTATCGCCTGATGACGAGACAGGTTGTGGATTCGATTCTTTCGATGTGCGAATATAACCGTTTTACGAAAGGAATTTTCGGCTGGGTCGGCTATGAGACGAAGTGGCTGGAGTATGAAAACGTGGAACGCACCCACGGCGAGACAAAATGGAGCTTCTGGAAGCTGTTTTTGTATTCGCTGGATGGAATTACCGCATTTTCAACAGTGCCGCTGGCAATTTCGTCTATCATGGGCGTTGTGTTCTGCATTATAGCATTTGTGGCGATCATTGCCCTGATTATCAAAAACCTGATTTACCATGATCCGACGCCCGGTTGGCCGTCGATGGTATGTATTATTCTGTTGGTTTCCGGCGTGCAGCTTTTCTGCCTGGGAATCGTGGGACAGTATCTGTCCAAGACCTATCTGGAAGTGAAAAAGCGTCCGATTTATCTGGTAAAGGAAGAACTGTAATGAATTATGAGAACCTGATCAGCATTGTGATGCCGGTTTTTAACGCCCAGGCGTATCTGGAGGAAGCGCTGGAATCGGTTCGCCGCCAGACATGGACGGACTGGGAGCTGCTGGTGGTAGACGATCATTCTACGGACGGGAGCGCAGGTCTTGTGTCAGAAATCTGCAGAAAAGACGCGCGAATTCGGCTTCTTTCCCAGACGGACGGGGTAAAGGGCGCGGCAAATGCAAGAAATTTCGGGACAGCACATGCAAATGGACGTTATCTCGCATTTATGGATGCGGACGATATCTGGCGGGTGGACAAGCTGGAACGAGAAATGGCTTTTTTGCGGGAAAAAGACGCATCCTTTGTATTTTGCTCGTATGAATTTGGAGACGAGCATGCGGTCGGAACCGGCAAAATCGTGCGGGTTCCCGATCAGTTGACTTATCAGAAAGCGCTCAGCCGGACGGTCATTTTTACAAGCACGGTGCTGTTTGACCGGGAAAAAATTGACAAGGCGCTTTTGCAGATGCCGGACGTGCCGAGCGAGGACACGGCGATGTGGTGGCAGATTTTAAGAAACGGACACGTCGCTTACGGGTTAAAGGAAAATTTGGTGATCTACAGAAGACCGGAAAAATCCCTTTCCTCGAACAAGCTCCGGGCGATTACAAGAATCTGGGGACTTTACCGGAAACAGGAAAAAATGTCGGTGATCGCAAGCGCAGCATGTTTTTGTATGTGGGCGGTGCGCGCTGTGTGGAGAAGAATATAGCGGGAGAACGGAAGATGAAGAAAAACGATTCTGTCAAGCGGCTGATTATTCTGGCCCTTGGGTTGATTGGGCTGTGCGTGCTGACTGCTTTTTATGCGCACGACTGGTTCGCCTATTATTATCATCATATTGCATGGAAAACACATAACCGTTTTAATGTAAACGGTCATTTGCTGATTGTTGCACTGTATTTCATATTGCTCTTTTTCTTTTCCAATACTTATGGAGCACTCAAAATCGGCTATCTGAAACCGCTGGATATTTTCCTGTCTCAGCTGTTTTCTCTTCTGTGCGTCAATGTAATCAGCTATGCGCAGCTGTCCCTGATGTATGGCTGGTTTATCATCGGCGGGGGGCATATGGTGTCGATGATGCTGTATCAGCTGGTGTTTGCAGGGCTGTGGGGCTGGCTGTGCAATCTGATTTACCGTCGCGCGTTTCCTCCGCGGGAGCTGCTTTTGGTGCACGGCGAGCGCCCGGTAGAGGATATCCTTGGGAAATTTGCAGGACGGAAGGATAAATATCATGTTGCAAAGTGCATGAATATCAAAGAGGGGTACGACGCGGTGATCCGCGAGGTCGGAAAGTATGACGCGGTCGTTCTCTGGGATATTCATACGATGGACAGAAACGTGCTGCTCAAATATTGCTATAGCCATTCGATCCGCGTTTATATGATGCCGAAGATTCCGGATGTGCTGGTAAAGGGAAGCGAGCAGCTGCACTTGTTTGATACGCCGATTCTGCTGACGAGGGAATATGCGCTGAACGTAGAACAGAGAATTGCAAAACGGTTTATCGATGTAGTATGTTCGCTGATCCTGATTGTTGTGACATCGCCGGTTATGCTGCTTACGGCGGTGGTGATCAAGCTGTATGATAAAGGTCCTGTGCTGTACAAGCAGGTCCGCTGCACGAAGGATGCGAAAGAATTTTATATTCTGAAATTCCGCAGCATGCGCGTGGACGCAGAAAAGGACGGTGTGGCGCGGCTTGCCGCCAAAAACGATTCCCGGATTACACCGGTCGGCAAATTTATCCGTGCGGTTCGTATCGACGAGCTGCCGCAGCTGTTCAACATTTTAAAGGGCGAGATGTCCTTTATCGGTCCCAGACCGGAGCGGCCGCAGATCATCCGCGAATATATAGAAGAAATGCCGGAGTTCGCATACCGTACCAGAGTGAAGGCCGGGCTTGCGGGATATGCGCAGGTATACGGAAAGTACAATACAACGCCGTATGACAAGCTGAAGCTGGATCTGTTTTATATTGAGAATTATTCCGTATGGCTGGATTTGAAGCTGATGCTTCTGACATTGAAAATCCTGTTTACGCCCGACAGCACGGAGGGCGTGGACGAGAAGCAGGTGACCGCCATGAAAAAACAGGTGCAGGAGGAAGAAAAATAATGCCTCTGAAAAGAGATGAAGCATTTTGGAAAGAGGGCATGGACGAAAAACGCTTTGCCCTCTGTTGTATTCATAAAATATGGATCTGTCTGGCGGCAGCTTTGGCTGGCGCTGTTTTTGCTGCGGGGATTTATCTTGGTGTGCGGCAGCTGACGATGGGGCCGAAGCAGTATCGGTCGGAGGTTTTATATTCGATCGTCTATGATATCGACGAGGACGACGAGGTTTTAAAGGAATTTATCAACGAATATAACGCCTATACCTGGGGGGATATGATGCGCTCCGACCGCGTGATGGATACGGTGCTTTTGCAGCTGCCGGACGTGGAACGGTCCGTGATAGAGGCTTCGATCAGCACGGAAATTGTGTCTGACCCGGAATTTCTGACAGCGTACTTTACGACTGGGGACGCAGCGCTTTCCGACCGGATTGCGGCGGCTTATAATCGCGCGATGACGGCATTTGGACAGACGATGCAGGGACGCGGTCTGACGGCAATTGAAGTATGGAAAACCGTTTCGGCACAGGCGGTGCTTCCGGAAAATAAAGTGAAAAATGCGGCGGTGCTCGGTCTGGTGCTCGGACTGCTTGCCGGAATCCTGGGCGTGGCAGTCTGGTATATTCTGGACGATTCCGTTTTGCTCAGCTCAGACGTGGAAAAACGCTGCGCAATCCCGGTTCTCGGCTACCGCACGGCAAAGCCAGATGAACAGTTCGGTGCGCTTCTGGATGCGCAGCTGAGAGCCAAAGCGTCTCAGACCGCTTTTCAGGAAATTTCGCTGGACACGGTGCTTTCCGGGACGATGGGGCTTGGAGAAGAAGGAAAAATTCCGCTTATCCTTTTGGTTCGCTGGAACACACCCTGTATTAAAAAACTCGGACTTGCCCTCGATCTGCTTGCTCAGCGGGAGATCGCGGTTGTGGGCGTGATCCTCACGGACGCGGACGCACGGTTTTTGCACGCGTACTACAGAGTGTAGGCTGCCAGTTCACTCGTGGCAGCCT
>ENA-OOXM01001405-OOXM01001405.1-human-gut-metagenome-genome-assembly--contig:-NODE-1405-length-18064-cov-2.008163_pt1 | contig 18064 bp, 8 predicted proteins | sample MGYA00241589_ERZ501347 | MGnify/ENA primary metagenome ERZ501347 (study PRJEB25962, sample SAMEA2042832) | human gut metagenome | biome: human gut; feature: human-associated habitat; material: faeces...
TGCGAAGATGTGGTAAGTCCTCTTCGTCAAAGACAATCTCCGCTACCCCTTCTGCCATATCCCCTTTCATATAAGCAAGAGCCTGGGCGTGTTCTTTTACTGCATTACTTCTTGCCGCATCCAATACAGACTGCGGTGCATATTCTCCCTGATCTAAAAGCTGATGGATACGTCCGCTGACATCTTCCCATGATAAAAATGCCTTATCTAAGATATGGTCTGTAACCGTATGCCCTACTGCAATCTGCATCCCGGTTTCATCAAACCAGACTGAATATTCATTTCCATCAATCTGAAACCCTTTTCCGCCTTCTCGGTATTCACGTTTCACAAACTCCGTATATTCCTCCGGTGTCTGTTCACTCATGAAATTATAGATGATCCGGAGCTGGCTGGCTTTCCGGTTTCCTCCTGTCCGTAAAATCTCATCGACAACGCTCTCTGGTATCGGAATCTCCCCGGCATAAAGGGCAGCTGCCCTTTCCTCTATCTGCCGCCTTTGCTCATTTGCGGTGGGATATTCGGGCAAAGATAAAGCAGAGGCGATCTCTTCCTCTGCTTTACTCAATCCATCTTCTCTTGTATCTTCGACTAACTGTATACCAATTCCGTCAAGATGCTCTCTTCCGCTGTTGCCATCAGTGCGTTCATGTGTGCCGTCCATGCCATCGGATCTGCTTCCTTGTCCGGTGCCGGATTCTTCTCCAGCAATTTCTCCATCTGGCAGTCCATTCTCTCCTGTGCTGCTTTCTCGATCTGCTCCAGATGACGGTTCAGCTTCCCAGTCAGGAACAGGCTCTGATAAAGACTGTTCTTGTGTTCTTTCAGAAATGTCCTCCGCAGCATCCCGTATTTCCCGATCGTCACTTCTTCCTCTTCGACGGTCAGATTCGGAAACAGGTAATCCCCCTTGCGATGATATGTCAGTTCCATAATCGTTTCCTCCTTCATTTTCAATATTTTCTTCTTTTTTCGTTTCTGCATCCTGATTTTTAATTTCGCGTATTAACGTGGTAAAGTTATTATAATTCCTTTCATTGGATTTTTCAACCTCTTTTCTCGCTTCTTCCAGAGAAATTTTATGTACGGTCTTTCCAATATCAATCAGAATACTTTCACTGAGCTGGCTTGCCGCATTTCCAAGGAATGTGAGGACGGACAGACGATTATAGTCCGTGATATGCATGAAATCCTCTTCTTCCAGAAGCTCCATCGGGTCAAGCCCGCATCGCCTGGAAAGCAGATAGTAAACACTGTCTGTTGCCAGCTGACGGAAATCACTGCGGATCGTCACCTCATCCAAATCTTCCAGATAAGTATCTTCTACCGCATATTCCAATCCGTCCAGGTATTCCTCCAGATTATCACTGACCATTTCCCTTGCGACTGCCATCAATGCATCCTGCAAAGTTGCTGTATCCTTTTCTTCCAGAGCATAGACCTCTGCCAGATGGGTGAGGATCTCTTCTCTCTGGTGTTCCTGCATCTTCCAAAGATATGGGCTTCTGCCTCCGGCTACCATGTGGGTATCCGAAATATCAAACACATAACGAAGTTTGGTATTCTGCCAGGTTTCATCAAACAAGGCAATTCCTCTTGCACCACGATTTACCCAGCGTAACATCTTTTCATTCCATAGTTCCAGTGATGCACAGGCTGTTGCGTCTGGACGCTGTGCATGGATCAGAAGCTGGTCTGAAAAAGAATAACGGTATAACCTTGATGCTGTGTCCATATAATCCATCCAATCCCCTGGCGAACTGCTCACCGATACGGCATGTTCCTGCGCCAAGTTTCGGATGTCCTGTAGTTTAGACATTTAACTTCCCTCCTGTCAATAAAAAAACAGCCCACTCTTTTTAGAATTGGCTGCATAAAATGTACTTTACTTTTTGGAGAGAAAATGCTATATTCTAATTGAAAAGAGTAACCGCCCACAAGGTGGATGCTCCTGGATTAGGTTTTAATTTATTTTGCTCTCAAAGAGAGCTGCCTATCCTGTTGGCAGACAGGGTAGGCTATTTTTTTCGCTTGTTGTCCCTATTATCCAAATAGGCAAGCAAAGCAATCAGAAACGTACCGCCTAAGAACAATAAGCTCAAGACTTCGTATGTATCCATTCGCTCCACCTCCCTTCTTCTGTATCCCTTAACGGAATCTGAAAATCCAGGAGGTTTTTACCAACCCTGTACACGGTTACTCCAGTAATATTCTAACAGGTAACTCTCCGCAAAGCAATTCCTTTTTACTTCATACGGTTTTATATTCTGTTTTTCTCTTATCCTCTGGCCAATGCAGTTTCCATTCCAGATATTCCTCTTCTGTGATTCTTCCATCGCCCAGTTTCTGCTTTTTCCCCATCCATTCCTGCAGATAAGACATTGTTTTTTTATCCCTCATTGTGATTCCAACTATTTCACTTTCTGAATCATTTAGCAGGAACAGATGAAAAAGCCCTCTATTTTCTTCATCCATCCAGAATAAAGTTTCCATTAATTCGTCCATTGTCGCAATTCCAGGACTTAAAAAATTTCGGACATCAACTTCCAATATTTCTGCTATCCGGATAAGCGTTTCCTGCTTCGGTGTACGCTGTCCACTTTCATATTGGGCGATTCTCACATCCGCACTACTTTCCCCATATCCTAATCTGCGTCCCAATTCCTTTTGAGTTATGTTGCGAAACATACGGATTTTTCTTATTCTTGCTCCTAATTTCAATTTCTTCTCCTTTTCAAAATGGGGCTGTGCAGTAACCACAGCCCCAGAACACTATTTATATTATCATTTGCGTTTTCTCTTAACTGTCACTACAGTTCCCAGACATCCTGCTGATACTGCAAGTGCCAGCACAAAAATAGCAATATTTGTATTATCTCCTGTTTTTGGTGAATTGGATACAGAAGTCGCATCAGAACCATGGAAACCAGGAGTGCTGACTCCCTGGTTTTCTGATGTTTCCGGAGTGTCTTTTTCCGGAGCTTTCTTATTTGTCAGATCCAGAGTATATTCAATCACAGGAGTACGGTCATTGACATATTCAAACTGAATCTTATGCTCGGTTTCATCAAGCTGATAGCCATCCAGTGTTTTTGTTTCTTTCAGGATATATGTGATTGCTTTTTTATACTGCCCATTCTTAAAAGTCGCAATCGGATAATTCTTTGATTCTGCATGGCCAGCACTGTCTGTTACCAGAGTTTCCAGAACTTTACCTTTGCTGTCACAAAGGGCAAATTCTACACCTTTCATTGGCTTCTTGGTATCTTTATCCGTTTTATTTAAGATTACCTTGCCCATTGCCTGTTCATCTTCCATTTTGGCTCCCTGAACATCTCCGGTGTCCTTAACCTCAAATGTCACTTTATTTGCCACAATATAGCCTTTCGGTGCTGTTTCCTCCAACAACGTATAAGTGCCGACTGAAAGTTTCTCTACATAATGGGGCTGATCACCAGATGTCCAGCTTTCCATAACTTCCTGGTTTTCATTAAGAATATACAGTTTAGCACCTTTGACCTCGCTGCTTCCATCTGTCATATCAACTTTACTGATCAGAATTTTTGTTGTATCATCCTGCATTTCTACTTTCTGTATATCTGCAGTATTTTCTACTACAAACGTAATGGATTCTGCAGTTGCATAACCATCAGCAGGAATTGTCTCTGTTAATGTATATTTCTTTCCAACTTCCAGTTCCTTAATGATGTGTGGTGTGCTTCCGGAAGTCCACTCATCCACAACGTTTCCCTCTGAATCGGATACTTTCAGTTTTGCACCTGGTAATTCTTCCCCGGTTGTAATATCTGATTTTGTGATTTCAAAAGTAGTTGGCTCATCTTCATAAGTGAACTCAAAGGATACTTCTGCAACCTCTTCTCCCGCATAAGCAAAATCAAATTCCTTGATTTCTTCTGTTGTCACAAATCCAGCAGGAGCCTGCACTTCTTTTACATAGTAGTTGCCATTGATTGGAAGATCTGCCGTAAATACAATCCTTCCATCCTGATCCGTAGCTTTCTGCTCGATCATGGTATCTGCTTTCAGGATTACTTCGCCTTCTGCATTTAAAATATCATTCTTTGTATAAAGTGCAAATACTCCGCCTTCCAGAACACGGTCTGTATTTTTTTCTTTCTTAACTACAGTTACTTTTGCTTTCTGGCGGTTATTCTGCCAGTCCTCATCATAAGTCACAACCGGAGTATTCTGATCACGATAAGTCAGATCAACCTCTCTGATTTCTCCATCCAGAACATATCCATCCGCCGTCTCTTTTTCCTTTACATAATATTTGCCTAAAGGAAGATCTTCTGATCTTGCATATCCAAGAGCATCTGTCGTAATTGTTGCTACCAATTCGTCCTTTTTATAATAATCACTGCTTTCCCCATCTGCAGCCTTGATATCCTCCGCTGCATAAATTTCAAAAGTAACATCTTTCAAAGAACCTGTAACATAGCCAAATGCTGCGTCCATGCCGCCTGCCAGCATATCTTTCCAGGTAACTTCCTTGACAAATTCACCTTTTTTATTGATGATGATTCGTCCAACCGGAACAGCATCCTTCATTTCTACTTTTTGAACATCTGCAGTATCAGAAACTGTAAATTTCACTTCCTCCGCCTGCAGATAACCATATGGTGCAAACTCTTCCCGAAGTGTGTAGGTTTTTCCCACATGGAGTCTTTTTATTACATGAGCTTTTCCTTTTACAGAAGTCCATTTTTCTACTTCTTTTCCGTCTGAATCCAAAACCGTCAGTGTTGCTCCGTCAAGTTCCACACCTGTTGTAATATCTGATTTCGTAAATTCAGTTGTTGTCGGCTCATTCTTAAAAACGGTTTCCAGTTTTACTGTTTTTACTTCCTGTCCCTGATATTTCGCAGTCACCTCAATCTGCTCATCTGAAGATACAAAACCATCTGGTGCTGCCAGTTCTTTTATATAATAAGTTCCAAATGGCAGATCCTGCTCAAAAACAGTTTTTCCATCTTCACCTGTTACCGCTTTTGTAAGCAGTTCGTCTGCTTTTACCAGTACCTTATCCCCTGCTTTTATATCCTCTTTTGCGTAAAGACCAAACTCTGCTCCAGAAAGCCCTTTCTCATTTTCAGCATCTTTTTTCACAACTGACACTTCTACTTTCTGGCGGTCATTTATAAACTCTGCACTCTGTGAGATCACTGGTGTATTCTGGTCTGCATAGACGAAAGAAATCTTCTGTTCTTCTTCATTTAATACAAATCCCTCCGGTGCAGTCTTTTCTACAACTTTGTATTCTCCTAGAGGCAGATTATCAAGCTCTGCTTTTCCGGATTCATCCGTTGTCAGTTCTGCAACTTTTTCACCCTTTGCATATTTCAGGATTCTTTTTCCTGTATCATCTTTCTGGAAATCTGCTGTATAGATATCCTCTGCAGCATATACTTCATATACTGCACCGGAAAGGTTTTGAACTTCATACCTAAAATCATTCTTATAGGTCGAAAGAACCTCTCCTTTTTTCTGTACAGTGAGTTTTCCTTTCACCGAATGGTCCTCATATACCACTTCAATGACCGCATCACCTGAAACCGGATCCGTCTGATACAGGGTATTGGTATCCACCTGTATTTCGACATAATTTTTGTTAATGGTATAACCGTCCGGTGCTGTTACCTCTTCGATTCTATAATGACCAATTTTTAAATTCTGAGGCAGTATCAGATATCCATCTATATCTGTGAAATATGAGGTATGTGTAACAGTTGTCGGGTATGTAGTTACCTGCTCTACATATTTTTCATGATCCATATCATAAATTTTAAACTCTGTTCCCGGAATTAGAACAGATTTTTTAGTCTCATCATCCTGTTTGATAATTTTCAGTTTTGCAGAAAATTCTTTATCCAAAAGAACTCTCCATGTCTGCGGCTCTGTTGGTTTATTCTCTGTAATCCGGACAATAAAATCATCTACAGGTTTGTAATTATGGGGTGTTGTAGTTTCTCTCACCAGATATGTTCCATATGGAATTGCAATGGATTTTACATAGCCTTTCTCATTTGTAAAAATTTCCGTTGCTCCATTTTCACCGATCACAACTGGCTCTGCAGAGGAAAAATCATAATTTCCATCCTCTTTTACCACCAAAGAAGATACCAGATATGCACTAAATCCAGCTCCGGATAGTAATGCAGCATCTGTGTCTCCATTATTGGCAGCTTTAATAAGTTCAAACGGCTGTTTCTTCACCGTTTCCAGTGAGGTACACTCTTTTTCTACAACCGCTGTCAGATCACCTTCATCACTGCATACAAGATCATATTCATGCTCGTCTGCCAGATATCCTACGGATGGGGTAATTTCCTTGATGTAATACTCTCCAAGATAAAGATTCTCTATCCTTGCTTTTCCTTCTTTATCGGTAGTTAGCGTACCAATCTGGCTTCCGGCTTTATAAATAACGCCTGTCTTTCCATCTGGATGGGTAATGTCGTTTCTTGCATAAAGTCCATACACCGCATTTTCCAGGGAAGCATCTCCCTGTGCCTTATTTTCTTTTGTCTCGGCATCTTTTTTATTCAAAGAGATTGCAGCACTGACCCTGTCATTCACAAAAGTATGACTGAAAGAAATTTTTGCCTGTTCATCATTGGTATAACTGAACTGGAAAGAATAAGTATCTTTCTCATTTCTGACATAACCAGCCGGAGCCTGGACTTCTTTTACATAATAAGAAAATCCCACTGGAAGATCTGCTTTAAATGCTGCTTTTCCATCAGTACCAGTAATTGCAGTCTCAATCAGAGCATCTTTTTTTACCGCTGCTTTTCCATCCATAGTTTTCATATCCTGCGCTGCAAACAGAGCAAAATGCCCTCCGGATAGTGTATTTTCAGTATCTTTGTCTTTCTTTATCACCTGCACCACTGCTTTCTGACGGTCATTTGTAAAGGTAGTCTCTGAGAAAGCCGCTTCTGCAGTCTGCCCTGCATAAGAAATGGTTACTTTTTTTGTTTCTTTTGCATTATAAAAATTTTCCGGGGCCTGTGCTTCTGTTACATTATAGCTTCCAAGCGGAAGATTCTTTACCGTTACAGAACCGTTCTCACCTGTGATCAGATTTTTCGCTACTTCTGCGCCTTTTTTGTAAACTGTTTTTCCACCTGCTGTTACAATATCCTCGGCAGCATATACGTTATAAACGGCTCCTTTCTGACGGCGTTTCTCATACTGGAATGAAGTTCCATTTTCATCAGATACAGCTCCTACAAAAACTTCTCCCTCTTTATAAACGGTCAGATTTCCTTTCTGCTCTTTGTCCGTTACAGTCTGTTTGGTTGTACTGCCAACTACTAATTTCACTCCATACGAAGAAGCCTGGACAACATAACCTTCCGGTGCTGTAATCTCTTTTAAGTAAACAGTATCCTGTGTCTTGGTAAGAGTTACTCGTGAAGAACCATTGCTGTCTGTTGGCGGCATCTTAACAATCAGCTTTGTGCAGGCATTATCACTATATACTCCATACACGGCTCCGGCCAGATTTTTCCCAGTATCTCCATCTTTCTTTGTAATTTCGATAACTGCTTCTTCCGGCCAGTCAACTGTAATCTGCAGATCAGCGGAATCCGTATAGTAGCCAAATCCAATATCCTGTGAACTCTCCAGTTTTAAAAGCATTGCATGGAAATCCAGGGGAAAATTGGAAGTGATCGCATACTTTCCTTTCAGACTGCCCATATTGGCTGTTGTAGCTACAAGATGAAATTTCTCTCCACCTTTTACAGTGACATTTCCAGATGCCGTCTTTCCTGTAGTTTCGTTGACAAGGCTCACACCATTTTCCAGATGAATGGTAATGGTAAATGCTTCATTTGCCTTCCAGGTAAAACTTTCTGTTTCCTTTCCCGTTGCATTAACGGAAAGTCCTGGAAGAAGTTTCATTGCTGTCGGATCAGGCATTTTAGCAAGAGCTGCTTTAATCTCTTTCAGCATATTTTTAGCGGTTGTAGAAAGCGCACCTCCAAATCCGGATTCGCCATCATATAAATAATCAACCAGATAATGCTGCATGGCTCTTGTCTCAGAACTGCATCCATATTTTTCCATGATGGATTTTACATTATATCCGTTGAATGTATGTCCCCATCCAGGACCGCCATATCCATAGAACAAAGCTTTCCGCAGATACTTATCATCTCCGCCCTCATCCAGTTCAACCATATTTTTATATGTTGTCCCACTTGGAGGTGACTGCATGGAGTGCTGCATACAATACGCATTTACTGTATAAGTCTTTCCGCCTGCTTTGTAACGAACATATTTGTAGCTGTCATTTCCACCCTGTCCCATAACTGTATCAAACGGATGAAGCTGGCCATCTGAATAATAGTAATATTTATTTGCTTCAATATTTGTTGCATCATCCCATCTTTTGCTTTTACCACCTCATCTGCATCAAGTTCATTTTTTACCTTTTCGTATAACGGTGGCTCTTCTGGCACTACATCTGCCGCATAGGACAGTATTGGAGATAGAATTGTAGATAACACTGTAAGCATTGCCAAGAATCCCGACAAAAATCTTCTCATATTTTTTTTATTCTTCATTCTTTTTTCCTTTCTTCCGTTCCGGGAAAATCAACTGAAACTTTGGATTTCCGGTTTCTGAAACCTCCATCTTTATAGTTGCTTCATACTTCCTTTTTGTTTTCTCTGATACCAGATCTTTGAAATGCACCTGCTTCTCACTCAGCAGCTTCCTGACAGTTGCTTCATCAAGTATTTTTCCCTGACTCTCAAAAAATCGGTTATTTTTCCATAAAGTAAAACTGCAATCACTTCCTGAACAATAATAATTTCTCTTTCCCACATAAACCTTATTGCCACATCTTGGGCATTTTCCAATTTCTTTCCGACCATCTGAAAATAGTTTCTGGTATTCTTCCACTGGCTGTCCATTATCACTTACCAATTTGGTAACCATTTTTTCAATTTCGAAGAGAAATTCTTCTACATTTTTCTGGCCTCTGGAAATCAGTGTCAGATCATTTTCCCATTCTGCTGTAAGTTTTGGTGATTTGATCATTTCCGGAAGAATCCTGATCAGATTTCTTCCATCTGCTGTAGGTAATATCTGCTTCTTTTTACGCTCAATAAAGCCTTTCTCAATCAGTTTTTCAATAATCGCTGCCCTGGTAGCCGGAGTTCCAAGCCCTTTTCTCTCTGCGTCTTCTATCGTATCCGAACTTCCAGCGTGTTCCATGGCACTAAGAAGTGTATCCTCTGTATAATGCTTCGGCGGTGCTGTAAAATGTTCACTAAATTTTACAACAACACATTCAAATACCTGTCCTATTTTTATATCTGGAAAATCACTTTCCTCCTCTTCTGGCTTTTCTGCATTTTTCCCATATGATTTAAAGAACCGTTCTTCCACTTCTTTCCATCCATATTGGAGAACATTCTTTCCAGATGCAGTAAACAGTTCTCCATGACAGGAAATTTCAGTCTTAATACTCTCATATATGTATTCCTGTTCCGATGCACATAATAACTTTGATGCAATCAGCATAAGAATTTCTTTTTCTCCACCCGGAAGTGCTTTTAAATCCATGTTTGTAATTTCTACCGTTGGTATAATTGCATGATGATCTGATACCTTTTTGCTGTTTAAAAGTCTTTTTATCTCTGGTTCCGAACCCTTCATTGATATTTCTGGAAATACTCTATTTACCGCATCAATAACCAAAAACGCATTTTCTTCCATATCATCTGTAAGATATTGGCTATCCGTCCTTGGATACGTCACCAGTTTCTTCTCATAAAGGCTTTGGGTATAGTCCAAGGTTTGCTGTGCCGTAAATCCAAGAAGACGATTTGCTTCCCTCTGTAATGTGGTCAGATCATATAATTTCGGCGGCTGTACCTTTTTCTTCTCTTTCTTTACTGAAAGAATCTGTGCAGTTTCATCCTTCATATCCTCCATCATCTGAACGGCAGCACTTTTCTCTTTTATCCGGCTGCTTACAGCATCCAATCCATCCATCAGAAGATGAACCAGATAATACTTCTCTTTCTGGAAGTTCTCGATGCTCTTTTCCCGTTCCACCAGCATTGCAAGTGTAGGTGTCTGCACCCGACCTACAATCAACCGATGGTGATACAGCACCGTAAACAGTCTGGTGGCATTAATTCCCACCAGCCAGTCTGCTTCACTTCTCGCCACCGCAGAATAATAAAGATTATCATATTCATGTCCATCTTTCATCTGCTGAAATCCTTCCAGAATTGCTTTTTCCTCCATGGAAGAAATCCACAGTCTTTTAAAGGGAAGTTTACATTCTGCCTGGTTATATACCAGACGGAAAATCAACTCCCCTTCTCTTCCTGCATCTGTTGCACATATAATTTCCGTGACATCTGCTCTGTGAAGCAGTTCCTTTAAAACCCGAAACTGCCCTTTGGTACTTTCTTTAATCTGATATTTCCAATTCTCCGGGATCATGGGAAGTGTTTCATATTTCCATGCTTTCCAGTCATACCGGTACTGATCTGCACTGGCCAGTTCAATCAAATGCCCAATACACCAGGAAACCAGATACTCTTTTCCTTCCAGATAGCCATCTTTTACGTTTGTGGCATGAAGCACCTTCGCAATGTTTCTGGCTACGCTGGGTTTTTCCGCAATTACAAGCTGCAATTTTCTATCTCCTTTCTGCACCTGTCGCTGTAATTAAGTGAAACAAAGTTATTCCTCTGATTCTTCGTCTTCTACTTCACCTTCCATTTCATATTCTTCTAATTCTTCATCATCCTCACGAATTGTATCTTCTTCCTCCTCATCGTCGTCCTCGTCCTCTTCATAATCAAAAGAAGTATTTCTTCCTTTCATAAATTTCCAATAATAGTAAGCACCACAAACTCCTGCCAGAACCAGCAGCATTAATAAAATCGTGCCGGAATTATTGCTTTTCTTCTCAGGTTCTTCCTTTTCTTCCGGTATGATCGTAACTTCTGGTTCCGGTGTCTCTGTGATCTTCTCTGTTTCAAGTGGCAGTGCGGATTCTGCAATAGCCTGGTTCTGTGGAAGTGTGACCATGTTGGTATCCGTAAAGTTCAAAAGATCATTTTCGCCTACCTCTGTAAGAAGATAAACATTTTCATCCGTTTTGTCCTTATCTACAATCAGATAAAAAACCTTATCACTTTTTGTCTTGATCGTATAAAATTCCTTTCCCCCTTTGTCCTGAACTGTTCCTGTTGTCATGCCGGAAGCAGAACTTTCTCCCTGCACCCGTCCGGTATCTGCTTCTGTATCCGTTTCATTTCCTGTGTTTTCTGGTTCTGTTGGTGCAGTAGCAGTCTCGTTCGTTGTCTGATGTTCCGTTACGGTTGCCGTAGCACTGGTGGGCTTACTTGCAGTTCCATCGGCTGGCAAAGAAGCTGCATTCTGCTCCGTTCCGGAAACCTCTGTATTCTCTTTTACTGCATCTGGATTTTCATAATAAGGGTTTCCTACTTTATAGATCTCTGACATATTTCCTGCTTTGTCTTTTGCCTGCAGGGTAAAGTATTCATAGGAAGTATCCGCTTTTTGCAAACGGACATTTAATGTATTATTCGTCAGTTCTGTGAATTCATTTCCATTGACATACAAAGCAGCAATTCCCGATTCCGCATCAACTCCCTGCACGATCAGTATCCCATTCTTCGCAGCCGCAATAATAGTTGGTTTGGTTTTATCAAAACACTCTATGTAACGATTCTGCTCATAAGTATTTCCATTCTGATCGGTAACTCTCACATAAACACTACAATTAGAAGAGATGGATACTTCCATATTTCCGGTTATGTCTGACCATCCTCCATTTTCTGAAAGTCTTGCTTCTACTTTTGCAATAGAAAAAGCACCTGTATTCTTTGTATCTTCCACTTGAATTTTTACGGTTGCCGTATCTGTCTGCCAGCCTTCGGGTTCTGTAAAGGTAATCCCTACTTCTGGTGTTTCCGTCACATCATTTCCTGCATCTTCCTGTGCCTGTTCCACTGGATCTGCATGAATTTCAACTTCTGATCCATCTGAAAAATCAACATCTTCCGGGCTGCTTTCTTCTGATGATTCCACTTCTACATTATCTGCCCATACAGTCAGACTTCCGGGCGAACTATAAAAGAAAGCTCCTGCCGGAAGTCCTGCTAACGTAGCTGCGGTTAAAAATACAGCTGCTCTTTTATGAAATTTCTTCATTTTCTGTCTGCTCCTTTTCTCTGGTTTCCAATATCTTTTTTTGTTCCTCCTTGCTGATATCAATCATCAACTGAAGTTCCTCTGCGGAAACTCCATTGCTTCGGATAATTTTCAGATACTCCATATCCTCTGCCTGTTTCTTCTGTTCTTCCAGATCCCTTGCTTTTTTCTGTAGCTTTTCAATCTTAACGTAGGTTCTTGCAAGTTCTTCTTTTATTCGTTCAATGTTCAAATACGCCCCTCCTTATGGCCTGCCAAAAGCATAAAAATGAGACTGCCAGTATGCAGAATTAATGGACGTATACTGAATTGGATTTCCACAATGGATCATCTGTCCATCTCCGGCATAAATTCCTACGTGGGTAACCGGCTCTCCCGCATCATACGTCCCAGTGAAAAAGATAATATCTCCTGGCCTTGCTTCTTCTGGTGATACAGGCATACAAATGTCATAAATTCCCTGTGCAGTAAGTCTTCCCATATTGCAGACACCCGAATTGGTAAACACATAGCTTACAAAACCAGAACAGTCAAAAGAAGTCTCCGGGCTGGAACCGCCCCATACATACGGCATACCAAGATATTTGTCTGCTTCCGCAAATAATCTCCGCACAGTCTCATCATCATAACTGCCGCCTCCACCATACAGCCCGCTATCTCCGGTACTGATATAAAAAACAGGATTATAATATTCCCCATCTTTGACCAGTTCCAAATATAACTGGCTTCCGGTTGCACTTCCTGTACTTCCCGTTGTACCAATTACAGTATCTGTTGTTACTTCCTGACCATTTGCTACCGAAATGCTCTGCAGATAAGCGTATTTAATCTGCACACCTTTTTTATCCTGCGTAACTACATAATTTCCAAAAGTTCCGCTATATCCTACATCTACAACAAAACCATTCATTGCTGACTTCACTTCTGTTCCCTGTCGTACATTAACCGTCACACCTCTGTGAAGTTGTGTCTGCCCGGTTCCATTATTTACAGAATACCCATAATAGGTACTGATATAGGCATACCAGTTTAACTCAACCGGAGTTTTATATGTCTGTAAATTTCCTCTGTTGGAATAGACCTCTTCATAAATTTCCTGCTCATCCTCTTCCATTCTGGACAGAATAACACTTCTAAGCGGTTTTGCCTGAACAGAAACATTCAGTACATCTGCAGTTACTGTACGGGTAACTTCCACAGAGTTCTGATTGCCCTCTGCCAGAAAACATTCCCAGGTCTGATGACCATGTGCCTCAGCTACTGCGTGATTATCATAATAAACATCAAACTGGACACCATACTGGGCAAAGTTTCCAGTATCTTCTACGGTGTACTCAATCCCATTCATCACTACTTTCGTCCCCATTGGAAGAAATGGGTTTGCAGCATCAACCGCAAGCGTATGATTAGCCTGTGGCATTGCCCCTGAAGCAGTTGGTCCTCCACTCCACACGCCACAGCAGATAGGACAGTTACAGTATCCACTGGTCACAACATTTCCCAATGACTGCCCTACCTGTATTGTAGATGTTTCCTGCCGGGTTTCACTTTTTTCCTCTACGGTGATTCCGTACTGTAAAGAAAAAATTGTTTCCAGTTCTCCTTTTATCTCATCAAACTTAAAATCCCCATACCTGGCAGTCAGATAACTGATCAATGTATGGGGATCATGGCCGATTTCACCAATGTTATATCTGTATTCATCTTTTCCTGGATACCGGGCTTCCATCTGGTTTATTTTCTGTTGAAGACTGGCTTCCAACTGCGTATAATACAACTCTGCTTTTTCAATTTCGTCCGGATCCGCAATGTAACTGGAAGCGATTACCGTAGAAATTCCATTAGAAAACATAGCCGAACAGGAAGCAAATCCTGTCATTACGGAAAGAAGCAAAATCAATAACAACCCCATTGAGATCAGAGTAGTTACATTTCTTACAAATACTTCCTGTGCCTTTCTTGCAATTTTAGTAGCAAGATTTACTGACCGGATTGAGGTGTCTTTTGTTTCTTTTGCAATCTTCCCAGCCCGGTATGCCATCTGATACTCTCGCTTAATCCTCTGCTTCTGTATTAATTTTCTGATCAGCTTTTTCTGCATCTCTGGATGTTCTTCCAGATATTTCTGATATTGATACCTGGATGCACTCTTCCAGGCTCTTTGCTCTAAACGGTTTTCTTTATGTATCTGACTGCGGTTCTTCCGGATATTTCTATTGCTATGTTCCTGTAATATCCACTCACCTGAACGCACCAGCTTATGTGCTGCATCTACAGCACTGTTTTCCTCTTCGTCTTCGCCTGCTTTCTGATATACTGCATTTTTTAATGCTTTCTTGGGAACAGAAGACAAGGTTTTCTTTTTACCATCCGTTTTCCCTGTTTTTTTGTCGAAATATAAATGGTACTTTACCTTTGCTTTCTGTTCCTCATTTGTTTTCTTGGTATAAACAGAATCTTTCGGAATTTTGTTCTGCCTCTCAGCTTCCTGTTTTCTTGCAGCCTTATCCACTTCCTGATAAGTTTTTATTGTTTTTCGGCTATATTTCTGCTTTCCTTTTTTTCGGTTTGTAGAAACATCATTCTTCTCTGCCTGAAAATGTCCTCCATCTGTTTCAGCCGAAGTTTTCTTTTCTTTCTTCAGACTTCCATCTGTCTCCAGTTTTCCAAACTGCAGTCTCTGCTGTTTCTTTTTCTGTCGCTGATACTGGCTCCTGTGTTTTTCTTTGCGCTCACGTATTTCTACCGCTGAATCCACAGATACACCTGCAGGCTTGTCCCGATATCTGTACCGTCCCTGTGTTTTTCGTTTTCCCGGAGGACTGTTTGCAGCCTCTTCTTTTTTGGCAGGATTTCCCTCCTGAACTTTTTCGGAAAATTGTTTCTTTTCAGCTTTTTTATGAGAGTTTTTCTTCTTTTCAGAAGTAATAAATGCCTGTTCTACATCCTTCTGTTTATAAGGCAACTCCTGATCGCTGTTTGTAACTTTTCTGGTCTCCTTTGTTGCAAGATTTTCCTCAACCAGACCATTTCTGGTCATACGGCTGACTTTCTTCTCTTTCGCCGTATATTTTTGTTTTCCCAATGTACCTCACCTCTGCTTTTTTGTCCGTTAAGTCTGAATCTCATCCGGTTTAGTACTCATCAAAGCATAGGTTCTGGTATCCTGCGGATATCTGTCTGCAAAAGGTATGATTACATTTCCGTAAAAAAGCAGCCCTTCTCCTGCATTACTGTTATTTACAAAAGAAATCTGATGCTTGGAAATATTCAATTTCTCCGCAAGGATCTTCTGATCCCCGCTGTGCTGATTTAACATCAGGATAAAATCACTGTTTCCCACAATACTTTCTACTGCCAGAGAGCCAAGAAAATCTGTTACATTCTGACTGATTCCTGTAATGATTCCACCCCACTTACGAAATCTCTTCCACATTTCAATAGAATAATTAGCAGTCTGTGGCTGGTTCAGCAAAAGGTGAAATTCATCCACATAATAACGGGTTGATTTCCTGCGACTGCGGTTCTGTGATACTCTTGTCCAAACCATATGCTGGACAATCAACATCCCTGCTTTTCGTAGTGTGGTTCCAAGTTCCCGGATATCAAAGCATACCACTCTGTTCTGCGTATCGACATTACTTCGATGGTTAAATACATTCTGCGATCCTGTTACATACAACTGCAGACTGTTGGCAATGTTCTGTGCTGCTGGTTTATCTGGTGCATAAAAGTTCAGACGTTCATAGAAATCCTGCAAAGTCGGCATATTTTCCGATTTTGGATCATTGTAAAGATATTTTTTATAAATGTCTTTTACACACAGGTCAATCATGGAAACCTCATCACCATTTAATTCTGCATTTTGAGGTTTCTTCATAATGACCTCGCAGAAAGATGTGATAAACTCTGCTTTATCAGCAATAATGGTATCAATATCCTCCACATCGCCATTAATCCTGTATTTCTCCGGATGATAAATAACATCCAGGTTCACTTCCATAGGATTGATGTAATCATTACTTTTTGCACTGATTTTAATAACTTCACCATTTAAGGCATTTACCAGCGGAAAATATTCTCCCTCCGGGTCACAGATAATAATGTCATCGTCTGTAATCAGGAAAACATTGAGAATTTCTCTTTTCGTTGCAAAACTCTTACCGGAACCAGGAGTACCCAAAATCAGGCCGTTAGGTGTTTTCAATCGTTTCCGATCCACCATAATGAGATTGTTTGACAGTGCATTTAAGCCATAGTAAAGAGCTTCACCGCCTTGGAAAAGTTCCTGTGTGGTAAACGGAACAAAGATTGCTGTAGAAGTCGTAGTCATAATTCTCTGTATTCCAGTCTGGTTCATTCCCAGTGGTAGTGATGCCACAAGTCCCTGTTCCTGCTGATATTGAAGTCTCCGTATATTGCAATTATATTTCTGGGCGATTCCTGCAGTCTGATACACAATATTGTCCAGTTTTCTCTTATTGTCCGCTGTATTCATCAGCAAAAAAGTAAGTTCAAAAAGTTTCTCATTCCTGGACTGGATTTCATTGAGCAATCCCTCCACATCCTCTCCGTATGTAGAAATGTCCGTTGGAATAATATCCATATCATATCCGCTTCTGACCGCTTTCTTCTGTTCTTCAATTTTCATTTTCTGAATATTTGACAGCGTACTTTTCAGGCTTTTAATAGCTGCCTTGGGATCAATTGGACGCAGGTGCATATTGATGATAAGATTCTCTTCCAGATCCAGCAGATCTGCCAGCAGTTTATCCGTAAGTTCTGGTGATGTAATCTGTAAATATGACACGCATCCAAAAGTCTGTCCCATCCTAAAATAGCTGTCATTGCGAAAATCAAATCCGGTAGGTGCAATAAAGTCTTTTGTCTGCAGACCTGTTTTTGCAACCATCCCATAATGGAAATGGAAAGATTCTTTTGTGTCCATATTCATCACATCATGCAGAATTTTCAGACGTTCTACCCCATTTAAAGGCTCTGCCATGGCTCCCATCACCTTAAAATTATTCAATACACTGGCTTCAATTCTCTCCAGCCTGGATTTTGCATTTCGCAGATTATCCGCCTTAATGGAAAATGTAATATATTTTGTTTTTACAAGCCCATTATTTCCTTTGGAAAGCTGCATTTTCAACATATCCGAATATTCTTTCCGAATATCATTGAAACAGTCATCCTGCTCTGGAATATCAATATTTTTTGCATACTCATCAAAATTCACCTGTTGATTAAGAAATGTAATTTGTACCTCGACAGAGCTGTCAAATGAATTCAGGAACTCACAATAGTTTTCAAAAATAGCCGCTTTGTCATCATTCTGCGCTAACTGGTAATTTATATCGTAGAACTGCACCATCTTTGAATAATAGTTATCATCTGTCCTGCAGATACCATCCTTATATATTTCCTTATATGGAATCGTATCCTGCGCTGTAAAAGGCTTCCTCTTCTTCTGATTCTCCGCTTTTATCATACGAAGTTCTTTCAGACGCTTTTTTTCTTCTTTCGTAAGTCCGGTTTTCTGTTTCTTATTTTTTTCGGAAGTTAGGGGTAAGAGTCGATTTCATGGCTTCCATCAAAGTAACGCCATTTTGCCGGGCTACCCGGATCATTTCCCTGGCTTCTTTTGCCTTTTTCTCAAGCCATGCACCCTCTTTCTCTAATTTATCGTACTCTATAATCCGGTCATATAAGTTTTGGGAACGATAGACCCTGATTCCAGGTCTTAAAAATTTCTGCCGGATAATGTGAAGCAATATTTTCTCTGCTGGAAATCCATCCTTTTCATACATTGCAAAAAAGAAAA
>ENA-OOXM01001408-OOXM01001408.1-human-gut-metagenome-genome-assembly--contig:-NODE-1408-length-18047-cov-7.159293_pt1 | contig 18047 bp, 9 predicted proteins | sample MGYA00241589_ERZ501347 | MGnify/ENA primary metagenome ERZ501347 (study PRJEB25962, sample SAMEA2042832) | human gut metagenome | biome: human gut; feature: human-associated habitat; material: faeces...
TGCGCGCTCCGTGCCGTAGGTCATATATGCGGCAATATTGCTGTAACTGACCGCGTTCTTGTTCCTGATGTTCCACTCGGCGGTGAAGGCGGAATAATTCACGTCGATCATGCGCTGCTGGTAGAAGGGGGTCTCGAAGGTCTCCCACATGAACTCCCGGATATATGCAGGGTCGATCCACGTTGCGCCGAGACGCACCTCGATTTCCGAAGCATCAAGGTCTTTGGGCTGCGCGGCTTTCAGCGCTTCCACGTTTCCGGCGTAATCGCCCTCGAACAGATTCTGAGCAGACTGTGCAATACGCAGCTTTTCCCTTACATTGCCGGAGAGGTACTCGTCGGCGGTCTCCCAGCGCTTATTTTCGGGATTGCGGAAGATAACACCACGAAGATCGGAGGCGAGAGCGTCTTCGTCCTTGCCGGTGAGCTGCGCCATATACTCCATATCCACGCAGGCTTTTTCGGAGATGGACAGCGCCAGCGCCTCCGAAGCGGTGTCCACGCTGGTCACGGCCTCGTGCGCCCGTATGGTTCGCCTGGTGAACATATCCGCCTTGCGCTTGAGGTTTTTGTCCTCGTCCAGTTCCTCCAGAGAGCAGAGCAGATAGTAGGAGCTGTCCTCGGCAAAGGCCAGGGCGTTGGCGCGGGAGTTAATAAGCCCATACTTTGCGGTGAAGCCGTCGTAGAGGTTATTCAGCTCCGCCTGCGTCTGCCGGATGGTTTCATCCGAAATAAAGCCGTCCATCTGCTGAGAGATGAGTTTCTGCACGCAGTCCCGCAGCTCCACCATGCCCTTGGCACGCTCCTTTGCGGTGGCGTTGAAGTCGGGTTTGGTCATGATGCTGTTCTGACGGTAGTACAGCTCCCCGTCCACCACGGTGTAGGAGAAATTCCGCACATTCGGGTCTGCCGGGATGGTCTCCACGATGGTCTCATCCTCGCCCAGATCGGGCAGCTCCGCTTCCGCGTAGGTTCCCCGAATATTCCGAATTGCGCCGCTGAGCTGCTCCGCAAGGTCTGCGCCCTCGATGGGCGCAACGGTAAAGTCCTGCCTGCCGTACTGCGTGCTTTCCGAGGTCTGCCGCCCCAGCACCATCTCCGGGTGGTCGATGAAATACTGATTGATGGCAAAGCCGTCCGCGTTCGCCCCGGGTTTCGCCAGATACCCGTGTGTACCCAATCGGGTTCGATCTCAATGGGTCTGTCCCGCTTTTGAAGAAAGATAATATCCGAAACGACATCCGTACCGGCGTTGGCTTTGAAGGCGTTGTTGGGCAGGCGGATCGCGCCGAGGAAGTCCGCGCGCTGGGCAATATACTTCCTTGCGGCGCTGTCCTTGGCGTCCATGGTGTAGCGGGAGGTGACGAAGGCCACCACGCCGCCCGGACGCACCTGCTCCAGCGCCTTGGCGAAAAAGTAGTTGTGGATGGAAAAACCGAGCTTGTCAAAAGCCCGGTCGCTGACCTGATACTGTCCAAAGGGTACGTTGCCCACGGCGAGGTCGAAGAAGTCCTTTCGGTCGGTGGTTTCAAAGCCGGCCACGGTAATATCCGCCTTGGGGTAGAGCTGCTTTGCGATGCGCCCCGTGATGGAATCCAGCTCCACGCCGTAAAGCCTGCTGCTTTTCATGCTCTCCGGCAGCATACCGAAGAAGTTGCCCACGCCCATGCTGGGCTCCAGAATGTTGCCGGTCTGGAAGCCCATGTTCTCCACCGCGTCGTAAATGGCGCGGATAACGGTGGGGCTGGTGTAATGGGCGTTGAGGGTGGAGGCGCGGGCGGCGGTGTATTCCTCCGGGGATAGCACGCCTTTCAGCTCATCATATTCAACGCGCCAGCCTGCCTTGTCAGGGTCGAAAGCGTCCGCAAGACCGCCCCAGCCGACGTATTGGGAGAGGATATGCTGTTCCTCCGGGGTAGCGTTCCTGCCCTCGGCTTCGATCTGTTTCAGAGTGGCGATTGCCTTGATGTTGCGCCAGAATTTCTCCTTTGCACCGCCTGTGCCGAGATCGTCGTCCAAAATGCGGAAATTCTCCGCAGGCGGCAGCGGTGCGGGCGGGTCAATCTCCGGCTCGTCAAAGCGCAGGGTACGAATCTCTACATCATAGGGGAGGTTGTTTTTGTCGGCTGGATACACCGCCACGGTTTCCTCGGTGTAAGCAGGTTCCTTTTCCGGCTGCGGATACCGCTCCATGAGCCGCGCGAAGCTCTCCCTGCTCTCCGCACGGGAGATGGGATAGAAAAGCGTCGGGTCGCTGAGGGTAATATCAAAGACGCCGATGCTCTCGATGATATAGGGCTTGCCGTTTTCCAGATACACCGTATCGCCTACGGAATACGGGAACGGTTCTCTCTGCGGGACAGGAGCCGTTCCGGGAGCTTCCGCAACTGCTTCCTCCGGCACGTGCCAACGGTATTGCTCCACGTCCTCATCCGAAACATGAATGAGGTCGCTGAAATCGAGATTTTCCAGCTCGTTGGTAATAATCTCTTGCAAAGAGCCGTACTGCCGGGTTTCCAGATGCTCATCATCCAGATAGCGCTCCAGCCGATAATTCACAAGGTCAATGTTCACCTGAATGGGTATCTCGTCATCGGTGACGGTGGTGTAGGCGACACCGATCTTCGCCGGGTCGCTGAAATCCGTCTCTGAGCCGTATTCGCTCCGGCAGAAGTCGGAGATCAGTCCCTTTGCACGTTCCATGAGCGCCTGCTCCGCCTGTCCTTGCAGCTCCAGCCGGTACGCCTCTGCCTGCCATTCGCTTGTAAATTCCTCGGTCACGCCGTCTGCGTCCACATAGTAGCCGTGGGTCTCGTCGTCCCACACGGCATACAGAGTGCGGAAGCCCCGGTCAAGGCTCACTACATGGAAACGGTCTGCGGGGTCAAGGGCAGGTTCTTCCTGCTGTGCCATTCTTTCCTGCGCTTCCTGCGCCGCGATCCGCTCCACATCCGCCATGACCTGCCGGACGAAGGGGCTGTTGCGATTAGCCTCCGCATCCACAATCTGCCCATTTACAATACCTCGTTCAGCAAGCGCTTCCCGGATGGCGATGGGGTCAATATTGTCAAAGTTGTCCTGTTCCTGCTCGGTGTAGAAGCCATCGGATTGAATGAGCTGCGCAATGCGCCGCTGCACCTTCGCCCATGACAGCGTGACCGGCTCGGAATTGCCCACGGAGAGTTGCAGCGGTTTAGAGGTATCCTTCAAGCCGTACTCCCGTGCCAGCCATGCGGCGGTGTCCCGGTCGCGGGCGTGAGCCTTCATATAGCGGACAACTGCGTGCTTGCTTTCAATCCTGCCGTTCCACTGCTGCAAGGCCGCGTCAATGTCCGCCTGCGTGACCTTGTAGGGCGAGGGCGTAACCGTCGTTGCCAGCGTGGGGTAAAGCTCGTCCAAAAGCTCCTGATGGAGCCGGTTGTGGAACGCAGGCATATCGAAATAGAGCCGTGTGAGCTGCAAATCGCCGGATTCTGTGACGATGCGCCGGATTGCCGCCGCGCCCTCCAGATAGGCGTTTTGACGGTCGGAGTTGCGGCAGGCGTTGAGAAATGCTTCATCCTTGGAAAGCGCGTTGCCCACGCTCAGGCGGTATCTCTCGAACAGCTCCTGCACCGTGGGCTGAGCCTGCTCTGCGGCTGGGTCGCGGAACACCCTCGTGCCGTCTGCGCCAAACTCGGCTTCGTATGCGTCAATGGCGGCCTCTGCTTCATGGTCAACGGAGCGCAGGGTATAGACGCGGCGCTCACCTCTAAAGTCCGGCGCTTCGGCAATCGTCACATCATACTTATCGCGCAATTTCTCTACATACATCTCTAAATTGTGCGACGGTACACCGCACATCTCCACACGCCCGGCACCGGGGATATTGCGGGTGGTCAGGTTCATATTCAGCAGCCCCGCCGCCTGCTTTGCGTCCTCGCCGTACATCTCAAAGAAATCCTCCACCTGAAACAGCACGAGGTCGTCCGGGTGGGCTTCCTTTACGGCATTGTAGTCATTCCATGCTGCGCTTCGCTCTGCGGTCTGCCGCTGAAGCTGCTCAAAGCGCGCCTTTTCCTCCGGGGTCAGGAAACGGTCTTTGCGGATCAGCTCAGAGATACGCTTGGCGACGTTCGCCCAGTTCAGTTGAATTTCCGGGCAGTCCTGCTTTTTCAAGCTGACGCCCTTGCCGCTGTGATCCTCACCGCTGTGGGATGCGCCGGATACCGCGTGGGAGCGTCCCCCAATGCCGTATTCATCTTTCAGGAAATCCGCCTGCTCTTTGGGGCTGTGCTTTTCTTTGAAATAGGCATAAATACGTCCCTTGCCGCCCGCAATATTGCTGCCGCGGGTCAGGGTCGCGGCGATCTCGTCCTCCGTAATGAACCGCTGCACGGCGGGGATCTCCGCCATTTCGGTGCGGTATTCCCTGCGGGACAGGGACAGCTCCCGCAAACCCTGCTCGATTTTGTCCGGCTTGTGGTGATGGAAGCGCAGCAGGCTCCTGTCCTCCCGGTAGTCGGATCGGAGCTGTGCAAAATCGTCCATGAGGACTTCACGGAACGCAGGGTCTCTCAGCCGCTCGGCAAGCCGCGCCGTTTCCTCCGGGAAACCGCCGCCCCGCATATCCGACAGGCAGGAGAGATAGCCCTGCGTCCGCGCCTTTTCACTTAAATCCTGCCGTAGATACCAGATAGACTGCGCCAGCTCCGCGCACTCGTGCCCCGGCGCTTCCGCCAGCTCTACGTTGGTTGCGTATTCGCCCTGAGTGAGAAGCTGTCCGATGCGCTCCGCCGCCTCCTGCCAGCTTACGACCTTTGCGGAGGTCAGGTATCTTGCCGCGTCCCCATTGGCGATGTGGATGCCGTCGTCGGCGTACCACGCGGAATATCTGCCGTTTTCGGTGACGACGCCGTTGCCGCCGTGGAAGCTGCTTTGAAGAAACGCCGCGATTTCTTCCACGCTCTTGCCCTTGGAGAACTCCGTGGCGATCTTCATGCGGGCATAGTCGGCGTTGCCCTCCATGCGCAGAATGTGGTCGATATCCGCCTGCGGGATGGACATGGAAAAAGCGGAGGGCGTGTAGCTCTCCGCTTCTGCGATATATGCGATTTGCTCATCCTCCGTGGGGAACAGGCTCAGTTGGTATGCCTGCGGTATCGGAGGCTGCGCCGGTTCCGCTTCCGGCACGTCATTGGTCAGTTGTATACCAGCTCGCTGAGGATGATCTCCTCCGCCTGCGCTTTCAGGCTGTTCATCAGCCCCACCCATTTCATCTGGTCGCGGGCTTTCAGCTCCTCCGTCACGCCCGCCGACTTCATCAGCTCCGGCATCATCTGCTCCAGCCTCCGGTTCGCCGTCTCGTCGATCTCCCGCAGGTGCGGGAACAGCTTCTCCGACAGCACCAGACGGCTGTACAGCCCCGGTCTGTGCTCCTGAAGGTAGCTCCTGCGCAGTCTCCCGTACTTGCCCAGGGGTCTCGCGTCCTCCGGCGTCCCGCTCAGCGTCAGGTCGGGAATCAGGTAGTCCCCGTTCTTGGTGTAGGTCAGCTCTGTCATGGCTATGGCTCCTTTCCGCGAGTTTCTCGCGCTCGTAATTCTTGATGGTGACTTCGATCTGCCGCAGCACCTCTCCGTTGATCCGGCTCACCGCCGTGCCCAGCTCAGCGGCGGCTTCCGGGGTGTTGAAATCGAAGATGCTCAGGAAATCCTCATGCTCGAAGCGGTCGTCCGCTTCAAGCCCGCAGCGGGACATGAGCGAGTAGGCGATGCTGACGGCGGCGGCGCTTTGGAAGGCCGCTCCTACGTTAAATTCATCATACCCGTAAAGAAAGGAATCGTCAACGATGGCGAGGATATCCCGCTTATAGTCCCGCCAGTATTCCTCCGCAAGCTGAGACGCGATGCGCTCAAGCTGGTCAGGGAGCCCTCCTTTTCCGTCCACACCATAGCGGCTTTCCAGCATGGCGCTTACCGCATCCGCGTGTTCCGCCCGATATTCCCACAGATAGCGGCTCTTGGGAAATTCTCTGCCGCCCGTATCAGACACGTCGAACACATACCGAAGCCTCGGCCTTTCGCCGCTGCTGTCAATGAGGGCGATGCCCTTGGAGCCCCTGCGGACATACCGGCCCATCTTTTCGTTCCAGAAATCGTACTCCGCGCAGGCGGTGGCGTCCGGACGCTGGGCGTGGATCATGACCTGCTCGGCGTAGGGGTATTTGTACAGCCTTGCGGCAGTGGTGAGAAAGCCCGTCCAGCCCCGGTAGCTGCCGGTGATCTGCCGCTGCGCCTCGTCCGCCATCTGCATATACGTTTGTAGCTTGCTCGGCATATTGCTCCTCCTTCATGGCATAAATTTAGAGCGCCCGGAACGGACGCTCTATGTAAGGGGCGGTATATCCGAAAATGTCCCGAATCCTATACAGGAAACGGGACGCTTTCGCCTGTATGTCGATGTTCTATTTCCCGAAATCAGATTATTTTCATTTTTGGGAAATAGACGGCTGTTCTGCCAGCCAGTCCGCAATATCGATGATCTGAACGCCCTCATACTGGTACGCTTCATCTCTGATCCTGGCGAGTACCAGCTTCGGATAAGCGTCCTTGATTTGAAGAAGGGGGTTTACTTCGCGCTCAAAGGTTTTCTCGTCGCTGATGTTGTCTGAAACCTGAATATAGAGCTTTTCGTTGCGCTTGATGGCAACAAAATCTATCTCCTTCTTGTATAAGACCCCGACATAGACCTCATATCCGCGCCGAAGCAGTTCAATAGCAACGATGTTTTCCAGTACGCGCCCATAATCCAGATTCTTGGTTCCCAGCTTCGCATACCGGAAGGTGTGGTCGCTCAGATACAGCTTATCGCTGGATGCCAGATACTTTTTCCCCTGAATGTCATACCTGCGAACGCGATAGAAAGCAAAGGCGTTGCACAGATACTGCATATAGTTCCCGACGGTCTTGTGGTTGATTTTATCCTTGTTGCCTGTGAGGGCATCCGCAATATTTCTCGCAGACGTGAGATTTGAGATATTGTCCATGAGAAAATCGACAATGCGGTTCATCAGGATCGGGTTGCGGATTTTATATTTCTGCCGTATGTCCCTGACGATCAATGTATCGAATACATCCGCGATATAGTCGTACTTGGCTTCCGGGTCTTGATAAAGGTACGATCCGGCCATGCCGCCCTCTCTCAGATACCGGGAAAAAGCGGCATACCTATCCGTAAGGGAATAATACTCGCAGAACTCGCTGAAAGAAAACGGGAACACCTTCACTTCAAAAGTCCGACCCGTAAAGAGAGTGGCAAGGTCTGAACTCAGAAGGAAAGCGTTTGAGCCTGTAATATAGATGTCGAATCTTTCCTGCGCATGGAGGTTGTTGATGGTAAGCTCAAAACCCGGACACATCTGCACCTCGTCAATCAGAACAAAGTTCTGCTTGCCATCGACATAGGAGCTTTCAATATATTCGTTCAGGACATGGTAGTCCTTGAACTTCTCGTACTTTGTCAGGTTATAATTGATATGCACGATATTTGCGTCCGCGATATTTGCTTCTACATACCCCTTGAAAGCTTCCAACAGCTTTGACTTTCCGCTGCGTCGGACGCCTGTGACTACCTTGATGTCCGGCGTACCGATCACTCCAATTAGCTTCCGGAGATACATACCTCGGTCTATCAGTTTCATATTCATCACCTCTGCTCTTATTATACCCGTTCTATTTCCCAAAATCAATATTTTTTCGATTTTGGGAAATAGGATTGTGGAGGCAAAGCGGGAGCGACCCGAAAGCCGCTCCCGCCGCATCCGCCTTATTCGTCCGTGTCGAAGTCAGGCACCAGCTCCAGCGCTGCGAAGTCCTCATCGGTGATTTCGCCCAGCTTTTGCAGGGCGCTGTCGGTCAGATCCCGCAGCTGGGCTTCGTCCTCGTCCAGGTATCCGCGCATTTCGGTGAGGGCGGCAATCAGCCCGCTGCGGCTGTCGCTTTGGTAGATGCACATGAGGTTCATTTCATCGTTGGTAAAATTCATCATAGCAGCTCTCTTTCCGCGCGCTTTGAACGCGCTGTCTTTTTCGGCTCGTTGACGGGAGGACAGAGCTTTGCCAGCACGGAGGGCTTCTTCTCCTGCCGTGACGCCTGCGCCTGTTCCCTGTGCGCCGCCTGTGTCAGCTCCATGAGGGAGACGGGCTTGCCGGACTTTGCCTGTTCCTCCAGCTCTGCCACGGTCTGCTTCGGCCCGTTGTTGATAACGCCGTCGATCATGCCGTAGTCGTCCTCCATGGCCATCTCCGCGTTTTTGAGATAGTTTTCCGGCTTGAGGAAGTCGGGCAGCGCCTTGAAGCCCCATGAATCAACGTAATGACAGGATACCACGCCGTTCTGCTTCAGCGCCACGATGTCGCTGACGGACAGGCTGTGGCCGCGAAAATCCTCCGGGCGGCGGAGGTTGAAGGTCTCATACAGCGCGTCCAACCTGTCCTGCGTATCGCCCCTGCGGTCGAGGCTGCCCGCATAGACGGCGGCGTAATTTTCCTTTTCAATGGAAAGCCCCTTCTTCTCCAGATACTCGGCGTTCATAAAGCGAAGCTGCGCCGTATCGTCATTATCCCGAAGCTGATAGATGGCAAAGCTGTCGGCGGGGTTGTCAAGAAACGCCTTTTCATAGTCCGGCGGTGTAAAGCGGTCTTTGACCGTCTCCCATTCGGAGGCTTCCACGCCGAAGATACCGTCAAAGCTGCGGACTTCCTCTGCATCGAAGGCCATGGCCTCGGTGTTGTCGGTGTGAAGCATATACACGCTTACATCCCGTTCCATGAGCTCCAGCGCACGCTCCTTTGTCAGCGGCAGCATATTGGAATCGGTGTAGCCGTAGGCGTTCATGCTCTCAACAGAAATCGCAGGGTCGGGGACGCAGCCGTTGTCCGGCGCTGTGACCGGCTCCTGCTCCTGCACGGCGATCTCCTGCACAGGCTGGGCTGTAAGGCTCTCCGGTTCCTTATCCAGTCCGCGCTCCTTGCAGATTTCCGCGTAATGGCGGTCGATATCCGTAATCAGGGAGGATGAGGTTCGGTTGATGGTCTCCAGCGATGCGCGAAGCTCGGTCAGCTCCCTGTCTTTTGCCCAGGTCGCCAGATACCCGAAGCTGTTTTCGCCGGTCTCAATGCCGTAATAGGCGCAGACGGCGAAGGAAATGCTCTCCGCCTGAATCTCCTCGGCGGCGCGGGAGAGCTTTGCCTTTTCCGGGTACTGTGCGTGCCAAAACTCCTTCACGGTCTGCTCGCCGCCCGTGAAGTTCAGCCCGTCCTCGCCCAGATACAGAAAGTCCTGCTCCGGCAGATCAATTGGCGCTGCTGTGATGACAGAGGCGGCGTGATTGACGGTGACATGGCTTTCAAGCGTTACCGGCATACCCGGATCGTAATCCGAGCCGCGCAGGTCATACGCATACAAGCCCTCCGGCAGCTTATCCCGGTCGATGCGCCCGTTGGAGAACAGCGCGGGCTTGCCGAACAGCTCAATCTCCTGATATTTTTCCCCGATCCCGTCCTTATTGTGGAGCCTGGAGTGGGCGATCTCATGGACGGCGGCGCAGACCGTCTGCACCTCGCTCATGCCTTCGCGGACAGCGATACGCTGTTTGTCCACGGAGAAGTAACCGTCCATATTCTCCGCCAGCTTCTCAAAGAAGATGGGTACGGGCGCACTGCGGCGCAGAGCTTCCATAAACATCTCGTAATTCTGCACATCCCCCGTAAGGTTCGCCGCCAGCTTCGGCAGGGGCTTGCCTGCGGTCTGCTTCAAATCGAACACCACCACGGGCCTGTACATGGGAATCTGCACCGTCTTTTCCTCCGTGATAATATCGCCGTTCTCGTCCCGCAGGGGGAGTCTGGTGTCGGGATCTAATTTCTGCTGCTCGATTTTCTTCTTGAAGGGCGTGGGGGCGATGATCTTAATGCCCTTTTCGCCCTTTTTGACGCTCCTTCCGAACTGGTCGCGCCATTTGTTGAAGCCGGCCACATGGGTGGCGTCGGGGCGCTGCATATAGATGAGCATGGTGTTGTTGACGCTGTACTTGTGAAAGCGGCTCATGGTGGCAAGGTACTGCCTGTATCTGTCGCTCTCAAACAGCTCCTTTATGCCCGTCTCGATGCTGTCGGTGATGTCCTTGAGCCGTTCCTTGTTGGTCTGTTTTTCAGCCATTTCGTGCATACCTCCTTTGGATCATGGTAAAAACAGCGGCTCCCGCAGGGGAATGAAACGCCCGTGCGGGAGCCTGCGAGGGTCATTTGGTGAAGTCCAGCTTATAGGAGGAACGCGCGCCGTCGTCCTCCAGCACGATGAATGCGTCGTAGGTCTTGCCGGTTTTCTCGGAATAGATACCGCTGGCATAGGCGCGTCCCTGCGTCAGGAGCGAGGAAGCCATCTTCTTCGTCAGGCTGATCTTCTTGGCGGCAAGGAAGCGGTTGTCCCGCCACAGCCCGAACTTGCAGCTCCGTCTCTCGCAGAAATAACCGTTTTTGCTCTCCGTGACCTCTGCGCCGCAGCGGGGGCATTTGCCCACCACGGGTCTGCCGGAGGGGAACAGCACCTCCGCGCCGTCCACAGGCGCAGCGTCCCGTACCAGCGCTGCAACCATATCGCAGATGCCTGCGAGGAACTCGTCCGCGCCCAGCTCGCCGCACTCGATCTCCTTGAGGCGGTGCTCCCATTCGGCGGTCAACAGCGGGGACTGGAGCTGTTCGGGCAGCACGGTAATGAGGGAAACGCCCGCTTCGGTGGGAACGAGGCGAACAGCCTTTTTCGCCTTTCTGCGCTCCGCAAAGCCCGTGGCCACCAGCTTTTCAATGACAGCCGCCCTTGTCGCGGGGGTTCCCAGCCCGCGCCGCTCCGCATCCTCCGGCATATCCTCTTTGCCCGCCGTCTCCATGGCGGAGAGGAGGGTATCTTCCGTGAAGTGCTTGGGCGGGGTCGTTTTTCCCTCTTTGACCGCGCAGGAGGAAACGGGAAGCAACTGTCCCTCGGAAAGCTCCGGGAGGGTGTTGTCCTGCTTGCCCTTTTCCGTGTATGCCCTCCAACCCATATTAAGGATTGTTTTCCCCTTGGCGGCAAAGGCATTTCCGCCGCAGTCCAGCCTTGCCTCGGTCTCCAGATAGACGAAGGGCGCGCTGACCGCCATAAGCACCTGACGGGAAACAAGGCGCAGGATCTCCCGTTCGCCTGCGGGCAAGGTTTCCAAATCTGTTTCGCCCGCCGCCATCGTGGGAACGACGGCGTGGTGGTCGCTGACCTTTTTGCTGCTGCACACCTGCCCCGAACAGACGGCTGCGGGCGGCTCCGTGCCGCAGATGCCCGCGCAGCACAGCGCCAGCGCGTTTACGCCGCCCTCCATATCGTCGGTGAGGTAGCGGTTGTCGGTGCGGGGGTAGGTGCAGAGCTTCTTTTCATACAGGCTTTGCAGGTAATCCAGCGTCTGCTGCGCCGTGTACCCAAGCAAGCGGTTCGCGTCCCGCTGGAGCGTGGTCAGGTCGTAGAGCGCCGGGGCTTTCTCTGTCTTTTCCGTCTGCACGACGGAGGTAACAGCGGCGGTTTTGCTGTTGCAGTCCCCGGCAAGCCGCTCCGCCTCTGCCTGCTCCTTCATGCGCCCGCCTGCGGCGGAGAAGCCGTCAAAGTCCAGATGGACGGTGTAGAAGCTCTCCGGCTGAAAGGCATTGATCTCCGCTTCCCGCTGCACCAGCAGCGCAAGCGTGGGCGATACCACGCGCCCTACGTTCAGTGTGCGGTGGTACATCACGGAAAACAGGCGGGTAGCGTTGATGCCCACCAGCCAGTCCGCCTTGCTGCGGCAGAGGGCGGAGGCGTAGAGGTTGTCGTACTCCGCTCCGTCGCGGAGATTGTCAAAGCCCTGAAGGATCGCCGCATCCTCCATGGAGGAAATCCAGAGCCGCTTTACGCGCTTGCGGCAGTTGTTGAGATTATACGCCGTGCGGAAGATCAGCTCGCCCTCGCGCCCGGCATCGCAGGCGTTGATGACCTCGCAAACGTCCTCTCTGTGCATGAGGGTGCGCAGTGTGTTCATCTGCTTCTGCTTGTCCCTCGCCACGTTGTACTGCCAGCTTTCCGGCAGGATGGGCAAGTCCTCCCTTCGCCATTTGCCGTACTTTTCGTCGTAGGCGTCCGCGTCCGAAAGCTCCGCAAGATGCCCGAAGCACCAGGAGACGAGATAGCCGCCGCCCGAAAGAAAGCCGTCCCCGCGTTTGCCTGCGCCAAGAACGGCGGCGATGCTCCTTGCCACGGAGGGCTTTTCACACACAACAAGCCGGTAACAGTTCGTATTCATCATTGGTTTTTGTCCTCCTCACTGTCAGCAGTGTTTTCATCTTCAAACTCGTAATCCTCTTCTTCCTCGTCCTCGCCGTAGTCGTAATCGTCCAGGTCGTCCGCCCCACGGGTGTCGGCCTTGGGCTTGCGGAGCTTGAACCAGCACAGCGCACCGCCGCCGCCCATTAGGAGCAGGAGGACGACCACAACAAGCCCCGCACCGTTGGCGCTCTTTTCGGGCGCGGTCTCCGCAGGCTCGGCGGGCTGTGGCGTGGGTTCCGTCACTTCCTTGCCCGCGCACTCGCTCATATTGATTCTGCACACCTTGCAGCCCGTGTTGATTTTGCCCACGGCGCATTTGTCCGTGCAGGCGCAGGCGGGGACGATGCTCTCGCCGTCCTTGGTCAGTGCCAGCAGGTCGGCCTCGTCCACAAGATTCAGGAAATGGACGTTCTCATTGCCCTTATCGTCCCGGTCGATGATGAGATAAAAGGTATTGCCGCCCTTGGTCGTCACGGTGATGAACTGCTTGCCTGCGCCGAAAGCGGAGCCGATATCGTCCATGAGCGTCAGGTTGCCATCCGGGGTCAGGGGAGCGGAACCTCCGGCAGCGGTGTAATATTGCAGCAGTATCTCCAGAAGTCCCGCCATATCCGTATCGCTTCCGCTGTTTTCTGTCGGCGCGTTCATGACGTCAAGGTATTTGCCGTATACATAGCCTGTCTGCTCCGGCACGACCACCTTGTACCAGCCGTTGCTTTCCTCCAGCACCTTCACCTCCGCGCCGTTGAGCAGACGCCCGATCACGGTGTAATCCGTGCCGGGGCCGGTGCGCAGGTTCAAATAGGTGCGGACGTTGACCACCTTTCCGGACTGCTCCCGTTTGGCGGGAAGCGTCCAGCTCCGATTCCCGATGGTCACGGTATGGCTCCCATCCGCATTTTCGGTCACAAGCACGGTCAGTGTCTGTCCGTTTGGGGTCTGCTCACCGGTATTCGTATTCTCCGGCTGTGTAGTTGCAGTTGGGGTTTCCATGGTCGGGTCGCCCATTGTCGAATCGACCATATCGCCGCCTGCATAGGCCGTAACGGAAAAGACCGTCATGCAGAGCACGACGGCCAGTGTCACGGCAAAAAATCTCCATTTATTCTTCATCCACAAATTCCTCCGTTTTTCTGTATTCGTCGGGCAGCGCCGCCGTGGGACGCTTTTCCAGCATCGCCATCAGCGCCGCCAGCTGCTCGATGGTCAGCCCGTTCTCGCGGACGATGCCCACAATATCCGTGTTTTCCAGCTTCAGAATCTGCTCGTCCAGGGCTTTGAGCCGTGCGGTCAGCGATGTGAGCTTTTCCGCCAGCTTCTCGCGCTCCTGACGCAGCTTTTCAAGTCGCGGGTTCATAACATCCTCCTTTTTGCGTTGATATGGTTGTTGTTAAGGTAATCTGCCAAACTGGAGAAAATGGCTTCGCCAGTAGCTCGTGTCGATGGAAGCGTAGTGGATGGGGTCGCCGCAGTGGAGCATCCTGTTATTGCCCACATAGATGCCCACATGGGACGCGCCTGCGGTGTCGTAGGTCTTTTCAAAAAAGATCAGGTCGCCGGGACGGGCGCTTTCCGGGGAGACATAGGCGCACATGCCCCGCAGCCCCTCCGCGCCCAGCCTGCCGAAGCTCCAGTGCAGGCCGCAGTTGTTGTAGACATACGAAACGAAGCCGGAGCAGTCGAAGGAGGTGTCCGGCGTGCTGCCGCCCCAGATATAGGGGTAGCCCAGATACTTCTCCGCTTCCTTGATGATGGCGGCGAACTGCTCATCCGCCAGCGCTTCCGGGGGTATCTCGTACTTCTCATACTGGGTGTGGTAGTACCGGTTCACATACGGGGAGCCGGGGAACAGGTCGGGGCGGTTGCCCAGCACGCTCATATACACGGCGTACATGGAGAGCTGATCGTGGGACATGATATGCACCGGCACATGGGAGAGGTTGAAGTTTTCCAGCTCCACATGGCAGATATAGTAGGTGTAGGGAACCTCCGCCTCGTACTCGTAGCTTTGCAGATTTCCGTTTTCGTCGGTGTAGTAGCCGATATGCGTTTCGGTGCGGTATCTGGTTTCCGTGGCGACGGTTTCCGTTAAGATATACTGCTTTTCAAACAGCGTCTCCAGAATCCCGCCTATTTCGTCAATCGTCCATTCTCCGCCCTTGAGGGCGGTAATCATGGAAATGAGCACATAGGGGTCGTGCTCAATCTCGTCCAAGTCGAAGTGGTACTCGTCGTAATCGTGGGTGCTTTCGTAGCTGTTCAGGTATTCCCGCAGCTCGTCCTCCATGGCGCAGTAGGCGGCTTCCGCCGCCAGCATATCCGCATCCTCCAGCGGATAGGTGGAGGATGCAACACCGGATATTCCTCCCTGAAGCAGCGTGGAGCAGGAGGAAATGCAGGTCATGAGCAGCAGTATCGCGGCGGCGATACCGCCCGCGATGAGGAAGCCCTTCTTGTGCCGGACAAAAAAGCTGCCGGCCTTTTTGCTCCCCTCGGCGGCGCGCTTTGCCGCCTTTGCGGTGGTCTCGGACGCTTTGACGGTATTCCTTGCGCCGTTCCCCGCTTTTGCGGCGGCGTATTCCTTTTTAATGGCCTGCTTCTGCTGCCAGCGGGAATAGGGGTTGGAAGCCCTGCCGTATTCCTGCTCGTACTGTTTGTTCAGCGCCTTGAGATTGGCTTTGTCTGCGGCGGCTTCCACCTTGTCCGCCCTGCGGTAGGGCTTTTCCGCATGGGAGCGGTGCGCCGATTCCGCAATGCGCCAGGTGCGCTCCGCCGTCTCGGTCAGGGTGTTCGCCGCCTCCGTGCCGGGGTTGTCGCCGCCCTCCTCCCGCAGCTTGCGGTGGACTGCGCTGCGGACGGTATCCAGCGGCGCTTTCCTTGCGGCGTGCGCCAGCTTGGAGGGCGGACGCTTTTTGTCCGCCTCCTCAAAGAAAAGGCGGGTTATGACCTTGCCGCTCTCACTGTCCACAACGCGCTTTTTGACCTTAACGGTTTTCCTGGGAATTTTCGCTTCGGCCTTTTCCAGCTTAACCGCCGCCCTGTCCGCCTTGCGGACAGCTCGTTCCAGCTCCGGCAGGGCGCGTTCTTCCTCGGTAAAAATCAGCCTTGGCGAGCGTTTTGCCATATTCATCACCTCCTGATGGGACTGCTGATGGATTAAAAGCGTTATTCAAACAGAATTTCATCCGTTCTCTCCAGAAAATGCCGCTTGCCCGCCGGGGTGATGAGGGTATAGTGTCCCAGCTTGCCGCGCTCGGTGTAGAAGTCCCTCACCAGAAACAGACCGGCGCTCTTTTTGACCGCACGGGGAAAGAGCTTGCGGTTCTTGTCCCGGAACAGATACTTCTTTTCCTCCAGATACCGGGTAAACTGCTTTTCGGGAACGCCCAGCTCCTTGGCGGTGGTGCGGATGTTGGTGCAGTCCGCAGGGTCAACAAAGGCGTCGTAATACTCCGCTTTGGGGAGGGCAAGCCGGAGACGGCGGGTCAGCTCCCTGTTTCGGGCGTTTTCGCTGCGCAAGCGGTTCAGGTACTCCGGCACGGCCTCGGGGTGCGCCTCCAGCGCATCCAACAGATTGTCCGTCATATACGCGCCGTGCTTGCGGATGGAGGGAATGACCTCATGGGTAATCCAGCGCTTGAAGGCTTTCGCTTCCGGCTTTTTGGAACAAAGGATTAAATGATAGAGTCCGGCTTCACTTACAGCATTTATTTCAATCGTCTTATCAGCGTTCTGGGGGTGGGGTACTTCAAGTAACCCACCTTCATCCGAGTCCAATCTGGACATTGCACGCGTAACCTGGTTCAATCCGAGAGCTTTGCACACATCAACCGCAACAAACCAAGGAGCTCCGTCTTTCAGCACGGAACGCACCCGACCAAAATCTGCGCTTTCAAAAATCATAAGGTGGTTATCCATAGTCTTTTCTCCTTCCTTACACTGTAATTGCGTCCTTCGCTTCCTCCCCGGTTTGTTCGGAGAGGTCGGACAATTTTGTCGTGATGATTTTGTACAGCTCCGTATCCTTGGGGAAGCGGTCTACGAAGGGCAGGATCACGCTGCCGTAGAACAAAAGCCCCTCGCCCTCGGCGGATTGGGTCACATACGAGAGCTGATGGGGCGAGATGTTGAGCTGCTTCGCCAGAATCTGCCGGTCGCCGGAAGCCTGGTTGAGCATATACACATAGTCCGAGTTTTCAAAGATGTTCTCCACCTCACGGCTGGAGAGCAGGTCTTTGACGTTCTGCGTGATGCCCGTGGGAACGCCGCCCCACTTGCGGAATCGCTTCCATATCTCCACCGTATACGCGGCGGTCTGCTCCTCCTTCAAAAGAAGGTGCATTTCGTCGATATAGTAGCGGGTGGACTTGCGCTGCTCACGGTTGATCGTGACGCGGTTCCACACCGCATCCTGCACCACCAGCATCCCGATCTTTTTGAGCTGCTTGCCCAGCTCCTTGATGTCGAAGCTGACCACGCGGTTTTCGATATTCACGTTGCTGCGGTGGTTGAACACGTTGAGGGAGCCGGTGACGTAGATTTCCAGCGCCGTGGCGATATACTGCGCTTCCTTTTCGTCCTGCCTGCGAAGCTCGTTGTACAAGTCCTCTAAAATAGGCATCTTTTCCGGGCGGGGGTCGCTCAGGTACTCCCGGTAGACAGAGCGCACACAGCGGTCGATGATGGTCTTTTCCACCGGCATGAGGCCGTCCTTGCCGCCCACGATCAGCTCGCACAGGGACAGGATGAAGTCGGATTTCAGGCTCAGCGGGTTTTCATCGTCGCTGTAATTCAGGTTCAAATCCATGGGGTTCAGGTAGTCGGTGGAGGTGGGCGAGATTTTCACCACCTGCCCGTGCAGGTGCTCCACCAGCGGCCCGTACTCCGCCTCCGGGTCGCAGATGATGATATCGTCGTTCGTGACGAGGAACACGTTGGCGATCTCACGCTTGGCGGAGAAGGACTTGCCGCTTCCGGGCGTGCCTAAGATCAGCCCGTTGGGGTTTTTCAGCAGCTTTCTGTCTACCATGATGAGGTTGTTGGAAAGGGCGTTCAGCCCGCAGTAGAGGGCTTCCTTGCCGTCCTGAAACAGCTCCTGGGTGGTAAACGGCACGAAAATCGCCACGCTGGAGGTGGTGAGCCCCCGCTGGATCTCGATCTGGTTCAGCCCCAAGGGGAGGCTGCTCATGAAGCCCTCCTCCTGCTGAAAGTCCAGCCGCGTGAGCTGGCAGTTGTACTTCTGGGCGATGGAGCCCGCCTGAAAGACGTTGTTGCCGAGACGCTGCCTGTTGTCCGACACGTTCACCACAAGGAAGGTCAAAAGGAACATACGCTCGTTGCGGCTTTGCAGCTCCTGCAAGAGCTTTTTCGCCTCATTGCCGTAGGTGGCGAGGTCGCTTGGGATAATATCCATATCGTAGCCGGAGCGCACCGCCTTTTTCTGCTCCTCAATGGTCATCTTCTGCAAATCGGTGATCTTGCGCTTAATGGTCTTGATGGCCTTTACCTGATCCACGGACCGGACGTGCATACTGACGATGAGGGAGCTTTCCATATCCAGGAAATCCGCCAGCATCCGGTCGTTGAGCTCCGGCGCTAAAATCTGCAAGAAGGATACGCAGCCGGTCTTGCTGCCCACGCCGAAGCTGCTGCCGGTCTTGAACTCAAAGGAGCTGGGCGCGATGAAGTCCTT
>ENA-OOXM01001411-OOXM01001411.1-human-gut-metagenome-genome-assembly--contig:-NODE-1411-length-18017-cov-3.103608_pt1 | contig 18017 bp, 26 predicted proteins | sample MGYA00241589_ERZ501347 | MGnify/ENA primary metagenome ERZ501347 (study PRJEB25962, sample SAMEA2042832) | human gut metagenome | biome: human gut; feature: human-associated habitat; material: faeces...
AAGCAGTTCTGTTTGTCAAGAACTTTTTTCATTTTGTTTTCAGGTTTCTTTCAAAACCCGGTTGCTTATCACTCGCAGCAACAGTTCATTAGTTTATCAGAACTTTCGGCTCGTGTCAAGCATTTTTTTATTTTTTGAATTTCTTTTCAGAAATCCGTGTTGCTTTCGTTCGTCGCAACAGTCATAAAGTATATCAGGACTGTTTGTCGATGTCAAGCAGTTTTTGTATTTTTTCTGTGGCTATGAATCTTTTTTAATCCATAGCCTATTAATTAACACTTTATTTTCTATGCTTTTAGTAACCATCTAAGAAAATTTAATCTTATTGTTGTTATACCAAAACCACCAAGTAAACCAGTTATTAACCTCCTTCTGTTAGTTGATTCTTGAATATTTAAATATTGTGTACCTCCATCAATTATCATTGGTAGTGTCACCATTACTGAAACTTTATTATTCATTCTAATCTTTCGATTCAGAAGCAATGCAACAAGTGATGAAATTACTATCCCTGTGCATCTTGCACATAAAGGAAATTGATATTTTCCAATAAAAAATGACCTATCTGCACGTTGATGGCACCCCATCTTGGCACCAACTTTCATAAACGCTATCCAAATCTTATCTTTTTTCATAATGTTCTATGCCTTAAAACGGTTTCCGCATTTTGGGCATACCCAATATGCTGTCACATCGGTATCCCTACTATCTGAAAAGCCACACATAAAACCAGCTGGTCCTAAGAGCATTTCTCCACATAACCCTGAACAAATGGAATAATCTGTACCTTTTGTTTTAGTATCCGATGTTATTTTACAATAATCATTTCCACATTTTGGACACTTCATCGTATTCTCCTTGTCACCTAAATCTTCTAGTATTCCTATCTACCTGACGTGTATGATATGCTGTTGCCTTTGCTGCCGTTGCTGCTTGATGTGAACTCTTTGCAATTTCTTTAGAATATGCAGTCTGCTTAACAGCTTCCGCTGCTGCAACTTCAGATGCATTTTGAATTGCAGCCTGTTTTTCTTCCATCCTAGCCTTGTACTGAACATCATCATAAAGGTTCAAAACTTCTTTTAATGTATCTGCTCTTCTTCCTTTTACCAAATCATACAAATCTCCAATAATAGCAGAGTAGAAAAAATTATCTCCAACAACATCCTTTGCCCATGCAATTTTACCGGAAGTTTCCAGTTTATTAATTTCATTTTCCACATCTTGTAACTGATTCTGTAATGGAGCAATATGTTCAGATATGTATCTCTCTGCATTCGCATTATTTTCACTCTCATGCTTCTTTAAATCATTCGCGATAACAGTTTTATTCATAATTACCCATACAACAATTGTAATTAGTACTCCGCTTGCAAATGGTGGTATTAGCCATGTGATTAATGAACATATAATTGCTACTTTTTTTATATTTTTTGCTTTTCCACTTACTACTTTTCTTAGTTCATCAGCCTTTCTATTTTCAGCACCAATATTTTGTCTTATCGCAGATGCATCCTCTTCCAAACATTCTAAATTTTCTGCCACTTTTCCAACTTCATATAGTAAAGTCAAAGTACTTTCACGATCATTTGCATTTGTCACATTTGAGTTTACTGGTGGTACATCGCTTTTTATTACAGTCGCCGTAGCAATATTTTCTTGGGAGAATCGATTTCCTAAATTAGCACCTAGTCCCTTTGTAATATTCGAACCTTTCATTACATCACCTTGAGACATACCTTTTAATAACAATCCCACAGTATCGCCTGATTTTGCAGAATCTAACATTTGTCGAAATTGTTCAATACCTGCAACAGTAGCTCTTATTTTTTTACCACCTGGATTAGTTATTTCAACTTCATCATTTATTTTTATTGAACCAGATGTTATTGTTCCTGAAGCTACGGTTCCCCTTCCAGTTATTTCAAAAATATCATCTACCCTCATACTAAAATTAGTAGAAACAGAAGATGTACCAGACTGTCCTCTATCTGAAAATCTGTTCCCACTAACCGTTGCATTGGCACCTATTGATGCAAATTGTGCAATCACATTATTTTCTGTTCCATTTGCAACATTCATTGAAAATGGTTTTCCCATTTCAACACTATCCACAGCATCCTTTGCTTCTTTAAGTCCTAACCCTGTTACTTCACGTACAACTTTAATTACCTTAACTTTTTCGGTACCACAAGAATTAAGTACTACTTCTCCCATATCAAGAGCCTCCTTAGAATTGTATTAGAATAGTAAATTTCTTTCTCATTTGTGTACTTTTGCAAACGAATACTTTTTTAAAGCATAAAATTTAACAGTAAATTATATTCGGATTCGAATTCTTTTGTTGATTTTTGCACTATTTAGAGTTATTATAAATATATGTATAGAAATTACAGTATTTTTCCAAAAGTATACATTTAGAGAAAACAATTCCACTTTATAAAATCCTATATTTCAAAGTGTTCTATTGCTTTTTCTCCATATTCACTGCATTTTTATAAAATGTTGATTGTGGCAAGCCACATATTTCCGCTGCTTTTTCAAGGTTTATCTCTTTTCTTCTCCACATAGCATGAACTTCATAAAAATTTTCTGGCATTGCTCTAGGTGGTCTCCCAAATTTCACACCTCTTGCTTTAGCTGCTGCAATTCCTTCTGCCTGCCTTTGCCTGATATTGATACGTTCATTCTCAGCAACATAGCTTAAAAGTGCCAATACAATATCACTGATAAAAGTTCCCAGCAGGTTCTTTTCCCGTCTGGTATCCAAAAGCGGCATATCTATCACAACAATATCCGCACCCTTTTTTTTTGTGATAATTCTCCACTGCTCATTTAAATCACTGTAATTTCTCCCCAGTCTGTCAATGGACTTAATAAACAATACAGAGTTCTTATCAAGTTTCCTCAATAACTTTTTATACTGTTTTCGTTCAAAATCCTTACCAGACTGCTTATCCATATAAATATTGGCTGTGGGAACTCCCATTTCTTCCAATGCAATACGTTGCCTGTCTTCATTCTGTTCTCTTGAAGACACACGCATATAGCCATATATTTTCGTTTGTTCCATCTTATACCTCCAAAAAAATCTCATTGCATATTTTATACAATGGGAATTCTTACTCTTGCTTATTATGTTCGTTTCACTCGGTTTTTACCGCTTAAATTGATTTGCTTCATCTTTGCTCTAGCTTGTTCTTTCTGTGCATCACTGATATTCCTTGGTCTACGGATTTTAATGTAATCTTTTGGAACAAGGTAGGTTTTACTGATTTCTGTTTCCTGCTCAGTCTTGAATGTATCAGGAAACTGTGTAACTAGCCTATCCATTCGCTTAATCATGTTCGGATCAGCAGTATAAACACTAGCTTTCTGTTCTGCCACATTATAATTGATGATTGTTTCCTGCTCGTATCTGCTTAGCTTCATTTTCCACTCCTTTTATTCCGGTAATTATCGTTGTCTTATATTCTGAAACATATCTGTTGTTTCATCCTCCACCATTGCCCTAATGTGCTCCGCATCCCCATAAAGACGCATCTGGGAACATACCATGGGATACAATATTTTATATTCCGCTTCCGTAATCTCTTCCGTCAATCTGTTATGCAACTTACAAACCTCTGCTTTCATTTCAGAATTTACGGTAATTGATGCTGCAAGTGCCATTCGTTTTATCGTAGCTGAATAATTTTCACAGCCATATATAGAGAGAAGTTTCTTCTCGTCAATTGTCATTCTCATTTTTTATAATCCTTTCTTTCTCATATCTGCCGTTCTCCCTAACAGCTTCCTGACAGGTAACCTTTTTGGGCACTGTGTCGTTCTCTAAACTGTGACAGGCTCCACTTTCGTATCATCGCCTGCTTCACTGGAATAATCACTGGTCGGACGGTCATTCAGTTTTCTTTGGAACACATTTATCATATTTCAAAATAATCTCCTTTCCCGTATATCCAAAAGGTAGGAAAACACGACCTATATTTCATTTTTCCACGCTTTTGGATAACTCTTTTTTCTAATGCAAATCAACTATTTTCATGATAAAATAGATATCTATTGATTATTCTTGCTCGGCAGAGCCATGAATCCGGTCAATTCGAAGCCAGTGTTCCGGTGGCATAGAGCCATCTTGATTTTGCTTGATTATCATGCACTTGATGAGGTAGATCTTGTCAAGGCCTTGCCGCATCTAGCGGAGCGTTAGCTGCCTTTACAAGAGATACCTCATCGAGTAATCTGCATTCAGCAAAACAAGCAATTTGCAGTGGCTCCCACCGTCCGGAAGGGTGGCTCTCAAAATCCGGACTGGTGGCTCAAAGAGCCTCGGAATAATCATATCTATTACAAAGGATGGAGGATATGATATGTACCCTACTCTCACAATACAGGAGAAACTCAAAGATTTACGTATTGCCAAAGGATTGACTACAGAACAGCTCGCTAATGCCACCGGTATTTCAAAATCTGCTTTGAATAATTATGAAAACAATGAATTTAAAGATATCAGTCATGTCAGCCTTGTAAAGCTCGCCACTTTCTACGGTGTGTCCACCGATTATCTGTTAGGACTTCACAGCAATGTTACAAATATGAACACTGAACTTGCAGAACTCCATCTTGATGATAAAGCAGTTGAAACCCTGAAGAATAAGAATTTCAATCACAGGTTACTGTGTGAACTGATTACCCATCCAGAGTTTTCAAATCTGATGGCAGATATCGAACTGTACGTGGATCAGCTTGCCACCATGCAGATTAAAAACATGAATATCTGGGTAGATACTGCTCGTGATGAAATCATAGAAAAGTACCACCCAACAGAAGATGATGCAACCCTGCATACCCTGAAATCTGCCCACATCATCGAGGAAACCTATTTCACACACCTGATTCATGCAGATATTGATACTATCGTTGCCGAACTTCGTGACAAACACAGCAAAGATGTTACCAATGCACCCGAACAGCCTGTTACTGCCGATATTAAGAAGCAGCTAAAGAAAGTCGCTGAATTTGAAGGAAGTGAATTAGAGAAACTCATTATGATTTTCTGTCAGCAGACACATTTGAATTATTCCCGACTGACCGAAGAAGAAAAGACCTGGCTGATTAAGATTGCAAATAAATCTACTCTGCTCCGTAAAGGCTCAAGTCAACGTGGCAAGGGTAAGAAATGCCAGTAAATACATAAAAAAGCCACTCTTTTATCATTTTGCATAAAAGAATGGCTTTTAAGTTACGACTGCTATTGTAGTCGCAGGTATTCAGTTAAATTTCGGAACTCATTTCTCCTTTAATGGTGTTATGGATAATGTGTATCCCAATGGAGCAAGTATTTTCAACAATGTGTCAATTTGCGGTGTTGATTTCAAATTTTCCATTCTGGCAATAGCCGGCTGTTTTACTCCACTTAACTCCGCAAGTTCCCGTTGTGAGTATCCTTTCTTTTCTCTGGCTTCTATCATTTTGCCAATCAGTTCCACTTCAAAATCAATTTTTCGGCTCTCTTCTGGTGTAACACGACTTTCATCTGCCATATAATCTGCAAAGGTATTAATCTCTTTCATGCTTCATCATTCCTTTCCAAAAAATCCTTCAAGTTTTTACGTGCCTTGTCAATTTCCTTCACAGGTGCTTTCTGCGATTTTTTTATATAGTAATGTAACAAAACAAACTTATTATCCTTCCAGTAGAAAAAGAAAATTCGATTTTTCAATGGACGGAGTTCCCAGATGCTCCCATCTATATGTTTTACGATTGGATTTCCAATTCTGGTACCGTATTCTGAAAGTGCCTTTAGATACGTCAGAATCTTTTCTCTGTTTATTTTTGCATCCTTACTGGTTTGATAGTGCAATGAGCCTTACAGAAGAAGTTCAAAAGCTTCGACAACAAAACAGAGAGCTGGCGAAGGAAAACGCTCGGCTTAAGGAGGAAAACGAGTTCCTCGCGGAGGCAAGCGCTTTTTTCGCAGCGAGCCGTCGGAAGTCTCCAAAAACCTGAGAATGCGGTTTATTGACATCAAGACTGACGGCGGTCGGATTAAAGGCAAAATCGCACTTTATTGTGAGGTTCTTCAAGTATCACGCCAGGGATTCTACTGGTTCCTGAAGCACCGTGATGACCCCTGGAAGTACGAAGGTATCGCTGAAAAGATGCGTGCAGTCGTCGCCGAGAATGAATGCAACGACACATATGGACGCAGTCGAATGCATGATGCACTGATACAGAAGTTCCCATCGGAGGATATCCCCAGCGAAAGAACCGTCTACAAGATCATGGAAGCGATCGGGTTGAGCCATCGGCCCAGACGCAAGCCCAACGGCATCACGAAGGCCGACAAGAATGCAAGAAAGTCTGATGATCTTCTGACGCGGGACTTTCGATCAGAAAGACCTCTCGAAAAATGCGTGACAGATATCACTGAGATCCCTGCAAAGGACGGAAAGCTCTATGTATCGGCTATCTTTGATTGCTTCGATCTGGGCGTTCTCGGGTTGTCAATGGCAGACAACATGCATGCCGATCTTTGTGTCTCAACAGTAGAAAACGCTTGTAAAGCATTTCCTGGTATTGAGGGGGCAATTATCCACAGCGACCGCGGAAGTCAGTACACAAGCGCAATTTACCGCGCAGAGCTCAGGAATCACGGTATCATACAGAGTATGAACAGTGATGGGGGCAGATGTCACGACAATGCACGCTGCGAGGCCATGTGGGCCCGTATGAAGGAGGAACTCCTGTATGGTCGCTACAACACAAAACAGATGATGATCAACGAGCTCAAGACCCTCATATGGAGGTATTTCATCATATACTGGAACAATCATAGGATATGTTCCGCAAATGGCGGATTACCTCCAATGGTCATGAGAAAGCGCTATTATGATTCACTGGATCAGGCTGCATAAAAGTTCCGTGAAGAAAATGTGTCAAGTAATATTGACAATATCACTCCGTTGAAACAGAAAAGGAAATGAAGCGCAAAAAACGGGAAGTCGGACAGGCACAAAAGCGGATTGCGGAACTTGACCGTATCTTCAAGCGGATTTATGAGGACGACATAAGCGGCGCAATCAGCCACGAAAGATTTTTGAAGCTGTCCGCAGAGTATGAAGCAGAACAGCGGGAACTAGAAGAAAAGGTCAAGTCCGAACAGCAGGAAGTCGATACCTACGAACAGAACAAAAGCGACTTTGACAGCTTTTCTGCAATTATCCGCAAATATGTGGGGATAAAGGAGCTCACGCCCACAATCGTCAATGAATTTATCAAGAAAATCATAGCCCATGCGCCGGAAAAGGTGGACGGGAAACGGATACAGAAAGTAGATATTGTTTTTAACTTTGTCGGGGAAATCAATTTCCTTTCTGCTACACCAACGAAGCGGCAGGGCGCATAGGAACTCAAAAGACGGTACAGCCCTTGTAATTGGGCTATACCGCCTAATCTGAAATTACTTCCCTATAACCGAAAACTTTTGATTTTACTGGATTTCTTAGAACTTGCCAGCGTTAGCAGCTTCCTCAACGGAAACAAGCACCTTTGATTTTAAAGGGTTTTCTGGCTTTTTGTGTGCTACGTGCGTGTTACAAACCCCCACTTTCAAACACACTTGGCAACTATCACAAAAGACCCTTTTTATAAATTTTCGATTTTTACGAAGCCTATCACGCAAGGGGCTTTTTTTAATTGCGCGGTTATTTTGTGAACTTAGTAGGGGCTATTTCCATATTCTCACAGACCCCTACCCGTACCCTAGCATACGAGAAAAGCAGAGCTAAAGCCCTGCCAATCTTTATCATTTTTTCATTTCTCTTTTATATTTATAAAACGTATTTCTTGCAAGTCCAACCATTCGCATACAATCCACATCTGATAATTGTCCATCGAAGTCTTTGCTGTACTTCTGTATTTGCTTCTTTGCTTCAATGGATTTCTTTGTTACCAGCTTTATTCCCTGCTTCTGTCCTATCTGTTTACCATTTAATCTTGCTGTAGCAATACCCTCTCTTGTTCTCTGGTGTAGATCTTCCACTTCTTTTTCTGACTGCTCAAACGCGAGCCTGATCTGCTCCTTAGCTAATTCCATAAGATATTTATTTACTCCTTCAAGAATATAATCAACATTAGTGCCGGTCATTGATACGTTATTCTGTAACGCTTTCTTGTATGTAGCTGTGTTAATGTGTGGTTCTTTAAGAAACACAAGTTCTATTCCTTTATTATACAATTCTTCATACAATGTAAATCCCTCATCTGCATCCCTGCTCATTCTCGATACACTGTCAAATATGATTGTATCCCCCGCCTTTGCTTTCTTATACAGTTTATTCCATTCTGGACGATTCATAGTGGTGCCACTATAAGCTTCTGTAATGATAACCGCTTTTTCATACTCTGCCTTTATATTTCTGATTTGTCTGTCTATGCTCTGCTGCTTTGTACTGATTCTGCAATACCCATATACACACATTCTTGACAACCTCACTTTTATATCAATACTATCGTTCGTTAGATTTGATACTTATATTTTACACATTGTTGTTATTGTTGTCAATTACTTTTAATACTATTTGTGTGTACCTTAAATTTAATACTTTCAAAAATGGGATGTTGTATTCTGCAACACCCCACGTAATATTTTATTCTATATCTTTCAAACACGGAAGCCGTTCCTCCGTTTGTTTTTTGGGAATCTGTCCTAGTATCGGCAAATCATCAGCAGTTAATACTTTTGAGTATGGGTTATGTGGTACAGATTCTTCAATAGACACTGCATCTTTATATGATAACCAGTTTTTCATAAGGAAGATGCCGGACGGCGGGCTGATCTTGCCACACAGCATCGCTTGCTCCAAAAACGCACCTACAAACGATTTTGCCGATTGTATCAGTTCTTGCCTGTATTCGCTGCAATTTTCTCCATTATTCCATCTAAAAAGCGTCGTCCTGCTAATATGAAGAGCCATGCATAAGGTTTCTATACCAGGTCTAATACTGGAACGCTGGCAGAAATCAAAATACGCGTCAATACGCTCTGCTACTTCTATATCTGTTTGCGGTCTGCCCATATCAAACAAATCTTTTAAAGATGTAACGATCTGCTGCACTGCTTCCGGCTCAACTCTGTCAAGCTCGGCTTGTGGATAATTATTTTTTGCCATTTTTTACACCTGCTTTCTGCTGTTTCTAGCTGTTTTGTATAATTTTGATTATCTTTTTTATGACGTCACCTTGCTCATCATACTTAGTCTATTACGATCTTCTACGATTATAGAAGTTATGTATCTTCTTATGACACGAACCGCACAACGTGCATATATCAGTTAAGACATTTTCATGCCCTAGGTTCTTATATGTAATATGATGCACCTGCACACTTCTGATTCTGTTCAACGGTCTCCCACACATACAACACCCGCCGTCTATGGCTATACGTTCTTTTCTCTTAACTTCCCACTCGGGGCTGTGCATATATTCCTCATACTTCTGCGTTTGCATTCGCTTTCATCTCCTTATAAAGCCTGTCCAGCTCATCAATCTCATTTAGCAATAGATTTCTCATAAATCTACAACCTTTATATTTTCTCAGTAAATCATCGGACTCATTCACTACTTTCTGCCAATATTCGTCACTTTCACAAATTCCAGCAACATACTTTTTATGATATGCCCAAACATCTTTATACATTTCAAAATAATCCAAAGTAATACCTCCGTTACAAGAAACGTATGTTTGAAAATCTCTAGAACCCTTGATTTTACAGGGTTTGTGCAAAATGTGCATTTCTTATGTGACTTTTTGAAATTAAGTTCTTATAGGGAATTTACATTTAATTTGCACAAATTGCACATTTTCATGTTTTAGTCAAAAGGTAACGGCAGTGAGCCGTCAACTTCCATGAATCCCGTCTCTATCGTATATCCCTTCACGATGTTCCTGGCACTTTTACCATCTACCGTTCCGCTTATAGAAAACAACCCCTTTGTTTTCAGTTCAGAAAAAAAGTTCCCCTTGTTTTCACAGCCGTAACCGTTATCGTCACACCATTTGATGTATAGATCATAGACATCTTTTGCCTTGCTATTTCTTCCGGTCTTTGTCAAACATTCATTGATGAAGTTACCGATCTTGTCGCTGTCTGTTCTGTATGTCTCTGTAGCTTTTTGCACTGCACCAGGCGGAACAAGCCCCTGCTGCCGGTACAATCTCAAACCGTCAATGCACCAATTCAAAATGCCGCTTAACTCGTTCTTGTAACGTAGTTTATCCTTCAAGTGCCTATCCTGTTCATGTGGCTCAAAATGCCGATCAAAGCTGATAACATTGATTCTACCGGAACTAAAAACTGTATCATCCGTGATTGTAGGTAAATAATTTGTGTTAATCACCAGCTTAAACTTTGGAATAAAGCTAAATTCTCGCTGATGCAAGTGACGGGCTGTGATGGAATCCCGCCCAAGCAATGATTTTAACAGTGCTGTATCAAACAGCATGCGTTTAGGCGGCTCGGAAGCATTGCAGAACCGACAGCCTGCCAAACGAGCCACATCTCCGCTTGCTTGTCTACTATCAAGATTCTGCTTCACTGCTAACGTTTCCGGTTTCATGGTCAACGCATAATCACCAAGCAAATATATTAGCGTTTCGCAAAATGTAGATTTTCCGTTCCTTGTTGTGCTTCCATAGAGAATAAAGCAAGTTTCTTCTTGCATGTTTCCAGTAAGTGAAAGCCCTGCAATCTTCTGTAAATACTGAATTTTCTCTTTGTCCCCCTGCATGATCTCAAGTAAAAATTTATCCCATTCTTTACAGGTGGCAGCAGGATCATATTCTGCATTACAGATTTTTGATAGAAGCATGTCCGGATCATGTTCTAAGAAAACAGGATCATTTCCAGATAAGTCAAGCGTTCCATTTTGCACGTTAAGGATATAATCATTTGTGTCCAGATCTTCATTTGTAAAAAAAGTTATATCCCGGCTGTCCTGCAGCATATTATTTCTATTCCGGATATTGCATAATGGTGTTACTGCTTTCAGATATTTTCCGTCTGTATCGACGCTTACCGCATATCTCACAAGGGCATCTGACAAGTCTTTCGCTGATGATCTAGCTGCAAGTCCCTCTGCATCATCTATCCACCTGCTGCCGTTATATAGCATAAAATCCCGACGTTCTGGATTATATCTATGCCTGTCCTTAAATACAGTAGCAAATAGCCGCCCGAAGCCTTTATCTGACGCTTCAAACTGCTCAGCGTGCAAATCTCTCAACACATCCTCTAACGGCTTATTTGGGGCTTTCTGCTGCTCTGCACTGCCCTCCATACGGTTTCTTGTAACGGTATTTATAAGCTGCTCAAATTCCTGCTCAGTGTGTCCTGCTTGGAAATAATCTGATATATCAGCCTTTGGAATGTCCGGCATCGGTACAACGATTTTTGCACTTTTTGTCACTGGTTGAATGTCGTTTAATATAGTATTAGCTACCGCTCTGCCCGGCTCATCATTATCTGCAAGTATTATCACGTCGGCACCATTTACAAGCTCCGAAAATTCAGCTTGCCAATCATTCACACCACCATATGTGAAAGCTATGTATCCTTTCCTTGTCAATGTGTCTACGTCTTTTTCACCTTCTGGAATAAATATAGCTTCATCTGCTTGTATCGCTTCCCGTAGTCTTTTTAGATCGCCGTACACAGCCTTTAAACTCTTTCTGGGTGTATCGCGTGGCAGTCCATATATAAACCGCTCATTTTCCAGTCTTCCGTACAATATTTTTTTCCCCGCAAGCCGTAGCTTCGTAAAAGCATACTGACCGTTAAAAGAAACGTAGTTGTAAACAGCCTCTATCTTTCGCTGTTCTCTTTTTTCAACGTACTTTCTCCAATCAACTGTCTGTATTGATTGCTCATAATAAGTATCTTTCTTTTCAAGCCCTGCTGCCGACAAAATTTCATCAAGTGTGCATCCTGCATGACAATAAAATAACGTGCACTTTTCTCCCATATTTACAGACAGAGATGCTTGTTTGTCATTATGAGCCGGGCACTTACACTGTGCCCGACTTCCATAACGTTTAGATATTTTAAAATGCTGTAAATTGCTTTCATAAACTTCCGAATCTGTCATTCATCATCCTCCGACTCTAACCGACGCCTTATCAATTCTGCTTCATCGTCCAAACGATCCATTTCAGCCTGAAACTTTCTCACCAGACTGGCATCATTGGCACATACCCTTTGCAGTTTTTCATAATTGTCGTATTCCGCCATTAACCAGTTCTGTCTATTTCGCAATCTGCATCTTTCATCATCTGTCATGCATTAGTCCTCACTTCCGGCGTTATTATAGTGATAAGGATCTGAAATCAAAACCTGTGGCAGACTTCCTCTTTCGAAAATTATGGCTAAATCCTGCAAATCGTCCTCTCCATCACCGTTAATTGAAAACGTAATGGTAAACAGATCATCTTCTTCATCGCAGCAAACCATCTTAAACTGTCCGGTTCTTATTTTTCTGAGCTGATGCTTCTTCTGTAACGGAATTAAATGCACTTTTGTCTTAATCATTTTTTCGTTCCTCCATCTTTCCGATAGTTAAACCCTGTCGCTTCATAAAACTGTTTAGGGTAAATAATGTAGCAATACTGACTGCTTCCTGGTCTTTTAAATGCAATTCCCCACGGAACAGCATTGCTCTGTAAAAGTAACCGCACCGTCTGCGCGTCCATTTTTAGAGCCTTTGCAGCTACCGCTACAGGGATATTTGCACAATCAAAGTCAATTTCTGCCATGCTTAACCTTCCTGCTCTTCTGCCAAATCATCGATGATCTTGAAAATTTCGGCTTTCTTGTCCGCTGGCAGTTCTACCCTTAACCGCCTACTCAAATTTCCATCATTGATATGTAGCTTCATTGCAACCTGCCACAGTCTAACGTTTTTCGCCTTTGCATATTCTCTGACATCCGTATTACACATAGAAATATTCCTTTCTTTGCTATGTTGTTGTTGACATTTTCGCTTGCAAGCTGTAGTATGTCTTTAACAGTTATCGAACTTTTATGAAATAGTTCGTTTATGTTGTTGGCGCAAGTATAGCATACGCAAAACGAAATTATAAAAAAATTCGTTTTTTGTCGCATGCTCGAACTTTTTATTCATTGGTTCGTTTTTAAGAAAGGAGAGAGTAAATTTGAGCGAAAACAGATTTAAACAACTACGCGAAGAGGAGGCGGGACGAAGACGTGATAAAGACCCTAAATGTGAATTATTTACTCAAGACAAATTAAGCAAAGAACTTTTCGATAAGTGTCATTACTATATCAGCTCTAGTAAAATAAAAAAACTGGAAACCAACACCGAAGGCGTAAAGATAGACGCTGCTCTGCTGCTTGCCTATAAAAATTTTTTCCATGTCTCTATTGACTGGCTTATTGATTCCAATGTAAAAACACAATTTTTGAGCGGGGATATAGCTATTACCTCGAAAACCACTGGTCTTTCCGACGATGCAATAAATACTTTATCTCGACTAAAAGATGATCCTTTAATGAAATATCTTTTACAGACCTCAAATACGCTTATGGAAGACGAGGATTCATTTACAGCTTTACTTGCCAATATAGACACTGCAATGCATCCTGATTCCTATGTTTCGGCTGTTGCAATTGGTGATCCAAATGAAGACAAACTTAAACCGCTTCCACTAGATTACGGACAATATAATGCTTTTATCAAAAAAGATGCTTCCGGTAACGATATAGGCATATTAGTAGTTGATTCTTCTATATTGCGAAGCCATTCACTTCAAAAAATAGAAGAAATAATACTGAGATATGGCGAAAACAATAAAGGAAGTGATTAAATGGCTCTTCTAAAATGCCCTGAATGTTCACATGATGTTTCCGACAAAGCGGTAGCCTGCCCGAACTGTGGTTATCCGATAAACACACCAAGCAGCACCCGCCCTCGAATCAGGAACGGAAAGCCTACTAAGTTGCCGAATGGGTACGGAACAATCTGTAAAATGCCGGGTAGGCGCTCAAGACCTTTTAGAGTGATGAAAACGGAAAAATGGGTTTTGGACAGCGTTACATATAAAAGTAAACAAATACGCTTCACTATTGGCTACTACTCCACACGTGAAGAAGCAATGATTGCCCTTGCAAATTACAATGCAAGTCCTTATGACATTAAGGCGGAAAGCATTACATTTTCCGAAGTATATGAGAAATGGAGCAAAAACTATTTCCCCACGCTTTCCAATCCTTCCAGCATCCGGACTATTACCGCAGCATACGCCCATTGTAACGACCTTTATAGTCTCCGAATGAAAGATATCCGTGCATCACACCTGGAGGGTGCAATTTTAAATGCGCAGGTTGGTGACAGCACCAAAAGCAGAATGAAAAGTCTTTTCAATATGATGTATAAATACGCTGTTGCTCACGACATTGTAGATAAAGATTATGCATCTGTAATGTTTACAAACGGAAATCCCATAAAGAAAGAACCTCTAAAAGAAGCTGTTCCTTTTTCACAGGAAGAAATTCTTTTGTTATGGGATAATTACTCTGCTATAAATTTTGCTGATATGGTTTTGGTCGGTATATACAGCGGTTGGAGACCTCAGGAGCTTGCTATTTTAAAGATAAAAGACATTGATCTTGAAAATGATACTATGCTGGGCGGCTTGAAAACTGATGCCGGTAAAAACAGAATTGTACCAATTCATCCACTAATAAAACCGTTAATAGAAAACCGCATGAAAGAGGCTGTTTCTCTTCATTCAGAATACCTCTTTAACGACTCTAACGGTCAGCAAGGCATACATATAACTTATGACAAATACAGAAATCGCTTTGAAAAAGTTATGAAGTGTTTGAAATTAAATCACAGACCTCATGAAACCAGACATACCTTTATAACCAAAGCAAAAGCCTGCAATGTTGATGAATATACTTTAAAGTTGATTGTTGGACATGCCATAGTTGACATTACCGAAAAGGTATATACTCATAGAACTATTGAACAGTTAAAAGCTGAGATAGTAAAAATTTCAAAGTAAAGGAGTTGATGCAAATTGATTGTAAAAATAAAAAAGGCTTTATAGTACCGCAAATACCATAAAGCCAAGAACCCTATAACCAGTTACCACACTAATTAAAAGGGAGCGTGTTTATTGTAACATTCTCCCGTCAAGAAGAAAAGGAGTTTTTACAATGAAAAAAATGAAAAACATGAACTATGCGGAATCTGTAAATGCATTTGCCAAATTCAGTCAGAAACATTCTATCACAGACGATTATGATATGAATTACCAAGTGATCAATGACATCGCTCCGCTGCTAACTAACAGAGAAGAGTTTGTAAATGCCCTCTATAATATTTACTGTTATGGTTTTATGGCTGGCTACAGGCAAAAAGAAAAAGAAATCAAAGAAAGCTATGATAGACATTTCATCACAAGTGAAGGTGAAACACATAAAAATTTAACCGAACTGGTATATCATATGCCCTGTGGTGTTTATTCTGGCTTCTTTTATGGATTTATAGTTTCGCTGCTTAACGACCGGTTCCCGGATATAGAAAAATATTTACCCGCCCGGCAAAGAAAGGCTTTTTCCGAAGAACTTGAGCTTTTAAATAACAAAATTAGTTCTTCATCAATGACGAATGCCCAATAATCAACATTTTTATCAACAAAAAGAATCATACAAAGGAGATTTTACAATGAAAACTATTATAAGCAGAAATATTCCGCATGTAATCGCTCTTCCGTCCAAAGCACTTGGTTCAAATGAACTTTTTCTTTTGGAATATGTCTATAAAGTACCCATTGAAAATTTTGTGCTTGTAGATTCCATGAAAGAATGGATCATTGTCAATAAAGATCTGGAACATGCAGATGAAATCATTGAACTTGTCAAAGAAATTATGCAGTCAAAATATCTGCCTGAAAAATTATTCGATGAGTTCCTTGCTTTGACTGACAAAGCATCTGATGAAATCTTACTAAAAATATATCATGACTGGCGCTCAGCTCGTACTGAAAGAGAATTGCATTATCAGGCGTTATCATTGTTGAAAGAAGCTAAAAGCCTGCGAATTCATTGGATCGTAAAACGAAACAAGGAAATCATAAAAGAACTGTTCGAAATTGGTTTCGGAATTTATGATAAAGGAGCTGCTTGCGATTCTCAAAAAGGCGCTGAAAATGCTTTTATGTACGGTTATCTTTTAGGTTCTCAGAACAGTAAAAAAGAAAGTATCAGTTAACTCTATGGCAATATTACATAATCAAAACAATTGTGGCTCTTCATTGATACGGAGTGAACAGGAAAGAGGAGAAGATCGTACTAAGTGACAGACTTCGAATATCGAAATTGAATCAAATATAAACACTGGTTATATAGAAATATAAATAACCGTTACAGAAAAACGCATGGGGTGTCTGCTTTTGCAGATGCCCTTTTGCTTTATACAATTTGTGTGCTACCTCGTGTGTGCTACGTGGAAAAAAATAGGGCTATCGTGGAACATTCAGAACCACGATAACCCTTGATTTTACTGGATTTCTCAGAACTTGCCAGCGTTAGCAGCTTCCTCAACGGAAACAGCTACAGCTACAGTAGCGCCAACCATCGGGTTGTTGCCCATACCGATCAGACCCATCATCTCAACGTGTGCGGGTACAGAGGAAGAACCTGCGAACTGCGCATCGGAGTGCATACGGCCAAGTGTATCTGTGAAGCCATAAGAAGCAGGGCCTGCAGCCATGTTATCGGGATGCAGGGTACGGCCGGTACCGCCGCCGGAAGCTACGGAGAAGTACTTTTTGCCCTTCTCTACACATTCCTTCTTGTAGGTACCTGCAACAGGATGCTGGAATCTGGTCGGGTTGGTGGAGTTACCGGTAATGGAAACGTCTACGCCCTCTTTCCACATGATTGCAACACCTTCTGTTACGTCGTTTGCGCCGTAGCAGTTAACCTTGGAACGAAGGCCTTCGGAATAAGATTTCCGGAATACTTCCTTCAGCTCGCCGGTGTAATAGTTCATCTCAGTCTCTACATAAGTAAAGCCGTTGATTCTGGAAATGATCTGTGCAGCATCCTTGCCAAGACCGTTCAGGATAACGCGCAGAGGTTTCTTACGAACCTTGTTTGCCTTCTCAGCAATACCGATAGCACCCTCTGCTGCTGCAAAGGACTCATGACCTGCCAGGAAGCAGAAGCAGTCTGTTTCTTCTTCCAGAAGCATTTTACCAAGGTTACCATGTCCAAGACCTACTTTACGTGTATCAGCAACGGATCCAGGAATACAGAATGCCTGAAGTCCTTCACCGATAGCTGCTGCTGCATCTGCTGCTTTCTTGCATCCTTTTTTGATTGCGATTGCAGCACCTACTGTATATGCCCAGCAAGCGTTCTCGAAACAGATTGGCTGAATGCCTTTGATCTGATCGTATACATTAAGACCTGCGTCTTTTGTGATTTTCTCAGCTTCTTCGATAGAAGCAATGCCATAGCTGTTTAAAACAGAATTGATCTTGTCAATTCGTCTCTCATATGATTCAAATAAAGCCATTTACTTATCCTCCTGAAATTATAATCGGTATAATTATTCTTTACGTGGGTCGATGATCTTAACAGCATCTGCAACACGGCCGTACTGACCTTTTGCTTTTTCCCATGCTGTGTTCGGGTCATCACCTTTTTTGATGAAGTCAGTCATTTTGCCAAGGCTTACGAACTGATATCCGATTACCTCATTATCCTCATCCAGAGCAATGCCTGTTACATAGCCTTCTGCCATTTCCAGATAACGAACACCTTTTTCTTTTGTTGCATACATTGTACCAACCTGAGAACGAAGTCCTTTACCAAGGTCTTCCAGACCAGCACCTACTGCAAGTCCGTCTTCAGAGAATGCAGACTGGGAACGTCCGTATACGATCTGAAGGAAAAGCTCTCTCATAGCTGTATTGATAGCATCAC
>ENA-OOXM01001494-OOXM01001494.1-human-gut-metagenome-genome-assembly--contig:-NODE-1494-length-17275-cov-6.890012_pt1 | contig 17275 bp, 16 predicted proteins | sample MGYA00241589_ERZ501347 | MGnify/ENA primary metagenome ERZ501347 (study PRJEB25962, sample SAMEA2042832) | human gut metagenome | biome: human gut; feature: human-associated habitat; material: faeces...
GGCTATGTGCTCCATTGGGCTTTCAGCCCGCCCTTGTTAAATCCGAAACTTCAGTTCGTTTATATAATCATGTTCAGCGTACTATGGCAGATACAGTACTTAATGACGAAAAATTTTATTACACCATTCGCGAAGTGGCACAGACCATTGGCGTAAGCGAAACCTTGCTGCGCTATTGGGAAAAGGAGTTTCCACAACAAATAGCCCCTAAGAAGGTGGCACGTGGTGTGCGCAAATATACCAAAGACGATATTGAAAAGATACGTACCGTCTACGACCTCGTAAAGGTGCGCGGCCTAAAATTGGCTGCGGCACGCGATGTGTTGAAACAAAATAGACAAGGCGTAGCACAACCTCTTGAAGCTATTCAACGCTTGCGTAAGGTACGCGAAGAACTAATGGACATGAAGCGTGCTTTGGAGGCAATGTAATGGGTATGAAACAGAAAACGGTATATGTATGTTCGGAGTGTGGAATGGACTCTCCCAAGTGGGTGGGCCGGTGCCCCTCGTGTGGCGCGTGGAACACGATGAAAGAGATGACCATTCGCCCCGAAAGCAATAGCGTGAGTAATGAGCGTCGCAGCCGTCAAGCCCTAACGGGCATCGGACAACATGCTCCCGAGCCCGTCAGACTATCGGAAGTGACAGCTGATGAAGAACCGCGCATTAGCACCACCGACTTCGAACTTGACCGCGTGTTAGGCGGCGGAATCGTGCCTGGCTCGATGACACTCATTGGTGGTGAACCAGGTATTGGTAAGTCTACCCTCTTGCTGCAAACTATTTTGCACATGAAGAATCACCGCATACTCTACGTAAGTGGTGAAGAGAGCGAACGACAAATCAAACTCCGTGCCGACCGCATTAGTAACGAAACGGGCGACGTACTGCTGCTCTGCGAAACGCGTCTTGAACAAATCTTCGCACAGATAAAGAACGTTAAGCCCGACCTCATTGTAGTGGACTCTATTCAGACGATGTCGGTCGAAAGCGTTGAGTCATCTCCTGGTACGATAACGCAGATACGTGAGTGCGCTGCTTCCTTACTGAAATATGCCAAAGAGAGTGGCGTGCCCGTTATCTTAGTAGGCCATATCACCAAAGACGGCGTGATAGCGGGACCGAAGGTGCTTGAACACATCGTTGACACCGTACTACAATTTGAAGGAGATCGGCATTATATGTATCGCATACTGCGCAGCATTAAAAACCGTTTCGGTTCGACAGCCGAGTTGGGCATTTATGAGATGCGCAGCGACGGACTACGCCCCGTCGACAATCCTTCAGAACTCTTAATGACACAAGACAGTTCTCTCAGTGGTGTGGCCATTGCGGCAGCCGTTGAGGGGGTACGTCCTTTCTTAATTGATACACAGGCTTTGGTGTCTACCGCTGCTTACGGCACCCCGCAACGTTCGGCTACTGGCTTTGACCTGCGCCGTCTGAACATGCTCTTAGCCGTGCTTGAAAAGCGCGTCGGATTTAAAATAGGACAGAAGGACGTTTTCCTTAACATTGCTGGAGGCATTCGTGTGACAGACCCCGCTATTGACCTTTCTGTCATTGCCGCAGTCATTTCGAGCAATGTTGACACAGCTATCGACCGTGACGTGTGCTTAGCTGGTGAGGTAGGATTGAGTGGTGAGATACGTCCTGTCACGCGTATCAACCAGCGTGTAGCCGAAGCTACGAAGTTGGGCTTTACGCGCATCATTCTGCCCGAAGGCAATATGAAGGGGTTGGACATGCAAAATACTGGCATAGAACTTGTGCCCGTGACGAAAGTGTCTGACGCGCTCAGCCAACTTTTTGGATAACGTCCCAAGGGTAGGCAGCGAAAGGAATGGTCAAAAAAAATATATAATACAGCCCAAACAATGTATAGTCGAAATCAAAATAATCGAGGCCGCAGCAATGCTAATCAACAAGGCCCGTCTCGTCGAAATAATAAGCGCAACGACCACCGTTCGCGTTCACGCGATGCGGTAAGTTCGTATCAACATGCCGACTCTGGCAAGAAGAAGTTCACCCCACGTCAGCCGGGGCAACGTCTTGAATCACGTCCTGAGCGTGAGGAAAGAATGAATGAATTAGAAACGCCCTCAAACCAATTCCGCTTAGACGAAACGGGCAAGCGGGTTAGTTTGCGCGTCACTCCCGACGTAGCCTACAACGAAGAACGACTGAAACGTGTCATTGCCGACGAGATGCGCATTGATGTGCGTACAATTAATGCCTTGCGCATTCGTAAACGCAGTATTGATGCACGCCAACGCACTATCTATGTCAACTTGACACTTGATACTTATATTAACGAAATGCCACCGCAACTTGACTTTGAGCCTGTGCGTTATCAAGACGTGAGCCGTGCTCCCCGTGTGATTGTAGTAGGAGCTGGCCCTGGCGGATTGTTTGCAGCCCTTCGCTTGATAGAATTGGGCAAGCGTCCCGTAGTGTTAGAGCGCGGTAAGGACGTACATGAACGTCGCAAGGACATTGCACGCATTTCACGTGAACATAAGGTAGACGCTGAGAGCAACTATTCGTTTGGCGAGGGGGGTGCTGGTGCTTACTCTGACGGCAAACTCTATACGCGTTCGAAGAAGCGTGGCAACGTCGAAAAGATACTGCGTGTGTTCTGCCAGTTTGGTGCTTCGACCGACATATTAGTTGATGCGCACCCTCATATCGGAACCGATCGTTTGCCACGTATTATTGAAAACATGCGCAATCAAATCATTGCTTGTGGGGGCGAAGTGCATTTCAACACACGCGTTGACCGTCTCGTAGTTGAAAACAATGAGGTGCGCGGCGTAGAATGTAACACGGGGGAGAGTTTTCATGGTCCTGTCATCTTAGCTACAGGACACTCTGCGCGCGACGTTTATCGCCACCTTTATGCCTCAGGCATTGCCATTGAGCAAAAAGGCATTGCAGTGGGGGTACGTTTGGAGCACCCATCACAATTGATTGATCAAATACAATACCACAATCGCGAGGGACGCGGCAAATATCTGCCTGCTGCAGAGTATAGCTATGTGACGCAAAGTGGCGGACGTGGCGTATATAGTTTCTGTATGTGTCCAGGTGGTATCGTTGTGCCCGCAGCCAGCGGTCCGCAGCAGTTGGTAGTGAATGGCATGAGTCCGTCGTTGCGCAACTCGGCATGGAGCAATTCGGGCATGGTGGTCGAAACGCGCCCTGAGGATTTAGACGGTGAGTTAGCGCCCTTTATGACCGAAGCCATGGCTGATGGGACCTTTGCTGAAACGCATCAGGACATTAACGACCCTACCAATCCCTTGCGTATGATGTACTTTCAAGAGGCACTCGAGAAGGCTTGTTGGCAACAGGGCAACCGCAGTCAAACGGCTCCAGCGCAACGCATGGCTGACTTTGTAAACGGACGTTTGAGTTACGACTTGCCTCGTTCGAGCTATACGCCAGGACTCGTTTCATCTCCCCTACACTTCTGGATGCCGCGCTTTATTACCTCGCGTCTAATTGAAGGCTTAAACGCTTTTGGGCGTCGCAGTCGTGGCTTCTTAACAAACGAGGCTATCTTGATAGCAGCCGAAACGCGCACTTCTTCTCCCGTCCGCATATTGCGTGATAATGAAACGCTCTGCCACGTAACCGTTCGTGGCCTCTACCCTTGTGGTGAAGGTGCTGGCTACGCTGGGGGCATCGTGAGCGCAGCGATTGATGGTGAACGTTGTGCCGAAGCTGCGGCAAACGCATAACGTAATAAGTAGGTAAGCATCTTTGCATAGGCTCTATTTATGTTTTTCCCACACGATTGGTTATAGAGAATGCAAATTTTTACCCTTCAAGCAAAAAGCTCTGCAACACACTTCTTGCGCGTTGCAGAGCTTTCAGGTTAATGTTGTTATTTGCCTTTGCAGCAGCTCTTTTGAGCTTCTTTTTGCTGCTTGCAAGCCTTCTTGCAAGCTTTTTTCTTTTTCTTGCAGTCCTTCTTGTTTTTCTTGCAGTCCTTCTTGGCTTTCTTGCAGCATTCAGTCTTTTCCTTCTTGCAGCAGTCGCCCTTCTTTTCGGGGCATTGCGCACTAACTGAGAGTGCAAAGACGGCCGTAAGGGCCATCAACATAAACTTCTTCATGGGGTTCAATAGGTTTTTATTGGTTTAACATGTCTATTGTAATCGGTTACAAATATAGCGACAAAATTGAGAAATCAATCTTGTCGCTATGGCTATTTACGTTTTTAATAGGCTATTTAACCCTTTTATGCATTTTCGTTATTTTCCTGGCGCAGCTTCTGAAACAAATCCAAGGCTTTATTTTCCGCTGCTTCCATGATTTCACGTTCGCCAGGACCTTTGTCGTTAATGCCGACAAGGTGAAGTATGCCGTGAATGATGACACGATGCAGTTCGTCGTCATAGGTTTTGTGGAACAATTCGGCATTGGTGCGCACTGTATCAAGGCTGATAAACAAGTCGCCACTCAGCATGTCGCCTTCGCAATAGTCAAAGGTGATAATATCAGTAAAATAATCGTGCCTTAAATACTGTCGATTAACTTCTAATATCTTGTCGTCATTACAAAAGACATAGGCCACCTCGCCCACTCGCTTACCATACGAAGCGGCTACAGCACGTACCCACTTGGTGGTTTCGCGGTGCGATATTTCTGGCATCTTTACGTCTATAACGTTATAGGTTATCATTAGGAGAGTTTTGTAAGTTTAATAAGTTTATGAGTTGAATGAGTTTATGGGTTTAATAAGTTTAATAAGTTTAATGAGTTTAATGAGATGAGGGAAGTATCAACGTTCTCACTAAACTTATTAAACTCATAAACTCATTAAACTTATTAAACTCATTAAGCTCATTATTCAAATAGGCTACCTTCCCCACTACTTGACGGACCATACATACTGCGACCAAGGTGTTTGTAAGCCAATTCTGTTACTTCACGGCCTCGGGGAGTACGACGAATAAAGCCTTCTTTGATCAAGAAAGGCTCGTACACCTCTTCAACCGTACCTGCATCTTCGCCAATGGCGGTAGCAATAGTGGTAATGCCAACAGGGCCGCCCTTGAACTTGTCGATGATGGTGAGGAGGATTTTGTTGTCAATCTCGTCCAATCCGTACTTATCAATGTTGAGTGCTTCAAGGGCAAAGTTGGCGATTTCGGTGTCAATTCGTCCTGTCCCTTTTACTTGTGCAAAGTCGCGAACACGGCGCAACAAGGCATTGGCAATACGAGGCGTTCCGCGTGAGCGGCTGGCAATTTCGCTGGCAGCCTCAGCATCAATGGGCACTTTCAAAATGTTAGCCGAACGCGTAATGATGCGTTGCAACGTCTCTGCGTCATAATACTCTAAGTGGAGATTGATACCAAAACGAGCACGCAAGGGCGCAGTGAGCAAACCGCTTCGGGTCGTTGCACCCACGAGGGTAAACGGACTTAGGTCAATCTGAATACTTCGCGCGGCTGGCCCTTTATCTATCATGATGTCAATGCGATAGTCCTCCATAGCCGAATAGAGGTATTCCTCAACGACCGGCGATAAGCGGTGAATTTCGTCGATGAATAACACATCATTGGGTTCGAGACTAGTCAACAAACCTGCTAAATCGCCAGGTTTGTCGAGCACAGGACCAGAAGTGAGTTTAAACCCTACCCCCAATTCATTGGCTATAATATTCGAGAGCGTGGTTTTACCTAATCCTGGAGGGCCATGTAGTAGGGTGTGGTCAAGCGGTTCGCCACGATATTTGGCAGCCTCAACGAATATGCGCAAATTATCTACCACTTTACGTTGTCCGCTAAAATCATCAAATTTTAGTGGGCGCAGTGCGTTTTCAAAGTCGCGTTCTGAAGCCGAGGGAGCTGATTGCTCCGCGCGTATGTCAAAAGTATCTTCGTTCATTCAACTTTTTGTTACTTCTTGTCTGACAATTGGAGTATCGTTATACGTCTTCAAAGTCAACGTATTCTCCTTCGTTTTTGTCAAATATCTTATTGCTTCGTTTTTGGCGTGAGTTAGGATTGCTCTCATGATGCGCATTGCCCGATGTCGTGTGGTTATTAGGGTTCTCGCCAGCACTATATGGGTTTTGACGCTGCGACGTGTTGGAACGACGCGCTGAGCCGCCAAAGAGCGTATTCAGGAAGTTATGCCCTGCTCTTATAAACGAGAAAGCAAAACTTAATAGGATAAATATAAAGCCAAAAATGAAGATGAAAAGGCATCCAAGTAAGTGCATAATGTCTTTTTGTTGCGTAAAATGGGGTTAAATAATCGGTGAATGAGAGAACGTAAATCCTGCTCTCTTCACTTTTTAGGCAACAATCGTGCCAACACAACGCATGAAGTGCTTAATTATTTGTAATCGCGATATAGATTGTTGGCGATTGAGGTAAGCACATATAGCACAATTACGGCAGCAAATCCTTTCAATCCTAATATGGCAAGTAATAAGATGCTTGCTGCAATAAAGCCATAACGTAACTCGTTACCTTGCCAACCATACGACTTAAACTTTAGCGCAAACATCGGTATCTCTGCAATGAGCAACCAACTTGCCACTAACACTCCTACAATCAGTAAGACTGCATAAGCTTCATTGGGCATTAACTCTGGGTTGAACTGAAAGGAAGCGGCCAGCGATGTCCAAAAAAGAGCATTGGCAGGAGTGGGGAGTCCGATGAAAGTAGTCGTTTGACGCTCATCTAAATTGAACTTTGCCAGACGCAGGGCTGAAAAGGCCGCCATAATAAAGGCCGCATAGGGTAATAGTTGTCCTAACAAAGGTTGGCCAAACAAGGGTGTTTCGTTACTCAATGAACTTATCATGGAGTACACAACGGCCGATGGAGCAAAACCAAAGGTGACGTCGTCGGCCAGCGAGTCTAACTCCTTACCAATAGGAGAAGAAACGTGTAGCAGTCGGGCTGCAAAACCGTCAAAAAAATCGAATATAGCACCTATCACTACAAATAGCAATGCTAACTGATAATCGGACTGAAAGGCCCAATAGGTGGCAATGCAACCCGAAATGAGGTTGCAGCAAGTAAGCGTATTAGGAAAATGTTTTTTCATACGTGAGGTTATTCAATATTTTACATTGTGGGGCAGGCTTCCAGCCCATGCGTATTGTGCCGCATTTCATCTCAGGCTGGAAGCCTGCCCCTTGTTAGGACTTTATATGTTGCTTCCTATAAAAATTGATTGACTATTTATTTCAACTTCGCTATCACCGTTTGATTGCCTACGGTGGCTTGTCCCATGTGTACCAGTACTTCAGTACCCAGTGGTAAGTAGACATCTACACGTGAGCCAAACTTGATGAAGCCCATGTGTTCGTCGAAGTAGCACTCCTCGTCTTCACGAGCGTAGGTAACGATGCGGCGTGCAACGGCACCTGCAATTTGGCGTACCAACACTTCTTTGCCGTCAGGGGTCTCAATCACTATGGTCGAACGTTCATTTTCTGTACTAGCCTTAGGTAGCCAGGCTTTATGAAAGTTGCCACTGTGATGAACTACCTTCTTGACAATACCTTCAACGGGGAACCAGTTGGCATGTACGTTGGTGATAGACATAAAGATAGAAATCATCAAGCGACGGTCGTGGAAGTATTCATTTTCGTCCACTTCTTCTATCACTACTACGCGGCCATCAGCTGCGGCCAACACGGTGTCTTCCTTCTCGCCATCGAAGAGGCGAATGGGGCAACGGAAGAAGTTGACAGCCATACCATATAAAATAATGCATACGGCTGCATATAAGTAAAAGGGCCATAAAGTGACATCGCGCAATAGGTAGTAGAGTAAGCCTCCAATAAGGATAATGGCTACTAAACTATTGCGCAATATATCATTGCCCTCGCTATGTAGTCTTACGTTTTTTATTTTATGCTTTCTTGCCATGAATGATGCTTTATTGGAATAGTTTGAGAGTAGCGAGTAACACGTTTAATTGTTAAACGACACGCTTATCGTGGCAAAGATAATAAGAAAAACTTAAAGAATAGTGGTTTTCACTCTTTAATCCACTCCTTTGAGAGTACGCTCTCCAATTCTTCGGCTGAGAGTCGAAGGCGGAAGTTACCCTTTTCGGCAATGGAAATACCTCCCGTTTCTTCACTCACGACAACGGCTATGCAGTCACTCTTCTGCGAAATACCCAAAGCAGCGCGGTGGCGCAAACCGAGTGATTTGGGTATGTCGGTGTCGTGTGAAATAGGCAAAATGCAACCTGCTGCTTTAATGCGTCCGTGTGATATAATCATGGCACCGTCGTGCAAAGGAGAGTTTTTGAAAAATATGTTTTCAATCAGTCGCTGCGTGATATTGGCGCTGATTTGGTCGCCCGTGGTGATGTATTCGTTCAGTCCGACATAACGCTCAATGATAATAAGTGCTCCCACCTTCTGCTTGCCCATGTTCATGCAAGCCATGACAATGGGCATAATCTCTTCACGGTGTACGCCAGCTTCTTTATCTTTATTCTTGCCACTGAAAAGGCGTGAGATAAAAGCTGTATTGTGACGCGCGCCAATGGTGCTGAAGAAGTGTCGGATTTCTTCTTGGAATAGAATAATCAGCGCTAACGAGCCTACATTGACCAACTTGTCAAGAATGGTGCCCAATAAGCGCATCTCAAATATTTGTGATACAAATATCCATACTACAATAAAAACAATAATACCGCCAAAGATGTTAGCCGAACTTGATTCTTTCATCAATCGGTAAATGTAGTAAAGCAGTATGGCTACCGAAAATATGTCGATAATGTCTTTTATTCCGAAACTGAACATGGGAGGGAGAATGTGCAAATGTACAAATATGGGAATGCAGTAACGTAGAAAATTATTAAAGCGGTGTTCTAATAATTAGGTGTTCAGTTTTAAGGTTATGAGGCTATAAAGCTCCATCACGTTGACAATCAACTAAACTAACTTTTTAACCTTATAACCTTCAAAACGTAAAGCAAAAACTTACCACTCCTTCATTTTCATAACGATGCGTTTGGCTTCAACGGCCTCTTTTACATCGTGAACGCGCAAGATGTGTACTCCTTTCATTAAGGCTATGGTGTTAAGCACGGTGGTTCCGTTAAGCGACGTTTGGGGCGTACCGCCTAATAGTTTATATATCATCGACTTACGCGAGATGCCAACTAATAGGGGAAGATTGAATAAGTTGAAGTCGTCGAGGTGATGAAAGAGTTCGTAATTATGCTCGAGCGTTTTGCCAAAGCCAAAGCCAGGATCAACAATAATATCCTTAGCTCCCATTTGACACAAGCGGTCAATTCGTTCAGCGAAATAGAGCATTACCTCGCGGCGCAAATTGTCGTAGTGAGGGGCTTGTTGCATTGTATCGGGTGTGCCTTGCATGTGCATTAATATATAAGGTACACCCAATCGGGCCACGGTACGGAACATTTGGCGATCCATCATGCCTCCCGATATATCGTTGATGATGTCAGCGCCCTCTTCTTCAACACACATTCGTGCCACATCGGCGCGAAAGGTGTCAACCGAAATGGGTACTTCGGGGTAAAGGCGACGTACTACGCGCAGTCCACGGCGCAAGCGGTTCATCTCTTCTTCAGGCGAGACATCGTCTGCGCCTGGACGTGAAGAATAGCCGCCAATGTCAATCATGTCAGCCCCGTCGTCCATTAATTGTTGAACACGTGCAGCAATATGTTCTTCGTCGGACGTGCGACTTTCAGCATAAATGGAGTCGGGCGTAACGTTCAGTATGCCCATTATTTTAGGTTCGCACAGTGAATATAACTTACCACGCAAATTAAGTGTATGCATCATAGTGTTCTAATTTTAGGGCAAACTTACAAATTTCTTTTGATTGATTGTACGATAAAAAAGACTTTCGTACCTTTGTACTACTTAATTGTAATAAAGAAATGAGTATAGCAGAATTATACAAATTGTTTTTGCAACACCCCGTTGTAACGACCGATACACGTAATTGCCCTGAGGGGTCCATGTTTTTTGCCCTTCGAGGCGAGACTTTTAATGGCAATGCTTTTGCTTTGCAGGCTTTGCAGAGCGGTTGTGCCTATGCCGTGGTTGACGATACGACAGTGGTGGGCGATGAACGTTTGATACACGTTGACGATGTATTGACCACCTTGCAACAGTTGGCAACCTATCATCGTCATCAATTACAAACGCCAGTGTTGCAGGTAACAGGTACCAATGGCAAAACAACAACCAAAGAACTAACCTCTGCCGTTTTGGCCGAGAAGTTCAACGTACTCTATACGCAAGGTAATTTTAACAACCATATCGGTGTACCCAAGACCTTATTGCGCTTACGTAAAGAGCACGAAATCGCAGTAGTCGAAACGGGCGCCAATCACCCAGGCGAGATAGCACAACTCTCAAAGATTGTAGATGCTAATTGCGGACTCATAACGAACGTTGGCCGTGCGCATCTTGAAGGTTTTGGCTCGTTTGAGGGGGTTATCCATACTAAAGGCGAGTTGTATGATTACTTGCGTACAAAGTCTGATAGTTTCATCTTTATTGATGGCGACAACCCATATTTAGGTCCCATTAGTAAAGGGCTTACGGCTTACACCTACGGCACCCCCGACAAGGGATATGGCATAGAAGGCGATGTAGTGGAATGCAATCCTTATCTTAAGTTCCGCTTTCGTGTAGCAGGTGAATCGTGGCATGAAGTGCAGACCCACTTAATCGGTGCTTACAACGTTACGAATGCTTTAGCCGCCATTGCGGTAGGTCATCACTTTGGCGTGACAGCTGAACAAGCAGCGCACGCTATCGCTAACTACGTTCCGTCCAACAATCGCAGTGAAATGGTAAAGACGGCCCATAACCAATTAATTGTTGATGCCTATAATGCAAACCCAACGAGTATGAAGGCTGCGCTCGACAACTTTAATCGTATTCCTTCTGCTCACAAAATGTGTATCTTGGGCGAGATGCGTGAATTGGGATTCGCCTCGGCCGAAGAACATAAGAAGGTGGCAGAACAAGCACTCCAATTAGGCTGCGAAGAAGTTTGGCTCGTCGGAGAAGAGTTCCAACCTTATGCTGAAGGAGCACGTTGGTTCCCAGACGTGGAGGCTGTTAAGACGGCAATCACAGGTGGCAACCAACCTGTCGACCGCTTGATATTAATAAAGGGGTCGAACGGAACCAAACTTTTCCAATTGCCAGCGTTATTGTAGTTTTTTATTGACAAGTTGACAAGTTCATGGGTAAGTTTGTTTAACTGCTTGTGTTCAATAAGGTTAAGTTACCATTCCATTCACTTGTCAACTTGCTAACCAATAAGAAAAAAACATGGATTTTATCAAACGACTTTTGTTTGCCATTAAGTCAGCATTCACTTCAACAATAGTAGGCGTATGTTCATCGCTTGTGAGTGTGTTTTACTTCGTGGTTGCCTTCGACCTCTTTTGGCGTGGCAACACCGATTGGACCACTCCTTTGCGCACCATTATCTTTCATGCACCATTAATTATTGAGGTAGTTGTAATCGTGCTCGTTTTTGTTCACAACTTTACGAAGAAGAAGATAGAACAACAAACCAATGCACTTAATGCAGCAAACAATGCTGCAACCGAGTCTACAGATACTTTTGCTATAGAAGATAGCAAAGAAACCGCAGAGGCCGCACAGGACTCTAAAGAAAAGCAGGTTGTGGAATAGCGATTAACGCATTAAATATTTATACTTCACGCCCCATTTACGGCACTATTGTTCCATTTTACCCAAAATGGTAAGGACAAAAGCGCGGTAAATGGGGTTTTTGCGTATTTTTGTAACCGAAATAAATAGTATGTGAAACCCTATAATAGGAGCAGAACAGCTCTTACAGTAAACATAACGATGAATAAAAAGTTATTGTTAATACTCACTCTCTCTGGTTGCAGCCTATTGGCTTCGGCACAATCTGTGCTTTCGCTTGACAGTTGTCGTGTCCTGGCGCTGCGCAACAACAAAGAGTTGGCACAGAGCAGAGTGAAAATAGAGAAGACTGGATGGGATCGCAAGGCAGCCCATACCAACTACCTACCTAAAGTGTCGCTCACCGCAGGGTATATGCGTTCGGGCGATGAAATTTCTTTGCTCAGTTCTGACCAGAAAAGCACCTTTAATAATATGGGCACCAATTTGGTCAATGGCTTTAACGGGCAGTACGCAGGACAGTTTAATACGATTTTGCAACAGGTCGTAACAAAATATCCCGACCTCGCCCCCTTAGTGCAAGACTTTTCGCAGAAGTTGCCTCAACTGCAAGGTGCCTTGGCACAAGCAGGCAATCAGTTTGGACATGGCATAACCGATGCTCTACGCACCGATACACGTAATATGACAGCTGGCGTGATACTACTCACGCAACCTCTCTATATGGGCGGAAAGATAAAAGCTTACGAGAATATTACAAAGTATCAAGAACTCTTGGCCAAAGACCAACTTCGTGCAGACGAACTCCAAGTACTGCTTGATGTAGATAAAGCCTATTGGCAAGTCGTCTCGCTGGCCAATAAACGCAAGTTGGCAGTGAGCTATCGCGATATGTTGGCCCACCTCGACTCTGATGTTGTGAAGATGATCAACGAAGGTGTTGCTACCAAAAGCAATGAACTTTCGGTAAGCGTTAAACTCAATGAGGCTGAAATGACGCTTATGAAGGTGGACGATGGATTGACACTTTCACGAATGCTACTTTGTCAACTTTGTGGCTTGCCTCTTGAAAGTGCGCCAACGTTGGTGGACGAAGAGAATACCGACTTACCCACTGTGGCTGAAAACGTTATACCTGATGTGCAAACGGCTTACGCTAATCGTGCCGAAATAGCCCAACTCACTACAGCACAAAATATCTATGCAGAGAAGGCCAAAGTAGAGCGGGCTGCCGTATTGCCTCAGTTGGCACTGACGGGTGGATATATGATTTCCAACCCTAACGTGTTTAATAGTTTTGAAAAGAAGTTTCGTGGTACTTGGGCCGTTGGGGTTATGCTAAAGGTACCTGTCTGGAATTGGGGCGAAACGAAGTATAAAGTACGTGCCGCACGTGCCGAGGCTTCAATGGCAGCACTCAAAACCGATGAGGCGAAAGAGAAAATTGAGTTACAAGTCAACCAAGAGGCCTTTCGCGTAAACGAAGCCAATCGAAAACTCACGCTTAGTCTTAAAAACTTAGATAAGGCCGAAGAGAACCTTCGCACCGCACAAGTAGGTTTTAAAGAAGGCGTAACGACCACTTCCGATCTACTCGCAGCCCAAACCGCTTGGTTGCAAGCACATAGTGACAAGATTGACGCACAAATTGACATTAAGCTCAGTCGTGCCGCATATAACAAGGCGTTGGGACGGTAGTGAATGTGCAAATGCATGGTTAATGTGCAAATAGTCGCCTTTTGTGGCAGAGTTTTCTCATTAAACTCATTAAAACTCAACTCATTAAACTTATTAAACTTTAAACTCATAAACATCTCTCTTCCATGCGACAGAAAGCAAACTTTATTCCTGCTATCTTGATTATGGCGGGCATTATCATATTAGTAATTATAGGTAGTCTGTATGCCTTTGACAATGAGCCTGACACTATTCAAGGACAGGCCGATGTGACAGAATATCGCGTTTCGAGCAAAGTGCCAGGACGCGTGCTCAAGTATATGGTCAAAGAAGGTGACTACGTACATGCTGGTGACACTTTGGCTATATTGGAAGCACCCGAAGTGAATGCGAAACTTGCCCAAGCACAAGCTGCGGAGGACGCTGCAGCAGCTCAAAATCGTAAGGCTGAAAAGGGGGCTCGCCAAGAGCAAATAGCTGGTGCTTACGAAATGTGGCAAAAGGCTAAGGCGGGTGTCGACATAGCCGAAAAGTCTTACGCTCGCGTGAAGCGCCTTTATGATCAAGGCGTTATGACGGCTCAAAAATTAGACGAAGTGACGGCACAACGCAATGCCGCCATTGCCACAGAACGTGCTGCCAAGTCACAATACGACATGGCGAAGAATGGAGCAGAACGTGAAGACAAAGAGGCCGCTGCCGCTTTGGTCAATCGTGCCAAGGGTGCCGTAAGCGAGGTAAACTCTTATATCAAAGAGACCGTCCTAGTGGCTTCGGCTGACGGCGAAGTGACCGACATTTTCCCTCAAATCGGTGAGTTAGTAGGTACGGGCGCACCGATTATGAACATAGCCTTGATGAACGATATGTGGGTCACCTTCAGCATTCGCGAAGACCATTTGGCTAACTTCAAGATGAATCAAACCTTCAAGGCTACCATTCCTGCTTTGAATAATAAGGAGGTAACGCTCAAGGTGTATTATATGAAAGACCTCGGTTCGTATGCCGCATGGAAGGCTACAAAGACGACTGGTCAATTCGATATGAAGACATTTGAAGTAAAAGCCTCACCCGTACAGAAAATAGAAGGCTTACGTCCTGGCATGAGTGTAATTCTTGCCCCTGAAACTAAATAAATACGTCCTGTAAAAGTAGGTGTTCGAATTTAGTTTATATCAAAAGAGAACTATGGGATGCAGCTTGAACCAAGGAACAAGATGCGCTGGGGAGAGGACTTTTGATATAAGCTAATTGGGAACATCTAAATATAAACTAATTTTGAAGACCTACTTATTATGAATGGTGGAATATTGAGTAGAGAGTGGAAACGCATTGCTGCACACCCCATCTACCTATTTTGTATGGTGTTGGCTCCACTCTTCTGCTACTACTTCTTCACTTCGCTGATGCGACAGGGCTTGCCAGAGAGTTTGCCTATGGGACTGGTAGATGAAGACCATACCACCACTACGCGCAACTTGGCACGCAACTTAGATGCCTTTCAGATGAGCGACATCACACATGAATATCCTAACGTGACCGAAGCGCGCCGTGCCGTACAGAAAGGCGACATCTATGGTTTCTACCTCATACCGCATGGCACAACCAAACAAGCACAGTTGCAACGCGTTCCTATGGTATCATTCTATACCAACTACTCTTACCTCGTAGCCGGTTCGTTGCTGTATCGTGATATGCGTATGATGTCGGAGTTGGCCTCCGGAGCAGCTTCGCGTACGGTACTTTATGCCAAAGGGGTTACCGAAGGACAGGCGATGGCTTACTTACAACCTATTGTAATTGATATGCATGCCGTGGGCAATCCTTGGCTGAACTATAACATTTACTTGTCGAATATTATCATACCGGGTATGTTAGGCATCTTCATCTTTATGGTGACGGTGTATAGTTTAGGCTCAGAGTTGAAGTTCGACACGGCCGATGAACTCATGGCTTCGTCCAATGACTCTATCATTGTAGCGCTCACTACAAAGCTTTTGCCCCATACCATAGTCTTTCTATTAATGGGTACGTTGTACGTATTGCTGCTTTATGGCTATTTACACTTCCCCTGCAACTGCGGCATACCGCGTATGTGGTGCGTCATGGCACTATTCGTCTTGGCTTGTCAAGGATTAGGCGTGTTTATGTTTACCATGTTGCCCACCTTGCGTATGGGACTATCGTTTGCTTCCCTTTGGGGCGTTATCTCGTTCAGCATATCAGGCATGTCGTTCCCCGTAATGGCCATGCACCCCATATTGCAAGGTCTGTCATACCTTTTTCCCTTGCGCCATTACTATCTGTTGTATGTCAATAGTGCGCTTGACGGTTACATTTTAGCCAATGCTTGGCCCTTCGTGTTAGGCATGATAGGCTTTATGGTGTTGCCCATTCCCTTCTTAGGCCGATTGAAGAAGGTAATGAAAACGTATGCTTATGAACCATAGAAAATGTGCAAATGTGCAAATGTGTGAGAATGTACAAATGTAAAAATGTACAAATGGTAGCCTTTGTTTGCGCAGTTATTCTTTAAAAATAGCAAGAAAAGGTAACAATTTGCACATTTGCACATTCTCACATTTGCACATTTCCAGCACATTTCCGGCACATTCACACATTAAATAACTCGTACTATGTTCAACTTCCGACAGTCACTTTCCGACTTTAACTACATATTCCGTGAAGAGTTGAAGACGATACTTCGCGATAAGGGCGTTATCATCTTCTTCTTTCTCGTGCCTTTAGGTTATCCCCTACTCTACACGTTTATTTACACCAACGAGGTGGTGCGCGAAGTGCCTATTGCTGTGGTCGACAATTGTCGATCAACACAAAGCCGTACGTATTTGCGTCATCTTAATGCCTCGCCCGATGTAAAGATAGTCTCTTATTGTGCCAATATGAGTGAGGCCAAAAGTCTGATAAAGCACCGTGAGGCTTATGGTGCCGTCAATATTCCGCGCGACTTTACTGACCGACTCAACAAAGGCGAGCAGGTGTATGTAAGTGCTTTTGCCGACATGAGCGGCATGCTCTATTATAAGAGTGTACTCACGGCCAATACTAATGTCAGTTTGGCCATGAATGCCGATATCAAGGTAAAACGCGCGGGGGGAACGACGGCACAACAAGACCTCGTAGCCGAACACCCCATACAGTATGAAGAAGTGTCGCTCTATAATCCACAAAACGGATTTGCCACCTTCCTCATTCCTGCCGTCTTGATGCTTATCATTCAGCAAACCCTCTTATTGGGCATAGGCATGGCAGCAGGTACAGCACGCGAACACAATGCTTTTCGCAATCTTGTACCCGTTGAGCGCCACAATCGCGGACTGTTGCGTATCGTGTTTGGCAAAGGTTTCGCTTATTTATTGGTGTACATTCCCCTTAGCGTATATGTGTTAGCCATTGTGCCTCACCTTTTCCGACTAAATCAGATAGGCAATCCTTGGGACATACTTCTATTCATTACACCTTACTTGATAGCCTGCATCTTATTCAGTATGATGGTGAGTGCCTTTGTGCGTCATCGCGAGATGTGTATCATGTTAATCGTCTTCACATCTGTTCCCCTGCTTTTCATCTCTGGCCTTTCGTGGCCAGGCAGTGCTATCCCCGCAGGGTGGAAGGCAGTGAGCTACATCTTCCCTTCCACGTTTGGCATTAATGGTTTCGTAGCCATCAACAATATGGGAGCCGATTTAGGCGATGTAAAGCACGATTGGTACATGCTTTGGGTGCAAGCTTTTATCTATTTGATAACCACTTGTGGTGTATACAAGGCCAGCATTATACGTGCTCGGCAAAATACCATTAATATATGGCGCACGAAGGGGAAAGGGTAAATATATCTAACAGTGCAGTTTTTCTGCCTTTCATTTTGCATTGCGCTCGCCTTGCAGTATCTTTGAATAAGATACGCG
>ENA-OOXM01001499-OOXM01001499.1-human-gut-metagenome-genome-assembly--contig:-NODE-1499-length-17224-cov-3.950783_pt1 | contig 17224 bp, 15 predicted proteins | sample MGYA00241589_ERZ501347 | MGnify/ENA primary metagenome ERZ501347 (study PRJEB25962, sample SAMEA2042832) | human gut metagenome | biome: human gut; feature: human-associated habitat; material: faeces...
TTGGTGATGAACAAAGTATTGAACAGAGCCTTTCTACATTTTCATCACATATGACAAATATAGTTAAAATACTTGATAAAATAACAAACAATTCTCTTGTATTATTAGATGAATTGGGTGCAGGTACTGACCCAACAGAGGGTGCAGCTCTTGCCATTTCTATAATACAGTATTTGCATAAAATAGGTGTCAGAACTCTTGTAACAACTCACTATAGCGAATTAAAGCTTTTTGCTTTATCTACAGAGGGTGTAGAAAATGCTTCTTGTGAATTTGATGTTCAGACTCTTAGACCAACATACAGATTGCTTATTGGTGTACCTGGTAAAAGTAATGCTTTTGCTATAAGCCAAAGATTAGGACTTCCAGAATTCCTTATTGAAGATGCTAAGGAAGTTTTAAGTCACGAAGATGTTAAGTTTGAAGATGTTATTACTGACCTTGAAATTAACAGAAAGTCTCTTGAAATAGAAAAAGAAAAGGCTGAGGAATATAGAAAAGAGGCTGAAAGACTTAGAGTAGAGGCTCAGAAACAAAGAGAAAAACTTAATTCACAGAGAGAAAAGATAATCCGTAAGGCAAATGAAGAAGCCAGAATATTAATAAGCGATGCCAAGGATGAGGCAGATAAGGTCTTAAAGGAAATTCGTAAACTTCAAAGAATAGGTAATACGAAAGCTATTGAAGAAAAAAGACAATCTCTTAAAGATAAAATGTCTAAAGTTGAGAGTAAACTTAGCAAAAATGAAAAGAAAAATTACAATGTTCCAGAAAAACTTGTCATTGGCGATAAGGTTAAAGTTCATTCCCTTAACCAAAGTGGTGTAGTAGCTACTTTGCCAGACAAAAATGGAAATGTAACAGTAAAAACTGGTATTATGAAGGTTACAGTAAATATAAAAGATTTATCTCTTGACCAAAGTGATTCAGTAATTATGGCAACTCCAAAGAGATTTGCATCTAGCATAAAGAGGAAAAAAGCTAGTAATGTTTCAGCTGAGATAGATTTAAGAGGCTGTTTAGCAGATGAGGCTATTGATTTAGTAGATAAATATCTTGATGATGCGTATTTAGCAGGTGTTTCACCAGTAACTATTATTCATGGTAAAGGTACAGGGGCATTGAGAAAAGCTGTTCACACATTCTTAAAGACAAATGCCCACGTAAAGTCATTTAGATTAGGTCAATATGGCGAAGGTGAATCAGGTGTTACTGTTGTGGAATTAAAGTAACAATATACAATAGGAGGAAAGGTTTATGGAAAATAGATATAAGGTTTTAATTGCTGATGATGATGCACATATTTCAGAGCTTATAGCTTTGTATATGGAAAAAGAAGGATATGAAACCCTTGAGGCACATACGGGCAGAGAAGCCATAGAATCCTTTAAGGAACACGACCCAGATATAGTTCTTTTAGATATTATGATGCCAGAAAAGAATGGGTATGAAGTATTGTCTATTATACGAAATAAAAAGATAGATATTCCTATATTACTTTTAAGTGCATTAAATGAAGTGAATGATAAGGTTCAAGGTTTTGATTTAGGAGCCAATGATTATTTATCCAAGCCCTTTTCGACAAAGGAATTAATTGCTCGAATCAAAGTGATGTTAAAAGAAAATATAGTGGATGATTCTTATTTACAATATCAAGATATTCTATTGAATAAGAAAGAAGAGACGCTTTCTTGTAAGAATATAAAATATCAATTGTCTAAATATGAATGTAGTATTCTTTCTTTGTTGATTCGAAGTGAATTAAATCGAGTACCTGTATGGCTTGTGATTGAAAAAGTATGGCAAAATAAGGTGGATGTAGATGTAAAAACTGTTTCACTTTATATATCTTATGTAAATAGAAAATTAAAAGCCTCAGCTTCGAAAGCATATATAAAATTTGATGAAGAAAACATAGAACTGTGTGTTAATATATAAAAAAGAAGAAAGGGCGGGAAAATATGAATATATTAGTTGTGGATGATGAAAAAAATATTGCGTATGCGATTGCACAAATATTAGAAGAACAAAAATGGCAAGTTACGATGGCCTATGATGGTCAAGAAGGTTTAGACCTTGCGCTAAGCGGATATTATGATGTAGCTATTTTAGATATTATGCTTCCGGGTATGAATGGTTTTGAAATTGTACAAAAGATGCGTGCTAATAAGGTTGAGACTCCTACACTATTATTGTCGGCATTAGATGAAATTCCAGATAAAGTCAAAGGCTTAAATGTAGGTGCAGACGACTATATGACAAAACCATTTTCAGCTGCTGAACTTGTAGCCCGCATCAATGCACTGACAAGACGAAAAGGGGAAGTCATCGTTCATGAATTAAAATATGAAGATCTTTCTTTACAATTGGATACTTGCGAGTTGTATTGTGCGAGTCAACATATTCATTTGGGATATAAAGAGTTTGAAATTATGAAACAATTAATGTCGCATCCAGAAATGATTACTTCTAAAGATGATTTGATTATCTCTGTATGGGGAAGTGAAAGTGATGCGATGGATAATAATGTCGAAGTATATATTTCATTCTTAAGAAAGAAATTGAAGTTTTTAAAGAGTCAAGTTTCAATCAAAGTGATTCGAAAAGTTGGATATCGACTTGAGGTATGCGATGCTTAAAAAATTACAGACAAAATTCATTTTGATTTTAATGTCCTTTGTCAGTGTCATTCTACTATCTGTATTTGGCATAGTTTGCTGCTCAAATTATGTCCACGATAAAAAGGATGTCGAACGAAGTTTGGAAATGGCTTTGCGGTTAAAAGATAAAGATTTTTCGATTTCATTTGGAAATAGTCGTAATTTTAATGGGAATTCCTTTGTGATCTATACAGATTCTAATTATGAATATATGATCACAAGTCGTACAGTATGGAATATATATGCAGAAGATGCTCAAAGTTTGATTGAAAGTGTAGAACATAAAGAGGATGTGGGCGTACTAAAAAAACTTGGGTTTGCGTATAAAAAAGAAAAGATTACGAACTATCAAGTGAATGAGGATACCCTTATTCCTTCTGGTTATGCCGTAGCCTTTGTGGATATATCGAATATGCAGTCCTCTTTTCAAAGAATGTTGATTATATCTGTACAAATTGGATCGAGTGTATTACTTGTATTCTTTATATTAAGTTGTATTTTAAGTAAATGGGCACTAAAACCAGTTGAGCAAGCATGGGATAAACAAAAACAGTTTGTTGCAGATGCTAGTCATGAATTGAAAACGCCATTAACCGTTATTTTAGCCGATAGTGATGTGTTATTAAATCATTCTACAGAATCGATTTCTTCACAGAAAAAATGGATAGAATCCATTCAAAGTGAAGCAAATCGAATGCGTAAGCTTGTAGAAAATATGTTGTTTCTTGCCAAAAATGATGCGAATCGAATTGAAATTTCGATGCAGAATTGTTCTTTGAGTGATATATGTTTTCATTGTGTTTTACCATTTGAATCGATTGCGTTTGAAAAAGGTATTGATTTAATCGTTGAAGTGGAAGAGAATATAGAAGTACATGGAAATGAGTCACAATTAAAACAATTGATTTTGATTTTCTTGGACAATGCGATCAAATATACACCTTCAGGTGGAAAAATCTATTTTAAGTTGGCAAAGATACAAAATAAACCCGTTCTTACGATTCGTAATACGGATAGTTATATTCCACCGGAAGATTTAAAACATGTATTCGAACGTTTCTATCGTGTTGATAAATCTAGAAAATATCAGGGTGGAGCTGGTTTAGGTCTATCGATCGCAAGTCAGATTGCACAAAGTCATAAAATTAAATTAAGTGTGACGAGTGATGAAAAACAAGGTACAGAATTTACTTTGAATTTCTAGGAGGAAAATTATGTTTCAAAAAAGAGTCAATCAAGTGATTGAAAAAATGAAAACAGATGGGCTTAAACAAATCTTAGTGAGTGAACCATGCAGTATCTATTATTTAACCGGTGTGGATGTAGGTCCAGGAGAAAGATTGTTTGCGCTATATTTGAATGATGAAGGAAGAAAAGTATTATTTTTAAATACATTATTTACAGTTGAACAAAAGGATTGCGAAGAAATTTGGTACAGTGATACAGACGATTCGATTTCAATGTTGGCAAGTGTGATTGATTCTAAAGAAACACTTGGCATTGATAAAGAATGGACAGCACGCTTCTTGATTCCTTTAATGGAAAAGTTGGAAGGATTAAAAGTTGTGTTAGGATCAAAATATGTGGATGCTACTCGTGCTATTAAAGATGAAAAAGAAATTGAATGTATGATTGAAAACTCACAGATCAATGATGTGGTGATGGGACGTACAAGAGATTTTATCAAAGAAGGTATGACTGAAAAACAGGTGGAAGCTTTTATTGTTGAACAATATAAATTGTTAGGATGTCAAGACGTGTCATTCTCACCTATTTGTTCATTTGGAGCCAATGGTGCTGATCCTCACCACATGCCAGATGATTCTGTATTAAAAGCCGGAGATAGTATTGTGATCGATATTGGTGGAAGAAAAGATCGTTATTGTTCGGATATGACACGTACTTATTTCTGTAAAGAAGCAAGTGAAGAATATAAAAAGATTCATGATATTGTTCGTGTTGCCAATGAAAAAGCGGAAAAAATCATTCGTCCAGGCGTTCGTCTATGTGATATTGATTTAACAGCACGTAATTATATTTCAAGTTTTGGCTATGGTGAATATTTTACACACCGCCTTGGACATTTTATTGGTCAAACCGATCATGAATTTGGAGATGTAAGTTCTACAAATACGGAAACTGTAAAACCAGGCATGATTTTCTCAATTGAACCAGGCATTTATTTGCCAAATAAAATGGGTGTTCGTGTAGAAGATCTAGTTTTAGTTACTGAAGATGGCTGTATTGTATTAAATAAAGTAGATAAAAAATATGCGATGATTGGTTAACCAATCACCGCTTTTTTATTTACCCAAACAGAATTTAGAGAATAAAGTGTCCAATAAATCTTCTCTATGAACTTCGCCTAAGATTTCTTTCAAGTGATCATGAGCTGCCTGAATATCAATCTCAATTAAATCAGGCTCTACCATCCTGTTCATGGCTTCTTTCGCCCTTAACATATCTTCTTTGGCTAGATTCAATAAACCAATTTGACGCTCATTTGAAAGTAATGGATCTTCTTTTAATAAATCATTTTGATACAGATTTTCTAAGGCATCAATCAATGGCTGAATCTCTTTATTGGAAGCTGAAATCCAAATGCCATCTTTATTTGCCTCTGTCTGATCTAATTTATTATAGATAATTAAGCGCATTTTATCTTTTGTCAGTTCTAATAATTGTTTGTCTTCTTCATCCAATTCTTTGGAACCATCAAAGACTAAAAGAACCAATTTGGCATCTTTTAATTTTTCTTGACTCTTTTCAATACCAATCTGTTCAATCTTATCATTCGATTCACGAATGCCCGCTGTATCAATTAGATTTAATTGAACGCTACCAATATGGATTTGACCTTCAACCAAATCTCTTGTGGTCCCGGCAATATCTGTAACAATGGCTTTATCTTCTTCAAGAAGGGCATTCAGTAAGCTGGATTTACCAACATTTGGCTTACCAACAATAATAGTATCAATTCCTTTTTTTAACATTTGCCCCGTTTGAACACGAGAAAGAATGTGATCAATTTTTTCTAACCAATCATTTGTTTTGGGTAATAAGTCATTCGTTGTTAATTGTTCGACATCTTCATATTCAGGATAATCAATATTCACTTCGATTTGTGCAATAATATCCATTAAATCATCAATCAAAGGTTGGAGTAGTTTTTTTACACTTCCCTTAATTCCATGAATCGCCATAGTAGCCGCTGTATTGTTGCTCGCTTCGATCATGTCTTGAACAGCTTCAGCTTGGGATAAGTCAATTCTTCCGTGATAGAAGGCGCGTTGCGTAAATTCTCCTGGCTTGGCAAGATCGGCTCCCGCACTTAAAACCATGGATAAGATTTTACGTGTAATAAAAGTACCCCCATGACAGTTGATTTCTACAATATCTTCTCGTGTATATGTTTTTGGTGCTCTAAAAATAGAGATTAAAACTTCATCCACTGGATTTTTATCTGGATCTATAATAAAGCCATAATGAATCGTATGACTTTTCGCATTCATAATATTACGGTCAAATATTTTTTGAGTGATTTCAATAGCTTGATCTCCACTTAAACGAATGATGGAAATGGCGCCATCTTGTAAAGAAGTGGAAATAGCCGCAATTGTGTTTTCAAACATAGAAAAACATCCTTTCTTTCTTAGTGTATTTTATCATAAAAGATGTATAATGTCTTAGACAGAGGTGTAAACATGATAGAATATACAAAAAATCAAGTACACGAAGTGGCGTGTGCATTTAATGAACATAAAATTATAGCTTTACCTACAGATACTGTGTATGGTGTAGGTGTAAAGTATGGTAATTTAGACGATTTAGAACGATTAAAACGCGCAAAACATCGTCCAGAAACGAAACCCATTCCGATGATGGTTTCAAATATAGAACAAATGAAACAAGTTGCTTTAGTGGATGAAAGAATCGAAAAGATTGCCGCTAAGTTTTTGCCAGGCGCATTAACTTTAGTTGTCAATGTGAAAGAAAATGTCGATCCAGCGTATACAAATGGCCTAAGTACGATTGCGATTCGTATTCCAGATGAAAAATTTATCTTAGATGTGATTGACGAATTGAATTGTCCAATCTTAGTTACAAGTGCCAATCAATCTGGAGAAAAGACAGCACTCACAAGTGATGATGTATATGAACAACTTCCAAAAATAGATGGAATTGTTTTAGGTACGTGCAAAGCATTACAGGCAAGTACAATTGTAGATTGCACAAAGGAAAAACTACAAGTATTAAGACCAGGTCCTATTTCATTAGAAGAATTAGAATCGGTTCAATAAAAAGCACCCAGAACTTATGTTGAAAAGCATAGGCCAGGGTGCGTATGAACAAATCTAGAAGTAGTATGCTTCTAGCAGTTCATGTAGTATGTTACTCTGATTTAAATTGGATTCAATGGTTTCGAATGCAATTTAAACATATGTTAAAACTTGTCAAAATGATGGGGGTTTATTATAATACTGAGTATGACAGAAGAAGAAATGATTAGAGAGATTGCCGAGCCTATTTTAGAGCAATTGAAGAAAATTGAAAAACAACTAGGAAATCATCGTATGCCACAGCTTCCACAAATTAAGTTTGTGAAAGAAGGCAATATGCAAGATGGCCCTTTTATGATTGGAGACATCGAAGTTACGGATGAGCTTTTAGAAAAAGTAGAGGCTTATGTTCAGGAAGAAATCGAAATGATGCATCAACCGACTGTTTTACATTAAGAAGTTACAAAAATGTAGCTTCTTTTTTAAAAAATGCTTGCATTTTATTTTGCGTTAGTGTATTATATGTGAGCACGTTGGAAATGCGGGTGTGGCGAAATTGGCAGACGCACCAGACTTAGGATCTGGCGCCTTCGGCGTGGGGGTTCGAGTCCCTTCACCCGCACCACTTGTAAATTTAGACAATTACTTCGGTAGTTGTCTTTTTTTGTTTTATGTTATAATTTCCATATGGAAATTTGTGTATATTATGAAAAAATAAATGAAGATTCAATTCGTATCAAGCGTGTGTATGCATCAACTCCCACAATAGAAATACCTGAATTCATTGATGGATATATTGTGCGTGAAATAGGAAACTATTGTTTTTCTAAAAAGGAAGTCGATCTATCTAATTCTGTTTTAAGTCATGAAATTCCTTCTAGTTATTATGAGTGTAGTGGTAGTGATGTTGAAAGTGTTAAGCTTTCTAAGACAGTCACAAAACTAGGGGATTATGCATTCTACAATTGTCGAAAGCTAAAAGAAATATTTTTACCTTCTAGTTTAATATGTATTGGCAGTGATGTATTTATGAATTGTTTAAGACTCAATCATATCTATTATGACTGTTCTATATTTTGTATCACAATTTTAAAACAAATACTAACTCAAATCACTTGGGATATCGAAGTCGATTTTATAGATGGTTCCATATTCTATCCAGAATACAATGGGGGTTATGATGAAGTGGGACCGGCCCATATCTTTGCCTTGAATATTGAAGGGGAAGGCTTTCGTATGCGACAGTGTTTTAAAGACGGTAAAATTGATTTTGATGGTTATGATGCCTGCTTTGAAAAATTATGTGCAGAAGAAAGTGAATCTTGTATCTTTCATGTTGCGATTCTTAGATTTATGACGGGATCTGAGAGATACATTCCTTATTTAAGAGCACATGATTTGACTTCTTATTTACATACATATAAAGATATATGTGTTATGGTTGAAAAATTAATAGAAGAAAAATGTATGGATGTACAAGCTTTAGATGTATTGATTTCTATGGAAAAAGATTTGGAAACTCGAACTCTATTGATGGAATTAAAGAATAAGAAGATGGAAACATCATCCGCATATTCTTTTGAGGATTTTTAATGCGACAAAGGGATTGGGAAAAAGAAAAAGCAATTCATATATTAGAGCTTGTTCGATCCGAACTCTATATGGATATGCCACATTTTTTAACAGCGTTAAATACGTTGATGTTTAAAGAGGATGAGCGTGTAAGTGTATGTGCTACAAATGGAATTTATTTTTATTATAATCCATTGAAGGTGATTGAGCTTTTTCAAAAGAATTCGATTTTTTTAAATCGTGCTTACTTACATAGTATCTTGCATTGTTTATATAGTCATATTTGGCTAAGAAAAAATCGCATAGAATTTATTTGGAATGTAGCTTGTGATATTATCGTGGAATATACATTGGATTCAATGCATAAAAAAAGTGTTTCACGAATCTTATCCTATGCTCGAAAAGATGTATATCACCAAATTGAAAAGTTGGATGGATTAAGTTGTATTACGGTTTATGAATGGCTTTGTACACGGGATGATATTCAAAATTTATATTATGAATTTGTGGTGGATGATCATGCATCATGGCCTAAAGAAAAGGATGAAAAAACACCTCAATCGTCTTCGGTACAAAAGAAGTGGCAAAGTGTTGCCAAACAGACAGTATTTGATCATAAACAAAAAGGCAAAGAGAATGACGATGGGGATGCTTTTCTTGTATCGAGGTTACAGGCAAAAAAATCGAAGTATTCATTTTCACAATTTTTGAAACGTTTTAGTATTATGAAAGAAGAAATGCAGATCAATGAGGATGAATTCGATTTGTCGTATTACACATATGGTATGTCTATTTATAAAAATATGCCTTTGATTGAGCCGTTAGAGACAAAAGAAGTCAAGAAAATCTATGAGTTTGTGATTGCGTTGGATACAAGTTATTCGATTGATGAAAATCTTGCGAAGAGTTTTATATCAAATACATATAGTATTTTAAGCACTTCAAATATGTTTTATAAATCATGTAAGGTATATATCCTTCAATGTGATGACAGAATTCGAAAAGAGAATGTCATTTCCAATCAAAATGAAATGAATCGTTTGTTGGATTCATTTACTCTAATAGGGGGAGGTAACACCGATTTTAGGCCGGTGTTTAGCTATGTGAATGATTTGGTGAATCAACATGTATTTCAAAATCTTTGTGGTTTACTTTATTTTACAGATGGAAAGGGCGTTTATCCAAAAAAGTGTCCAGCTTATAAAACGGCATTCATCTATTTAGAAGATTATGATCAAAGTAAAGTGCCTTCTTGGGCAATTCAGTATAGATTGGAAGAAAAAATATGAATATATTACAGGCAAAAAATGAAATAAAAAATACAGTACAGGCATATTTATCGAAGAATAGCTTTGGTGAATATGAAATTGAATCTAAGAATCAAAGACCATTATTATTGATTGGTCCTCCGGGTATTGGTAAAACGCAGATTATGGAACAAATATCGAAGGAATGTCAGATTGGACTTGTCAGCTATACGATTACGCATCATACGCGTCAAAGTGCGGTGGGACTTCCTTTTATCCAAGAAAAAGAATTTCAAGGCAAAACCTATTCAATTACAGAATATACAATGAGTGAAATTATTGCGAGTGTCTATTCGAAAATGGAAGAAACGGGTTTAAAAGAAGGAATTCTATTTATTGATGAAATCAATTGTGTATCGGAAACATTGGCTCCTACAATGCTTCAATTTTTACAGAATAAAACCTTTGGAAATCAGAAGGTCCCAAGTGGATGGATCATTGTGGCTGCAGGAAATCCGAGTGAATATAATAAATCAGTTCGTGATTTTGATGTTGTGACAATGGATCGTATTCGTTATATTCATGTAGAAACGGATTATTATGTTTGGAAAGAATATGCGATCTCAAAACATATTCATCCAATGATTTTAAGCTATCTAGAATTAAAGCCTAACAATTTTTATACTGTTTCAACAAGTGTAGATGGTATGGAATTTGTGACGGCTAGAGGCTGGGAAGATTTATCGTATTTACTTTATACATACGAAAAGATGCATTTGGAAATATCGCAAGATACAATCTATGAATATTTACATCATGAAGATATTGCAGAAGATGTTTTTGCCTATTATTTGGTGTATAAAAAATATCAGGATGATTATGGCATTGATGATATTTTAAATGGAAATGTATCAAGTACAATCTACGCTCGTTTGTTTAATGCGGATTTTGATGAAAGAGTATCTGTAGTCAATTTAGTGATGGATGGTTTATTAAGACAAGTGAATATATATTCTTTTGAAAAACATTGTACAGATTTATGGTTTGGTTTTCTAAAAAATTACCGAAGTCATATGGATGTATTTTATGTGGATCATGTAAAGGAATTTATAGCTTTGTATCATGATAAGTTGCAGGCTGAATTATTAAGTGTTGCTCAAAAACATGAATATGAGTTTGTGTTAAATAAGATACAAAAGGTGAATGTGGATGAAAGCCTAGATTCTAAGTCGCGTTTTGATTGTAGTACAAAACCATTCTTTAAACAAAAAGAAAATATGGAGTCGATTGAATCGGATTTGAAACTTCAAATAGAAAATGCGTTTGAATTTATGGAAAGTGCATTTAAGAATGGTCAGGAAATGACAATATTTGTCACAAATTTAACAATGTCAGCTGAAATGGCTTTGTATTTAAGTTCACATACAATTGGTATATATGAAAAATACAAACAGGTTTTATTGATTGGAAGTCAAAAGGCAAGATTATTAGATGAGTTAGCTCATTAAAGAAAGGAATTATATGGATTATTCAGAATTAAAATATGATGTGGAAGAATTTGAATCGGATCAAGATAAAAAACTTCCACAACCACCTTTGGTAAAAGAGTCAATGCGAAAGGAATCCATTGAACTTCCTAAAAATTTTGATGCGTTACAAATTTGTTCAAACTTTCTAGATATTATCAACACACGTCATAGTAGTCGTGTGTATACGCAAGAGCCAATGTCTTTATTAGAACTATCTTATATTCTTTGGACTTGTCAAGGTGTGAAACAAATTCGTGGAAAAAAATATGCGACTTTGCGTACAGTACCTTCTGGAGGTGCTCGTCATGGCTTTGAACTATATTTTGTATGTCAAAATGTAGAAGGATTAGATCCTGGAACCTATCATTATTTGCCTCTAAAACATTGTATTGAGTTTTTGAATCCTATTGATAAAGTGTCAGATGTTTTGGCATCTTCCTTATGTGATCAATTATGGGCTTTAAAAGCCAATGTAATTTTGTATTTTAGCTACGTACCATACCGAACGGAATGGCGTTACGGTCATCTTGCACATCGAATCGCATTGGTGGATCTTGGTCATGTGGGCGAGAATATATATTTGGCAAGTACAAGTATTGGCTTAGGAACTTGTGGGATTGGAGCTTGTGTGACTTCGATTTGTGATGGAATGTTTGAATTGGATGGCGAAAACGAGTTTATTCTTTACTCGCAGCCAGTTGGGAAGGTGAATCCAGAGGATTTTGCGAAAGAAAAATCTTTTTATGAATTTGTTGAAAAAGAAGGCTTATAATGTGTTAAAATAGATTGGAACTAAGGAAAATATATTATGAGTAAAAATGATAAGAATATAGATGCTTATTCAAAAGCACTTTTAGATAAAAAAACAGAATATAACGAGGAACTGAAAAAACCGAAAGAGGTTCATCAGATGACAGAAGCTGAAAGAAGACTTGCAGAAAAGACAATGTCTTCTGCTTTAGATATGCTTCGAAAAGAGCGTGGACAAAAAACAATTGGGGAAGAAGAGCGTCTTTATGAAGAAAATAAAGTTGACTCCCAACATATGGAGGATGATTTTACAACTTCATCTATTGAAAATGAGCAGTCGAGTGATGCATTAGATCTTGTACATACGATGTTGCAAGATATGTCAAATGAGGATGATGAATTATTGCCTTCGCAAGTAAAGAAATTAAAAGAAAAACAAGAAAAGAAGGAAAAAAAGGAAAAGAAAGAAAAACCAAAGAAAGAAGAAGGACCGAAAGAAAAGAAACTGAAGAAAAAGAAACCTATGAGTAAGGTCACAAAGATTATTTTAGGATGTATCTTATTAGGTGTGGCAGCTTTAGGTGTATATTCATATAAGGTATTGGTTTATGATCCACAAAATATTGTTTCACCAGCACAACAGAAAACATATGATAAGTTAGTATCTTATGCGGATGAATATGGAGATAATATGATGTCGGATGCTGAAAAGCTAGAACTTATTGACTTGAATTCTGGTTATAAAAAGCTTTTAGATAAACAAAAAACGTCAATCAATGCATATTTTAAAGAACAAACAGGTAAGTCTTATACGGCTTTATTAAAGGAAGTAAAAGAACTTCAAAAGACAAAAGAAGAAGTGAAGCTTCCAGCTTACCAACAGATTGTTGATTTGTTGAATGGATGGGATGCAAAGTCGGATGAAGAAAAGATGGCTGTTGCCGATATGCAGTCGGTGTATAGTTCTTTATCAAAGAGCTTGAAAAAGGAAGTGGATTCTTTATCAAAATCAAAAACGGGAAAAGATTTTATTGATTTATGTAAGGAACAAGCTGAATTAAAAACGGCAGCTCAAGAAAAGGCGCGACAAGAAGAGGAACAAAAGAAGTCTGAGAATGCTTCAAAAATCCAAGAATATCAAGCTAGTTTAAATAGTTTGCAGCAAGATTATGATACATATGCGCAATATGCGCAAAGTTTGGAATCGGAATTGGCGGATGCTAGTGATGAGGATCGTTCACAGATTCAGTCGCAAATTGATACAAACAATCAAATGTTGTATTCTTTGCAGCAACAAATCGCATATTATCAGCAACAAATTGCTGCTTTACAATCTTAGAAAAAAAGGCTATCCTTATGGGTAGTCGATATGCCGACTTAGCACAGTGGTAGTGCAACGCACTCGTAACGCGTAGGTCATTGGTTCAAATCCGATAGTCGGCACCATGATTTAAAATCAAGCTGGTTTATCCAGCTTCTTTTTTTGAAGGAGTATCTATGAGTTTAGATGAAAAAATGATATTGTTGGCGACATGCTTTCTTTTTTTACCTTATCAAATAGCCAGTGTTGGAATTGCATGCATATTGGTGCAGGCTTTTTGTCGACATAAATTAGTGGATGCCATAAAAAATCAAACGGGAGCTATTTTTTTATATGGTTTTATTGGTTTAGAATTCATTGTTACGATTTTATATTCAAACTGGAATGGTTTTGGCAATACATGGCTATTTGTGTTGATTGGTTTATATGGAGCTTATTATCGAAAAAGCATCACAAAAAACACTTTTGAAAAGATGTGTGACTTAATTATTGTTCTATCTATTTTTGCGGCTATTTATGGATTGTATCAATTTAATCAGATTTCAATTGCGAATGGAAGAACCTTCTTAGAATTCCATATCTTTAATTCACCAAAACGAAGAATTACATCAACATTTATGAATGCGAACATTTATGCGATGGTCATTGATTTTGTATGCGTGATGTGCATGTATCGTTTTGTGAAAAATGACAATATTTTTTGTAAGATTGGCTATTTTATTGTGGCATTCTTTAACTTCTTTGTGTTATATCTAACAGGATCTAGAACAGCACTATTACCTTTTGCTCTAATTTTTCCCATCTTTTTATACTGCGTTCGTTGGAAGAAATTATTTATTACATCTATTGTATTGGAGTTGTGTGTATGTGGCTTGGTGTTTTTAAAACCAACGTTGATTCCTAGAATGAGTGATATGTCAACATTCGCATCTCGTATTAAGATTTGGAAAACGGCATTTATATGTATTTCAATGTATCCACTTTTCGGATGGGGACCACAGACATATAAAAAGTTTTATCCTTTGGTGCATGGTCATAAGGCACCGCATGCGCATAATATTTATATAGATTCTATTCTTTCTTATGGTGTAATCGGAACAATTCTTGTGTTATGTTACACTTTTGTGTTGAATAAAGAAATCTTTACTTCGAATACAAGAAAAGAAAATCCAGCTTTATTTGGCATGATGATGTGTTTTATCGCAATCGTATTGATTTATGGATTGTTAGATTGCACGCTAAATATTGTTGCGACAGGAACATTATGTTTTATTATTTTAAATAGTGCTTGCATGTACAAAGAAAAATAAATACAATGAATTTAGAAGACAGACAGTAGAAGGAGTTTTATGAAATATATATCTCTTTTTGTCTGTTTTTTTATTGGTCTTCAAACACTAAATGTGCCAGATTATGAAAGGTTGATTTCAAATATAGAATCAAAAGTAGAAATAGTTGATGAAAGTAAGGCTAGTTTTTTATCTTTGAAATGTAGAGATTTAACAAATGCGATTCAAAATGAAAAGGCGGATCTAATTTGTAGAATAGAGATTCAAAGTCAAAAAAAGGATAAACTTGAATCAAAATATATACAGAAAAAGAACTATTATGAACTTAAAAAGCTAGAGTATGGTTTAGACTTAAATGCGATTCAAAAACAAGATTGTATGATTCAATCGTATTGGATAGATAAGGACTTAACGAAATGTTTCAATGAATATAAGTGTAGTCAAAATCAATATTTGAAAAGTAGAAAACAATGGAAAAAGAATAAGCATAAGCTTGATTTATGTGAATCTTATTTAACTCGTTTAGACAATTGTCAAAAGCGTTTGTTTTCGCGCTTTTCGAGTTTGAGTCAATTCAATGATTTGGGAGAGTTTGATCAAGATGCAATGATTGCCGGAAATGATGCATTACCTGCATATGGCGGATATGAAATTTTAGAAAACAAGGGTATGTCTTGTTTAGTTGATGGAAATTATGCGATTGATACATATAGTTCTTTTTGGCAAAATCCGGTTGAAAATGGTACAATCAGTGCTAGATGCTGGTCATATCCAGATGGAAGTCTTCATTTGGGCTTGGATATCGCAAGTAGTATGTATAGTGATGTGTATGCCCTAGCCAATGGCATAGTATTGTATGCGCATGCACCTGTAGAATCTAATAATGGATATCTTGGAAATATGTGTGGATGGCCAAGTGGAGCCGGCAATTCGATTTGTATGGTGGTAGCTGTTCATGATAAGTTATATGCGGTTAGTTATGCACACTTGTCTAATGAAATCTATGTAACAAGTGGCCAGCAAGTCAGTCAAAAAACAGTTATAGCGAAAAGTGGAAATAGTGGAAATTCAACAGGTCCTCATACACATATAGAGGTGTTTGAGTTAAAACAGGATTTGAATTCGACTGTAGAATATTTTAGAAACAGTGGTGCTGATTTTTCTTTTGGATGTGGCTTTAATGCAGCTGCAACATGCTCAGACTATGCGTGTCGTATAGATCCTGAGATAGTTTTGGAGGGTTTATGAGTCAAGAAATGTATTTTTCACGAATGAAGGAATTATTAAAAGATGAATATGATGCATATATGGAATCTTTATCAAAACCTTTATATCGTGGTATGCGTATTAATTTAAAAAAGGCAGAAATCAATGAATTTGATCATTTAGAAAGTCCAAGCCAATTTTGTAAGGAAAGCTATTATGTAGATAAACCCTTGGGAAATCATCCTTACCATATTTGTGGATGTTTCTATCTACAAGAACCAAGTGCATCGAGTGCAGTCGAAATCTTGGATGTGCAAGAAGATGATTATGTATTGGATTTATGTGCAGCTCCTGGTGGAAAGAGTACGCAGATTGCTTCTCATTTAAAAAGTGGGTATTTAGTATCGAATGAAATTGATGCGAAAAGAGCACAGATTCTTTTATCCAATATAGAGCGTATGGGGGTTAAAAATGTAGCTGTAACCAATTCAAGTGTAGATAAGCTTGCGAAAGTATTTGATTGTTGTTTCGATAAGATATTAGTAGATGCTCCTTGTAGTGGTGAGGGTATGATTAAAAAGCATGATATTGCCTTGAATCATTGGAGTATTGAAAATATTGAGCTTTGTGCAGCTCGCCAAAAAGAAATCTTAGAATATGCGTATTCGATGTTGAAACCGGGTGGTACTTTGGTATATTCAACTTGTACATATGCTTTGGAAGAAGATGAAGATGTCGTTTTATCTTTCTTAGAAAAACATGAAGATATTCAACTTGTAGATCCTGAAGTTTTGTGGGGAAGAAAAGGATTTAAAGATTTAAATGTGCGTCGTATCTTTCCAATGGATGGTGGTGAAGGCCATTTCATTGCGAAATTCAAGAAACAATCCGGTGTTGCAGGTAAACTTCCAGTTTTAAAATCTAAAAAAATAGATAAGATTACTGAGAAATTTTTGAAGGAACAATTGAATACATTACCAAACTATTACTATATAGATAATGATCGAGTCTATGGTATGGATGTTTGTTTTGTGGATTTTAAAAAAGTAAAAGTATTACGTCAAGGCGTATATTTAGGAGATGTTATTAAGAATCGTTTTGAGCCAAGTCATTCTTTTTATATGGTTGCAGATTTTGACTATAAAAGAAAAGTAGAAGTAACGCTAGAAGAGATGGATCTTTTTATGCATGGTGAAGTTTTACAAAAGGAATGTGAAAAAGGGTATGTAGCTGTATGTTTTAAGGGGCATCCGTTTGGCTTTGGCAAGAGTGATGGAAGGCAAATCAAAAACAAGATTCCTAAAGGACTTCGTTTATTACCTAACTCACATGTGAATATAGACTAAAAAGGCCAGGAAATTATTCCTGGC
>ENA-OOXM01001510-OOXM01001510.1-human-gut-metagenome-genome-assembly--contig:-NODE-1510-length-17141-cov-1.820379_pt1 | contig 17141 bp, 7 predicted proteins | sample MGYA00241589_ERZ501347 | MGnify/ENA primary metagenome ERZ501347 (study PRJEB25962, sample SAMEA2042832) | human gut metagenome | biome: human gut; feature: human-associated habitat; material: faeces...
TAAAAGGCAAAACAGACGAATTAATAGGATTAAAAGAAAATGTTATCATTGGTAAGTTAATCCCAGCCGGAACTGGTATGAAGAGATACAAGAAAATAAGAATAAACACAGAAGAACCAGAAAACACGGCAGTAAAAGTAGAAGCAGACGAAAAAACAAAAAATGCAGAAGAAATAGTAGATGATGAGAACTTAGAAAATATAGCAGACGATGTACTTGATGAAGAAAACGTAAAAGCAAATACAGAAAATGCCGAAGCAGAAAACACAGAAACATCAGAACACATTGATAATACAGATTCAGACGAAACATCAGAAAACTAAAATTTAACATAAAGTATGTAAAATACAAAAATAAATCTCTTACAAATATATTTGTGGGAGATTTTTTTATATAATAGGAAAGTCATAAAATTTTCTTAATATATAAAACTATATTGTGCAGAAAATTTATGAAACAAATTTCTGCAAACGAAAAAAATACTAAGAATTTTAATTTTATGAGTATTATAAAAAGCAGATTTAAAACTTAAAGTTTTCAGTTATATTATTTCATATTATAAAATTATGTTACCACATATAGTATTCGTTAAAAATATGCAATATTAGTTTGAAAAAAGTTGCAATATATACATAATATTCGTTTGAAAAACTTGCATTTACTTTTGACTAATGTTATAATTAATGCTAGAGGAGGAAGTTTGTATGTTAAAAAGAAAGATATATCAATCATTAATAGAATGGAAAAAACAGACTGAAAAGATGTGCCTTGTTGTAAAAGGTGCTAGACAAGTAGGTAAAACTTTTATTATAGATAAGTTTGCAAGAGAAAATTATGAAAATTATGTATATATAAATTTTGACGAAAATCCTGGGTATAAGGTAATTTTTGATGGTGATTTAGATGTAAATAATTTAATAAAACAAATATCTTTAAGAGTGCCAAATGTAAGCCTTGTACCGCATAAAACAATTATATTTTTAGATGAAATTCAAAATTGTCCAAATGCAAGAACTGCTCTCAAATTTTTAGCATTAGATAAAAGATTTGATGTGATTGCTTCAGGTTCTTTACTTGGCATTAATTATAAAGAGGTTGAATCATTTCCAGTAGGTTATACAGAACAATTAGAAATGTATTCATTGGATTTTGAAGAATTTTTGTGGGCTAATGGAATTGAAGAACAAAGTATATTAGATGTAAAAGAATTCTTTGATAAAAAAGAAGTTGTGCCTCAAGCAATGCATGAAAGAATGATGGAATTATTTAAAGAGTACATTGTAGTAGGCGGTATGCCTAGAGTTGTCAATGATTTTGTAAAAAATCATAATTTTGCAAATGTATTAAAAATTCAAAAAGCAATTATTAGTGATTATGAAGATGACATAGCTAAATACGCAGATGGTTCAGAAAAGGCTAAAGCAAGAGCTTGCTTCTTGTCTATACCAAAACATTTGTCAAAGGACTATAAAAAATTTAGATATAGTTTAGTTATGCCAAGTGGAAGTTCAAGAAAATATGCAGGAAGCCTTATGTGGCTATATGATGCTGGAATTATAAATTTCTGTCACAATCTTGAAATACCACAGTTGCCATTAGAGGGAAATTCAAAAAGCGATACGTTTAAAGTTTATATGAGAGATACAGGCCTCCTTGTTGCTATGCTTGATGAAGGAACACAGGAAGATATTATAGATGGCAATCTTGGGATATATAAAGGTGCAATATATGAAAACATAATAGGAGATATTCTGGCAAAAAAAGGAAAAAAATTATATTATTTTGAATATAATTCTACTTTAGAAGTTGATTTCTTTATTAGATACGAAAGAGTTATTACAGCCATAGAAGTAAAATCATCAGGAAACAGTAAATCAAAATCACTAGAAACTTTAATGGAAAAATATGGCGTAAAAAAAGGAATAAAACTTGCACCATCTAACTATGGGAAAAAAGGTGAAATTGATATTTTCCCAATTTATATGGCAATGTTTTTATAAAAAATGAAAATAATTATATTAATGAACTAAACTGTATTTAATAAAGTAAGAATGTTATAAAACAAATCTCTTACGAATATATTAAAATAATTAGTATATTTGTAGGAGATTTTTATGTTTATGATTAATAAAAAAAGAATAATTTTCCTAATAATAGCAACATTTTTGCCAATCAGCGTTTTTATGCTACAAACCGCAAGTAATTCAACCAATAATAAAACACTAGAAACAATGGCAACACCGGTAAGTAGCAAAACAATAGTTATAGATGCTGGGCATGGAGGCGAAGATGGAGGAGCCGTAAGTAATAATGGGGTTGCAGAAGCTGAAATTAATTTGAAAATTGCTTTGAAATTACAGCGATTATTAGAACAAAGCGGTTCTAGTGTTATTCTTACAAGGTCTGATAATAATGCAATTTATGACATAGATAAAAAAACACTTAGGGAAAAGAAAAATTCAGACATAAAGAACAGAGTAAAAATAGGAAATAATTCGTCAGCAGATATATTTGTTAGCATACATTTAAACAAAATACCAGAAAATCAGTATTATGGCTGGCAAACTTTTTTTAAAGATGGTAATGAAGATGGAAAGAGACTAGCCAATTGTATACAGAACAATCTAAATGAAACAATACAAAATGGAAATAAGAGAACGCCACTAAAAATTAACAACGTGTATATCATAAAACATGTAGAAATACCAACTGTTATTGTAGAATGTGGTTTTTTATCAAATCCTGAAGAGGAAAAACAATTACAACAAGAAGAATACCAAACTAAGCTTGCATGGGGAATATATAACGGAATAATGGAGTATTTCTAAAACAGAATTTAATTAATAAAGTGTAAAGATTGCATTATATAAATAATTAAAGAAAAACAGCTACTTCGGGGCATAAAATAACAAAGAACTTTAGAATAATCTGTAACAATTTATACAAATTTACGAAAAACGTTGAAATTTAATTATTCTTATGGTATTCTAAATTCAGAAAATAAAGGAAGGGGGATTTAGTTATGTACGATTCTTCATATGCAGATATGGCAACATTTGCTTCAGTAGCAACATTAGCATCTTTAATAAGCACATATAGCCTTATAATTTTAGCTTTTTATGTACTTATAATAGTTGCACAGTGGAAAATATTTACTAAAGCTGGTCAAGAGGGATGGAAAGCATTAATTCCAATTTATAATGTAGTTGTTTTATATAAAATAATAGGATTATCACCATGGTTACTATTATTATATTTATTATCAGTAGTACCAGTTGTTGGATGGATTATATCAATAGCCTTATCTATAGTTTCTACGGTAAAACTAGCAAAAGCCTTTAATCAATCTACAGCATTTATATTTGGACTTTTATTCTTAAGCCCAATATTCCAAATGATATTAGGATTTGGAAAAGCAGAATATGTTGGACCTGAAAACAATACAACAAACACATCAGTGCAATAAATCTTAAACTTTATGCATATGCTTAAATAGCTTATAAAGATGAGAATTTTAGCAAACTTATTTGCATATAAAAATTTATAAAACAGATTTTATGTACAAACAATTAAAAATGATAATATTAGATTAAAATTATCCACCTAAAATGGAAAAAATGTGTATAACATTTTTCATTAGGTGGATTTTTTGAATCTTCAAAACTATAATTCCCTAGCAAAGCTCGAAAAGTAAACAAAAAATGTAACACAAATGTAATAAAATAAAGTAAATTCAATATCCGTATGCGAATATGGTTTGAATGCTGAAATACCAACATTTTCCGCCTTGAAAGACTTTTAGTTATTTACTATAATATATATAAATATAAAAAGTATAAATGTATGAAATAAAAGAAATTTACAATTTTTAACCAAATTTGTACCAAGAAGGGAGAGCAAGAATAAAAATGAGAAGAAAGGGAGTAAGAATTCTAGCAATATTTATATTGATTTGCATTAATATTAGCATTTTTTCTAGAGTAAATGCTGATACTATTAATGTTGCGCTAGAGAGTGAAGAATATGCGATTTCACAAAAAAGCTTAACAATAAGCAGAATTATACCTAAAACAGATATTGAAGAATTCAAGCAACAATTTAATTTGGAGAAAGAAAAAGTTCATGTTTATGCCAAGAATGGTACTACTGAGATGAAAAATGGAGTTATTGGAACTGGAATGAAAATTCGTTTTGATAACATAGAGAATGAGTATACTGCATGTGTTATTGGAGATATAAATAGTGATGGAGAAATTTCTCAGTATGAAATAAGTAAAGCAATAAAACATGTTGTTGGACTTGAAGCTCACCAATTATCTGGGATAAATGCAACAGCAATAGATGTTGACGGAGACGGAGAGATTACACAAAAAGATGTTAGTATTTTAATAAAATATGTTGTTTATGGAAAATTGGATATTGATGGGAAAAAGACCCCAACAGCTCCAATTATAAGTGTTTTATCTGGAGAACAAGGAAAAAATAATTGGTATACTTCTGGTGTTGAATTGCAAATAAACAAACCTGAGAAATCTCCTGTAAAAATTGAATATATGGTATTAGAGATTACTGGAACAGAAAATATTCAAGAAACACAAATTGATGATGATAAAAAGATAACAATTCAACAAGATGGAACATATGAAGTAAAAGCTTATAGTGTTTCTGTAATTGGAACAAAATCTGAGATTGCAACATTGACTGTAAAAATTAATAAAACTCCACCAATAAATGCTGAAATAGTGGCAACACTTGGAAGTGAAGATGGAACAGAATACATATTTGGAGAAACAGCTAAACAAAATATATATGTTAAGGAAAGGGATAAAATTGGAAACAAAGTAACAATTGAAGCACAAGGGGCAAATGAGCTTAAAGCAGGAACAAGTTTACCGATTGTGTTGGAAAACGAGGGAAAAACAAAATTAATTGTTTCAACCGAGAATGAAGCAGGTTTAGTAACAAAAAGAGAATATACTGCCATTATAGATAAACAAATAAAAAGACCAGGAAGTTTAACTTTGAAATTAAACGATGCAAATGGAAATGAATATAAATCTAATACTTGGACAAACCAAAATGTTTATATGGAAGTTGTACAAGGTGGTCAAAATATAGTAACAACGTTTAAGGTTGATGGAACAGTAGCCATTGAAGAAAGGTCTGAACCACTAACAATTACTCAAGAAGGATTATACACAATTACGGTTATAAATAGAGATGATGTGGGAAATGAAAGTGAAACATCATTTAAAGTAAAAATTGATAAAACAGCTCCAGCTGCGCCAGTATTACAAATTGTAAAAGGCGAAAAAGACCAAGAAGATAATGAATGGTATAAGGGAGATGTAAATCTAAAAATAATAGAATCTACAGAAGATGAAGGTGGCTCAGGTGTTAGTCACGCAACATATGAAGTAAGTGGTACAGCAAATGTACCAGAAACTAGGACAAATGGACAAGAGATGTCGATTGTAAATGAAGGAATTTATACAATTACAATATATGAATATGATGTGGCAGGTAATAAATCAGAAGGAGCTACACAGGTTATAAAAATAGATAAAACGACTCCTCAAAATATAAAATTAGTGGCAAGTCAAATAACAGGAAAAACGTTCCACATACAAGCTTCATCAGAGGAGAATTTATCAGGAACAGCAAAATATCAATTATATATAGATGGAAAATTATATAAAGAGTTAAATTCTAGTGAAAATACTGCAGATTTTGATGTAATAGAACAAAGCTCAAAAACACATCAGGTATCTATAATTATTTATGATGTGGCAGGAAATGCAAATATAGAAACAATACAAGTTAATATGGGGCGTTTAAATACAAGCGAAATTGATCATATTGAATTTGAGATAAATAGTTTTACACGTACGAATAATGGAAGTACAGTTGCAAATGGTGCAGACTTCTTAATTTCAGATACAAGTTTGTCAGATGCCTCTAAATTCATACAAGTAAATTCTGCAACAACTAATGTAAAAGGAACTATAACTGGTGATATTAAATTAGTAAGAAAAGATGGAGAAGTTGTAAATGTATTGGAATACTTTCCAGAGGGATTAAAAATAGAAGTTTCTCAATATTCAAACGGAAGTGGAACTGTATGGCAACATAATGCAAACATAAATATGCTAAATACTACAAATTCTAACCAAGGAAAAGAAGAGGGGCAGGCATATAGTTCAACAGTGGATGTATCTAATAAACAGAATAATGATAACAAATTTGAAATATCTGATGAAAAACAAAAAGGAACAAGAACATATACAAGATTTATTATAAAAAGTGTTACTTTAAATGATAAAAATATACCATTTAGAATAACAAGTAATGTAATATAAAAAGAAGGAGTGGGGAAAATGAGAATTGTTAAAAAAGTTATATCAGCATTTATAATAATTACATTAGTTAGTTTAACGCCAATATCACTTTACATGAATAGTTCTAATGCAACTAGTAATGTACAATTGTCACTTACTCCAACTCCGTACATTGATGTTGTGCTTGCTAAATCTAAAACTAGTACAGACCTTACAAATTTCCAATCTGACCTTCTTACAGCATTGGAAAAACAAGGAATAAATAAAAATCAAGTTAAGATAAGCGCGATAGAAGCTCAAAATGTAAACATTGCTGAAGGATTTGAATGGCAAAAAGATGTATCATCAACAATAGGTAGCATAAGCATTACAAATGGTGGAAAAAATGTTGAGATGAGAGGAAACAGAACTAACCCAGGAAAGAATGCTATATGGATTATACCAGGACAAGCACAAGAGCAAGAATTTAATTTCTCATATAATATTGATTATGGAGATAGTTTTAATGCTGCTGGTATGCTTTTAAGGGTAAAACAAGATGGAAATACTCTTACAGGTTATATGCTAAGTTTTAATAATACATGGACCAGTGCCGCAGGCGGCCAATTGGGGGCAATATGGAAATTTACATATGGAATAGGAAACAATTCAAGCAATATGACAAAAACATTATTAAAAGGACTTAGTATAAATAAAAGTGGAACTTTAAATGTTAAAGTAACTGATTCTGAAATTGAAATATCGGGTGGAGGACTAAGCTCTACGGAAACATATACATTTACAGAAGAATATGGAAATGGTTATGGATTTTTCTCTGACCACTATTCACATGATTGTAGCCAAATTGGTAGTTTCACTTTAACAAACATAAATTTAAAAACAACAAATGTAAGAAAATTAGAAGATGTTTTAAGAGAACCAGACTGGAGAGAAGAAGCAATAAAAGTGTTGGTAAACGTAAATGATGTAGTAAACCAACAATTAAACAACCCAACAACACTAGGAGAATTATTAACAAGAACAGTAAACGACGAAATTTATTACACTGCATGGGGACAAACGGTTAATAAGACTCAATCCGAACAATTTATAAAAGCAAATAATAATAATGGTATATTTATAAATAATACAAATTATACTAATAGCATAAATCAAACAGCGCAATATATAAAAGGCTTGATAAACCAAAGGAAATCATCAGAGTATGTAATATTAAATGAAAACACTATATTGTCAGCAGCAGATTCTAGCATTATGAAGAACACGGCTAATAGCCAGTATCCATATGGAAAATGGAAAGTTGTTCACGATTGTGAATATTACGAAAATAATATGGGGCAATATGCTAAATCGGGGCAATATATTTCCGATATGATAACTAGTTTTGATAAAACAGGCAAATATGAAATTTACTACGAAGATCAATCAACACAACCATCGGTAATATATGTTCATCGTAGACCGGTTGCGGAAATAGACGTTAAAAGAAATGGAAATAGTGTTACTTTAACGAGTTTGGGTTACGACTTGGATAGTTATTCTAAAAATAGGGGAATTTCTGAAGAAGAATGGAAATATAGAAAAGTTGGTGAGACCACATGGACGAATGGAAAATTAACATCTATAACAAGTGGGGTTGATTATCTTGTGCAATTAAGAGTAAAGGATTACCAGAATACATGGAGTGCACCTGTGAGTAAATATATTACAACTAATAATGTACAACCAATCGCCTCATTTAAAATAAAAAATAATAATGTATCAATTTATGAGAATGTTGAAGTCGTAGATGGTTCTTATGACCCATATGGAGGAACAATTACATCAAGAAAATGGACCGTATTTAAAGATGGTACACAAATTTACGAAGGTAGCACTATATTACAAAATTATTTAAACTATGGTACTGGAAAATATACGATGAAATTGCAAGTAACAAATAATAGAGGAATGACATCTGAGACATTTAGTAGAAATTTTACTGTGATTCCAGATGATGAGGCACCAGAATTTGTTGCAACACCAACTTCATGCGATTGGCAATCAAGTGTAACAGTAAATGTTAAATTTTCAGATAGATTAGGCAGTGGATTCAAAAGTTACCAATATGCAATTACTAATAGCCAGAGTACTCCTTCGAGTTGGAGCAGTGCAATTGCTAAGAGTACAGATAATATAAAAATAACTCAAACCGGTATAATGTATCTACATATAAAAGCAGTTGATAATGCTGGAAATACGAGTGCGGATAGAGCTGTGGGACCATTTAAAATAGATAATGTTGCACCAACAGGAAGCTTAAGCCACAATCCAACACAATGGGTAAACACAGATGTGAAAATACATTGGAGTGTGGCAGATGCAAATAGTGGAGTTAAACAAATAAAGTTACCAGATGGAACAATAAAAACAACAGCAACAGGCGATTATATAGTATCACAAAATGGAACATATACATTTGTAGTATATGATGTGGCAGGAAATACATTAACATTACAAGAAACCGTAACAAATATAGATAAAACAGACCCAACGGGAAGTTTGAGCCATAATCCAACTGACTGGGTAATAGACTATGTAAAAATACATTGGACAGCATCAGATTCGCAAAGTGGATTTAATAGGGTTGTATTACCAGATGGTACATCAACTACAAATGCGAGTGGAGATTTCACTGTTACAGATAATGGAACATATACATTTACATTATATGATAATGTTGGAAATAGCAGAATTTTGACAGAAAATATAAATAATATTGACAAAATAATGCCAGAAGGAGTATTATCATTACAAGAGAATAGACTTACAGATGAAAAAATAAAAATTTCTTGGAAAGCATTTGACCTACAGAGTGGATTTTCAAAAATATTATTGCCAGATTCAACATTTTCAACAAATGCAACAGGAGAATTTATTGTTGCACAAATGGGAGATTATTCATTTGTTATTTATGACAGAGTTGGAAACACGAGAGAACTTAGTATAAATGTAAGTAATGTGGATATGATAAATCCAATTTTAGAAGTAACTCAAGATACTGATAAATGGACAAATGGAGAAATTACATTAAATTGGAAAGCCGATGATTATCAAAGTGGATTGCAAAATGTAATTTTACCAAGTTCTGAAAACGTAACAGATAAACAAGGCAGTTATATAGTAACTGAAAATGGAAATTATATATTTTTAGCATATGATAAAATAGGAAATGGAATTTTAGTAGAACACCAAGTTACAAATATAGATAAAATTAATCCAAATTTAGACTTAACAGTTGACTCAGCAGATGATGGAGGAATACAGATTTCATGGGTATCTTCTGATGAACAGAGTGGAATTTCGAATATTACATTACCAGATGGCAAGAGGGTTACAAACTCGAGTGGAAGCATAGAAATATATGAAAACGGAGTTTACAGCTTTATTGCATATGATAATGCAGGAAATGCAACAGTAAAAGATGTAACTATAGATAGTATAAATAATGGAAGCGAAATAAAACTTGTATTGTACAAAGAAGCCATAGACTCTACACACTGGAGAATAAAATGGCAAATTACAGAAGGCAAAGATAAATTTGCATACATAGTACTTCCAAATGGTACATTTAGTTATGAGCCGGAAGGAAGCCATATCGTGACAGGAGGAAATGCTGAATATACATTTTTAGCATATGATAAAAAAGGCAATGAGAATATTGGAACAATAGCTGTAAGTTATTAAATAAATTTGCCTAAAAGGAGGAATAAAAGAAAAAATGCGTAAATCTAAAATTATTTTAAGCTTATTAATTATATCATTATTAACCAGCAAGACATGGGCTGTTAAAGCTGCAACATCTGGTACAGACGAGAATGAAATAAATACTAAAATTTCTACTCAAGCAGATGAGCAAGCAGGAGAAACAGATACTACTGAAAGAAGTTTAGTATTTACACCAACACCTAGTTCTACAAAATTAAATGAAGGTGAAGAAATTACTATTACACTTGAGCTATCAGATATAAAAATGGGACAAGATGGAATAAATACATTTGGTGGAAAACTTGAATATGATGAAAATGTATTTGAAAAAGTTACATCAGATGATATATCTTCACAAAACAACTGGTCAATAGCTTATAATGATGAAGAAACAGCAAAAAAAGGAACATTTTTAGCAACAATAAATACTGGAACAAGCAAAAATCAAGTAATAGGAATTATCAAATTAAAAGTAAAAACAAACTTAAAAAGTCAAGATACAGAAATTAAATTTACAAGCTTATCATCTGTTGCAGAAGATACTGTAAAATTAGATGATCAAACATTAAAATTTTCTGTAACTGGTACAGTAGTTCCAGACGATGACAAAAAGGATGATGACAACAAAAAAGACGACAAAAATAACACAGTAGAAAATACAATCGTAATTGGAAATGTTACTAATGACATAGAAGTAGTTGAAAATACTATAACAGTAGACAATACACAAAGTAATACAAAATTACCTCAAACAGGAGAATTAGATGTAGCAATAGCAGTGCTTGCACTTGCATTAATTGCAGTAGTATCGTATATACAAATAAAGAGAAATAGAGATTTATAGTAAAAATAGAATAAACTATCCACTTTTTGGAGAAAATATGTGTAAAACATATTCCAAGGAGTGGATTTTTTTGAAGGAAAAAAAGAAATTAAATATTAAAGGAACTGTTTTAGATAGATACCAATTGGAGCAATATTTAGAAAAAATTGCTTCTGATCATATTTTAACCGAAAAATCGGCGAAGGATACGTATCCAATCCCAAGACTTAAAGAAAATTTTTTTGTTATTAAAGAAATTTATAAATTATTGAATGACCAAATAAAGCAGGGAATACCAATACATCCAGCAGGAGAGTGGATTCTAGATAATTTATATGTAATAGAAGAAATTGTAAAAAATATAAGTAAAGAGTTAACATTAAAGAAATATACAGATTTTCTTGGACTTGCAAATGGCAGGTTCAAGGGCTTTGCACGTGTTTATGTGCTTGCAACAGAAATGGTAGCTTATACTGATGGGAAGATAAATTCAGAAAATTTAGAATATATGTTACAAGCATATCAAACCAAGAAAACTCTAAGCATGAATGAAATCTGGAATATTGGATTGTTCATTCAGATTGCATTAATAGAAAATATAAGAGAGATTTGTGAAACAATTTACATGTCTCAAATGCAAAAGAGCAGAGTAGAAGAGATTATATGCAAGTATTTTGGAGAGGAAAAGAAAAAAAGCAGAACTGTAATATTACCTAAAATTATGCTTATAGAGAATGGGCAAGTAAAAAATGCGTTCATAGAGTATATGTCATATAGACTAAAAAAGATGGGAAGCAAGGCATATGCGTATCTAAATATTTTGGAAGACGAAGTTGCAAAAACAGGCAGTGATATCTACGAGGTTGTAAAAAAAGAGCATTTTGATATTGCAGTAAAGAAAGTATCTGTTGGAAATTGTATATTGACTCTTAAGGCAATTTCGAGAATTAATTTCTTGGAAATATTCGAAAAGATAAATAGGGTAGAGGATATTCTAAAACAAGACCCAGCAAAGCAATATGAGAAAATGGATAGTACTACTAAAAGTTATTACAGAAATGCAATACAGGAGATTTCTAAAAAGACTAAAATTTCAGAAATTTATATTGCAAAGAAGTGCTTGGAGTTAAGTTTGCAGGCTAGTGAGAAACCAGAAGCAAACGAAAAGAGCATGCATATTGGGTTTTACTTAATTTCTGATGGAAAAGAAACTTTATTGAATAGCCTGCTAGAAAAGAAGATTACACTAAAATCAAATGAAGAAAAGGCAAAAATCTATATAGAAACAGTATGGGGAGTTTCTTTGCTGTTGACACTTATTTTGAGCATTAATTTTTATTATATGTTATGGTACAAGAGCCTTGGAGACGTTACTCGTAATTTTATAGGAAATATTCAAATATTAGTTAAAGTATTACTTTCAATAATTCTAGCGTTGGTTTCAATATTGCCAATAGAAAATATAGTTTCTAAGATTATTCAATATGTGCTAAGTAAAGTGATAAAACCAAAGCTTATTCCGAAAATTGATTTTCAAAACGGAATTCCAGAGAATTGCAGCACAATGGTGGTAATTCCTACGATAGTAAAGAGCAAAGAAAAAGTTAAAGAATTAATGAGAAAATTAGAGGTTTATTATATTGCAAACAAGAGCAAAAATTTGTACTTTACTTTGCTGGGAGACTGTAGTTCTGGAAACAAGGAAATAGAAGAGTTTGATGAAGAAGTTATAAGAGAAGGAATAGAGCAATCAAAAAGTCTAAACGAAAAATATGGTAACATTTTCAATTTTGTATATAGAAAAAGAATTTGGAATTCTAATGAAGAGTGTTACATGGGATGGGAACGAAAGAGAGGCTTATTAAACCAATTAAATGAATATTTGCTTGGGAATATTGCAAATCCTTTTAGGGCTAATACTATAGATATCTCACAAATGAACAAAGTAAAATATATTATAACATTGGACTCAGATACTGATTTAACATTGAAATCTGGATTAGAGCTTGTTGGAGCAATGGCTCATATTTTAAATAAACCAGAAGTAAATGAGAGAGGAGATCTAGTAATTTCAGGGCATGCACTAATGCAACCACGCGTTGGAGTTGGACTAGTAGAGAGCAGAAAGAGCATATTTACTCAAGTATATGCAGGCGAAGGTGGTACAGATTCATATACAAATGTAATTTCAAATTTGTATCAAGACAATTTTGATGAAGGAATTTTTACTGGAAAAGGAATTTACGATTTATCTATATTTTCGAAAGTGCTTGCAAATGAGATTAAAGAAAACACGGTTTTGAGCCACGACTTATTAGAAGGAAGCTATTTAAGATGCGCACTAACATCAGACATAATGCTCATGGATGGCTATCCATCAAGCTATATAAGTTTTAGAACAAGGCTATATAGATGGATTAGAGGCGACTATCAAATATTACCATGGCTTGGAAAAACCATAGAAAATAAAAAAGGCGAGATAAAACAAAATCCATTAAAATTACTTAGTAAATATAAAATATTTAGCAATATAGTAAGAAGTAAACAGGAAAGTAGTGTACTAGCAATGCTAGTATTTTCGGTGGTTATAGCAACTGTATTAAAAATAAACATGTGTGGAATAATTGTGCTTGCACTGATATCTTCTCTAATTCCAACTATACTAGATATTATAAATGGCATCATTAGTAAAAAAGATGGAAACATTAAGACTAAAAGGTTTGTGAAAACAATAGATGGTTTAAAGGCTAGTGTCTATAGAGGAATTTTAGATATTGGATTAATTCCAGACAAGGCATGGATAACCACAAAGGCAGAAACCAAAACAATATACAGAATGGCGAAAAGCAAGAAACATCTCTTAGAGTGGATTACATCAGAAGAAGCTGAACGAACGGCTAAAACAGATGTATTTTCATATTACAAGAATATGAGTGCAAACACTCTGTTTGGAATATTAGGAATTGCTGTTGCAATATTAGTACAAAGCTTAAATGTTGGCATTGCAAATTTTACGCTAATAATAGGTTTGTATTGGCTTTTAACTCCAGCTTTAATGTGTAAAATTAGCAAGGCAAATAAAGAAATAAAAGCTGTAGAAAAAATAGATGAAAGCGAAAAAAAATACTTGCAAGAAGTTGCATATAGAACCTGGTTATATTTTAAGGAAAACTTAACACAAAAATCGAACTTCTTGCCACCAGACAATTATCAAGAAGATAGAAAACCAAAAGTGGTAATGAGAACATCTTCAACCAATATTGGGCTTGCATTGCTTACTGTAATGGCTTCATATGACTTAAAGTTTGAAAATTTAGAGGACACACTAAATTTATTATATAAAATGCTAGAAACAATTAGCGGACTCACAAAATGGAATGGACATTTGTACAACTGGTACAATATAGAAACATTAGAGCCACTAATTCCAAAGTATGTTTCGTCTGTTGATAGTGGAAATTTTGTAGGATATTTGTATGTTTTAAAGCAGTTTTTAATAGAAAAAAGAGAGAATAAGAATGATGAAATATATCAGAATTTAAGTAGTGAAGAAAAAGAACAAAATGTACAAATAACGCCTGATGTGCTAAATAAGATAGATTTCATGATTAATGTTACAGACTTGCTCATAAGTAACACAGATTTTTCAAAGTTGTATGATAGTGAGAATAGGCTATTTTCGATAGGTTTCAATGTAGAAGAAAATAAACTAACAGACTCATATTACGACTTACTTGCATCTGAGGCAAGACAGACAAGTTTAGTTGCTATTGCTAAAAAAGATATTACGGAGAAGCATTGGTATAATTTAAGCAGAACTCTTACGACTCTAAATAATTACAAAGGGCTTATCTCATGGTCTGGAACTTCGTTTGAGTATTTGATGCCTACAATAAACATCGAGCAATACCCGGGCAGTATTTTGGATGAATCTTGTAAATTTATGATAATGAGTCAGCTGGAATATGCAAGAAAATTGGGAATTCCATGGGGAATTTCTGAGGCTGCCTTTAATCTAAAAGACTTAAATAATAATTATCAATACAAGGCGTTTGGAATACCTTGGCTAGGACTAAAGAGGGGACTTTCAGACGAGATTGTAACATCTTCATATGGTTCAATTTTGGCTATTGATGAAGAACCTAAATTAGTAATAGAAAATCTAAAAAATCTAAGTGAAAAGGGAATGTACAATAAGTATGGCTTTTATGAGTCGATAGATTTTACACCCGGCAGGACAAAAAACGGCTATACGCCTGTAAAAACGTATATGGCACATCATCAAGGATTAATTTTGCTGTCAATAGACAATTTATTAAATAATGGTGTAATAAAAAAGAGATTTAAGCAAAATCCGGAAATTGAGGCTGTTGATATTTTACTACAGGAAAAAATGCCAGAAAATATGATAACTACAAAAGAAGAAAAAGAGAAAATTGAGAAGATAAAATATGTAGATTACGAAGATTACACTCAAAGAAAATACAGCAAAATAAACGAAAATTTGAATGTTTCTAATGTTATTGCAAACGACAACTATACAATCGTGCTTGATCAATATGGCAATGGTTATAGTAAATATGGAGATTTGCAGGTTAATAGATATAAGGAAACTGACGAGGCAGAGCAGGGAATAAAATTTTATATTAAGAATATACGTAATAAAAACATTTGGACGAATACGTATTCAAAAAATCTGCGAATACCGGATAAATACGATATAATTTTCTCGCCTGAAGCTAACAAAATAGTAAGAAATGATGAAAATATTCGAACTGTTACAAAAATAATAGTAGATACAGATGATCCAGTCGAAATAAGAAGGCTGGAACTGAAAAACAATGGTGTATCTGAAGAAGTATTGGAAATAACGGCACTTTTAGAACCTGTACTATCGAGTGCTATGCAAGATTTTGCACACAAGGCCTTCAATAATTTATTTGTTTCGTTTGAGTATATAGATTCAATAAACACAATAGTCGTTAAGAGAAAAGCACACACTAACGGTGAAAAAGATGCATATATGGCAGTAAATCTATTTAGCCAGTCGAATGAATTGGGAGACGTAGAATTCGAGATTGACAAAGAAAAATTGTGGGGCAGATGTAATTATAGAATTCCACGTGAAGTAGAAAATTCGATTCCATTTAGTAAGAAAATAGGATATACCACAGACCCAATAATTGCATTAAAGAAAACTGTTGATATAAAACCAGAAGAAACAGCAATATTTGACCTAATAGTTTCGGTTGGATATGATAAAGAGCAAGTAATAAAAAACATGGCAAAATTCATGAACAACGAAAATACGAAACGTACATTCGAACTGTTAAAAGCAAAGAGTGAGGCGGAGAATAGATATCTAGGCATAAAGGGTAAAGACATAGAAGTATATCAGAAAATGCTTTCATATTTGCTGTTTACACCAAAAGTTTCCATAAAAGCTTCGTATGATAGACTGTGCCCAGTATCTGAACTGTGGAAATATGGAATATCTGGAGACTTGCCAATATTAATGGTAAAAATAAAAGACATAAACGATATTGATATAATTCAAGAAGTTTTAAGTGCTTATGAATTCTTTAGGGTAAAAAATATCAAAGTGGATTTAGTAATATTAAATGAAGAAAAAGAGTCGTACGAAAACTATGTAAAAGACGCTATACAAAGGGCTATTTTTAATAGAAATTTAGCATATTTGCTTAATATTCCAGCAGGAATTTTCTGCTTGGAAAATATAGAGAAGAAAGACAAAAAACTACTAGAAGAGCGTGCAAACTTAGTAATAAACGCTTATTACAGTTCTCTAGCGCTTCAAATGGAAGACATAGAAAGCAAGATGCTAGACAATGTTAAAGAAACCGTGTTTGATGCAAAACAAAACAATTTTATAGAAGTAAATGAAGAGAAAGAAAATTTTATGGACGAAGCCTCTTTAAAATACTTTAACGAGTATGGAGGTTTTTCTAGAGATGGCAAGGAATATTTAATTTGCATTAATAAAACCCGTAAGCTACCGACGGTATGGAGCCATATTTTAGCCAATAAAACCTTTGGAACATTAACAACAGAGAATATGGGAGGATATACTTGGTACAAGAACAGTAGATTAAACAGAATTACAGCATGGTCGAATGACCAAGTGCTAGACACTCCATCAGAGATAATATATGCAAAAGACATGGATACAGGCAGAAAATGGTCGTTAGGATTTAATCCTATGCCAGATAATA
>ENA-OOXM01001515-OOXM01001515.1-human-gut-metagenome-genome-assembly--contig:-NODE-1515-length-17090-cov-4.389727_pt1 | contig 17090 bp, 23 predicted proteins | sample MGYA00241589_ERZ501347 | MGnify/ENA primary metagenome ERZ501347 (study PRJEB25962, sample SAMEA2042832) | human gut metagenome | biome: human gut; feature: human-associated habitat; material: faeces...
CTTATAAAGCATATTTAAAGTTCTAGGTTTCAGAAAAAAATAAAAATATGAGTAGGACTCGATAAATTCCAAGTTGTTCAAAGTCCATTTTATTTATTCCTCACGCTTTTCTCATATAAATTGATTTGCCATGTAAGACAAATCGTTCATTTTCTTGATAAATCGCTTACCCTCATCGTTTTGAAGCATGAAAGAAACGCCGCCTGCCATACCAAAAGTTCTAAACTGATTCAGCGTTTCCACATCCATTCCGAGGAACATCGTATTCCAAACGCTCAGTAAATCGCCATGTGATACTACAATGATACATTCATCATTACTTGCCATTATCTCGTCAAAAAGAGGTTTTAAGCGATTCCATTCGTCTCGTCTACTCTCAGCATCAGAAAACATCCTGTCATCAATGGTTTTCTCTTGAACCTCAATGTTCTCACGAAGCCACTGAACAGATTTGCCAACGCATTTACCTAAATAGCGCTCTCGAAGTTCCGTTCTAATGTTAGGTGTGATTCCCATATGTTTTGCGACAATTTCAGCGGTGTGCTTTGCTCGCAGAAGATCGGAAGCATACATAACAATTTTGTGACCGGATAACTGCTTTGCTAACTTCTGCCCTATTCTTTCAGCCTGTTCAATGCCTAATTCAGAAAGATCCCAATCTGTCCAAGAACCCACCATACCATTTGTGTGGTGAATTGATTGCGTGTGCTGAATAGTAATAATCTGTTTCATATTGTTATCTCACTTTCTCTCAAAGTCCATTCTTAATTCGGTGTTTGGTATACCGAGCTTTAGTCCAAAGGCTTGTACTCAGTAACAGATTTGAGATACGCCTCTGGGTTACCATTCAAAACGAGGTTGGCATACGCCAACGAGTCATTGTAGATAAGATAGTCAAGCTCTGACCGCTTACACATATTGTCGGCAACTTCGTTTTCGACGGCGGTGCAGTTAATAGCAATCATACTGCCATTATTAAACTTCAGCTCCACGCAACCGCTATCCATATTGAACGCACAAGACAATAACTTTTTCATCTGCCTTACCTCCATTCACGCTTATCGTGTATACACACCATATAACACGAAGATGTGTCATTTTTCAATATGCTCATCGAAATTTATCGCATTAAAATGTAATTTTTCTATGAACCAAAGGCGATTGGGCAATTTTTTCGGGGTTCAACGTACTTTGCATCAAAATACACCACTATTGATTTTTCTGTTTTGTGGGGTTTTCCACGTAATCGCAAATTACCGTACGTACTCAGTGGTAAACAGGGTCCATTATAATTATAGCGTGATTTTGTTGTTTCGAAATTATACGTGGTGCTATACTCATGAATAAGAAGATAAGAGGAATAGATACATGAACAGATATGAGATTTTTAGATCTTTAAAACATCTAGAAGAAAATGTGAGCCAACATGAATTAATTGGTGTTGCATATGGAGAAACAATAGATGATGCTGCTGATGAAATTGATGAATGTATAAAAGCAGATTTGGTTGCAGATGAAGACAATGTTTACACTGAATACAACGTGGATGTTAAACCTTTTGATCCAGCAGTACTGCAACTAGAACAATATGAGTATGCGGCTCTGGAATACTATATCCTGCTGATTCTAATGCTCCTGAGAATATAATTCACGAGTATGGGATTAAGGAATTAAAATGTGAAAATTAGAATCATACAGAAATGAATCTGGAGATATTCACTTAGAATGTCTCTTTTTTTGCTTGATTTCTAATTGAAAAGGCACAAAAAAAGAGCTAGCAGAAAGGGTTAAACGCCAGCTCTAGAAATAGGAAATGTTGGATGATTTACAAAGGTTATGATTTATGGCTCATCCAACAAAGCCTAGTATAACAGTGTGTTATGCATTTTTTCAACAACAACTTCAGCTTCCTGCTTAGTTTGGAATAACTTGAATTCAATTCAGTTATTTTTGCCGAAATGACTAAATTGAAACGGCTTTTTTAGTCTAATTCTAGACTACGTTACCCGTTTTTAGTTTTACCGTTTCAAGTGAGTATTACCCGATCTTACTTTAACGGTTTGTGTTCTGTCTCGCTAAATGCACGGCTTAGTTTCTATATGCACGTTATAGTTTAACGATGACATTTGAATTAGGATAGTTTTATCCTAATTTTTTTCTTTACAAGTGATATATACTGTTATACACTGTTATATAGAAGGTGATACAATGATTATTATCAATAATAGTTCAATGATTCCTATTTATGAACAGATTGTGAATCAAGTGAAACAAAATATTGTGGATGGTAAGTTAAAAGAAGGAGATGCTTTACCGAGTGTTCGTGGTCTATCAAAAGATTTAAAAATATCGGCTTTAACTGTTAAAAAAGCATATGACATTTTAGAAGCGGATGGTTTATGTAGAACGGTTCAAGGTAAGGGTTCGTTTGTTTTGGGGGTTAATCCTGGCTTAGTGCATGAGCAGCGTGTAGTTGAAATTCAAAAGGATTTAGAGAAGATACTGGATAAAGCGAAATCTTACGATTTGTCAAAAGAAGAAATCAAAGATTTATTTGATATCATGATGGAGGAATAAGAATATGCGGTTTGTAAAGACATATAATGGTTTTAAATTGGATTGTAAACTTGAATTAAAGCCAGGAACAATAACGGCTTTGATTGGTCGTAATGGTTCTGGTAAGACCACTTTGTTTAAATTGTATCTTGGCTTGATTGAAGATGATGATAAACATACAAATCAAGTGAATAAAGAAGAAATTGGGGTTGTATGGAATGATTCGAGTTTTAGTTTGGTTTTAAATGTTCTTGAAATTAAAAAGATTCTAATGTATTCCTATAAACATTTTGATTGTGATTATTTTGATTCTATGATTTCTCGATTTGAATTGGATCCAAAGAAACCACTAAAAGAATATTCTACAGGTATGCTTTCAAAATTGAAGATTATTATTGCGACAAGTCTTCATGCGAAAATATTATTGTTGGATGAGCCAACGAGTGGTTTAGATGTGATTGCACGAAATGAAGTATTAGATTTGTTGCGGGATTATATGGAACAAAATGAAGAGGTTTCCATATTGATTAGTTCACATATCGCAAGTGATTTGGAGGGTTTGTGTGATGAATTTTACTTTATTGAAAAAGGAAAAATCATTCTGCAAGAACAGGATCTAGAATCTTATGCACTATTAAAGGGTGTTGATGAAACTGTGGATTTAAGCTATGCATTAAAAAAGATAGGCACGACGTATCTTACAAATGAAAGACAATTCTATGTAGAAAACTATCCAGGCCTAATTATTGAAAAAGCACGTATTGATGATTTGATGGAATATATGATCAAGGGGGAAACTGTATGAAGGGGTTGTTAATTAAAGATTTGTTGTTGATGATAAAAAGTAAGAAAGTCATATTGTTTATGTTGTTCATTGGAATCATTGGTGGGATAAATGATATTTCATTTGCGACAGGTTATATCTTGATGGTTCTTGCGATATTAAGCTTATCTACAATTTCGTATGATGAAGCCAATCATGGATTAAATACATTATTTACTTTACCTATTTCTAAATCGGATTATGTGAAAGAAAAATATTTGTTTTCTTTGATTATTACGGGAATTGGTTTTGTGTTTGTCACAATATTAGGTTGTTTTAGTAAAAGTGGCTTTATGGAAACACTTATAATCTTATCAACCGCTTTGTTGTTGTTAGCTCTATCTTTGCCATTTCAATTAAAGGAAGGCAACGAAAGAGGAAGAATTGTATTGTTTGTGGTGGTGTTTGGATGTACCTTCTTATTCGCTTTCTTAAATCAATTTATTCCTAAATTCTTTCAATCGATTGAATCATTATTGAATACATTAGATCCTACAATGTTTAGTGTAGGTTTATTGATTACAAGTTTTGTTCTATATCTTATTTCCATGATGATTTCAATTCGTGTATACAAAAATCGTGTTTTTGATTAATTCACTAATTTATCTACAATACTGTTGATGATATTCGCAATTTCTTCACAAGATTCTATGCATCCTGCATCGATCCATTGTTGAATCGTGGCTAGAGATCCAAAAAGGATGTAGTTTTTGATGTATGGATCGTTTTGAGAGACTTGTTCAAGCTGATTGTTGATGGAATCGAGTGCTAGAACTTGTTTAGGAAATTCATTGTCGACATTGCATTCAAAAAAGATTTTGATGGTTTCTTTGTTGGATTTTAAAAATTGGAGTAATTGGATAAAAGAAGTTTCTTTTGGCTGATCATTTAATTGTTCATTGATCAATTGAATGACTTCTTGCTCCATTTCTTTAATGACATCATATTGACTACCATAATATTTATAGAAGGTTGAACGATTGATATCGGCCTTTTCACATAAGCTAGAAATGGTAATCTTATTGATGTCTTTTTCTTTTAGACATTCGAATAAAGCAAGACGAATGAATCTTTTCGTCATTTGTATTTTTCTATTCATAATCAACACCTGTTGCTTTCGTAACAATATGTTAAAATCAGTTGATTGAAAAATCAAGAGATAATTTTTTATAATTAGTTCAAATGGAGGGCTTTTTATGCTTCAATGTAAAAATATAATGAAAGATTATGTTTCAGGAGATGAAATTGTACATGCATTAAAAGGTGTATCACTTTCTTTTCGTGAACATGAATTTGTTTCAATACTTGGACAGAGTGGATGTGGTAAGACTACATTTCTAAATATTATTGGTGGTTTGGATCATTATACTTCGGGTGATTTGATTATCAATGGAAAAAGTACAAAGGATTATAGTGATAAAGACTGGAATACGTATCGTAATCATCAGGTTGGTTTTGTGTTTCAATCTTATAATCTGATCATGCATCAAAGTGTTTTAAGTAATGTAGAATTAGCTTTAACACTAACGGGAGTCAATAAAGAGGAAAGAAGAAAAAGAGCTATAGAGGCTTTAAATAAGGTTGGACTTTCGGATCAAATTCATAAAAAGCCAACCCAGATGTCAGGTGGACAAATGCAGCGTGTAGCGATTGCCCGTGCTATTGTCAATAATCCAGATATTATTTTGGCCGATGAGCCAACCGGTGCTTTGGATAGTGCCACAAGTGTGCAAATTATGGAGATCTTAAAGGAAATCTCAAAAGATAAGCTTGTCATTATGGTCACCCATAATCCGCAATTGGCAGATGAATATTCGAGTCGAATTATACGTTTAAAGGATGGTTCTTTAGTATCGGATTCTAATCCTTTTAATGAACAAGAAATGAATGTGGATACGAGTGTATTAAAAAGGCCTGGCATGTCTTTTAAAATGGCTTGTTCATTAAGTTTAAATAATTTAATGACAAAAAAGGCACGTACATTTTTAACGTCTTTTGCCGGAAGCATTGGAATTATTGGAATCGCATTGATCATGTCATTGTCGCATGGTATGCAGTCGTATATTGATCAAATGGAAAATGATACAATGGCCAGTTATCCGATTGAGATTCAATCGAGTTCGAGTGATATGTCTACATTAATGACAACAATGATGGGCATGAAGAAAAAGACAGAAGAACATAAGGATTCTAAGATCTATTCTCGTCCTTATGTTGAGGATGTATTAGAGTCTTTATCGAATTCAAAGAAAAATAATTTATCGGCATTTAAATCGTATATTGAAAGTAGTAAGGGTAAAGAATTTAGAAAGACAGCGAAGGCAATTGAGTATGATTATAATTTAAATCTTCAGGTTTATAATGAGAATACAGATTCTGGTTTAGTGCAGGTATCACCAAATGGTTTATTAGATAAATTAGGCATGTCGGATATGATGTCCCTGCAATCCCAATTTATGGATTCAAGTGCTATGACCAATGATCAAGTGTGGCTTTCTTTACCCGAATCGAAAAAGCTTCGAGATTATGAATATCAGCTTGTCGAAGGAAAGTGGCCAACAAACTATAATGAGGTGGTTTTAGAGGTCGATGAAAATAATGAGATAACCGATTATGCACTGTATTCTTTGGGATTGTTAGATCAGGATGAATTGGTTAAGAATTATCAAAAGATTTTAAATGGAGAGACGGACAAGATTTCAAAGACAAACCTAGAATCGTATAGTGTGGATGATATCTTAAATTTGAAGTTTAGATTGGTTCTAAATAGCGATTTATATCAAAAGGTAAATGGTTTATGGATCAACCAAAGTGAAAATGAATCGTATATGAAGGATGTTGTTTCTAAGAGTCCTGAAATCAAGGTGGTTGGAATTATTAAGCCAAGTGAATCCACGGTTTCACAACCAACAATGGGTGGCGTGTATTATACAAAGGCTATGGAAGAGTATGTAACTTCTAAGACGGAGAATGCTCAAATTGTAAAAGAACAAAAATCAAATCCAAATATCAATATTTTTACACAGACTGAGTTTGCGTCTGGTCAAAAGATGAGCATGTCAAATCTTACAAATGAGCAGATGATACAGCTTTCAAGTATGTCGCAAGAAGAATTGATGAATTACATGAATACGTATAATGAGAATATCAACGCGACATATGATTCGAATTTGACTAAACTTGGTGTTGTAGATTACTCAAATCCGACAAAGATTTCTTTATATGCATCAAGTTTTGATGGAAAAGAAAAATTGGGTGATTTGATTACTTCTTATAATAAGAAACAGACAAAGAGCAATGTGATTACATATAATGATTTTATCGGTACGATGTTAAGTTCAGTAACAAGTGTTGTAAATATCATAAGTTATGTTTTGATTGCCTTTGTATCTGTATCACTCATTGTATCAAGCATCATGATTGGTATAATTACGTATATTTCAGTATTAGAGCGCACAAAAGAGATTGGTATTTTACGCTCCATTGGTGCTAGTAAGAAAGATATTACGCGTGTATTTAATGCAGAAACATTCATTATTGGATTAATCAGTGGTGTATTAGGTATATTAATTACACTTGTATTGAATATTCCAATTAGTATGGTGGTTGAGAATATGACAGGTGTTTCGCATATTGCCAAATTACCATTCAATGGAGCTGTATTCTTGATTTTAATTGATTTAGTATTAACGATTCTTGCAGGATTGATTCCATCCAAGATTGCAAGTAAAAAAGATCCTGTAGAGGCGTTAAGAAGTGAGTAATCACTTCTTTTTTGGTATAATACCTGCGAGGTGATTTCATGATTCGAAAAGGAACGATTGAAGATGCAGAAATATTATCTAAGGTAGAGGCGACTTGTTTTCCATCCAATGAAGCAGCAACTTCAAAAGAGATTCAGGAAAGATTAAATGTATATGCGAACCATTTTCTTTTATTGTTCGAAGAAGATCAATTGATTAGTTTTATCGATGGCTTTTGTACAAATCATAGAGATTTAACGGATGAAATGTATAGTGATGCTTCGATGCATGATGAAAATGGTGACTGGCAAATGATATTTGGGTTAAATACTTTGCCGGATTATCAAAGAAAGGGTTATGCTGCAAAAATCATGAATGCGATGATTCATATGGCTAGACAAGAAAACCGAAAAGGATTAGTGTTAACTTGTAAAGATAGATTGGTGTCTTATTATAGTAAGTTTGGATTTAAAAATGAGGGTGTATCCTCAAGTGTTCATGGTGGTGTAGTTTGGTATCAGATGCGATTGGAGTTTTAAATATGAATATAATAAATATGGTGAAGAAATATCAAAAGAAAAAAGCAAAAAAAGCTGCAAAAGAAGAGTTGAAACAGATGATTCCTACGTTAAGAGGTCAATTGAATGAAGTGACTTCTGGTTTGGATGAATTAAATGGTCTTCTTAAAAAGATTACGCGTTCATGAAGTCAAAGATTTATTTAGCTATCGATTTAAAGTCTTTCTATGCTTCTTGCGAATGTGTATCTAGAGGATTGGATCCTTTAACTACAAATTTAGTTGTTGCGGATGCTTCTAGAACAGAGAAGACAATATGTTTGGCTGTATCGCCTTCTTTGAAACAGTATGGAATTGGAGGAAGGTGTCGTTTGTTTGAGGTGAATCAAAAGGTACGAGAAGTGAATGCCAAAAGAAAAAAGGGGTTTTTGCGTTTTGATGGTAAATCGAGTGATGATGAAATTTTAAAGCAGAATCCTAGATTTGAAGTCGATTTTTTAATTGCACCTCCAAGAATGAAATACTATTTGGATATCAGTACACAAATTTATAATATCTATTTGAAATATGTTTCAAGTCAGGATATTCATGTATATTCCATTGATGAAGTGTTTATTGATGCAACGCCATATTTAAATACGTATCAATTAACACCCAAAGAGTTCGCAATGAAAATGATTTTAGATATTTATGAAACAACGGGCATCACGGCTACGGCAGGTATTGGTACGAATTTATATCTTGCCAAGGTGGCAATGGATATTGTAGCCAAACATAAAGATCCAGATGAAAATGGGGTTCGTGTTGCGGCTTTAAATGAATATAGGTATCGTAAATTGTTGTGGAATCATAAGCCTTTGACTGATTTTTGGCGTGTTGGAAAAGGGTATGAGAAAAGATTGCATAAACTAGGTATTGATACAATGGGTAAGCTTTGTGCCTTTAGCTTAGAACATGAGGATGTTTTGTTTAAAACATTTGGTGTAAATGCCGAACTATTGATTGATCATGCCTGGGGATATGAGCCTTGTACAATGGAAGATATTAAGGCGTATAAACCGGAAAAGAATAGTATAGGTTCGGGTCAGGTCTTATCTTGTGGATATGAAAAAGAAAAGGCTAAGATTTTAGTAAAGGAAATGGTGGAATCTTTAGCTTTAAGTTTGGTGGATAAGCATTTGGTGACAAATAAAGTGGTTCTTACAATTGGTTATGAAACAAATGAAGCATATACAGGTGAAACAATGGTTGATTTTTATGGACGTGTTTTGCCGAAAAGCTTAAATAAAATTGTTCATTTACCTCAAAAGACAAATGCGAATTCAATTCTAATTCAAAATATATTGGATGTATATGATCGGTATGTGGATTCTAGTTTATTGGTGCGAAGAATCAATGTGGCAGCTATTGAAGTGGTTGATGAAAAGAATCGTGGCTTTGAACAGATGGATTTATTTTCAAATGTGGATGAAGAAGAATTGAAGAAGGAAAATGATCTTCAAAAGGTGACTTTAAAAATAAAGAATAAGTATGGCAAAAATTCAATTTTAAAAGGAACGGATTTTGAGAAGGGTGCCAAGGCCAAAGAAAGAAATGAGCAGATTGGAGGGCATAAGGCATAATGGATGAAAGATGGTATACAATGGATCGTCCTAAAAGTAAATATCCAAAGATGTCGATGTTAGATCGTGCTGCTCAATTTGCGCCTTTTGCAGCTTTAACAGGTCATAAAGAAGCTGTGATAGAACAGGGTAGAATCACGCAGGAAAAAAGAATTTTATCAAATGAAGAAAAGCTTGAAATCAATGAGAAAATCACTGAATTGATGCATTTGAAATCGAAATGTAGAATCACTTATTTTGAAAAGGATAAGACAAAAAGTGGTGGTCAGTACATGGAGGGCGTTTTATCTTTTAAGCGTATAGAGGAATTGAATAAGGTGTTATATTTTAAAGAGAATATTCAAATACAAATAGATGATATTGTAGATATTGAAGTATTGGAAAAGTGATGCTTGTATATATTCATACGCATGATGCGGATGAACTTTCTTTAAAAGATATTGCGGATGCAGGAACGATGAGTATTGCACAATGCAATCGTTGTTTCAATAAGATGTTAAATGTAACGGAAATATCTGAAGTGTTGGATTTAATAAAGTGACGCATTTTATTCAGGTATTTAAAATCACCAAAGAAATATCGAATGATGGAGGATTAAGATGAAAAGGGCAGTTGAAGAAATCTTAAAGTTTAATGAGGAAAGAGATTGGGATCAATTTCATAATCCAGAAAATTTAGCTAAATCCATTAGTATTGAGGCAGGAGAGTTGTTGGAATGCTTTCAATGGAATAATGAATATGATAAGCAACATGTTTGTGAGGAATTGGCAGATGTGATGAATTATTGTATTTTAATGGCCAACAAACTAGGTGTGGATATGGAAGAGATTTTGTTGATGAAATTAGAACAAAATAAGAAGAAATATCCGGTAGAAAAGTGTAAAGCATCTTCTAAAAAGTACACAGAACTGATAAAATAAGGGTATGTTAGATATCGAGCGATTACAATTCTTAGATTTATATAGTTTTGAACTACGATTGGATTATTTTGAGAAGATTTTAGAGTTTACGAGTTCTTCTTATTCTTTTTATTGGTTAGAGGCTATATTAAATTTAATGATTTATAAGGATACAATTGAATTTGATGAAATCTTGGATGAAATGATTTCTTTAGCCTATGAAGATGTGGTAGAAAAAGGATATCACTTGGGTCCATTGATTCATCAAAAGCGTACAAACGCATTGGAAAATGCGATTTTAAGCATTCAAAAGTATTTGCCTGAAAATTGCTCGAAACAAGAAATTATTATTTGTGTGAAACAACATGATGAAGATTTAAAGGAATATAAGAAACTATTGATCATGCAGACACCATATCGTTTATTATCGAGTTTTTTGGTGGATGTAGGTGGTAATGATCCAATTTGGAATCGTCCTAAAGATATTATAGAAACAATCAAAGATTATAATGAAAAATATAGACTTCCATATATCATTGAAAATGACAGGGGTCTTAAAAGAAGAGTTATTGTTCAACCGGAATGGAGAGATTTCTTAATGGCTAATTATCGTGTCATTATGGAATGGGTCCATGATGAAAAAATCAAGTATCTTGAAAAGCGAAAGATTGAAGAAAGTGCATCTTAGGATGTGCTTTTCTTTTGGTTAAAATAAAAACATGGCAAAAAATAGTAAAATTCAAAAAAAGTGTATATTAATGATATATAAAATGAAAAAACTCCTTTATGTAAAGGAGTAATTGTTAAATGGTAGCGCGTACGGGATTCGAACCCGTGATACAGCCTTGAGAGGGCTGTGGCTTAACCGCTTGCCGAACGCGCCATGTGCTTAAGTATTATAGCACAAAATAAAAGAGAAGTATAGACTTCTCTTACAATTCTGCAATCAAATCGCATAAGTTTTTATAGGCTTTTTGAAAAGATTCTAGGTTTAATTTTTCTTCTGGAGTATGACAACCTTCGGCAATAGGTCCATATGTGATGATATCTAAATCTGGAATCAATCCTTTTAGAATACCGGTTTCCATACCGCCGTGGGATGCTTCTGTTTCCATTTCTACACCTTGTCTTTTTAAGATTTCTTTTAATGTATCTCTTAATGGACTGTTCGCTTCATAGTTCCAACCACAGAAGTTTGTATCTTCATGTTCAAATGCATGACATAATTTTGCAATCATGTTGATTTTATTTCCTAATTCATCCTTCATAGATTCTAATGGGGAACGGATGCAGAATGCACATTTTACAACATTGTCTTCTGTTCTTAATTTACCTAAGTTAAGGGAAGCTAGAGTCAATCCTTCAATGGCCATCGATTTATGCTGCAAACCATTTGGTAATAAATAGTATAGTGTAATTAATTCATTTGTATCTTTTGAAGTAAAGGCTTTAGTGGCTTTTTCTGTTTCTTTGAATTGAATGTCGAGGTTACTATCACTAAATTCAAATTCTGTTTTTAAATCTTTTACGATAGAATCAATATTTGGTTTAATATCTGAAACGAAAGTTGCTTCTGCTTCTCTAGGAATTGCATTTTCTTTTAGACCACCATTTACAGATACGATTTGAATATCTTTTAATGTTTGTAGAACTCGAAATAAGATTTTAATGGAGTTACCCTTCTCTTGATCAATGCAAGCACCTGAATGACCACCATCTAATCCTTTTACAGTAAGTTTGTAGGTTGGTTTATCAACTTCTTCAAAAGCACATGTTTTATTGACATAGGCATAGCGACCACCACTTGTTGTGGTACAAGTACTAACTTCACCACCCCCATCAAGACCAATCATCTTTTTGGCATTGAAGTATTCTTTCTTTAAATTAATAGATCCTAATAGACCTACTTCTTCTTGTACAGTAAATACACATTCTAGATTTGGATGCTTTAGAGTATCATCACTAAGAATGGCCAACATGTAGCTCACTCCAAATCCATCATCGGCACCTAATGTTGTTCCTTTCGCTTTTAACCATCCATCTTCAATATATAAATTTAAAGCATCGGTTTCAAAGTCAAAATCGACATCCTTGTTTTTTTCACATACCATATCCATATGTGCTTGCAACATAACTGTATCGTGATTTTCATAGCTTGGTGTAGCATTTTTATAAATAATCACATTATTCATGTCATCACGAACATATTTAAAATTATGTTCCTTCGCAAAGTTTTCTACATAGTCTGCAATTTTTTCTTCATGAAAAGATCCATGAGGAATCTTTGAGATTTCTTCAAAATATTTGAAGATTGCGACATTTTCATCTAATACACTCATTGTTTATACCTCCACTTGATTAAAAATAGTATAATTCAAAAAATGAGAGACGCAAGTCTCTCACTATTGAATATTGATATATCTTGTTTCTTCTTCATGCTTTACAGGTTTTGTAGGCAATAAGATAAATAATTCACCATTGTCAAAACGAGCTTTGATATCTTCTTGCTTGTAGCCTTCACCAATATAGAAAGAACGAGAATAAGTTCCAGTAAATCTTTCTTGACGAAGTACACGCGTATCTTCTTTGTTGATATTACGAGTAGCTGTGATCTTTAAGTAGCCATCTTTCAATTCAATTTGAATATTTTCTTTTTGAATACCACAAACCTCCATGCAGATTTGATAATATCCATCCTTTTCATAAATGTCTGTTCTTAATACAGTATTTGTATCTTGTTTTTTAGTATCGTTGAAAAAGTCATCAAAATAATTAGGGTAATAGCGCATATTGAATCCTCCTTAGCACTTATATCTTTTAACTGCTAATATCATAATACAATTGCTTGGCACAGTCAATATCTGAGTGCTAATAATTTTGAGATTCGTTTAAATTTTGATTTTACGGGTTTTGCAACATTTTTTTTGATTGTTGATCACCTAATTAATTGAATATGAAAAAAAACAGTCAATCATAAATGAAAGACTGTTTTAAATTATGTACTTTATTACTTTGTGTAAAGATTTAACTGATGGTCTATGTCCCTTCGGGTATACATGACTCTAAGTATTGTTACAACCTTTTTATCACAATCTGGAATATATAGTACGACATAATTATCTACTGGTAATACACGAAGTCCACGGCTTTTCCATGGCTCTTTTTCATATCTTCGATAACGCTCTGGCATCGTATTCAGACTTAATATCTGTTTTTCCAAACGGTCAAGTTGTCCACTTGCATTTTTCGGTGATTGTAATTCAAAAGCAATATATTCAAAAATCCCTCTCAAATCACTGTCAGCTTGTTGGGATACTTCTACTTCATATATCATAAACCATAATCTTTGCGAATGTCAGCAAAGGCTTTTTTTGCATTTTTTGTCCGTCCAGCTTGTATATCTGCATATCCTTTTTCCAATTCTTCATTGAACTCTACTTCTGATAATGTGTTGATATCAACCGGTCTGGTAGATGGTATTTTTACTTCAAATGGAAGTCCTCTCTGTAAGATGATTTGTTTATAAAACATATTGATAGCACTGGACGCAGAGATACCAAGTGCAGACAGGATACTTTCTGCGTTTTCTTTAACATCTGGTTCAATCCTTGCATATAAATTTGCTGATTTTGTTGCCATATAAAACATCTCCTTTCGTGAGTAGTGTTTCCGTCTATCTTTATTATATGCAGATGTCCGTACATTAGCAATACTAATTTTGCGTTCCAAAAATCTTGTTGAATAACTGTAGTAATACATCTTTTACACCGGACGCAATAGGCTAGCTTGAAATAGTGAAGATCTGATTTTTTTCAGTGACTACAATAAAGCTGTCGGGATACTTTGTAGTTTTCAGTAATCGCTTTACTATTTTATTCGAAAATTTTTTCTTCTTCCGATTTTGAGTATAGAAAAGGAACGCAAAAAATGTACGTTCCGTAGTCTATCAAAATATTTAAATTTTTCTTATGGAGTGTTAAGTGCTAATTATTTTGTCGCTTGTTACGAGTACACTTTTCTGCATCAATAGCCAAGACAAACATAAGTGCATCCAATGCATTTTCTACATCTTTAACATCAATGACATAAGTATCGGTTACATTAAATATTTCTTTACGAATAATCGCTACAGTATCATAGCTTTCATCCACAATTGTATAATTCCATTCAGTAAGAGTTCCATCAATATGCCATCCATTATAGTCAATGTTGTAATGTGGAGCAAAGAAAGATAATTCTTTCGATAGACATCCAATATATTCATTATTCTTATAGATTTCAAATTTAGGAAGAAGAGTTATTACTTTTTCTAAAACTGTACCCACTTCATTTCCATTTTGATCATAAATGACGAGTTTATGTCCCCAAGAAAGTTTTCCTTCGACTTGATATATGACCTGACCATCTTCGTTGTATATATCATAACTGTCAAACCAGGAAAAGAATCGTTGCTTAAATAATAGTTTCATAATTTCACCACCATCCCAATTATAGCATTGAATATATTTAAGGTTTATTTAAGTTTTAATATATATACTCATTAACGAAATAGGTGATTATACTTTTCATGCCCTTAGAATAATCATGCCTATTTCTTTTTTTTGACAATTTTTAAATTCTTAAGAAAACTTAAGGGAATCTTAAGGAAAACATAATACAATGTTTCTGAGGTGAATTTGTTATGAAGAAAAAACTCGGAAACATATTGATATTTGTATTGATTATAGGCCTTACGATTGGATATGGAATCTATAAAGATGATCAATCAAGAGTCACAGTCAATAAAATCTATACGACTCAGTTTCAAGAGCAGGCATTATCAGATTTAGAAAATGAAAAAGGAAATGGAAACTATACACTTCAAAATATATTTATGAAATACAATCCTTTTTCAACCAATACACAATCGATGTATGTTTATTTTAATACATCCAAAGCGGCTAAAATTACATATACAGTGAGTTGTGCTGATTATGCGGATTTTACAGCTACACCTTATCAGGCAAAAGAATTTCAAAAAGAACATGAGTTTCAATTGATTGGATTGATTCCTGATTGTACAAATACAATCACAATTACAGCTACTTATAAAGATAGTACAAGTCAAAGTGTTAGTACAAACTATACAATGGGATCATTACTTGGTGATGAAGATATACAACTTGAACAAGTGTCTGGTTCTAAACAAGACTTAGGCAATGGTTTATATACACTATTAGGAAATGATGCCGATGATCAAGACTTTGTCTATATGTATGATACAAATGGCATTTTGCGTTCAGAAATCCCCATTATTGGATATCGTTCTCATCGTATGTTGATGCAAAATCAAACATAAAATCAAACATTATATATGAGTGTATCAACACATCGAATGGCAGCTATTAATCATTTGGGAATGATAGAACACATTTATAATTTGGGCAATTATATAGTTCATCACGATTATCAATTTGATCAGGATGGAAATTTGATTTTATTAGCTACAAATGAAGAAAAGAATAGTGTCGAAGACTACATTATTAAATTGGATGTAGACACAGAAGAAGTAAGTGAATTATTAGATTTAGAAGATTTATTTAAAAGCTACAAAGAAAGCACGAATCATAAGGAAGGCTCAAAATGGGATTGGATGCATATCAATACACTTCAATATCTAAGTGATGATAGTGTTATTCTTTCTTCTCGAGAAACAAGTTCAATCATTAAAATCAAGGATGTAAGCACAAATCCAAGTATTGATTATATTATTGGAAATGAAGATTTCTGGAAAGATACGGATTATACAGAATATCTATATACAAAAGTAGGTGATTTCTTGACAAGTGGAGGACAACATACTGTAACCTATATGGAAGATGATTCGCTTGAATCAGGTCAATACTATCTATATATGTTTAACAACAACTTTGGCTACTCAAAGACAAGAAAAGATTATGATTGGACAGTAAATGAAGGAATTCAAACAAGTATTACAGAAGGTACAACATCGTATTACTATCAATATTTAGTGGATGAAAATGAAGGTACATATACATTAGTCAATTCGTTTGAAGTTCCGTTTAGTGCCTATGTATCCAGTGCACAAAATCTAGGTAATCATATTGTCATAGATTCAGGTATTGCAGGACTATTATCCATTTATGATACGGATGGAAATCTTGAACAGCAATTGAGTATAAAGAAAAATGATCGATTTATTTATCGAATCTATTATTATGATTATAAAGGATATTATTTTAGTTAGAGAGCAATCTCTAACTTTTTTTAAGGCAATTTTAAGTGTTGTTTCGTATGTTTATGGTATGACATATAAAGAATTTTATGGATCTGACTATGATCAGTTTAAGAAAGTACTCGATTCTGTTTTAAATACGATTGAATCGAGTTCATTAGCTTGTATACAATATACTACTTCTAGGATCAAATCGCCGGAAAGTGTTTTAAAAAAGATTGGCAATGACTATGCATTACTTCATGACATTATTGATGTTCGCATCATTTGTTCATTTGTGGATGAAATCTATGAAGTAAAAGATTGGATCAATTCTAGTTTTGAAGTGGTGGAAGTAAGAGACTATTTAAGACATCCCAAACCAAGTGGATATCGAAGTCTACATGTGATTATTAAAGTAGATGGATGTTTCGTTGAAATTCAGGTGCGAACGATTGCACTTGATTTTTGGGCAAATCTAGAACATCAAATTCATTATAAGAAAGATGTTGAGGATGAAAAATTGATTCGTAGTGAGTTAAAACGATGTGCCGATGAAATTGCTTCTTTAGACTTATCATTTCAAACAATTAAAGATAGAATCGAGGGATAATATGCGATTGTTGATTGCGGATGATGAAGAAAATTTGGCTTATGCATTAAAAGCGGTTTTAGAAGATGCGGGCTATAATTGCGATGTGTGTTTTGATGGTAAG
>ENA-OOXM01001516-OOXM01001516.1-human-gut-metagenome-genome-assembly--contig:-NODE-1516-length-17085-cov-8.693482_pt1 | contig 17085 bp, 35 predicted proteins | sample MGYA00241589_ERZ501347 | MGnify/ENA primary metagenome ERZ501347 (study PRJEB25962, sample SAMEA2042832) | human gut metagenome | biome: human gut; feature: human-associated habitat; material: faeces...
ATTTCTTGAGGAGAATGATATTTATTATGATTGTTGCGAACATCGTGACGGTTGGTTATTTGAATGTTTTACAGACAAGTACGAAGAAATTATACTAGACAAGTTCTTCAAAAAACTTGGTGTTCCAATATACGATTAAAAGATAGCAAATAAAATCCAAGCTTTATTGGTATTTTTTTATAAATGTGCAGATAACATATAGTGTATTGTAATTTGATATATGGAATAGAGGTAAATTAGATGAGAGATATTTTGGTTTTTCCTGTGATAATTAGCACAGAAAAAGAAGCAAATGAAAAATACTATAATGTATTTGTTCCTGTATTAGAAATTAATACAGAAGGTGAGTCTGTTGGTGATTGTATTAAGATGGCTAGAGACGCAATAGCACAAAAGTGCTCGTGGTATAAAATTACAAATAAAAAAATACCTATTTTTAATATTGAAGATATTTGTAGCATTGAGCATTCAAAAACTGAAATAGTTACGCTTGTTGACATTACTAACGATGAAATTCAAGTGTCAAAAATGTGTAGGAGGTACATATATGGTGAATAAATATATTAAATTAGACGACCTAAACAAGTATCCGATTAGACTAGACCATTATGACCAGAAAAATGGCAGTGTTGAATATGTGCATGGAGTTGAAAGCGTTCTGGAGTTTGCTAGTAGCCTTCCGATTTATGTTCAAAATGAAGATTTCTATATTGAAGATAAGTCTGCTCAAAAACTAATTATGTGTAAATGGTGCAAATATTATAGATATGATAATTCTGGATCTGGTTTTTGTAATAGAACATCACCCTCATTTCCAATGAAAGAGGATGACTTTTGTAGCTATGGTAAGGAGTTTTTGGATGCTTAATCAAGAGGTTAAAAACAAATTATATATCAGTTTAATGCAGCATCTAAAAGGTGTCGATAATACATATGAGAGAGTTAAAGTTGCAAATGATATATTAGACGAAATAAACGAGATGGTTAGCAGTCTTCCATGTACAGTCAAAGAATTAGTTGGTATTATACCTGATGATGAAGAAGTGGCTATATGGAAGAGCGTCAAAAATGCGTTTCTAATATATGAAGGTTCTCCAAGTCAAATTCCGACAATATTATTAGATTCAAAAGTAGTGAGGTTAGTTAGAGAGGTATCAGGTATGAGATATGGCGATTATACTGATGCTATTAATATTGTTATAGATATGCAAAGCGTTCGTAGTAATTAACAGATTATCGCTTTTAAGATTAAAGTTGTATTACATGTCGTACTTAGATTTCACTCAAAACAAACGAAATTCAAAGGCGTGTCTTTAATAACAGAAAATGTAATTATAGTAAGAGTAGGGCAAGTATTAATCTTAATAAAAACTCAGTAACACAGACAAGATGTTAAGTGGTACAACCTTAACAGATTGTCACGATTGGGTAAAACAAGTGGGGAGTGGCGCAGCTTAGGGAAACCAATCGAAAATGAAAGGAGTACATTATGGATAAGTATAAATGTTATATTTGTGGCAAAGACCTAACATGTAAAGATAAGAATATAGACGATGAAACAATATTCTCACCTTGTATTTGTGACGAATGTTCTTCGATGTCATCAATGATTACAGAAATTGAAGAGATTATTAAACGGCTAAAATGCTTGATCGACAATAATGGTTCAGACTCAGCGAACGATTATGTTGATAGGCTTAAAGGCGTCGTAAGGGTGCTTGAAAAATTAGTTCCTAAGCCTCCAAAGATATTCGCAGATGATACTGGCGAACTATATCAGGGTTGTCCAGCATGTAAATTTGACACTTATGAATTTGATTGCTCAGAGTTTAAAATCATACGACCTTGTCCAGTATGCGGACAAATGATAGATTGGAGTGAAGAGGAATGACATCATATATTAAACAAACTCCCGAGATGAATAAAGAGAAAAGGTACAAAATTCAGTTTGAAACCGATAGTTATAACCGTTTCAAATTTGTTGAAAATGCTTGTAATAAAACAATTAGTAATAGGATACAAGCAGAGTGGGATAAACAACACGAACATATTATATTAGCCAGTGGTGACATCAAAGAATGGGATAATTATTTTTGTAATAATTGTAATAGTCTGTCATCTCATCCATATGATTATTGTCCTTATTGTGGTACAAAGATGAGCACACTAACGGAGGCGAGTGATGACAGATAAGATTATTGATGTTGATGAGCTGGCAGACAGACTTGCAGGATTTGTTTATGGTGGTGATGATAGTTACTACTTTTTAGAGGATACAACTTTGGAAGAAGTTTGTGATGTTATTGATGCATATTTAAGATGCTATAATTTTGAGGCTAAATTAAAAGAGCCTAGAAAAGCAAAGTGGTTTCGGAAACACGAATTTAATGAGTTGGCTAATGATAATTTTTATTGTAGCAATTGTAATACACCAGGTCGCTATCCATATAAATTTTGTGGCCATTGTGGTTCAATTATGGAAGATAGTATTCATGAAACTTGAATGTGATAACACGAACTCATGAAGATTTAAGGAGGTTTTTATAATGAATAATAATACAGGTACAAATTGCATTAGAAATATCTATCTGCATGAGGATATTAATCCCCCAGCTATCAGACGAGTTAACCAAGAATTGTTAGCTATTATCGAAGAAGATGATAATAATGATAAGGAAAAGAAAGAATATGAGCGCCAACCAATCAAATTGTTTATTAATTCTTATGGTGGTAATGTTGACGATATGTGGAGTCTAATTGATATCATTGAAAACTCCAAAACTCCTATACATACATATTGTACGGGTTACGCTATGAGCGCTGCCTTTTGTATCTTCATTGCAGGTCACAAAAGATTTTGTACAGAACACACGACATTTATGTATCACCAAATACAAGCAGGTGCATACGGTAGATATCAAGATATCGTAGAAAGAAAAGATGAACTAAGTTTCAACAACAGACAGATTGAAAAGTATGTGTTATCCCATACTAAGCTACTAGGCTGTACCATTAAAGAGGTGCGAGAAAAGAAACTCGATATGTATATTCACTCAGACAAAGCTATTGAATTAGGAATTGTAGACGAGGTTATAAATGACGGAAGAAAGGTGAGCTAAATGAAATACATCAGATACCAAGATGGTAAGGGTATTGCAGTTATGAATCTTTCAAATGTAGATTTAATTAGCATTAGTGGTGACGACCCGGAAATCGTTAGGATTAAATTTAAGAATGATTTGTATGCGCTCGATTTCAAAGATAAAGACAATGCAGAATATCATTTAGACGAGATATTGGAATTTATGGCAACAGACAAGGAATCTGTTTTGGAGATATATAATGAATAATCTTGCAGATAGTGATATGCAAACTATAATGAATAAAATTATATGGAGGGAAACAAATAAATATGTTCTCGGGAAAGCCACTATAGACGAGACTATAGAAAACATACATTCAGCCCAAGAAAAGTTGTTAAGAGGTGCTAAATGTCAATCACCTAAAGTCCCATCAATCAAAGAATTAATTTAAGGAGGATATATGAATAATCGTAAGCAATGTAAGGGGTGTAAATACTATGGTTATGTTTTCCCAGACATCAAAGGATGTAATTATTGTCTAATTACCGACAAATTAAGAGGTTGTTCGGTAGAAGAATGTGATAAGAAGGTTCTAGATAGATACACTCGAAAACCTTTTTATATGTAATAGTATTAGGAGGTGTTAAAATGGACGACCAGGAAACCTAATAAAATCAGCATTTTATAAAGCATATTGATTAAGAGGTGATGAAGCTTATGGACAACGATATAGTGGATGCTATGCGTATAACACTTGAAAAATTGAAAATTTGGTCGTTAAATATGCAACTTAATCTGCATAAGACAGAGAGATGTCAGAACAAACCAAACTATAAAATCAAAAGTTTGTTACCGTTAGAAGAAAATAAAACTGATTAAATGTAATCTAGTAAAGAAGAGGTGTTTTGTTATCAATCCATTAGAGAGCCCTTCAATATATTGTTTTAGAACTTCAACGTATCCAAGTTGCAATATAATTAGGTTAAGATGTTTTAGAAACTTTGTTTTGTCAAGATTCCATAAGGATTACGGGTGGGACGGTAAAATCTCTAGAGACGAGCTCTTTGATTATATAGATCGGATTATTAGAAATTTTAAGAAAGTTGGCATTCTTGTTCCGGCTGCATACAAAAAATTGATATTATTAATACTTTGTAAACAAGTTCCTCAGATGTTCGTAGGAAACCCGCTTGAATGTGAGGATATTAATATTTCAAAGGTAACATCGGTTTCAATTAAAGAGTTAATTTAAGAAGGTGTAATTATGAAGAAAAGGATGAAAATTAGCAAAATAAAGATACCCGACAGTTTTAAATCTCATCCTCCAAAAGAAAGTAAGATGAAGGACAAGGTTTATAATATGTGGATTCATGGGTTCGACATTCTACCTCCGATTGTAATTGACACAGATTACAATTTGATTGACGGATATTGTACATATTTAATTGCAAAACAGAGTGGATTTAAGAAGTTAGAGTGTCAATATCGTAGATTAGAAGACCTAGGAGAACATAGATTTGCAAGATAAGGTAGGTGTAAATTATGTACACTATAAAGTCTAAATATTTTTATGGGCATCAAATTTCTGATTATGGGTTAGAACATGGATATGTCGATTACAAAACTCTAGCCGAAGCGTTTCAATGTGTTCTGTCTAATGATATCATTCCTAAGACCAATGGAATTATTGGTTATTGGGAACAGATATCGGGTTGGATTGATAATAGTGATGCTATCGAAAGGTTCGAAGAAAAAATCGAAGAGACTGGTGACGAAAATCTTATTGAGGATTTATGGCAGAAAATTGATGAGTTACAACATCAGCAAGATTACCAACCAGAAGTCTTTCAATATTACATCATCGATTATCAAGGCTATGAAATCTTATCAGAAATTGATGAGATTGTTTACTATAATGAGGAACTAGACTTATATGTTTGGGGAGTAACCCATTACGGCACAAGCTGGGATTATGTACTCACGAGTATCCCAGTCAAAGTTCCCTATATAGAAGAGGATGATGATTTAGAGTGCGTCACAAATATACAATAGGGCAAAAGGTTAGAGTTAAGATATCACTCCCGAATGTTTACACGATAGGGACTATAATCGGAGTCCCAAATCAAAATGATTCTTATTATAATAGGGCTATAATCGAAGCCCCAAATCAAAATGATTCTTATTATACGGTAGATCTAGAAGGGTGTCTTTGTTATGCTGAAGAACAATATATACTTCCCTACGAAGATTCTGCTATCATAGTAAATGTTAGAAATTTAATTTAAGAGAGGTAAATACATTGACAGTAGTTTTAAAAGTTATTTCATTATTAGTATTAGTTATTGCCATTATTTTGTTCGCTTACAAAAAATACTCAGAGCGTAAGGTATCTGTGACTAAATGTTTGGTATTGCCAGCAGTAGTTTGTGTACTCATATTTGTTTTGTCTTGTAGTTTTACAATCATTCCAACCAATTACTCAGGGGTTAAAACAACATTTGGGCAAATTGATAGTAAGTCTTTAAGTGATGGTTTGAACTGGAAACTGCCGTTTGTTCAAAAAATTGAAACTGTGAATAATAAACTACAGGATATAGAGTTTTCAGATACTATTTCTTCTGAAACATCTGCACGAACAGAAATTCGTTATAAAAACATTACTGTTACATATCAAATTTCCAAAGCAAAATCTGCATGGATTTTTGCAAATGTATCAGATTATGAAGACAATTTAATTTCTCAAGATTTAGTTGGTTCTGCCGTAAAGTCTATATCAAAAACTCTAAATGACACAGATGCTACAAACCGTTCCGTGCTAGAGCCAGCGGTAGCTAAGAGTATTCAAAGTTCAATTGACGATAAGTATGGTAAAAATGTTGTAAAAATTCATAAAGTAGTTGTAAAGGGAGCTGACTTTACAAAGGACTACAACAAATCTATTGCAGATAAACAGAGAGCTCAATTAGAGTCTGAAAAACAGGCAATTCAAAACAAAAAGAATATTGATAAAGCAAAGGCGGATGCAGAAGTTAAAAAGACTCAAGCAAAAGCGAGCGCTGACGCCAAATTGATTTCAGCTCAAGCAGACAAGAAAGCAAATGAACTAAAAGAAAAATCAATTACTGATAATATCTTAAAAGACAAGTACATCAGCAAGTGGAACGGTGTTATGCCAAAGTACACAGGCGGCAATTCCTCTGTAATGTTAGATATGCAGGAGAACAAGTAATATGAATTACTTTATCTCTGATCTACATTTTGGGCACAAGAATGCCATCAAATTTGATAATAGACCTTTTTTAACTGTATCTGATATGAACAGCTGTTTAATAAACAATTGGAATAAAACTATCTCTGATAATGACGATGTTTATATTTTAGGTGATGTGTCATTTGATAATTTGTCTAATACAATTTCAATTGTAGAGCAGCTTAAAGGAAAGTTGCATTTAATAAAAGGTAACCATGATTATTATATTAATAAGAACGAATTTAAAAATCTGTTTGTTGAAATATGTGAGTATAAGGAATTAAAGCTTAACAATGAAGGTATTGTGCTTTGTCATTATCCAATTTTATGTTACAACAAGCGTCATTATGGATGGTATCACCTTTACGGACATATCCATAACGGACGAGAATGTGATATTATCCAGTCTGCATCGTCACAATTAGCAAAATTACATGGCTTGCCTAATCGTATGCTCAATGTGGGTTGTATGCTGTCGTATATGGATTATACTCCAAGAAATTTCGAGTATTTATGTAGCGTATTAGATAAAAGAGGATAGGAGCTGTAAGAAAAATGGAACATAGTACATTTGGAGATAGAATGAAAAGGTATGAGCTTGTGTCTAAAAGTTACTTACCAATTAGAACTCCAGTGGTTATTAGAATTGACGGTAGAGCATTTCATACATTTACAAGGGGCTTTAAAAGACCTTTTGATAATGTCCTTAATAAAGCTATGCAAGATACAATGAAATATTTATGTCAAAACATTCAAGGTTGTATTTTAGGATATACGCAGTCTGACGAAATCACATTGGTATTAATTGATTATCAAAGACTAGAAACATCAGCTTGGTTTGATTATAATGTTCAAAAGTGTGCTAGTGTATCAGCTAGTATGGCAACTATGGCGTTTAATAAATCCTTTAAAGATGCAGTAGGGTCGATGGTAGCATTGCGAAATTTAGATCCAGACAGTGAAAAATATAAAGATTTCAATGCAGATGTTTATATTAATAATTTTGACAAAGCCGTGTTTGATGCAAGAGTCTTTTCTATTCCTAAAGAAGAAGTCTGTAATAATATTTTATGGAGGCAGAATGATGCAGTAAGAAATTCAATTCAAATGGTAGGACGTTCTTATTTTTCTAATAAAGAACTGTTTATGAAATCAACCGATGATATTATTGAAATGTTAAAGTCCGAAAAAAATATTGATTGGAATAGTGATTATCCAATAAAATTCCAAAGAGGAAGTTGTTGTGTTTATAAAAACGGATCTTGGAGAGTAGATAATAATATTCCAATATTCAGGGGCGAAGACAGAAATTATATAGAGTCTTTAGTTTACATTCCACAGTAATATATTAAAAATATATAAAATAAAGTTGCTATTCATAATTGTTTAGTGTATAATAGTATACAAACAATAGATTACGAATAAAATTAGGAGGTAGATGAATGCCCATTGAAGCAAATTACAAAGGCAAGATATTTAACATTTCAGTAGATCATGAGGTTATTCTTCCAGAGGTAGAGATGGATAATAGTATTTTAGGGTCTAATACAGAAGCGTATGCGATATGTCTAAAGAAGCGTGCGAAAGTTCCATTTACAGAAGATTACGTGGAATTTGAGTATGTAGAAGACTATGCTCTTAAAGTGGAGGACTTAGATGACCTAGTTGACGGAGAGTACGCAGTAAAAACTACTCTTGGCCAGCTATTGACAAGATTAAAGAAAGAAGATTCTATAATTTAGCAGGGGGAACTAATATGGACTACACAGAAATTCAAAAGGATAGACTCGAGAAGATATTAGAATGTTATGGAATATCTTGGTCAGACCTTGAAAATTTAAATGAATACCAAATCAAGGCTATCGAAGTAGATTATTATAATAGATATAATGAAAATATCTGGATTACGATTCCTGGGCGAAAATAATCTATACTGAATAAAAAACTAGTTTTATTCACAATAGCAACAATTTAACACAAGTATCGAAAACGGTTGAAAGCTTCCCACTATGATGGGCTTTTAACCGTTTTTCTTTTCAAAACTTGCAAAAATCCACGATTTCACTCGAAATAAAATTCCTGTTTTATTCACTAACGTAGTGTTTATCGGGGTTTAGAAATACATTTGGGATAATATAGATGGAGGGATGGAGAATTTCAAGGAGGTTTTATAATGTTTGCACCGCTTGCTCTTGTTTCTGGACTGGCAGCACTATTAGGGTCGCAAATTATCGGTATTAGAGATGCCAGTAAAGAAGCTAGAAGATTGCAAGAATATTGCAACACAAAAGATTACAGACCAAAGAATATCGAATTGGAGTACAATATTGCGTATGACAATTACATCCGTATAAAAAAAGGTTGCGATGAAATTGACAAAAAAATGATGGAGGAGCTGAAAAAATACAGTATTTGTGATCCAAAATTCGATGAATGCTTTAATAAGTATTGGAATTTAAAAGCAGAAAAATATGGTGGAAGTTATGATGAAAGTTACAAAAAGGAAGCTATAAGAATTGCTAATAGAGAGGTTAAAAGACAAGGATATAAACCTTGTATTAAACCAATTTTTATAGGTGTGTTCTGGGAAAAAGACTCGCCAATGGCAAAATCTTATATAAGAGAGATAGAAAGAATGACTCAATTCACCTAATAACAAAAGTAAGAGGGTGGTATTATCAGCATTAATATTGTTGATTGTATTATGGGCGGTGGTAAAACTAGTGCCGCAATAAATATGATTGAAGAAGCTTCGGAAGAAAAACATTTTTTATTTGTTACTCCGTTTGTTAAAGAAGGAGAGACAATATGCCATAAAATTAAAAACAGAAATTTCTTTAGTCCAGAAGGTGAACATAAGGGCATTGATGTTGTTAAGAGTATCAAGGCTAATAAAGATATTGTGTGTACACATGAACTTTTTAAGCGCTTCTCTTACCAGACATTAGATATGCTAAAGGATAAAAAATACACTCTAATAATCGACGAAGAACTATCTGTAATTGAAACTGCAAGCATCCCGAAGGTCGATTATGATATTATTTTTGGAAATCACAATTCTCAGATAGTCTCAGATAACAATGGCAAAGTCGATTGGAATGTTGATATACCAGAAGAATCAATGTTATATCGGTATAAAAAAATATTAGACGGTAAATTTTCCGAGCTAAGTCGTGACGGCATAATTATGACTGCTTTAAATCCAAAATACTTTTACTCATTTTCTGATGTCTATATCTTGACATATTTATTTCGAGGCTCAATATTAAAATGCTATTTTGATAAATTTAACATCGAATATAAATATAAAGATGTGGATATTATTGACGGCAAATATATACTAGTTGATTATAGGGTGAATAGAAATATGAGCGACTATAAATCACGTATTGAAGTTGTAGAGGGTAAACAAAATGATGTTGGAAAAGGCAAATATGCTCTATCTAAAACTAGTATTAAAAAAGATATTGATAATGATAGGTCTATATGTTTGCAGATAAAGAAGAATATGTATACTTTACTAAGACGCTATAAATTTTCATCCAAAGATATTATATGGACTACAAGCAAATCTTTTTATGATGACCTTAAAGGAACAGGGTATTCACTGGGGTCATGTTTTTTACCGATGAATGCAAGGGCTACTAATGATTACAATGACAGAAGTTTTGTTGCGTATTTGCTGAATGTATTTCCTCCTACAGGGATAGCTACTTATTTTGTTGACAAGAAAACCCATAAATCTTTAATAAATCAAGATATGTATGCACTATCGATACTAGTACAATTCGTATGGAGGTCATCAATTAGAAATAATGACAACAGTAAAATTGTTGTATATATTCCAAGTGAAAGAATGAGAACGCTATTTATAAACTGGCTTGATTCAGTATAGATAAATTGGTATAATATGGAGGTATTATGATTTTATACAAACTTAAAAATTTAATTAAGAAAGAAATAGATAGTAAGAATATTTATCAGTTCCCAATTAGGTTAGACACAGCGACAGATGTTAAAAACTTTACAGATAAAGTTAGTTCTGTAGAGGAGGATGTTGAGCTGGTTGGGAAAGATGAATTTGGGCAACCGTGGGTAATGAACGCTAAAAGTTTTCTTAACTCAATCACATTAGCATCTATTGCCAGTCAAAATAAAGAAAGAAATCACAATGCGCACGAGGTTGACTACAATACATTGTATGTAGTCTGTGAAAAAGATATCTCAAGTTTGTTAAATGAGTTTGTCCCACTATCTAAATAATCGGAGGTATTGATGGATAAAGAAAAATTTAATTCTGGTGAGTTTCAAGAAGTGTTGCCACACCTTTTAAAAGCTATGAAGTCGTTGAATGATAAGGGTTATATTGGAACGCTCTCTAAGAAAGGAGTAGATAGACTAAATGACGTTATTAGCAGACTTAAGAACATACTAGATTTATCTAAAGGTATTTCAATTTCTACAAAGCCATATGTAATGTTCGATAGTATTGGCATTTCAGTAGCATTCGATGAGATAGTTATGGATGAATATAGAATAAAGCAGTTTATATCTTTGCTAAAAGAATACCAGTTAGATCCAGAACAAGCTCCCAGGGATATGCCGATAGATGGTTTGTGTTTTATGTTAATGGACTGTTACAATATCTGCGTGGACGGTGATCAACTTGAATAAAGAAATCAACGATTTAATAAATCAGCTGTATAATAGTGATGATAGTATGAACGATGTGTATGATATCAAATACGAAATGAAAGATGACGGGGTTTTAAAGATTATAGTTTTAATAGGTTATGATGATTTTGCCGATCCAGATACTTTAAATATGTTTATTTCACTGCTTGAAAAATGCAAAGAGTTTCGTATGAAAAGAATAGATAATCAATCTACAAAGTATATATTTACAATAAAAGACGAGTTTGTGCAAGAGGTGTAAATGGATAATTTATTTGACGACCCAAAGCTGTTAGAACAAACCGCTAGAGAGCTTCGTAATTTGTTAGATAATATGAAAACAAACGGCGAATCATTAGTAGGTTCTGTTAAACTTCAAAAGTTAAAAGAGATTAATGAATTTTCAAAAAAATTCAAGAAAGCGTTAGAACTCTCAAAAGGTATTAAGTTTTCAATCGAAGAAACATTACTAACTGGAACTATTGATATCACGGCAGATTATGACGAACTAATCTTTGATGAACCTCATCTAAAATTATTCTCGGAACTGTTTACAAACTATTATGTAGGGGTGGCGAACGATTGGGATTTCTTTAGTACCGGAATTGCAAAACCACAGCTATCATTTACGTTCTACAATTGTTTTAACACAAATATTATTAAAGGGAACGATAGCAATGGTGTCTAAGATAGCAAAAGAATTAATAGATACTCTATATGATAGCGATGAGTCTACGGCAGACGTCTTATCTATAACAAGACTAAAAAACAATGATGGGGATGATGTTTTCGAGATAATTATTTCTAGTGATGATATTAGTGACGATAATGTGCAATATAATTTTGTTAAGTTATTATCTACTTGCAAAAGGTTTGAAGTTCATAAAGCAAGTAACAAAAATCTAAAATACACCTTTGTACTTAAGGAGTGATAAAGATAAATAAATCACACAAAAAAATCATAAATGACATTATTAAAAAAGTAGCACTTATGTCTGTTAGGGTAGAAGAAACAAAAGATATTAAAAATGTAGAATATTTAGACACTATTAAATGTAAGTTAGAAGATCTGATAAGATATGAAGAAGAGTGTTTGTCTAAGATCCCGGAAAATTTGCGGAATGCACAAACGAATATCGACAGAGAAGATAATATTTCGACCTGTGAAGCTATCATTGAAAACATAGATTCAATACGAAGAGATATTCAAAATGCTTCTAATAAATTAAATATATTACTTTCAGATCTTCAATCTTTGGTATAGAACTGGAAATAGTTGGAAAATATTTCCAGTTGACATACTGGTAGAATTTTGCTATAATTAATATAGTAATTAGAACTAATGTTCGATTATTGGAGTATAAAAAAACAGGCTAGGGAAAGGACATTCCTAGCCTGCCCGCTCATAATAAGCGGCTACACAAAAAATTTTACACCAGCCTCGGACATGCATAAAATAGACTGGCATAATTATTATACTCCATACCAACAAAAATATCAAGAGGTATGATAAAAATGGAAAATATTAGCGTCGTTGAGTTTGAAAACGAAGCGAAGAAGTATAGTAAGTTTACGTATAACTCCGATGAGCAGCGTGAAGATATTGTATTGCCTTATAGGCAGATTCTAAACTTCAATAGGGTTGTAATTAATAAATTTAGCCCTATTACCATTACTTTCCTAAATTCTCAATGCCAAATATCTTTATATTCTGTTAAAGAAATTTATGCAGAGTATACAGAAAACCGTGCTATATTTACTATTTTACATAGTTTTACAATGGAAAATGAATGTAAAACGGTAATAACTGCGATATAAACAGAAAATTGTACTTGACATCTCTTAATTTCCCTCATATAATGTAGTTGTAATCAATAAGATGTAACTACAATTAAATGAAATGAAGGGAGTCTAGTATGAAATATACAAAGTGTAGTTATAACGTAAAGTACGGTGATATTTACATGGTCAAGCTAAACGGAAAGGATTGTGAGCAGAAAGGCGTTAGACCTTGTATCATTTTCCAGAATGACATTGGTAATAAATATAGTCCCAATGTTGTAATTCTGCCATTAACTTCTTCAATAAAGAAGTTGAGTATGCCAACACACATACTAGTTGAGCCATCAAAAACCAACGGATTAACTAAGACCAGTCTTATATTATGTGAGACACCAAGAGACATATCTAAAAGCTCACTGGTTTGCAAGTTTGGAGAGGCGTCAGAAGAGACAATGAAGAAAGTAGCTCAAGCTAATCTATATGCTAGTTGCTCTATTGCTCATCTAGACATTAATACATTAATGCAGTGTTGGAATAATGCAAGGAAGATGGTGTGTCAATGAGCAAGGTTATACCAAAGCAAGACTTTATAGATGAACATCTAACAAATAGCCAAGAAAAGATTTTGGCAGGGCGGTTATTTGAATTAGCGAGGCCGTATGAAATCGTTTTCGCTAGTGATATCTGTGAATGGAATTGGAGCAAACTAGTTGTATGGTATAAGTATATCCCAAACGAAGTGGTCGCTTTAGACATAATTTACCATATCTTATTTAGATATATACAGGCATTTAACCCTAACGCTAAAAGCATAAAAGGAAAGAGTGAAATTGACCTACTCAAATCTTCCGACACCAACGGATGGGTTTATTCGCCAGAATCGTTAAGCTATTGGATGAGTGATATACCTATTAGAGTCCACAGAAAAGACATCGCAGTGAAATGTGTAATGTGGTTAGCCTATTCTGGGGTAACCTCTCTTGACAAATGTTTGTTATTGAAGACAGAAGACGTTTTTGCTACATATGTAGTCATAGGTGAGGATACCTTTTATGTATACGAAGAAGGAATGAACGACCTGCATCTTTTAAAGAATATGGCTGCAAAGAACAGTAGTGAAATGTTATTCAGGTTTTTAGATCCAGATGGGAACATCAAGAACACATTGAAAAACGAAATTAGTATAGTTAATAGGATGATAAACGGCATATCCTTAAAGTATACCAATATAAGAAGGTCTGGCATCTATTATAGAACATATCAAGATGAGTTGAATGGGGTAATACCTAATTTTAAAGTTCAAGCAAAGTTAGACTTGTTGGAAACCGGAGATAAAGCTATCTGCCAAAGGGTAAATAACAGGACGAGACTGATGAATTTAGAATACGGACTGTGGAAGAAAGTATTTGAAGATAAATAAGTGATTGATTTAAAGGTTGAGATTTATATCTCAGCCTTTTTATTATGCCTTATAACTACCAAATAAAGGAATGATTGTAAAATGTACATATTGTATAACAAAGAGAAAGACCGTTATCTGTTCTATGACCAACTTCATAAGTTGTGCGAGACTGATAAACGCAATAGAGCTGTCGAATTTCTCACTGAAGGAAAGGCTAGAAATTGTTTGTTGTGTAGCTTTCCTAAGAAGAAAAGAGATGGTTGGGCGGTAATTAGAGCAGAACCAGATATGTCATATAGGGAATTATTTAAAGCTGACGATGAAGCGCAGAATGTTGAGTCGGCTAATCAAATAAAATTTAATATTAATTTTCGTTCTTTAGGTTTAGAACCTCAAAATTGGAACAGAATCACAGATACATTGTCTAGCATCTATACAAACTTGATTACATATAAGAAGTCTATTGAGGTAGAACTTAAATCCATAAATGAACAGCTACTTGATTGTTTACATGCTTGTGAATGTAAAAGGTTGAACGCAGCAAAGGGCTATAAGATGTATGACCGCATTAGACAGTTACGGATTAAAAGACGTTTTATGAAAGACGAGATGTATAAAGTTAATATTATTCTTAACGCAGATAACTCAGAATTTTCAAATAGTGATGTCTATAAAAAGATAAAATCTGTAGATGATCAAGTTTACACTCCTAGACAGCTTGATGATTTATTTTGTGAGGAGGAGGTAGTAAATGTTTAAATACATAGAAAGAAACAGTGTTCAGTTTATCATTGTTGGTGTTAGCTGTTTCATTACTTTTTTAATATCGGTTATATTTAATATTTCTAAGACTGGGTTGTATTTAATACCGGTATTAGTTGCAATTATTACATATTCTATCCCAGTTGTTATTAGAGACGCCAAAGATATTCTACACTCAGATAAATACGATACTGATGAGAGCATGATGTCTTTAGAAGATATACAAGCTTTAGAAGACGTATTGGATCAAGACATCCTTTCACTAAATGAAGAAGTTAAAGAGGTGGAGCGTTGATACAACTTTATAACTATGATTGTTTTATTTGGTTGCCGTCAATAGAGGATAATACTGTAGATTTAGTATTGATTGACCCACCTTATGAGATATCAAGAGGCACTAATTTTCAATCTGGAGCAGCCAAGAACGATGATACAGATAGATTCAGAGTGTCAATGGATTTTGGTGCTTAGGATAAAGACTTTTGTGGTTTAGATACTGTGGTTAAGGAACTTTATAGAATTTTAAAGCCAGGCGGTACAATCATTTGTTTTTACGACCTTTGGAAAATATCTATATTAAGAAAATATTTTCAAGATGCAAAGTTTAAACAAATTAGATTTATTGAATGGATAAAACAAAATCCAGTTCCGCTAAATAGCAAGATTAACTATTTAACAAATTCAAGAGAGATTGCGGTTGTTGGTGTAAAGAAATCTAAACCAATATTTAATTCTGAGTATGACAACGGTATCTATAATATCCCTATTTGTCACAGCAAAGATAGGTTTCATCCAACCCAGAAGCCAGTTGAACTTATCGAACAGCTTATAAAGAAACATTCAAACCCTGGAGATTTGGTTCTCGACTGTTTCTTTGGTTCGGCAACTACGGCTGTCGCAAGTTACAACACTGGTAGGTCATTTATTGGGTGTGACATATCAAAAGAATACTACGATAAATCTGTAGATAGATTACATAAAATTGGCGCAATTTGAGAAGATAAAACATAAATTTTATTATTAGTTTTCTGTGCAAATTCGATTATTCTTGTTTGAGACACTCGAATTTTGCGTTCAAGACTCCAGCTTTGCATTGTTTTTAAATCTTTTCTCGTATATTTCGTATAATTACCACCTTATTTTTAACTATATTGATTGATATTGCTTACAAATATGAATGAAATTTATGTTTCGTTTAGCGGTGGCAAAGACTCAACAGTGTTATTAGATATGGTTAGAAGAGTGTATCCAGATACTAAGGCTGTATTTGTTGACACCGGATTAGAGTATCCAGAACTAAGGGAATTTGTTAAGACTATTGATAATGTTGTTTGGTTAAAACCCGAGATGAATTTCAAAAAGGTTATAACGACATATGGATATCCAGTTATTAGCAAAGAGGTAGCGAGATGCGTAGATGTTGCTCAAAGACATCCTAATGGTAGGACTGCTCAATTGTTTAATCCTAATTCAGATAGGGTAAAAGAGAAAACAGAAAAGTATGGCAAGGATTGGGGTAGAGGATATGTTAAATATCAATATCTATTAGACGCGCCTTTTAAGATTTCAAATAAATGTTGCGATGTTATGAAAAAGAAACCGACCAAGAAATACACAAAAGAAACTCATACATATCCGATCATTGGAACAATGGCGTGTGAGAGCAAAGTAAGAGAGAATGCGTGGTTGAATACTGGCTGTAATATTTTCGACAAAAGTCAGTCGAAATGCTTGCCAATGTCATTTTGGACAGAACAAGACGTTTTAAGATATTTAAAAGAATTCAACATCGACTATGCTCAAATATATGGAGATATAGAACAACAAGAAAATGGTAAATATTACACTACAGGCCTAGATAGAAGCGGTTGTGTGTATTGTCTTTACGGCATACAGCTAGAAAGAGAACCAAATAGAATTCAAAAATTGAAGTCCACACATCCTCAAATTTATAATTTCTGTCTAAAGTCTGTTCAAGATAGTGGTTTAGGAATAAAAGATGTACTTGAATATATTAAAGTGCCATATAAATAATTAATCTTTATGATTTTTATGAAGAGGAGAAATAATATGCCAAATATGAAAATGGGCTGTATTTACAGATATGATTTAGAGAAGAATCCACATTTGAC
>ENA-OOXM01001517-OOXM01001517.1-human-gut-metagenome-genome-assembly--contig:-NODE-1517-length-17067-cov-4.093405_pt1 | contig 17067 bp, 9 predicted proteins | sample MGYA00241589_ERZ501347 | MGnify/ENA primary metagenome ERZ501347 (study PRJEB25962, sample SAMEA2042832) | human gut metagenome | biome: human gut; feature: human-associated habitat; material: faeces...
TCTTTTTGTGGTTAAATTGGTTGAACCAAAATATTGAATTAAATCAATGATAATTAATAACTGATTTATTAAATCGTTTATTATTATCTCTGAACTCTGGCACCAGCGCCACCAACGATACCTTCAACTTCCTTAAGAGAAGCCATTGTTGTATCACCAGGAGTAGTCATAGCTAATGCACCATGAGCAGCACCGTAGTTAACAGCCTTCTCAGCATCTTCAAATGTCATAAGACCATATACAAGACCTGAAGCGAATGAATCACCGCCACCAACTCTATCCATGATCTCAAGACCATCATACTGAGCAGCCTTATAGATTTCACCATCAGCCCAGCAGATTGCTGACCAGTCATTAACTGTAGCAGTCTTAACCTGACGAAGTGTTGTAGCAACAGCCTTGAAGTTAGGATATGTAGCAGCAGCTTCGTTGATCATCTTCTTGTAACCATCAAGGTTAAGAGTCTTAAGGTTCTCATCATTACCTTCGATTTCGAAACCAAGGCAGGCTGTGAAGTCTTCTTCGTTACCAATCATAACGTCAACATACTTAGCAACTTCCTTGTTAACTTCCTGAGCCTTCTCTAATCCGCCGATAGCTTCCCACATAGATGGTCTGTAGTTAAGGTCGTAAGATACGATTGTACCGTACTTCTTAGCTGCCTTACAAGCTGCGATAACAGTTTCACAAGCCTGCTCAGAAAGAGCTGCATAGATACCGCCTGTATGTAACCAACGAACACCTAAACCACCATCACTCTTGTTCTTGAAGATGTAATCGAAATCGAAATCTTCTGGAGTAGCCTGAGAAATAGCTGTGTTAGCTCTATCAGAGCAACCCTTGGCACCACGGATACCAAAACCTCTTTCTGTGAAGTTGAGACCGTTTCTGCAAAGACGACCGATACCGTCTGTCTTCTTCCAGCAGATAAGTGATGTATCAACGCCACCCTGTTCGATGAAGTCCTTCATAAGAAGACCTACTTCGTTGTCAGCGAAAGATGTGATAACAGCAGTTTTCATACCGAAACACTTGTGAAGACCACGGATAACATTATATTCTCCGCCACCTTCCCATGCTCTAAAGCTTCTTGCTGTACGAATTCTTCCTTCACCTGGATCAAGACGAAGCATAACTTCACCTAATGATACAGCGTCAAATGTACACTCTTCAGCTGGTCTTAAATTTAATTTCATTTTTTAGATACCTCCAATTAGTTTATTACTTAAGTATTCTACCATATAAATAAGATTTAATCCATAAGTTTGCTTAAAGTTTTAAGGAAAAATGCAATATTTTGTGGGAATATAGTCATGTTAATTGTTTTTTGCAGATTTTCCTGTTTTAAAAACAGGTAAATATGTATTACTGTTCAGGCATCTGCCATTCTCTGGCCTGGGAATAGTAGTCATCTGCCATTTCTGCATACTGTATGCGGTCATAATCATCCACACATATATCAGCCATATTTTTATAACAGTCACCAAGCAGTGACAATGGCTTTCTGCCGCTGCTTGCAACATCAAGTATGCTTTTTGCCTCAAATGCAGCATTATACAGCCATATGGCAGCCTCCTCATAATCTTTTTTATCAAAATAATACTGTCCGAGAGTGAGGAATATTTCCGATGAAGGGTTGTTTGCAACAGCTTTAAGTGCTGTCTTAAAAAGCTTATCATCATCACCGCTTATCTGGTATATGCGCACAAGTATGCAGGTTATATCCTGTAAAGTGTTGTCGCTTCTGTTCTCATAAGGGAAAATATTTTCAAAAGCATCCTTAAAAGCTATGAAATCGTCTTTTTCACCTGATATAAATAATTCCTTACAAAGCATTGTAACAACGTAGTCCTCAAGATGTATCTTATTATCAAGAGCCTTGAAATATGTGGAAAAATCTCTTTTGCTGTGGTCGCCTGTCGGCTTGTGCATAATCTCAATATTGCTGTCATATATGACCGGATTGACCTGTATGGTTTCGTGGATAGGTGAAATCCAGTTAAAGGTGCGTATTCTTTTAAAAAGCTTAGGGCGCAGCTCTTTGTGTACATTGTATACGGAATTAAAATCAGATCCATTAACATAGTACATCTGTACAATGTCTATTTCTGGAAGAATAGCAGCCTTAAGGTCACGCAGAGCTTTATTGTTATATGTATCAAGTTCTTCGTCTGCATCAACGCTTAATATATAATCACAGCCAGCCTTTGAGAAAGCAAAGTTTCTTGCAGCCGCAAAGTCATTACACCATACATAATCGTATACTTTATCGGTATACTGGCGTGCTATTTCTTTAGTATTATCAGTAGAACCGGTATCTATTATAATAAGTTCATCATAAGTACCAGCATATGAGTCAAGACATCTTTTTAATATATCCTGTTCATTTTTAACAATCATACACATACTTACTGATATCATATGTACCTCCTGGTTTTATAATTCAATACATTTATTATAAGAAATAAATGTGTAAAAATAAAGAAAAACAGCCGTTAAATATGCTGATGGTATTAATTAATCATAAAAAAATGCCGATTATATAATAAATTAATTAAATGTTCTGTAATATTGTGACGTATTTATTTAAGAATGTGACTATATGCTTATTGAAAATACTGGAAAAATATTGTAGAATAAAAACAATTATGATACAAGTAATATATACTAACGAAATGAGGCATATATATGAGTAGTATTAAGAAGTTCAGAAAGCTGAGAGTGCAGTGGAAGATATTAATATCGGCACTTGTGGTTTTGTTTGCATTCAGCGGGTACATGGTATTTGCCAATGCAGACTCAAGCGTGACGGTATCAGTTACCAGCACGACATCTATTATTAATGAAGGAGCTACATCCAATGGTATCACAGCTACTATGACGGGTACTGATGAGAACAATGTAGTAGGTCCGGATTCACCGGATAATTACAAGCCGAATGTAAGAAACCTTAAGTGGACAGTATCTGATTCAAACATACTTAAGTATGTGGTAAGTGATAGTGCAGGAACTAAATATGCAGATACAGTAGAAGGCGTAGCAGGACCAACTGTATATGGCAACAGGGCTGGTAAGGCGAGTGTTACAGCTACATATTATACTAAGATGTATGGACCGGATGGAAGCATCACTTATGAGCAGGCATTAGGAAGCGATTCGGTAGACCTTATAGTACCTCTTAAGATAACAAGCTTTAAAGCATACCGTAATGGTGTGGAGCTGAACAGTGAGCAGATGCTCTGCTATCAGGTAGGAGATATTATTGAGATAACATCTAATGCAAGTGAGTCTAATAAGTTATTTGTTGAAACAGACAGCGATAAGACAGGTAATCTTGTTAAAGATGGTATAGTACAGAAGATTGCAGCCGACTCATCAAAAGTCAGATTAAAGATTGTTGGTGGCGGTAGAACTAACCTAAGGGTAAGAACAGCAGATGGCGATGGTATATCATCATTAACAGCTTCTTATCAGATAACAGCTGAAGTAAAGTATGTTGATGGAAAAGCTAACTCAGCAGGACATTCTATACAGCAGCTGGCAGATGGTACAAGATATATTGTATTATCTGACGAAGATTTTACAGAGTTTACAGAGGAAGAACTCCCTTCTAATATCATATATCCAACAACAGCAGGAATTACATATCTTACAGGCGATAAGGATATATTTACATACAAGGATGGCAGTGTAAAAGGTGTACATGCCGGTGTGGCTAAGGCTACAGCGGGTGTCGCAAGTATAGATATTGAAGGTAATCTTGGATGGTCAACAAGAGATGAAGTTAATGTAGTTGTACCATTTAAGAAGCTTGGTAATAATGTAAGCAATATGAATGTTGGAGATACTCTCCAGCTTAAGACATCTGCTAAACCAACAGAGATAACTTGGTCAACATCCGATAACAGTGTAGTTCAGGTCGACCCAACAACAGGTCTTGTTACAGCTATAGGTGCTGGTAAGGCTACTATATATGCAACAAGAGTTGATGATGCACTTTCAACAGTTTATAAGCAGAATAACCAGTTGGCATATGAAATTACAGTTATTGATGGATTTGGATTAAGCCTTACTTCCATGAGTGTTAACGTAGGAGATACACAGACACTCGAGGCACTTGTTACGAATTCACCTAATAAGGAAGATATAGCGTTTACGATTGTGAACCAGGCTAATGCTGCAGGTGTTGTCCCTACAGAAACTTTAATAGAAGTAACACAGTCAGATGATGGTAAGTCGTTCACTGTAAAGGGTGTTTCACCTGGTGTGGCACATATCAATGTTACACAGAATATCAATGGTGTTATAAAGAAAGCAACATGTGTTGTATATGTTACAACACCAGTAGGAGATATAAGTATTAATCCTTCATCTATACAGGTTGACAGGGGTGATACAGAAACTGTACAGCTTATATTTAATCCATCGGCACCAACTAACAATAAAGTTTTATGGTCATCATCTAATACAGCAGTAGCAACTGTTGAGGGTGACAGCTATACAGCTACAATTACTGGTGTTTCAGGTGGCTCAACAACTATTACAGTTATTACAGAGGATGGACTTAAGGTCGCAACCTGTGATGTATATGTAAGAGAGCCTGTATCAGGTATTAAGCTTAATGAAACAACTGTTGAGTCGTCTATGGCAGTAGGACAGTTCCAGTTAGTGGCAACAGTACTTCCAGAGGGTGAAGGTGTAAACAGAAATGTAACATGGACATCTTCTGACCCATCAGTAGCAACAGTAGATGAGAACGGTCTTGTAAAGTATGTAAAACCGGGATATTGTACAATCGTATGTAAGACAACAGATAATGCATATATTGCAACATGTAACTTTATCATAAGTATACCAGTTGAAACTATCAAGCTGGATTACACAGATGAAATTATGTCAATAGGCGGCAAGTTAAGAATTACAGCAGAAGTACTGCCAGTAACAGCTTCTAACAGAACAGTTGTATGGGAGTCTTCTAACACTAATGTATGTATAGTCGATTCTAATGGTCTTGTTGAGGCGGTTGGAACAGGCAGCTGTACAATTCTTTGTAAGTCACTTGATGGTAATTACACAGCGATGTGTAATATATATGTAAGGCAGCCTGTAACGCAGATTATTCTTAGTACAACAGACATAACGGTAAGGCAGGGACAGATATTCTGGCTCAGTGCAACTTGTCTTCCTGAGAATGCTGATAATAAGATAATTTCATGGGAAAGCAGGGACGAAAGCGTATGTACAGTAGAAAGCGATGGTAAGGTTACAGCAGTTGGTGCGGGTACAACTTCTATCATAGCAACTAATGTAGATACAGGTCTTACTGCTTACTGTGTTGTTACGGTTACACAGCCGGTAACAGGCATCACACTTAATTCTGATTATCAGGAATTATGGGTAGGTGCCAAGTATGCAATTATTCCTGTCATTGAACCATATGATGCAGAGAATAAGAATGTAACATACCTCTCAAGTGACCCAACAGTAGCAACAGTAGATGAGAACGGTGTTGTTACAGCATTAAAGGGTGGTTCGTGTGTTATTGAGGTAACAACAGAAGTTAATAAGCTGACGGCAGCTTGTACAATAGTGGTCAAGGAATATGTATCATCTATCGAGCTTAGCGAAACAGATAAGTTTATGAACGTAGGTGCTACAGGAACTCTTATAGCAACGGTTGGAACAGATACAGCTACTAATAAGAATATTATATGGTCATCTTCTAACAATGATATATGTTATGTTGACCAGCAGGGTAATATAAGTGCCGACTCGGTAGGTAATGCAGTTATTACAGCAACAGCGGCGGACGGAAGCGGTGTAAGTGCTTCATGTATAATCAGGGTTGTTGATCCTGTAACAAGAATTGATATTGAACCAGATACTGTAAGACTCCTGGTAGGAGATTCAGCTAAGGTTACAGCAGTTATTACACCGGATGATGCGACAGTCAAGGATGTAACATGGACTTCATCTAATGAGGCAATAGCAACAGTAGATGAGTCAGGCGAAATATTCGCACTCAGCACAGGTAAGTGTAAGGTAACAGCTACATCTAAGGATGGCAATAATATAACAGGTACCTGCTGGGTATATGTAACACCAGTTATCAATATATCATCACTTAGAATTAATTCTAAGGAAATATATATGCTGACTGGAAGAGCAAGACAGTTATCAGTTATTGTAAGACCTGTTAATAATACAGACTCTTATGAGTGGTATTCAACAGATACAGGTATTGTACAGGTTGATCAGAATGGTGTTATAACAACAGTTGGTCCTGGTACAGCAGATGTATTTGTAATAAGTAATAACAGCAGTGTTGAAGCCAGCTGTACAGTACATTCACTTGCTATGAGCAGGTCAAACATAACACTTGAGCAGTATGACAGATATACTCTGGATGTTATAGGTGCTACAGATTCGATTACATGGCGAAGCAGTAATCCAAGAGTATGTACGGTTTCTTCTTCGGGTGAGGTTATAGGTAGAAGAGCTGGTACAGCGACAGTTACAGCGGTAGTTAATAACAAGACATTAAGCTGTGTTGTAAGGGTAACTAATATAAGATAATATAATGATACCATGGTCAAAAGGTCTAAAACCATATGAGCTTGCTCATAGGTGGGTGAGGTATCATAGTTGCATTAAAGAAAATGCAGTGTTTTAATGGTTGAATTAATCATTAAGACACTGTATTTTTGATTTAAAGCCATGACGGTTTTTGGGTTTCTTTTCGGGGGGATGGGAAATGGCTTTTTGTTTGCCTGATTTATGGTTTACAGTCTGAATAAAGAGACTTATTTACTTTGATTTAGTCAGTAGTATTAGCAATTGATTGCTCAAAATAAAAAGAAACAGCAGCCGACCATCAAGGAAGACTGCTGTTCTTTTTATTTTAATATGAGGGGGAGATAGAAAGAATTAACTTACTATCTGATTATTAGTATAGGCAATATTTGTGTGCAAAGTATGTATATTTTATGAAAGAATAATAAAAACAATAAAATAATAGAGAATAAAGAGAAAGACAGATGGAAAAGTTTAAAACTTTGGTTTGTTAATTTATTGATTATTGAATATCAATATGTTAGAATTTATACGTTAAAATATAAAGGATGGGAATGTCTATATGGGTATGGATGATAAAGAAGAATTGGATGATGAATTAGTTAAATCACTGGAAAGGCTTGTTGAAGAGGAAACCAGTGTAGCTAAAGCATTTGTCGATAACCAGAAAGAGATATCCTCTGAAGGTGCTGCTGGCACAACAGCTACAGGGGATGCCGATATGGGAAAGACTAAAGTTATACCTAAAGTTACGCCGGATATGATAACAAAGACAGAAAAAGATATGCAAAAGACAGGCATATATAATTCTGATGAAGTCAGAGCCAGTGTAAGACGTGAGCCGCATAATCCGATAGAAGATACAAATACAGATATATATTCAGATGATAACAGAAACAAAGAAGTAAGAAATGTTTACGATGTTGATAATGCTGTAAGAAAAAATACAGTAAAACCTGCTACAGTAAAGTCAGCGGTTAAAAGTGAGGATGGCAACAGAAGACCTGCTGCAGAGATGAAAGAAAAGGCTGATACAGGTAAAGGTATGGATGCTTCCAAAAAGAGACTTATAATAACAATATCATGTATTGTGGCAGTAATACTGGCGATTGCTGGAGTTACAGCTGGTGTTATTAATCATAATAAAAATAAAGAATCATATAAGTATAATTATGATAAAGGAATGGAAAGTTACAAAAATAATGAATATGATACAGCTATAAAGTATCTTTCCAAAGCTTCAAAGCTTAATGAAGGCAAGAAAAATGCCGAACTTAAGTACACATTGTATGAGTGCTATAAGGAAAAAGATAACACAGATATGCAGATAGAAGTACTTAAGGATATTCTTTCATTTGATGAGAACAATGAGAATGCAATAAAAGTTCTTGCTGCTATATATGAGAAAAAGAAAGATGGAACATCACTTACAGAACTTATTAAGTCGTATAAAGATAAGGATGGCTATAAGTATCTGTCTGATTATATTGTAGAGGAACCAAAGCCTTCAGTTGAGGCTGGTACTTATGATGATGAGCAGAAGCTTCAGTTTGCGGAGAGTTCATCTTCGACAGTATATTATACACTTGATAAGTCAGAGCCTACAAGCAAGAGTACAGCCTATAGTGGAAGTGCTATTGATATAAAGAAAGGAACTACGACTGTAAAAGCAGTTGCAGTGAACTCAATAGGGGTATATAGTAATATTGTTGAACTTGTGTATACAGTTGATTATAAGAAGCCGTCAGCACCTTCTGTAAGTCCGGAGTCTGGAACTTATTCACAGGGACAGCAGGTTACGGTAAGCAATATTCCAGCTGGAAGCAATGCTTATTATACATTTGATGGTTCTACACCAACTGTTAATTCAGAGATGTATACAGAACCGTTTGATATTCCTACGGGTAATAATGTTATATCAGTTATTATAGTTGATGCGCATAACCAGACAAGTACAGTGGTTAAGCGTAATTATGTAGTTAATAAGGCGAAAACATTTTCATATAATGAATGCCTTGACATATTAAAGGAAAAACTTATAACGGATGGCGTGCTTAAGTCAGATGGCAGCACAACTAAGGAGGGTAATGAAGTAACGTTCGTATACCAGCCTAAAACGACAGTCGACTCAGTTGAAATGTATATTGTAAGATTTGATGTCACAGAGAATTCCAAGACGACAACAAAAGGATACTACGGTATAGGTATTAAGGATGGAACCTGTTATAAGGTTACAAAAGAAGATGGCTCATATAGTGCGAGCGAATATTAATAAGTTTTGATGTGTGATTAGCACTTCAGATAATATAACACTGAAAGGGGTATTATAATGTACAAGATTCTTAAGGCTGAAAAATTAGCAGAAAAGATTTTTCTTATGGATGTTGAAGCACCTAGAGTTGCTAAACACTGTGAACCTGGCCAGTTCATTATTGTAAAAATGGATGAAAAGGGTGAAAGAATTCCTCTTACAATCTGTGATTATGACAGAGAGGCTGGAACAATTACTATTGTATTCCAGATTGTCGGAGCATCAACAGAAAAGATGTCACATCTTAAGGCTGGGGATGCATTTAGTGATTTTGTAGGACCTTTAGGATGCCCTTCAGAATTAATTCATGAAGATATCGAAGAATTAAAGAAGCAGAAAATAGTATTCATAGCAGGTGGTGTTGGTACAGCTCCTGTATATCCACAGGTTAAGTGGCTTCACGAGCATGGGGTTGATGTGGATGTTATCGTTGGTGCAAAGAACAAGGACCTTATCCTTCTTGAGGATGAGATGAAGGCAGTAGCTGGTAATCTTTACATAACAACTGATGATGGAAGTTATGTAAGAAAAGGTATGGGTACAGATGTACTTAAGGACCTTTATGCACAGGGTAAGAAGTATGATAAGTGTATAGCAATCGGACCATTGATTATGATGAAGTTCGTCTGTCTTTTAACAAAGGAATTAGGAATTCCTACAGTAGTTAGTATGAATCCTATTATGGTTGATGGAACAGGAATGTGTGGAGCATGCAGACTTCAGGTTGGTGATGAGATTAAGTTCGCCTGCGTTGACGGACCAGAGTTTGATGGTCATCTTGTAGATTTTGATCAGGCTATGAAGCGTCAGCAGACATATAAGACAGAAGAGGGCAGAGCTATGCTTGCTGCACTTGAAGGCGACACTCACCACGGTGGATGTGGCAACTGCAATTAAAGCTTACTGTGACAATTAATCGATGGAAAAGAGGTATATATAATGGATGTTATGAAGAAAGTTCCTGTAAGGGAACAGGCTCCAGATGTAAGAAACAAGAATTTTGATGAAGTTTGCCTTGGTTATAATGCAGAAGAGGCACAGGAAGAAGCAACACGTTGTCTTAATTGTAAGAATGCAAGATGCGTTCAGGGATGTCCAGTATCAATCAATATTCCTGAATTCATTCACAATGTAAAAGAAGGCGATTTTGAAGAAGCATATAAGGTTATTGGAAAGTCTTCAGCACTTCCAGCAGTATGTGGCCGTGTATGTCCACAGGAAACACAGTGCGAAGGCCAGTGCGTAAGAGGTATTAAGGGCGAAGCTGTATCTATCGGTAAGCTTGAAAGATTCGTAGCTGACTGGGCCAGAGAGAACAATGTAGCACCAGAGATGCCAACAGAAAAGAAGGGCAAGAAGGTAGCTGTTATAGGTTCAGGTCCTTCAGGACTTACATGCGCAGGTGACCTTGCAAAGATGGGTTATGAAGTTACTATATTTGAAGCACTTCATGAACCAGGCGGAGTATTAGTATATGGTATTCCAGAATTCCGTCTTCCTAAGAAGACAGTTGTTGCATCAGAAGTAGAAAATGTTAAAAAGCTTGGCGTTAAGATTGAAACAAACGTAGTTATTGGTAAGTCTATGACTATTGACCAGCTTCTTAACGAAGAAGGATTTGATGCAGTATTTATCGGTTCAGGTGCAGGTCTTCCTAGATTTATGGGTATCCCTGGTGAAAATGCTAACGAAGTATTCTCAGCTAATGAGTACCTTACAAGAAGTAACCTTATGAAGGCATTCAGGGAAGATTATGACACACCTATTGCTAAGTTTAAGAAAGTTGCTGTAGTTGGTGGCGGTAACGTTGCTATGGATGCAGCAAGAACAGCTTTAAGACTTGGTGCAGAGGTACATATTGTATACAGAAGAAGTGAGGAAGAGCTTCCGGCAAGAGCTGAAGAAGTACATCACGCTAAGGAAGAGGGTATCATATTTGACCTTCTTACTAACCCTACAGAAGTTCTTACAGATGAGAAGGGTAATGTTACAGGTATTAAGTGTGTAAAGATGGAACTTGGCGAACCAGATGCTTCTGGAAGAAGAAAGCCAGTTGAGATACCAGGTTCGGAGTTTGTTATGGACCTTGATGCAGTTATTATGTCACTTGGTACATCACCTAACCCACTTATCTCATCAACAACTAAGGGTCTTGAGATAAATAAGAGAAAGTGTATCGTTGCAGAAGAAGAAAATGGACAGACATCTAAGGAAGCTGTATATGCAGGTGGAGATGCTGTTACAGGTGCTGCAACAGTTATCCTTGCTATGGGAGCTGGTAAGGCTGCTGCTAAGGGTATTGATGAGTATCTTTCAAGTAAGTAATATATTAAGGAATATTCAAGGATTATATCAACAGTTCTGATATAGTTTTGATATGAAATATGATTTAGACAGGTTCTGAATGCTACTCAGATAAGTAGAGTTTAGAACCTGTTTTAATTATGATTTTATATTCCTTCTATTACAACTAGAACTAATTACTCTGGATCAGTACGAGGCTCTTCCAGAAGACAAAAGAGCAGAAGTTTTTGATGGTGTTATCTATGATATGGCACGTCCTTCACAGATACATCAAACCATCCTTACAGAATTACTTGTTATTATTAGAAACTATATCAAATCTAAAAATGGAAGCTGCTCTGTATTTCCTGCTCCATTTGATGTCAAGCTGTCTGATAAACCACTTACAATTGTTCAGCCAGATATAATGGTTATCTGTGATAAAGATAAACTAGATGGAAAAAGATGTAATGGTGCTCCTGATTTCATTATTGAAATTGTTTCTCCTGGTAACCCTTCAGATGATTATATCCGTAAGCTATACTACTACAAAAATTATGGAGTACGTGAATACTGGATTGTAGATCCAAAGAGAAAAACTATTTCAGTAAACTATTTTGAGGGTAATATCGTAAGTGTTCAATATCCGTTTGATTCCATTATCAAAGTTAATATCTATGAGGATTTATTCATCAATTTCTCAGAGATTGCCAATATGCTGAACATCTAATTCTTGCCAGAACAAAAACTAAATTTTAGAACAAAAAATCCAGCCGGATTAAATGATATAATATCATTATCCTGGCTGGATTTCTAAAATTTTATATTGAACTAAATATTAATCTATTATACTTTAAAAACTTGTTTTATGTAAATAAACCTGAAAACTGCATATTGTAGATTTTATCTATAATACTATAAATAAGCAAATACAGTTATTCTATTCCACCGTCACCGACTTAGCCAGATTTCTAGGCTTATCAACATCAAGTCCTCTTGCAACGCTTACATAATATCCCATTAACTGTAATGGAATAATAGCAAGTGTTGTTGTAAAATGCGGGTCTGTCTTAGGCACATATACAACAAAGTCTACCATGTCTTCAAGGTAGTAACTTCCGTTCTCTGCAACACCCATCAGGTATGCGCCACGGCTCTTTACTTCCTGCATGTTACTCAGTGTCTTCTCGCAAAGGTGGCTCTGAGTAAGAACACCGATTACAAGTGTTCCATCTTCAATCAGGCTGATGGTTCCGTGTTTTAACTCACCTGCTGCATAAGCTTCGGAATGTACATAGCTGACTTCTTTCATCTTCAGGCTTCCTTCCTGACAGATTGCGTAATCAAGTCCACGACCGATAAAGAATACATCGTGTGCGGATGCAAATTTATTAGCGAACCACTGAATTCGTTCTTTATCTGCTAAGATGCTTGCAACCTTTTCTGGAAGGAGCACGATCTCTTTGAGCATGCTATTGAGGGTAGATTCTTCAATCTCTCCTCTTACCTGTGCAGCGTACATGGAGAGGATATACATACAAATTAACTGTGTGCTGTATGCCTTAGTGGTAGCAACGGCAATTTCAGGTCCTGCTAAAGTGTACATAACGTGGTCTGCTTCTCTTGCAATACTGGAACCAACTACATTAACGATTGCTAATGTCTTTACTCCCATTTCTTTTGTAAGACGCAGTGCTGCAAGGCTATCTGCTGTCTCTCCTGACTGTGAAATAATGACAACTAATGTATCTTTGGAAAGCTTTGGATTGCGGTAACGGAATTCAGAGGCGAAATCTACGTCTACCATTAATCCTGTGAGGTCTTCCATCACATATTTGGCTGCAATACCAACATGATAAGCAGAACCGCAGGCTACGATACAAATTCTATGATACTGTGCAAATTCTTCTGGTGAAATACCGACAGAACTTAAATCAATCTTACCGTCTTTTACATATGTATTGATTGTATCTTTGAGTGCCTTTGGCTGCTCATGAATCTCTTTCATCATGAAATGCTCGAAACCGCCTTTTTCCGCTGCTTCTGCATCCCACTTAATGTTAACCATTTCTTTTTCAATCTCGTCACCGTTCATGTTAAAGAAACGGATGCTGTCTTCGTGAAGTTCTGCCATCTCCATGTTATCAAGATAGTATACATTTCTTGTGTAAGAAAGGATAGCAGGAACGTCAGATGCGATAAATGCTCCACCTTCATTCTGTCCAACGATTAATGGACTGTCTTTTCGTGCTGCGTAAATAACACCTGGACGATCTTTGAACATAATACCCAGTGCGAAAGAACCACGAACACGAAGTAATGCTCTTGACATACTTTCTAATGGGTTATGATCTGTCTTCTCATAGTAATAAGCGATAAGCTTCACTGCTACTTCTGTATCTGTCTCAGAATAGAAAGTATAACCTTTCTGTGTGAGATGGTCTTTTAATTCCTGATAGTTCTCAATGATTCCGTTATGAACCATAACAACCATCTTGTCATCACTACAATGAGGATGCGCGTTCTTCTCAGAAGGTGCGCCATGTGTTGCCCAACGGGTATGACCAATACCACATCCACCTGGCATCGCTTTTCCGCTGTCTGTCTTCTCTAACAGATTCTTAAGACGTCCCTTTGTCTTTACAATGTCTATGTCATTCTCAGCTTCATTGAAAACAGCTACTCCGGCTGAATCATATCCCCTGTACTCCAGTTTTGATAAACCATTCAGTACAATTGGCGCTGCCGCCTCTCTACCAGTGTATCCAACAATTCCACACATATATAATCTCCTTTAAAAGTTAAAATGATTGAAACAATTTAAATTTTTCATCCTTAAGTGTAGCATGGCTATCGGGAAAAGGCAAGATTTTACGCGCCAATTCACTTTCCTGATTTTTTCGGAAACAGTTTGTTATTTTTATTAGGTTAGTATCCGGTTTTAATTTATTTTCTTCTTTGTTCTGTCGGATTTCTACAATTGTTATATATGCAGCTATTCAGAGTACTTGCAGTTTGCCCGTAATCCCTTTTTAATAAATACTGCTTTTCTCTGAATAGCTACTTTTCTAATATTAAAACTTATTCCCTCTGCTTATTTTTATTCCAAATTACTTAACATATTACAGACTCACAACAACCATATAACTTTTACCCGTTTAAGTGACATCCTCCCTCACCTATAGGACGCCACTGAAAAAGTGGTAAGTTTAATACCACAGGACATCAAATATGTGTGAAAATGTTCCTTGATAATAAAATATTGCTAAAATAGTGTTTTGAGAGATGCAAAATCTACCCTTTTGAGAGATGGATTTTCCTATTTTTCCTCATTTAGGCAGACTTCTCCCTTTAATTTTAAAATTCGTTTTAAATTGACTGCAAATATTGATACTGCTCCTTGAAGTTGCATGTTTGATAGTCCAGCAGCATCACAACGACTATATCCGTGTATATTTTTTAATTCACTATTTTTTGCCTCTATCATATAGCGGGTTTTGAAACGTTCCTTGAAATATTGTGTTTTTTGAAACGCCTCTTGATTTTTATGATAATCCGATTTAATAGTGATACTATACGTTTTGGTTTTTGCATTTTCCTTATAACAGCCATTACGATAAGGACAGACATGACATTTATTAATATCGAAAAAATATTTGATACGTGCATTCTTTTTCTGATTACTACGTTTGTCAATTCGATATTTTATAGCCAAATGCCCTGCTGGGCACTGCATGATATCCGCATCTTTATTAAAGATAAAGCCGTCCTCTGAACGAGTCCCTTTTATGATGCACGGGTTAAGCTTTGAAATTAATTTATAGTCATTGCTTTGTGCATCTTTTAAATTTTCCAGTGTGGAATATGCGGTATCTGCTATTACTTCATTAACGGTTGCACCTGCTGCTTTACTTTTTTGAACCAGTACTGGAAGTTCCTGACCATCAAATGCTTCGCCGGATGTGATTGTTGCTGCTGTGATGATTCGTTCATCTGTCATGGCCAAATGAGTTTTGTATCCGTAAAAAGAAGAATTGACCGTTTTATGGCCAATCCGGGCATCTGGATCAATGGATTGATCATAACAATCAATCTGATTATCCAAAATTTCGGATAACATAGAAGAGTCTTCTTTAATCGTTGGCAGTTCTGAATACGGACTTTCCTGGACTGTGTTTAATAATTCATGACAGTATTCATTATACTCATCTAAAGAAGCTCGTTTTTCAGGTTCATCTGGCAGATAAATGTCTTTATCAGAATCTTTTAAAGCTGCTTTTAAAGAAGTAGAGGCTTTTTTCAACATTTCTCTCTGAGTAGTTTTATGATAACGGGCTTCTGTATGAGTTGAGTCAACAATTATAGTATTGCTTTTTAAAACACCTTGATTTATGGCAAGTTCTACACTTTTATTTATGAGCAGATCAAGTATATTTTCATCTTTTAAACGCTGCTTTCTGAATTTGGTTAAAAGACTAGGATGGATAACCTCTTCTTCTGGCGTTAATTCCAGAAAATATTTAAAAGACATATCATATCGTGATCTTTCAACAACACCATTATCAGAAAGGTTATAAAGATATTTTAAAAGCAGATATTTAAATAGCAATATAGGATTTTTTGCATTACGTCCATTATCAAGGCAATATTTATTTTTTAATTCATCATATATAAAAGAAAAATCGACCAATTCCCTGATTTTTCTTAGAATATGATCTTTTGGAACAATCATGTCATATAAATCTGAATAATAACTAAGGCTAAGTTTAAGTTGGGATGATAACATTTCAACCTCCGACAATTATGATACCTTAATTATATCAGATATATGATTTTACGACCACTTTTTCAGTGGCGTCCCTATAGAGGTGGGAGTCATCTCCCAACTGATATATCTTTAAATTATACACTATACATGTAAAAAATGCTAATTTTCATATTTACATTTCAAGAAAATTATGGTAATATATTCCTTGTAAATAACCATTAGGTATATAGTTTAGAAAGGATGGTGTCAAATTGGCAATTAAAAATAACGTAAAACCAGACACTGTACTAAAGACTTTCTGGAAGAATAATCAGCGGTTTGCAGATTTATTTAACACAGTATTATTCGATGGAAACACTATACTAAAGCCAAATGATTTAAAAGAAGCAGATACTGATGTCTCATCCATAATTAAGTTTAATAATCATGCAGATACCGTCCAGCGAATACTGGATGTTGTCCGCAAAACAGCTTACGGCGTTGACTTTATCATATGGAGTCTGGAGAATCAGGAGAAAATTCATTATGCCATGCCTCTACGGCATATGATAGCAGATTCTCTTATTTACTTAAAGGAATACAACGAGATAACAGCTAAAAACAGAAATGAAAAAAATTTTGATACATCCGATGAATTTTTATCCGGCCTACAAAAAAGTGACCGTTTGCATCCAGTAATAAGTTTGTGCATATACTATGGAAAAGAAGACTGGGACGGTCCATTTAATCTGGTAGATATGTTGATAATGCCAGAATACTTAAAACCACTCGTATCTGATTATAAGATGAATTTAATCCAGGTAAGAAAAAGTGAAGACTTCTGCTTTGAAAACCAGGACATCAACAATTTATTTGAACTAATACGTTCTATCTATAATAAGGACTATGACACCTTTCAAAGAATGTATAAGAATAAAGAATTATCAACAGAATTAGGGTTAACTCTGGGTTCTGTTGTAAATTCACAATCAATTATCAAACAGGTATTAGCAATAACAGAGAAAGGAAGTGATCCTAACATGACTGACCCATTCGATGAAATGTTAGAGGAAATGAAAAGGAAAGAAGGAGAAAAAGCCAGACTCAAAGGCAGACTTGAAGGTAGACGTGAAGGCAGACTTGAAGGCAAACG
>ENA-OOXM01001554-OOXM01001554.1-human-gut-metagenome-genome-assembly--contig:-NODE-1554-length-16816-cov-5.837659_pt1 | contig 16816 bp, 15 predicted proteins | sample MGYA00241589_ERZ501347 | MGnify/ENA primary metagenome ERZ501347 (study PRJEB25962, sample SAMEA2042832) | human gut metagenome | biome: human gut; feature: human-associated habitat; material: faeces...
AGCCAACCAAGCATACACAGCCTTTCACGGGGGAAAGGGGTTTGGGGATAGGGATTGAGAACAAGCACTTTTTTGAAAAAACAGACTTTTTCTACAAACTGATGGGGTTAACCGCCTGCGGCTTTCTTTCATAAACTGGCAATAAGCGAAAGAATGAAGGAGGCGTTTATGTGAGAAGTCTGGCACAGCTTGAAAGAGATGAAAAATGCAGGGTAGAACGGCTGTTACTTGCAGGAGATATGAAAAGAAGGCTTATGGACCTCGGCTTTACAAAAGGAACAACAGTCACCTGCGTGTTGTGCGGTAGCGGAATAAAGGCATATCTTGTAAGAGGTGCGGTAATTGCACTCAGAAACGAGGACGCAGATAAAGTACCGGTAAGTGAAATAAAAAATTAAAAAAATTTCGTAAACTTGTAGACAAACGGCAGAAAATATAGTATAATAAAATGACTATGGAAATAGGCGAGGGTGTGCGATACAGATATTAGCATATCTTTCGTAAAATGGGATCTTTTATCTGCTAAGGGCGGATATGAATTAAAGCCGTGTTTTTCATCGTCAAGGAAGAAAGACACGGCTTTTGTGCAGAATTGCGAGGTGCTATAATGACAATTTTACTGAAAAACGGTCACGTTGTTGATTATGTGAACGGTTTTGAAGGCAAAAAGGACATACTTATAAAAGACGGATTTATCCGTGCGCTCGGCGATAACCTTGAATGCGATGATAAGAACGCAAGGGTGGTAGATTGCAACGGGCTTACGGTAATACCGGGTATATGCGATATGCACGTTCATCTGAGAGATCCCGGACAGACATATAAAGAGGATATTATTACAGGCTGTGAGGCGGCTGTCGCAGGCGGTGTTACGGCGCTTGCGTGTATGCCGAACACGAAACCGCCCGTTGACAACAAGGAAACGGTAAAATATATTCTCGACAAGGCAAAGAAAGCAAAGGCGAAGGTTTATCCTGTCGGCTGTATCACAAAGGGTATGCAGGGCAAGGAGCTGTGCGACTATGACGAACTTAAGGCGGCAGGCTGTGTTGCGGTGAGCGACGACGGCAGACCCGTTGAATCTGCGAATATGATGGCGCAGGCAATGGTAAAGGCACACTATGCCGGACTGAAGGTAATTTCGCACTGCGAGGATCTTGAGATAATAGACGGCGGTATAATCAACAAGGGAAAGATCTCTCAGCAGCTCGGCGTAAAGGGCATGAGCAGGCTGAGCGAGGATATAATCACGGCAAGAGAACTTGCCATAGCACAGGATACGCAGATGCCGATACACATTGCACACGTTTCGACAAAGGGCAGTGTAAACACGATAAGAGGAAATACTCATATCGGTGTTATGTGTACCTGCGAAACCGCTCCGCACTACTTTATGATGACAGACGAAAAGCTGTTGTCGAGAGATGCGGACTACAGAATGAATCCTCCGCTTCGTGAGGAGGACGATGTTATGGCGATAACCGCCGCTATAATAGACGGCACTATCGACTGCATAGTAACCGACCACGCTCCGCACAGTGCAGAGGAAAAGGCAGACTTCGAGAAAGCTCCCAACGGCGTTGTGGGAATGGAAACATCGCTTGCGGCGACACTGACGGGACTTTATCACACGGGTACGATAAGCCTTATGCAAATAGTAAGACTTATGTGCGTCAACCCCAGAAAGATACTGGGTATAGAGGGAGGCTCGCTCGGCATAGGCGATATTGCGGACATCGCAATATTCGACGCTGACGAAAGCTGGACGGTAGACCCTGAAAAGCTCCACTCAAAGTCAAAGAACACCTGCTTCAAGGGAATGACCCTTAAGGGCAGGGTAAAGTACACACTGGTAAACGGAAAAATAGTATACGAGGACAAGTAAGCTCCGATATACTTGAAATAAATAAAAAGGATGGATACGAAAATGTCAATGGATAATCTTCTTCGTGCAATCTGCGAAAAGCAGAACCCCACAGTCGCAGGACTTGACCCCAAGCTCGACTATGTGCCTCAGTACATAAAGGACAAGGCTTTCAACAAGTACGGCGAAACGCTCAAGGGTGCGGCAAAGGCGATACTTGAATTCAACAAGTGTCTTATAGACGCTCTCCACGAGGTAGTTCCTGCAATAAAGCCTCAGGCGGCTTATTATGAAATGTACGGTACGGCAGGAATGAAAACGCTGTACAAGACGCAGGAATATGCAAGAAGCAGAGGTATGTATGTTATCACAGACGGCAAGCGTAACGATATAGGCACAACTATGGAAGCGTATGCCGCAGCGCATCTGGGCAAGGTAAAGGTAGGAAACGAGGAATACGAGCCTTTTATGGGCGATGCTCTGACGGTAAACGGATACCTCGGAAGCGACGGTATCAATCCGCTTATCAAGGTGTGCAAGGAAAACGACAAGGGCATTTTCGTACTGGTAAAGACATCTAACCCGTCAAGCGGCGAGCTTCAGGATCTGCTGATAGACGGTGTTCCCGTATATGAAAGAATGGGCAATATGTGCGAAAAGTGGGGAGAGGAGCTTCCCGGCAAGTACGGCTATTCGGGCGTAGGTGCAGTAGTAGGTGCGACATATCCCGAACAGATCGCCGAGCTTCGTAAAAAGCTCCCTCACACATTCTTCCTTATCCCCGGATACGGCGCACAGGGTGCAACCGCCAAGGACATTGCCGCCGCATTTGATGCGAACGGTCTCGGCGGTATAGTAAACAGCTCGAGAGGAATAATGACAGCATATAAAAAAGAAGGCTGTGACGAGCATGATTTCGCAGGTGCGGCATTCAGAGAGGCACTGCGTATGAGAGATGAGATAATGGGCTTTGTAGGAAAGATACAGCTCCCTTAAGTGATAGAACAAAAAAGAAAAATATATGAAAGGAACGAATTAAATGGACTTAAAGGCTAACAAAGCAAAGACCGCATATCTGATACTTGCAGACGGAACGGTGTTCACGGGCAAGAGCTTCGGCTGTGAGGGCGAGGTCGTAGGCGAGATAGTATTCACAACGGCAATGACAGGCTATGAAGAAACGTTGACAGACCCCAGCTACTGCGGACAGATTGTAACGCAGACATTCCCTCTTATCGGAAACTACGGCGTGAATGACGAGGATTACGAGTCAAAGACAAGCGTGGTAAGCGGTTATATCGTGCGTGAATACTGCGAGGTACCATCAAACTTCCGCTGTGAAGGCGACATAGACGGCTTTCTGAAAAAGCACAACATCATCGGATTGTTCGGCATAGATACAAGAAGGCTTACAAGAATAATCCGTGAAACAGGTGTTATGAACGGCATGATTACAACAAGCGAGCCGACAGACGAATTCAAGGCACAGGCGCTTGAAAGGATAAGGGCTTATGTTGTAGGTCCTGTTGTGCCGAAGGTAAGCGTAAAGCAGCCTGAGAAGTTCAGTGCCGAAAACGGCAAATACAAGGTTGCGCTTATGGACTACGGCTATAAGTTCAATATAAGACGTGAGCTTGTAAAGAGAGGCTGTGACGTGACGGTATTCCCCTACGACACAAGTGCGGAGGAAATACTGAAATTCGCTCCGGACGGCATAATGCTTTCAAACGGACCCGGAGATCCGCAGGACAACACGGTATCTATAAATACGCTGAAGGAGCTTATCCCTCACAAGATACCTACGTTTGGCATCTGCCTCGGTCATCAGCTCTTAGCGCTTGCAAACGGGGCTACCACTGTCAAGCTGAAATACGGTCACAGAGGCGGAAACCAGCCTGTAACCGATGTTACTGTTGACAGAACATTCATCACATCGCAGAACCACGGTTATGCGGTTGTAAGCGACAGCCTTCCCGAAAGTGCAGGCAAGGTAAGCCATATCAACGGAAACGATAAGACCTGCGAGGGCGTTATGTACACGAATGCACCTGCGTTCACTGTGCAGTTCCACCCCGAAGCGTGCGGAGGTCCGCATGACACTGCGTATCTGTTTGATAAATTTATCAGTCTGATGGAGGAGAATAAGAAATGCCGTTAAGAAGTGATATAAAGAAAGTTCTCGTTATAGGCTCGGGACCTATCGTAATCGGACAGGCTGCTGAATTTGACTATGCGGGAACGCAGGCGTGCCGTGCGCTTAAAGCAGAGGGTCTTGAGGTCGTACTTATAAACTCAAACCCCGCTACCATCATGACGGACAAGCACATGGCGGACAAGATATACATTGAACCGCTGACGCTTGATGTAGTAAAGAAGATAATCAAGATAGAAAAGCCGGACAGCATTCTGTCAACGCTCGGCGGTCAGACGGGTCTTACCCTTTCAATGCAGCTTGCGGAGGAAGGCTTCCTTGCCGAGAACGGTGTAAAGCTGCTCGGTGCAAATCCCGAAACTATCCACAAGGCAGAGGACAGACAGGCGTTCAAGGATACTATGGAGGCTATAGGCGAGCCGTGTATTCCCTCAAAGGTAGTTGAAACCGTTGAGGATGCTTTGGATTTTGCCGAGGTTATACACTATCCCGTAATTGTACGTCCTGCGTTCACGCTCGGCGGCACAGGCGGTGGTATTGCATATAGCAAGGACGAATTACACGAGATCGCAACAAACGGTCTGCGTCTTTCGCCTATTACACAGATACTTGTTGAAAAGTGTATTTCGGGCTGGAAGGAAATCGAGTTCGAGGTTATCCGTGACGCAAAGGGCAACGTTATCACCGTCTGCTCGATGGAAAACTTCGACCCTGTCGGCGTTCACACAGGCGACAGTATCGTTATCGCTCCTGCGGTTACGCTTGCAGACAAGGAATATCAGATGCTGAGAACAGCGGCGCTGAACATCATCCAGGCGCTGAAGGTCGAGGGCGGCTGTAACTGTCAGTTTGCACTTAAGCCCGACAGCTTTGAATACTCGGTAATCGAGGTAAACCCCAGAGTTTCACGTTCATCGGCGCTTGCATCAAAGGCTACAGGCTATCCTATAGCAAAGGTTGCAACAAAGATAGCGATAGGATATTCGCTCGATGAGATAGTAAACCAGGTAACAGGCAAGACCTATGCCTGCTTTGAGCCTGCACTTGACTACGTTGTAGTAAAGTTCCCGAAGTGGCCGTTTGATAAGTTCGTATACGCAAAGAAAACGCTCGGTACTCAGATGAAGGCTACAGGCGAGATAATGGCTATCGGAACGAGTTTTGAAGAAGCTATGATGAAGGCTGTACGCTCAATAGAACTTGGTATGGACACGATGCGTAAAAAGGCTTTCAAGAAGCTGACAGACGAAGAAGTAAGAGCAAAGCTCCACGATGTCGATGTTGACCGTTCATTCTGCGTATTCGAGGCGCTGAGAAGGGGCTTCAGCGTTCAGGAGATACATGATATAACCACTATCGACAAGTGGTTTATAACCAAGCTTAAAAACCTTGCAGAGCTTGAGCTGTGGCTTGAGGACGGTGAACTTACGCAGGAGAAATACGACCTTGCGAAGAAGTACAGCTACCTTGACAGGACTATCGAGAAGCTGTCAGGTCAGAAGCTGGCTGACAAGGGCATAAAGACACGTCACGCAGTATATAAGATGGTTGATACCTGTGCCGCAGAGTTCTCGGCTGAAACACCCTACTTCTACAGCACTTACGATGAAGAAAACGAGGCCGCAGAATTTATCGAACAGCACCCGACAGATAAAAAGAAGATAATAGTTTTCGGCTCAGGTCCTATCAGAATAGGTCAGGGTATCGAGTTCGACTACTGCTCGGTACACTGTGTATGGGCGCTCAAGGAAATGGGCTATGAAGCAATCATCTGCAACAACAACCCCGAAACAGTTTCGACCGACTTTGATACGGGCGACAGACTGTACTTCGATCCGCTGACATTTGAAGATGTTGACTCGCTGATAGCTACCGAAAAGCCTTACGGCGTTGTAGTACAGTTCGGCGGTCAGACGGCTATAAAGCTGACAAAGCACTTACAGGAGAGCGGTGTAAGAATACTCGGTACTTCGGCTGAAAGCATTGATGACGCAGAGGACAGAGAGAAGTTTGACGAACTGCTCGAAAAGTGTAAAATTCCTCGTCCTAAGGGACATACGGTATTCACGACCGAGGAAGCACTCAAAGCCGCAAACGAGCTTGGCTATCCTGTTCTGCTCCGTCCGTCATACGTTCTGGGCGGTCAGAATATGATAATTGCTCACTGCGACAGCGATGTTACCGAATATATGACTATCATCACGGCTACAGAACTTGAAAACCCTGTGCTGATAGATAAGTACCTTATGGGTACAGAGGTCGAGGTTGACGCTATCTGCGACGGCACTGACTTCCTTATCCCCGGTATTATGGAGCATATCGAGCGTGCCGGCGTTCACTCGGGCGACAGCATCTCGGTATATCCTGCTCAGACATTATCCGACAAGATAAAGAGCACGATAGTGACATATACGGAGCGTCTTGCAAAGGCACTGAACGTAATCGGCCTTGTAAATATCCAGTATGTTGTATATAACAACGAGGTTTACGTTATCGAGGTAAACCCGAGATCATCAAGAACCGTTCCTTATATCAGCAAGGTTACGGGCGTTCAGATGGTCGATATTGCAACAAAGATAATGCTCGGCGAAACTCTCAAGGAGCAGGGCTACCACAGCGGACTTTATCCCGTTGGCAACTATGTTGCGGTTAAGGTTCCCGTATTCAGCTTTGAAAAGCTCCACGATGTTGATACACAGCTCGGCCCTGAGATGAAGTCAACGGGTGAGGCACTCGGTATAGCAAAGACATTTGAGGAAGCTCTCTACAAGGGACTTATAGCGGCAGGCTTCAAGATATTCAAGAAGGGCGGAGTAATGTTCACCGTCAAGAATTCGGACAAGCCCGAGATAGTACCGCTGGCGGAGAAGTTTGAAAAGCTTGGCTTTGAACTGTATGCCACAAGCGGTACGGCATCAATGCTGAACAGAAATATGATCGCTACAAATTTCACCTACCGTATACACGAGGACAAGGAGCCTAACGTAATAAGCCTGCTTGAAAGCGGCAAGATAAATTACGTTATCTCAACGTCCGAAACAGGCAGAAAGCCTGCACTCGACAGCGTTAAGATAAGACGTAAGTCGGTTGAGCGTTCTATCGCTTGTCTTACATCTGTCGATACGGCAAATGCTCTTGTAAAGTGTATCGCTATGGACAAGACTGTAGACGATCTTGAAATGGTAGATATAACAAAGATATAATGAGGTGCGATTTTGAGAACAGGCGAATATAAAGTAAAATTCAATTACACGATATTGAGGGGATTTATAGACGCTTTCGGTCTTATAATGGCGGTACTTATGTATCAGACAACATACGCATACTATTATCAGATGGCGCATCCGACAATGGTGCTGAATAATGTCTATCCTGACGGCTTACCTGCATATATGTGGATATGCGGCGGTATAGTGCCTTTTATCGCACTTGCGGCATTCGTGTTCTCGATAGTGTATATGTTTATACCTCATAGGTCAAGGACGCTTGTAATCACGGCTGACAATGCTCAGAAGTATTACGACAATCTGATGATAACAAACAGCTTGCTGAGAATACTTGTGCTTATGGCACTGTGGGATTACACTTATATAACGCAGAGCAACCTTATGGGAGCTATGGAATCGTGGTTCAGCCTTCAGACAGTGCTTGACGTTATAGTGGGGTCGCTCGTTGTATACTTTATGTACGGCAGGCTGAAGGCAATAGCGAAGCCTGCAGACAGAAAGAAGAGCAACGTGATAAAGCCGAAGCAAAGCGAAAGCGGTGATGAAGCGCTTACGGCGAAGGTGAAAATTGTCAAGGACGACAATACAATAATGCGCAGTTGATTATGCAACAAGGAAGCAAGGCAACATGATAAAATAACGTGTTGCCTTGATTTTTACACAGCGGCAAAACCGCAGGAAAGGAAAATATATGAGCTTTTTTTGTGATTCATATCCGATAGTTGATAAAAAAGCGCTCGGTGAGGGGATATATTCATATACGCTGAAATGTCCCGAGGTTGCCGAAAACGCACATATCGGACAGTTCGTTCAGATAAAGGCGGAGGGCTATATGCTCCGCAGACCCATATCTATATGCTCGGTCGATAAGGAAAACGGCACTATGAGGCTCGTTTTTGAAGTAAGGGGCAAGGGTACGGATAAGATCTCCGAACTTAACAAGGGGGATCTTATGGACGTTATCGCTCCGCTCGGCAACGGCTTTACCGTTCCTGCAAAGAAGGACGGCAGGGTAATAGTTGTAGGCGGCGGAATAGGCACGCCTCCCTTGCTTGACATTGCAAAGATGTACGGCGACAGATGTACGGCTATACTTGGCTTCAGGAGCTTTGACAAGGTTATACTTGACAAGGATTATTCGCTTGCAGGGGCAAACGTTATAGTATGTACTGATGACGGAAGCACGGGAGTACACGGTACGATAGCACAGCCGCTTGCAGATGAGCTTGCAAAGGGCGATGTTGCGGCGGTATATGCCTGCGGTCCTACTCCTATGCTAAAAGCAGTCGTTGCGGCGGCAAAGCAGGCAGGGGTATACTCGGAGGTTTCACTTGAGCAGCGTATGGGCTGCGGTGTAGGTGCGTGCGTTGTCTGCGCCTGCACGGTTATCCGTGACGGAGAAGAAAAGGTGCTTAGAGTATGCAAGGACGGCCCTGTGTTCAGCGGTGAGGAGGTAGTATTATGAGTTTCAAGCCTGATATTTCGGTAGATGTATGCGGTAAGCATTTCAAGAATCCTGTAATAGCCGCTTCCGGCGCATACGGCTTCGGCGAGGATTATACCGATCTTTATCCGCTGTCGGCACTCGGCGGTATTTCCTGCAAGGGTACGACCTTAAACAAGAAGGACGGTAACATCCCTCCGAGAATAGCGGAAACTCCGAGCGGAATATTAAACTCCGTCGGACTTCAGAATCCCGGTGTTGACAAGTTTATAAATTACTATCTGCCCAGACTCAGAACGCAGGATACTGTGGTTATCGCAAATATCGCAGGTGCGGTAATTGACGATTATATAGCTGTTGCAGAAAAGCTGGATGCTACCGATGTTGATATGATAGAGCTGAACATTTCCTGCCCTAACGTAAAGCAGGGCGGCGCTACATGGGGCGTTACCTGCGAGGGTGCGGCAAGCGTTACAAGAGCGGTAAGAAATGCTACAAAGAAGCCCGTTATCGTAAAGCTTACTCCGAATGTAACGAATATCACAGAAATCGCAAAGGCTGTTGAGGCTGAGGGCGCAGACAGCGTTTCGCTGATAAACACTCTGCTCGGTATGAGAATTGATATAAGAACAAGGCGGCCTATCCTGCACAACAATGTCGGCGGACTTTCGGGTCCTGCTGTGTTCCCCGTTGCAGTAAGAATGGTATGGCAGGTGGCGAATGCGGTCAAGATACCCGTTATCGGTATGGGAGGCATCGCAACGGCTGAGGACGCTATCGAGATGATGATGGCAGGTGCATCTGCTGTACAGATGGGTACGGCTATCTTTAACGATCCTTATGCGCCGATAAAGGTATGCGAGGGTATGGAAAAGTTCCTCGCCGAACAGAAAATAGAGAAGATAAGCGATATTGTAGGCACGGTAAAGCCGTGGTGAGTTTAAGCATACAATAATTTCAGAATAAAGTACCCTCCCTACCGGATAAACGGCAAAGAGGGTACTTTTATTATGTTCGGTTAAATTATAAGATCGGTATCTTCAAGGCGTTTATTGAAGAACTTCATTATCCTTATACACGGTTTTCTCAGCACTATGCCGATAAAGAGGGCTATCGCAACATAAATCAGCAGGTAGAGCAGGTCTTCTATATAGCTTTGCGCATATACGCCTGCGACCGCTTCACGCATTGCGTTTATGCTGTATCTGAAGGGCAGATAGGGAAGAATGCTGCGGAAAAATTCGGGGAGAACTTCGGGAGGGAATGTACCGCCCGAGCCTGCAACCTGAAGTACAAGGATAATTACCGCAAGAGCCTTTCCTATTACGCTGAATGTGATCGTCAGCGAGTAGATGAGCAGTGAGAATACAATAGAAGATACAACGGCGGCGATGATGAACAACAGCGGGTCTTCACACTGTACTTTCAGGAACAAAAGGTCGCCGAGTGCGATTATTATCGCCTGAATTATTGATACCATAAGGTAAATCATATATCTGCCGAAATAAGCCTGTATCGGTCTTACATTACCGCCGAGCTTTTCAATGTCACGGCGGCTGATCTCTGCTTTCAGTACGGCGACAAGCACGATAGAGCCTACCCAGATAGCGAGTATCGTATAGAACGGCGTCATGGCTGAGCCGTAATTTTCTACAGGATAAACCTTGACGGTGTTAATTTCAACGGGTGAGCTCATAAATTCGCCGAGAGATGACGGGTCACTTGAAACCTCTTCGATAAAAGCTATAAGCGCCTGGTCACTGCTTATATCATCGACCTTTTTCTGCATATCGGTGAGCTTATCCTTTGCGTTGCCGATTATTTTATCGAGGTTGGTAAGGCAGGATTTAAGGCTGGCAAGCGAGTTCTGAGCATCGGTGAGAGCCGTTTCGATATTCGGAACAGATGTTCCTGCGTCAGAAAGCAGTGCGGAAATTCCGTCAAGTGTCTTGAACACTTCATTTACGGCGGTATCCATAGCAGTTTTGACAGAAGTGTTCCAAGTGGTTTTTATGCCGTCAAATTCTTTCTTTGAATCGGTTATCAGCTTGTTTACATCACTTTCAAAATTATCGGGGGCGTGACCTGTTGTGCTGACAGTGTCTGCACCGCTGTTTAATTTGTCGATGATTGCGTTCTGCTTTTCGATATTCCTGTCGATTGCATCGGTCATAATGCTGACATCAATTCCGAGTTTTTCAGCGACTGTTACAACATGGGTGCGGATATTATTCAGTGCATCAATTGTTTTTCTGTTTATCTCTGCTGTTGCTCTTATCTTTTCGGCGGATTTGTCGGCATCGGCGGCGATTTCACCCGTGATGCCCGAAATACTGCTTTCCGTATTGCTGTAAAGCGTGTCGATCGAATTAAGGACGGTATCTGTAGCGGCGGTTATCTGTGTTGCTACTGCCTGTACAGCCGTAATGCTGTCCTTGGCGGAAGATGTCAGAGTACCCGACTGCGCAAGAAGCTGCTCAAGATCCGGAATAGACTTTTTGGTGTTTGCAATCATTGTATCTGCACTGTCAAGTGTTGTGCTTATCAGCGAAATCGAGCTTTGGAAAGCGGAAAGATTGTCGATAACGTCGCCTATGGCTGATTTTATATTGTCTGTTATCTCGGTGAATTTCTTGTTGCCCTGCTCGGAGGTGTAGTTCAATATTCCTGCAAGCTCGGTGGTAATCGTGTCAATAAAGCTCTCGTTTACCTGAGTTTTTATCGCCTCTGCGCCTTTGTCGGTGATTTTCGGAGCGATAGCGTTTTTCTTTTCGTTGAGCGTGTAGGTTATCTGCGGACGTGTCAGCTTGCCCGAAAGTATGCTTGTGAAGCTCTCGCTGAAATTTTCGGGGATAACAACGCTGGCATAATATTCGCCTGTTACTACTCCGTTTTCCGCCTGCTCCTTATCTACGAACGTCCAGCACATCTGCGTGTTCTTTTTAAGATTATCCACTATCTGATTGCCGATGTTGATTTCCTTTGAAGCAAGCTTAGTGCCATTATCGCAGTTTGCGACCGCAACCTTGATATTGCCTGTGTTTGAGTACGGGTCCCAGTTTGCCGCAATGTTGAACCACGCATACAGCGCCGGCAGTATACAAATACCTATCATTACCGCAAACGCCATAAGATTTGTGCGTATCTTTTTTATATCGCTTAAAAATATCCTGAATATTGTCTTCATTTGTTTTCCTGCTCCCTCGTTTTCATTCCGGAAAGACGGCTGATGTCTTTCTTGGCTGATTCTATTGTAGTTTCTATGTTAGCCTTTGCGTTTTCAAGCTCAGTTTTCGCGTTGCTTATCGTCTTGTCGATATCGTTCTTCATCTTTTCAAGGTCGTCTTCCTTGTCGGTGTTTTTAATGCCGAGTATCTTTTCGTACTTGTAGCAACGGTAATCTATCCGTGTCATTACCGCAATACCCGAAATAATGAAGATTATCCACAGCGTCAAGAAGAATGTTTTGCTGTCAAGGCTGAACATCAGGGCGAGAAATACAACTGCACTGATGATAATGAGCAGTATCCCGATCTTGATACATTTTTCACGTTTTGCGTATTCTGCCTTGTATTCGTGCATAAGGCGCAGATATGCGTTATGCTCCTTGTCCTGCGTTGTGGCAGGATCTTTTATAAGCCCGTCTATAAGATCAAGCTCGTCCGGCTCTTCCTCATGTCCCTCTTCGAAAAGGTCTATATCGGAAAACTTCGTTTTCTTTATCCGCTCTTTTTCCTTTTTATCTTTATTCTTCAAACCGACACCCCACTTTTTAAGTGTATTTTTCTCGTCACAATATGATTATACTATTAAAAAAGCGGTTTGTCTATTGACATTCTGACAAAAGCGACATACTTAAATATGCGGAAATTGGGAGATATAAGAGATTTCATAGCGGAAAGAAAAATTCTGAAATGAGAATTTATTTTGAGAAATTCGGAAAAAGTGCTGAAATGAGAATTATTCTTGACATTTTGAGCATTTTGTGCTAATATGAGCATATAATATAATAGTACAAAACGATAAGAGGGTGATTTTTTGGTTGAAAGAAAAGAATATCTTGAAAAGCTGAAGCTCTGGAAGGACGAACAGGTCATAAAGGTAGTGACGGGAATACGCAGGTGCGGAAAATCAACATTGCTTATGCAGTATCAGGACTATCTTAAGCAGAGCGGAGTTGACGCTGACAGAATAATTGCGATAAACTTTGAAGAACTGGAATACGAAGAACTGTGCGACTATAAAAAGCTGTATGAATATATAAAGGCTCGGCTAAGCAGTGATAAAACGACTTACATTTTTCTTGACGAGATACAGAAAGTGCCGTATTTTGAAAAGGTGGTAGACAGTCTTTATGTAAAACAGGGAACTGATATTTATATCACCGGCTCAAACGCATATATGCTGTCGGGTGACCTTGCTACACTTCTCAGCGGTCGTTATGTGGAAATATCAATGCTTCCGCTGTCGTTTGCAGAGTATTTGCAGGTAAACAGCAAGGACAAGGACAGTGCATTTGCTGATTATATGAGATACGGCGGTATGCCTTTCATTGCAACGGCAGAAAAGACGGAAGAGAAGATAACTACCTATCTTGAGGGTATCTACAATACGGTTATCGTAAAGGATATTGAGGACAGGCAGAAGCGTAAGGAATGGGATAACAGCGATACAGGCAGGATAACGGATATATCGCTTCTTAAAATTGTCGCAAAGTACCTTTCAAGCGTTATCGGAAGTCTTGTGACGGTAAGGAGCATTACAAATTATCTTGTTTCATCGGGACGGAAAATTTCTCCGAATACGGTGAGCGATTATGTTAATGCACTGACCGAATCGTTCATATTCTACCCGGCGGAACGCTTTGACATTGTGGGAAAGCAACTGCTTAAAACCAACACGAAGTATTATATGGTTGACCTCGGCATACGAAATCTTATACTGCCTAAGAAAAGCTATGACCTCGGCTTTTCAGTTGAGAATGTAGTGTATTTTGAACTGCTCAGACGTGGGTACAAGGTGAGCGTGGGCAAGTACGGAAATACAGAGATAGATTTTGTGGCAGAGAGAAACGGAGAACTTGAGTATATTCAGGTAACTGCCGATATGACCGCTAAGGAAACTTTCGACAGGGAACTTGCACCGCTTACAACTATAAAGGATAACTACCGCAAGAGAGTTCTGACACTTGATAAATTCACTGTCGGAAATTATGACGGCATTGAGGTGAAGAATGTTGTCGAGTGGCTGACGGATAAATGATAATTGAATAGGGAGAATAAAGCCGCCTGTTTGTATATGCAAACGGGCGGCGTTTTATATTCAGTTGTTTTCGATTTCGGTGATAAGCTGTATCATACCGCTGATAAGCCTTTTGTGTTCATCTGTCATTGGGGTTATCTTTGAGGCGATGTCATTGTCATAAAGTTCTGCGGAAGCAGTGCCGAGCAGGAAATAGTCGGGTGTCGTATTCAGCACGGAGCAAAGGCTCATTATAAGCTCAAGGCTCGGTGCGCTCCTGCCGGTTTCGATATTTGAGAGATATTTATAGTTTACGTCTATCAGTTCGCAGACCTCGTACTGCTTTAAGCCGAGTTCCTTTCTGCGCTTTGCTATGCGTTTTCCGAGAGCGGTATAGTCAATTTTCATGGTATCACCTCAAGACAATAATAACAGTTTTTGAGGAAAATAAAAACCGCCTATAAGATAGAATTTCTTATTGACAGATAGAAAAATCTATGTTATACTAAGAAAAAAGATAAATTTCAGCTAAATATGTGGAAATCTGAATTATATTGGGGTGATTTTTTGGAGTTTATGGGTACTTTACAGGCAGAGAAAAAATGGGGAATACCAAGAGATACTATAGCTAAATATTGTCGTGAGGGGAAAATCAAATCTGCTGAACATGATAAAGTGGGCAGTCCGTGGAGAATAAGCATAGACGAGCCAAGAACGAATTATAGGCGAAGAAAGCAAAAGGAGCGATAAGCATGGTAAACATTGAAGAAAGCCAAAACACAACCGTAATAACAGGAAACACTAAATTGATGATGAGAATTGCCGGAGTGCTGTTTGCGGTGCTGGCGGTGATACATATTACGCGTAACTTTAATCCGGGGAATATTCACTATATCATAACAAGCGGCAGTATCAATATATATTATTATATAAACATAGATTTTTTAATTATTATGGAAATGCTTTTCTCGATAGTGTGTATTATTCAGAAAAAAGTCTTTTTTATAATATCCTCGCTAATTGTAATAGGACTATTTTTAATGAGAATTGTATATTACATAATAAATGAGTATTACGTTGACTGGGCTAACCTGTGTCTAACTCTTTCTTTTATAATTATTTTTTTGCTTTTCATTGCACGGCAAAAAAACAACAGAAAATTAGTTACTGTCGGAAAGTGTGTCTTTGTAATTCCACTCATCGCCTATATAGTATTCCAATTTGGATATTTTGTTTACATTTTCTATTTTTTTTATGATTGGTTGAAAAGCGGCTATTTTAATTTTGGCATATTACTAGATTATCTTCAGCAAATTCTCTTGATAACCGCAATTTTCATATTATCCCTGTCATTAATAATCACCCCCAAAAAACTCAACGTACCTGCAAGCAGTGCGGCTTACAGCAAGAGTTACCAATCCCTTGTACCTCACGTTCTGCTTTTGCTTTTTACCCGTGGTATTTATTATCTCGTGTGGATATATCGTACCACCGACAGCCTTAACGCCTGCAAGAACGAGGAATACCGTAATCCTATAAACAAGCTGTTACTGTGTATGTTTGTTCCGTTCTATTTGATATACTGGACATATAAAAGCGCACACCGTATAGATATGCTCGGATATGAAAAAGGCATACAGGGCGATACTGCAACGCTGAGTCTTATATTGTCGCTGTTCGTTCCTATATTACCGCCTATACTTATGCAGAGCAAGCTGAACAGCGTAATAATGGCTGACAGTGCTTCTCCTGCTGTGGCAACAGCAATGCAATATGCAGCTAAACCTGTTGATAACGGATATAACGACCTTCAATATGCAGCTAAACCTGCTGATAACGGATATAACGACCTTGAAAAGCTGAAAGAGCTTTATGACAAAGGTGTAATCACCGAAGAAGAATTTACAGAGAAGAAAAAACAGGTTCTGGGTATCTGACAGATAGTATTAAAACCGTATGGCGACTAAACGCTCATACGGTTTTTGCTGTATTTATTCGCATAAGAACACAAAAACTCCCTGCCAACACGGCGGGGAGTAAATACATTCACTCTACGAAATATTATTTTCAAAAAAATCTTTAAGCATGTCCATTACGCCACTTGACGCCTGTATACTGCCAATCATGAGTATATCTGATTGCATAGCAGTATAATCAATATCATAACCGGCGTTTCTGATTAGTTGCATAAAAAATACTCGTTCTGTTCTGCCGTTTCCCTCTCTGAACGGATGAAGCATATTGATGCTATGATATAAATCAGTAACTTCATCAATAAATTCATTTCGATTGAGGTGTTGAAAATAGTTTAGTTTCTGTAACCGTTTAAAAATACTTTCACCTAAAGATTGTATTTTATCAGGTGAAACAAAATTTGTAGCACTTTTAGATAAATCAATTGTTCTTATTTCACCAGCCCAATTATATAGGAGTTCGAATAAGTGTTTATGAATTTTTTTGTAATCTTCAAAACAGAAGTTTGGTGTTAATGGTTGAGATATCAATTCAGACGCTTTATATGTGGTTATTATTGTTTCATTCTTATTGAGCTGCTCTTCGTTGTGAATATCCAATTTGTTAATAAGAATATGTGTGCCCTCATAACAATCGGAATCTGTTGAATTTAAACTATAAGCCATAATCAGTTCCTATAACTACTGTTGATTTTCTTCAAGGCTTCATCAAGCGTTATTTCTTTTTTGATTATTTTCATCAGAAGCTTTTTGTCGCTCTCGGTTACTTCAAAGCCTTCCATTTGTGTTGATACTATTGCATTTTCTATTGCTCTCTCATCTGACATAGGACGCATATAAGCACCTCCGGATATAAGTCTTACTGATATTTTAATACAAATCCGCTCGCTTGTCAACACAAAAACTCCCCCCCCC
>ENA-OOXM01001560-OOXM01001560.1-human-gut-metagenome-genome-assembly--contig:-NODE-1560-length-16780-cov-3.256502_pt1 | contig 16780 bp, 19 predicted proteins | sample MGYA00241589_ERZ501347 | MGnify/ENA primary metagenome ERZ501347 (study PRJEB25962, sample SAMEA2042832) | human gut metagenome | biome: human gut; feature: human-associated habitat; material: faeces...
AGAAATATCAAAAAGGCCGATGCTTTCGATAATGAAAGGCTTGCCGTCCTCCAAATATACCGTACCGCCTACGGAATCTTCCATGCGTGTAAGAAGCGCCTGCGGGCGGTGGAAATGGAATCGTAAAAGCTCCCGGTTCTCCCGGTAGGCATCTTTTTGTTCCAGAAATCGTACTCGGCGCAGGCGGTCGCGTCCGGCCGCTGGGCGTGGATCATGACCTGTTCGTTGTATGGATATTTATAGAGCCGCGCCGCTGTGCGCAGGAACTGCGTCCAGCTTTTGTAGCTGCTGGTAAGCTGCTGCTCCGCGGTGTCTGCCATCTGCCTGTATTCCTGATATTTACTCGGCATAGGGCTGCCTCCTTCGGGTAAAAATTTAGAGCACCCGGAATTAGGTGCTCTATGTAAAGGAGCGGCATGTGAAAGCGCCCCGAAGCCTGTGCAGGAAGCGGGACGCTCTTGATTAAGTTGACTTTCTATTTCCCAAAATTGAATTTTTCTGATTTTGGGAAATAGAATATGCAGGCACATCCGTCAGATAAAAGTATGAGCGCAAGACCACTCACCAATGAATCTGACAGAAAAATGCCCGCCTGTTGTGACAAGCGGGCATTGTGCCATTGGTATTACATTTTTCCGTTTTGTCCGTCTGCCTCCGCCTTTCCAAGCAGATACAGAAATGCGATGGCAGGCACTCGCAAAATCGGCACATGGGTTTCGTGCTTTGCAATGCCGAAATCATCCAACTGTTTCGTGATGAGAAATGCGCTTGTGACCTTTGCACTTTCATCCTTGCAGAGTTCGACGATGGCGTCCGTAGCAGGTATATGGGAGTTGTTGCGGTATTTTACCTCACAGAGAATCTTTTCACGGGGCAGCTCAATGACCACGTCGACCTCTTTCTGATTATCCTTTGCCTTTCTGAAATAGCCGAGCTGCGCCGTGCTGCCCTGATAGAAGGATACGATATGCTTATACAGGCTTTTCTGCAAAACCGGGAGGGCCTGTATGGGAACGGTATTCCGGAACAGTTCTCATAGATTTGGAACTCGTTTGATCCTTCACTTTATACCTCCATATTCTCCGGCGCCCTTTTTGAAAATGAAAAAAGCCGGGATTCTTATGGCTTCACACCACAAAAATCCCGGCAGGTTTCCAAATGATAAATTTCTGAAAACTCTATACAAAATCAGCGCCCTTTTTCAAATTTCCTCCGAAATCAGAAAGGGCGCTGCTCAATCTCTGACTGCATATGACTGACACAGTTCAAAAGATGCATCACAGCATGTTTGCATCTATGGAACTGTAAAAAATCGTGTTCACATTTTACCTTTGATTTTCGAACAAATCTCAGTTGATTTCTCCTGAAATTATCATAAAAAAACACTTTAGATGCAGACGTTTTGGGGGTTGGCTCTGTCTACATATCCGCGAAAAGCAAAGCAATTTCCGTTCACAAATTCCGACATGCCTTAGCCTTAACTATCTTCATTCCAACTCCATTCTGACGTAAGCACCACATCAGCCCCCTTCTTGGGAGGCAGATGCGGTGTTTCCCGGGTGCGTTTTGCGGCGCGCCCTTTTTTATTTGCCGGAACAAAAAAGTCGCTGAAATACAAATAAAGTCGCCAGCGCCCATTTACAGAATGCACTGAAAAGATGGATAATAAGCACAGCAAGTTGGTCATATCGACCAACGGCGGAGGCAAAATACAGGGGTTACCGTATTGCAATCCCGCCAAAAAACTGTACAATATGGATAGACGACCGACAGCTCTGATGCAAAGTCCGGATGGCGGAAAAATACCATCGCGCGACGCTGTCCGACCTTCTTCACCGGCGGATATCTGTATGTACGCCGAAACACGTTCAACAAAAGTAAGGAGGATCAACATGAAAAACAAACTTGCAAAACTGCTTGCGCTGCTTCTGGCCGCCGCGCTTCTGACGGCGTGCATGGCCGGCTGCACAGGAAAGACCGAACAGCCCGCAAAAGCGGAGGCAACTGAGAAGGCAGAGCCGGCAAAGGACAGCACCCCGGCGGACGAAGAAATCACTCTGACCTTCTGGCACACCTACGGCGACGCGGAAGAAGCCCAGTTTAAAGACGTGGTTCTGCCGCTGTGGGAGAAGGCTCATCCGAACATCAAGATCGACGCGGTGCGCCAGGACGGCGGTCAGTTCCACGAGATGATCGTCACCTCCTTCGGCACCGGCATGAGCCCCGACGTTGCCCGCGTTGACATTGCCAACATCGCGGCCTATGCCAAGCAGGGCGGTCTGGTTGCCCTGAGCGATTACGCGGATTTCGCGGAGATCTCCGGCAATTATCTGGACGCGCCCCTGTCCACCAATCTTTACCAGGGCAAGTATTACGGCCTGCCGCTGGACACCAACTGCAAGGCCGCAGTCGTCAACAAGAACGTGCTGAAGGAAATTGGTCTGGATGATGTTCCCGAGACGATGGAAGCCTTCATCGAAGCGGCCAAGGATCGCGGCACCTACAGTCTGAATGTTTCCGGCGTGGGCGACTGGGATATGTACCCCTACTTCTGGCTGTTTGGCGGCACGCTGACCGACGACGGCTTTACGAAGGCGACCGGCTATCTGGACAGCGACGCCAGCATCGCCGCCATGAACAAGCTGATCGAGCTGCACAACCAGAAGATCTTCACCATCCGTGACGTGGACGGCTCCGTGGATGCGTGGGACGGCATCAACAGCGAATATGCCATGTTCTTTGAAGGCCCCTGGTACTTCGGCTCCTATGATGACTGCGAAGCAAAGGGCATCGTTGCCGCGACCATTCCCACCTACGAAGGCCGCAGCGCTTCCGTTGTCGGCGGCGAGGACATCGCTGTTTTCTCCACCAGCAAGCAAAAGGACGCCGCCTATGAATTCGCGAAATTCATGACCAGCGAGGAAGTACAGCTTGCCATGCTGGAGGCCGGTCAGCTGCCCATCCTCAAGTCCCTTGTGGAGAACGACGCGGTCAAGAATAACCCCGTGTGGTCGGTTTACATGAAGCAGATGGAATCCGCCAAGGCGAGAATTCCCTCCCCCAACAACGCCGCGATCCAGGAGATCTGGAGTGAAATGGTGACCAGCATCTTCGTAGAGGGCGCTGACGCTGCGCAGGCGATGCACGACGCCGCCGCAAAGATCGACGGGCAGCTTTCCTAAGGGAAACTCTGAATACCAAAAATATCAGGAGCGCAGAGCCGGAGGGTTCTGCGCTCCCTTGGAAAAAAGGAGGCAGCGCCAATGAAGCTGCTGCAGCATGAACCATCCCCGGTATGTGGAAAATCATCCGTCAAAAAGGGCCTTCGGGCCTATGCGGCGGCAGCACCCTTCGTCCTTCCCGGCCTGCTGCTGGTGCTGGCGTTCGTCATCTATCCGATGTTTTTTACCATCCGGATCGCGCTGTCTGAGTACAGGATCGTGCAGGGCGAGATCACGTTCATCGGTCTGGAAAACTTTAAAAACGTTCTGTCCGGCGGCTCCCGCTTCTGGTACGCTTACCGGAACAATTTCCTGTACGCGCTGGTGACGGTGCCGTTCATTCTGCTGGGCGGAATGCTGTTTGCCTACCTGATCAACAACCTCAGGCGGGGGCAGACGATCTTCCGCGTCGGCTTTTATCTGCCGGTCATCACCTCGTGGGTCATCGTCAGTCTGGTGTTCCAGTATATGTTCAATAACTCCGACCGCGGCCTGATCAACTACCTGCTGGTGGATGTGCTCCACGTCATGGACGACTATGTGCCCTGGCTGCTGCGGGAATGGTCGGGCAACGCGGCAAGAAGCGCTTGGATGCATAATGCAGAGCTTTGAGGCCATGGTCACAGTTAACACTGCTCCAGGAAATAGCCGGCCAGCAATCGTTCAACTGCCAATACAGGATTCCGTTGCAGCGTGCCTTGTTTCTGCGCAGATGCTCCGTACATATTTTAATTGCATCCGCCTGAACCAACTGGGACAGCTGAACCATATCTTCAAATTTTTCAGGAATGCCATAGCACTGGCTCACATACCGCTCGATTCGAGCATTACTGCCAGGCTGTTTTTGGTGGTGGCACATTACCGCACTCTGGGAGGTCAGCTCCTCATTCTTCGCAAAGCTGCGAAGCTCTGAGAGCATGGGAAACGCTTGATGACCAACCTCGGAGAGCATACGCGGATAGATCAGCTTATACTCCTCGATCGGCCGCTCAAAGCACCAGATCCCCCAGTAGTGTGTATCATAATTTTCACAGTCGTTCTGGTGTTGAAAGATTTCCACGGACCGAGGGGAGGTTCGTTGGAAATGCGTTGATGTCAGGGTTTTCATCAATGGCGTCAGCACTTCCAAGCTCATGAGCCGGTAGCTTTCCATCCGCTCCGGTTCGTGTCCGTTCACGCCATCTTCGCACTCGTTGTCGCCGGCAATCAGAAACACGGATGCGTGATGCCGGAATCGCTTCACCGCATCAATGGTTTCCGCAATAATCAGATTTCGGAAATCTGTATCATAGATGTTGTAAACAGAACATGCGAACATCAGATCCTGCCACACCAGCAGTCCGTTTTCATCGCACCAATCGTAGAAGGAGTCATCCGGGTAATAGCCGCCGCCCCATATGCGAATGCAGTTGTGATTAAAATTCTTGGCTAGTTCCAGCAATTTTGCAGTGCGTCCCGGAGTTACCCTGGAGAGGATATTGTCCTCCGGAATATAGCAGGAGCCTTTAAGGAAAACCCGGCACCCGTTAATGGACACGCAAAAATTTGTCCCATACGCATCTGCGTCATTGTCGATGACAACTTCCCTCAAGCCAATACGGAACGACTCGCACAGGCGCTCCATATTATCTGCTTCCACAATAATATCCAGTCGATAAAGGACAGGATCACCAAATCCGGCAGGATACCACCGCTTTGGGCTGGGAACACGGAAAGAAAAGGAGCCATGCGTTTCCAATGGATGCGTTTCTGGCACAGCCAATAGAATTCCGCCATGACAGGATAGTGAATAGGGCTGAGGGCGGAAAAGTCCGTGCTGTCCGTAATGCCCCGCTGGGCATACAGCTTTTCCAGCAGGATCTCCATGGTGTCCACCTGAGCATCCGTAAAATCCTTGTAGCTGCGGAAAAAGTCCTTAAGGAAGGCAATGTGCTGGCTCAGCCGGGTGACCTTCCGGAAGGCTTCAGGACTCTCCCCATCTGTGTCAGGTTCTTCCGCATCCACAGACCATACTTTCGGCTCCAATGGGTTGATGATGTACTCTCCGGTCATATAGTCCACATAACAGCCGCCCAGATTCCGGGTCAGATCCTCATATTCCGCTTCCACATCCAGGCAGATCACCGCCTTTCCGGATTCCCGGAAATTGGTCAGCAGCAGCTTCATCAGGTAGGATTTTCCCTGTCCGGAGTTGCCCAGAATCAGGGCGCTGCCGTTGGTCTTGTCATTGCTGCGGCGGTCAAGATCCACAAGAATGTTGGTGCCGTACTTGTCCCTGCCTACATAGAAGCCCTTGGGATCGGTCTTACCGGAAAAGCTCAGGGGATACATATTGGCGACGGAACCGGCAGGCAGCACCCGCTCATACTGGTCGCCAAACTGGTTCCGGCCAAAGGGCAGCACGGACAGAAAGCCCTCCTGCTGCCGCAGGGTCAGCTTGTCCACTGTGATCTTGGCGCGGGTCAGCTCCATGGCGATCTGGGACTGAAGCTGCTCCAGCGTTTCCATGCTTCTGGCCTTCAGTTCCATGTACACACTGCAATGAAGCAGAATTTCCCGGTTGTTGCGCATGGTAGCGAGAAGTGTCTGCACATCCTGCAAATTTCCCTCTGCCTCCATGGCCTGGGTGATGTCGTGATCTCCCGCCATGAGCCGGTTTTTCCGGGCGGCATTGTTCACGATCTGCTTTTCCTCCACCGGCGTGACCCGGCGGTGGTACAGCCGCAGGGTGACCCCGGTACGGTCGGCAAGCTGCGCCAAAATCGCCTGTTCCTCGGTCGTAGGCGGGTACTCCCGAATGACCCACACGCAGCGGTAGGTGTCGCCGACAATGTAGTAATTGGCGAAGAATTTCATTGTTCCCGGTAGGATACAATCAAAGAAATCCTTGGTACGGACTTCCGTATCCCCATTCTGCACCTTCTTTTTCCGTCCAAACAGGCTCATGCTTTCTTCCCTCCCCGCACATACTGCGCCCCGTCCACATCCGGCATCCGGTCGCCGTCCATGGAAGCGCCGAAATAGATGGCAAGAAAACGTTTGATATCCGCCTTCTTCATCCGCTGCACCTCAAAGCCCGCCCCTGCCAGCTGCTTGTGAGTCTCATTTGCCAGACTCAGCACCTGTTCAGGCTTCCAGCCGGAGCAGCGGCGCAGGAACACGAACTGCCGGGCAGTGGACATCTCCGCCTGCAGCTCGGTCAGCATTTCTCCGTCCTGATGCAGAAGCCGCCGGACACAGGCGTTGCGCTCCTCCCACTCCCGCTGGCGAAGGTACGCCTTGTTTGCGTCAAAGCATTCACAGGAATCCGTACAGACGATCTCCAGATCCGGCATCACCGTCAGGGCGGTTTGCAGGTTGTGAATTTTTACGTCGATGTTGGATGCGGACAGTACCGAGATATTGACGGGAGACACCCGGAAAAACAGCAGCTCCCCGGCTGTAGTGGCAAGGCCATACCGGGTAAAGCCGTAAATACCCATAAGCTCCTGTACGGAACGCCCCCGCTGCCGCTTTTTCTCCTTTCGCTTTTTGTCTTTCATTTTTCATCTCCATTCGTAGTATTTCTGGCTGGTCACAAAATGCCGGACGGCGTAGCCCAGATAGTCCATGACGGTGGTATCCTCCATGCGGATGGTCATGAAGGCAAAGCACAGCGCCCCCGCCAGAGGGAACAGCAGTCCCGAATGCACCAGCAGCACCACCGACAGCAGAGCCGCGATGGCCAGAATCACAAAATCCCGCATTCCCCAAAGCCACAGGTGGGGCTTTGCCTTCAGGTTCTGCGGGTAAATATAGGTTTTCATAGGCGTCCTCACTTTCTCATCAGGTTCTTCGCCAGATTGATCGCCGAGGAGGTGCTGTACACCATACTGGATACATTTACCCGGACGCTGGAATCCAAGCCAAACTGCTGGGCGATCCGCGGCACCTCATTGGCGGTTAACATAATTCCAAGCCCCATCAGCATACTGTCCTGCAAGGTCAGCATTCCAAGGAACAGCAGCGTGGTCTGCAAAAAGGCCGTCAGGCAGATTGCCATGACCTGCTTGCACCACTGGTTGAAGCCATCCGTATACCCGCGGGGTACGCTGAACATATACAGCGACCCCACCGCGATCTGGATCAGCAGGATACCACCCCGCTTGATATTGGCGAAGAACACCTTGATGGTACAGTAGGAAAAGGCCAGCAAAAAGAACAGCAGCTTCAGCACGGGCTCCGACGGCGTTCCCAGCCGAAACACCGCGCGCAGAATAAACACCGCGATTTCCCCGATTGTGGTACCTTGGGCGCTGGAGAAGATTCGGGTCAGGTCACCGGCGAAGCTGTTTTGCAGGGAAACACAGAACTTATACAACTCCACCGGGAGTACGCCTATCAGCGCGCAGGCAAAGAAGCCTTTCAGCACATTCAGCGCAGCACCCTTGATACTGACCCTGCCGGACTGCGACTCTATGGCCACCTCAAACACAGCGCCGACCACCCCCACCGTGAAAAGTGCCCAGCCAAAGAGGGTGAACAGCCGCACCACAGCGTTCACCCAGCTGAGGCTGAAAATCTCAGCGCCCATATTGTTCATGCTGGTGAACAGGTCTGCCACCGCATCAAAGACCGTGTTGTAGATCCACTCTACCAGTGCGTTCCAAATATCCACGGCGATGTCCGCGCCGACCCCTTCGAACACCACGCTCAGGGCATCTCCCAGCCCCGAGAGGATATCTCCTAACCAGTCAAACAAAGGCTGTCACCGTTTTCCCTTTCTCAGCCAAGGATACTCCAGATATAACTGGGTGCCGTCAGGGCGAACAGCAGACAGGCAAACAAAATCGCCGGTGCGGTGAACTCAAATTGTCCGTGTTTTCTATAGTCCATATACGCCGTTGCGATCTTGACGAACAACAGAACCGCCAGAATCATGTCGATGACGGGGAACACTACGTTGTTGACAATGGTCTGCACCTGTCCTTTGGCCGCATTCCAGGTGCCTTCAATGGCGCCGGACACATTGCTTGCGGCGGCGCTGGCGGGAATCATGGCGGTATTTGTCCGGGAATGGCCATAAACGCCGCAAGCAGGGTCAGGACACAGAACATGGTAAACAGTCTTACAATTCTTTTCTTCTTCATGAAACCTCCATTTCGAAGCGCAGGGCGCTTCACCCCAATTCGTTGCGACCATAAACCAGTATTTAAGGTTTCTGCTCGGTAACGAGCAGATGCGAAGTCCCTTATGTCATAAATTTACAGATAGGTTCTTTCACAAAACACCAGATACCGCTGCTTTCCTCCGGAAGCAGGCGGATGGCAGGTGAGCAGGGTTAATAATTCATGACCCGGCTGGATGAGAATGGCTTCCACATCATTGGGCGATATCACCCTCACTTCTGATACTTTGTAATTCAGCGTCTCCCATAGATTGGTAACAGTGACGGTATCTCCCGGTTCCAGCTGGTTGATGTACAGAAAATATGCCGCGCCGTTCCATCCCCGATGTCCGGCAAGGACACAGTTGGTATCGCTGCCGCCTATGGGCAGACTGGTCTGTCCCATAACTGCCGCACCGGCTGCCATATTTTCTTTTGTGGCCCCCATATAGATTGGCATTTGTAAATTCAGCTTTGGAATGGAGAGAACGCCAAACACTTCACTGTCCAGACCATAGTCGGAAAGCCGGAAACAGACGTCTTCATAAGCAGAAGGGTCGGACAGCCCTTTCTGCCCCTCCCGGAAGATGGCTTCGTTATAGGCTTTCATATCCAGCCAGAGTTGGGAGTACTGTTCCGGCACATTGGATTTCTCGCTCTCCGGCTCCTCCGGAATGACGTGGGAATTCTCCTCCGCTGTTCTCTCTGCGTCTTCCTCCAACAGAAGCAGGAAGTCCTCTGAATCCCTGTGCATGGTTCGTTCAACCCATAATCCGTTAAGAGACGGATAAAGAATCGTTCCGCCGCCGAACAGCAGAAGCAAAATTGCCAAAATCACAAAAAGGATCTTTCCCTTACTTTCTGACATAGCGGCCTCCTTTCTTCTTTACGGTTTTCTTCTTCCGAAAGAACAGGTACACACTCAGCAGAAGCACAACCGTGGCCATCGTCGCCAGCCCCAGACGAACACCAAGCCAATACTGTTTCTCCCAGTTGGAATCCGTATTTTCCTCATGCGGAACAGCAGAAGCCTCTGTTTCTTCCGTCGGGACATACGGGATGCGGCTTCCCTGTACCAGCAGGCGGTGGGTATTTACGCCGGTAGGCGTACAGGTCACCAGCGTACACAGATCCTCACCGGGTTCAATTCCCAGATAGGTGGTATCATGGGGCAGAACCGTATGAATCGCCCTCACTTCATAGGCAAGGGTTTCATCCAGAACATGCAGGTAGAAAATATCCCCCTCCCGCAGCTGTTCCAGATCCGTGAACATCTTCTGGGAAGCCATGCCGCTGTGACCGGTAATGATGGTATGGGTGCTTTCTCCGCCCACCGGCAAAGAGGAACCCAGAAGATGTCCCGTTCCACTGTCCAGAGAATCCGCACCTGTTCCATGGTAGATGGGAATATCCACGCCGATTTTCGGTATTTCCACATACCCCATTATCCCGCTTCCACTTACATTCAGCTGGTTAACATAATCTTCCGAAGCAAGTCCAATGGATTTCTGCGAGTAGGCTTCCTCCGCCGCTCCGGGGATAATGGCTTTGTTGTACGCCACCGCTTTTTCCCGGATGCTATCCAACTTGGCGATGTCCGTCTGTTCCAGCACCTCCCGGTATTCGGTCTGTATCCGGGATTGGTGCCGCCCGATATACCAGTTGCTGACAACGGGGTACAGCGTCAGCCCCAATGCCAGCAGAAACAGCGCGGCCGCCAGAAGTATCTGCCAATGTCCCCGCTTCATGTTCTCCCCTCCTGACGCAGCACTGCCCCGGAAGGATTTTCCGGGGCAGGTACAATTTACTTGAATTTCTTCCGGTTACTTGAATCTCTTCCGGGCAATGATGATGCAGGCAGCGGAGGCGGTCATGAGCAGAATACCGGCCAGACCATACATCCCCACACCCCGGTCGCCGGTGGCAGGGAGATCAAAGCCGCTGGTGTTCACTACGCTGAGGGGTACAAGGGCATTGGCGCTTCCATTGTCTGCCAGCATCGCGGCCTGTTTCCCATCCACGGTGGCAGAGGCGGAAGCGTCCTTCCGGGAAATCACCACGGCAATTCCCTTTTTCAGCAGGGTGTAGCCGTCCGCCGTCTTGATTTCGGTGACGGTATATTCGTCATCTTCCAGACCCTTGACAAGAATCTTTCCTTTTCCATCCTTGGCAGTCGGAACGAACCGGGTGGCGTCCTTCTTGTCCGCGACATGATCTGTGGCGTAGTAAACGCCGGTGGCTTCATCCAGCTTGGCCTTCACATAATAGCCGTCGGTCTTATTCTGCATGATGAACTGCACCTTGGAGAAATCCCCCTTGCCGTCGGAGAACAGCTTCGTCAGTTCCAGGCCATAGGTGAAGACCTTGGCCTCATCCTTAAGGGTATCATAGGAATTCTGGGAGGTGCGTTTCCAGGTCAGCACCACCTCGTTGGGGTTGCCGTTGTCGCCGTAGACCACATCGGCGCTGCTGTTCACGGTTGCGGCATAGGTGATCCGCAGGGTGCAATCCGAATAGCCGGAGTTGACCATGGATGCGTCGGAATACACCGCCGTGTTCATTTCCTTCAGGCCGTCCGCTGTCATCTCAATGGTCATTCCGGTCTCACCGGTATCCGTGGTGCTGTAGGTGACGGTGAACTTTCCGTCCGTTTCCGCCCATCTGGCAACGGGATCGGTGCAGGCCGCATCCGTAAAGAATTCCAGCACCACATCGTGTTTGTTGTAGGTGATGCCCCTGCTCAGGGTATCGGCGAAAGTGTAGCAGGTCAGATAGGTAGATGCGGAGGTAATGCTGGGCAGTGTGCTGATGATCTGATAGTCAACGCTGTCCCCGTCCGAAGCCGTGCCGGTGTCTGCGTAGCCGTCGGTGATGTCCTTTGTGCCGTTATGCTTGCCGGTATCGTCCTTGCTCTCCCGCAGGGTCTTGTCCAGCGTCGGATTACCGGTCTGATTCTTGGGATACACAGTCACGTCGTAAATCCAGCTGCCGCCGCTGGACGTCATGGGCAGGCAGATGAAGAAGGGATTACAGGTACTGGTGACCATTTCCGGCACTTTGGTTTCCACCACCAGATACAGTCCCAGTTCCAGATTTTCAGCCTTGGTTTTGCCGTAAGTATCAGTCAGGGGCATGGCAGTGCCGCTCTCAGTGACGTAGGCTTCCAGAGCGTTCTTCACGGTGGTGGCATTGGCTTTCAGCGCGGTACTCAGGGCAGAAATAAGGACATCGGACTGGTAGTAGTATTTGGAATCGTCCAGCTGGTCGGAACCGTCAGCCTTCTCATAACGGTTAACGCCGTTTCCCAGTCCCAGTGCGTTCAGGAGGTCTGCTCCCGCGGTCTTGCTGATGCCGTAGAGGGTCTCCACATGGTCAGAGTCCGCACCGTCCGCCGCGGATTCCGTAACCTGAACAACATCCGCGACCCGGAGATAAGTAAACTCCACATCCTTCAGGGCATAGCTGGTGAGGGTATCATTCACGATCTGGTCGTAGACGCCGGTAGACACGTAGCTGGAATCCCACGCGCCATCCTTCTTGGCGTTGGTCAGATCCACCTTGTAGACGGTCAGGGAGCCTTTGGCGGCGGTATCCACGCCGGTATCTTCCGCCTCAGCGGCGGAAACGCCAATGGTGAAGCAGAGAAGCAGCGTCAGGGAAAGAATCAGGGCAATCACTTTGGTAAACTTTTTCATTAGAAGCATTTCCTTTCATAATATAAGTAAATTTATGCCATGGCATATCCACAGGCAGCGGCCTGTCCCTTGCTCTGTAGGGTGGATTCATGGAGCTATTTCCGCTTCTTTGCCAGCCGGATCAGGATGAGAAGCAGAACGACGCCGGTTCCGACCTGTATGGCAGTCATGGCGGTATAGCCCGTAGAGCCGGTCATGGGCAGTTCAAATACGGGAGCATTCACCACGGTCAGCCGGATGAAATTCCCGTCATCCTTCTGGATGCTCCCCTCATAGACAGGCTCCGTCAGGAGCTGATACCCCTTCGGTGCCTTGACTTCCGTCACCCGGTAGAGACTGCCGGAGTACAAGCCGGTGAACCGTACCACGCCGTCCGCCCCGCTGGTGAGCTTTCCGTCCGCAAGTCCTTCCGTTGCGCAGGTTCCCTCCGTGACATCCGGAGAATCCGTATAAGTCACCTTCTGCCACTGCTGGCCATCCTTTGACCATTCCAGCAGAAACTCTGCCCCGGCAAGCGGCTCCCCGTGGGTATCCGTCTTCTGAATCCGGATCTCTCCGGGCTTCATGCGGTTGGTGAAGGTCACCTCCGCCGTCTGGCCTGCCGAGATCGTAACGGTTTTGGGATTGGGCGCGTCACAGGTGTAGGGGCTGTCCTCCGGGATGATCTCCTTGACGGTGTAGGTTCCAGGAAGAAGATAATCCGTCAGAATGGTTCCGTCAGATGCGGTGGTATAACTCCCCACCAGCTTATGATTGCTGTCATAGACTTCAAATTTCCAACCAGCAGTGCTGCCGCCGTCCGGCATAGTCTTTATGATCTTTACGCCGCCGGTATTCCGTTTGTTTGTAAAGCTGACCGTCGCCGCCGCGCCAGCAGTTACCGTCACCTTCTGCGGATTTGCACCGGAACAGTAATACATCTCACCGACGGCGCTGTCCGTATGTCCCAGCTCCTTGACGTAGTAAGTCCCCGCCGACAGACCGGCAGCGGAAATCTTGCCGCCGCTATCGGTGGTATGAGGGCCGGATACCAGTTTCGTACAGGCGGCATCCGAATAGATACCGAATTTCCATCCGGAGAGGTTCTTCCCATCCTCGGTGGTTTTGGTCAGGCGGATACTTCCCGGCCGTGGAGCGGCCTTTAGCTTGAAGTAGGCATTGAGACTGCCTGCGGACGCGGTGTTCAGAGATACCGTTGTCTGGTAGCTGGAACCGGACATATACCAGATTCGGTATGTGGAGTCTGACGCGGAGGGCAGGTTCCGGGCTGCCTTATATACCGTGGACTCGGAGATATCCCCGGTTTGGGTGATATACAGCGTATTCCCGCTCTTGTAAAATTCCGCACCATTCCCATCCGGGAAAGAGAAGTTGGACAGAACGCCGTTGCTGTCCGTCACCGAGGTTTCCTCCCCTGTCAGGGTGATGGTGGGCGCGCTGCTGACGGAAGCGCCGGTAAAACTTGGTATCTTCTTTGCCCCCTGAATTGCGTCTACCAGAGCGTTATATTTGGGCGCAAAATACGGAACGCTGGCTTCCCCTGCGTTGTAAAAGATATCGCCCGAGGTGCCGCACGAATTTACGGAATTGCTCTTGAATGTGGCAGGGTCACGCAGGCCGCAGACGATCTCATAAATAAGGAACTGGGTAGCGATCCGCAGGGGAACATTGGGGTTGCTGTCTTTTTTCGTGGTGGTCACGCTGACAGAGTGATCCCACATCCGGTCACTGTACAGGAGAATCAGGCCAATGGCCTCCCGGTAATCTTCCGGCATGGCGTACCACACATTGCTGCCCGCGGTACTGCCGCTGCCATCCAGTGTCACACCCCGGTCAACGGAGTTTCCGGAGGTACTGGCGCCGTAGCTGCGCCATGGTTCAATGCAGTACAGCGGTTCGTCCGGATAGGCAACACCGCCATACCGAGCGAAATGCCAGCCCAGGTTTTTGATATAGGCTGTCCGGGCAGCGCCGGTGCCATTGGGTTTGTACTCGCAGGAAACCTGTGACTTCAGGACGGTCGTATAGTTGCCATTGTCCGCGTAGTCAAACAGCAGGATGCTTTTCTGGGTGCTCCCAACAGACATTACCGCATAATCGTCCTGCGGGTTTATGATGTCTGGCGGTTCTGTAGGCTCCGTAGGTTCAGTAGGGTCAATACTATCTGTCCCCTCGGAGACTGTTTTCTCGGGCTGGGTGCTGTCTGCACCTGATTCCACGGCGTAGGCAGCGGGGATGATGCCGATGAGAAGCATCACCGCGAGGAGAATTGAGAGACAGCGTTTCAGGTTTACTATCATTGGGTCTTCCTTTCCATAAAAAATAGCCTCCGATTAAATCGGCAAGCGTTGTGAGCAGGCGATTTATTCAGAGGTTTCTTAGTTACATTCCACCCATTTCCATGGGAAGCATCCCGTTATCACAGTCATTCACCCAGTCCGGGTACCGGGGTTCGGGATACGGAGGCTGGGGATAGTACTCCCGCTGGTGCTGGACTTCCTGCAAAATCCCCTGTTCCTCATAGCTCTGCTTCGGTGTGTAATTGGGGTCGATCTGCTGCTGGTATGCCTGTAGAACCGTCTCCTGCAGCTCCAGCTTCGCCGAGTTGGTCAGGGCGAAAAACAGGTTGCTGTACTTCTTCTGCCCGTCCTTCCCGGAATAGGTTTCCTGGGGCATGGAGACAAACAGGCCCTTCTTTCCGTCCATGACCTTCAGGTTCTTGACCACAAACATCCCGTCCAGAGAGACGGAGGCAATTGCTTTCACATTGCCGGAGTTCACCATCCGGTCGATTTTTGCTTTGATCTTCATGTCGCACCTCAAAAACAGTAGAATGTCATACCCATGTCCGCCTGAACTTCCCGCTGAGAAATCTGCTGGGGTTCCGCGTACATTTGCAGATACCGATTGACCTCCGCATCTGTCAGCGAGCGGAAGTTCTCCCCCGCGTCGCCAATGACGAAAAATGGCCCCGCAATGACGGAACCACCGTCCAACCGGCGGTTGCCCTCCATACCCAGCAGCTTAGCTTCATCGTTTGCTACAATGAGGGTTCCGTCACGGTGGCAATAGATGCATTCGATCAGCCCGCCAACTTCCGCCTGCAGGTCTTCCAGCTTCGTGCCGATCTTCTTCTCCACAGCAGGCTTTCCCGGCTCCACATACACGACCCGGTACTGGTTCATTCAAGCTCCCCCCTCTTAGGGTTATCATGGCTCTGCGCCCAGAGGACGGAAAGATGCACCAGCGCGCTGTAACGCTGCTTTTCATCCAGACTGTCCAGAAATGCCGTAATAGAAGCATCCCGTCCAGCGCCGGGGTTCTTCTCTTTCCCGCAGGTACTCTCCCGCCGCACCAGCACACTGTCATCCTCCATGAGCTGGAAGGACACCACATCATCCGGCCGGAAGCCAGCCTTCTGCCGGATTGCCCATGGAATGGTGATCCTGCCTTCCCTTCCGATGATCCTGAACATTTTCATCCCCGACAACCCTCACAGCGGCAGTCACAGGGACAGTACCGGCTGCCACCGCATGCCTCCTCGTCCACCGCCTGAATGATGATACGTCCCCGGGATACATGCATCTGGACAGTGGAACAGGGTCCAATCCCCACTTCCTCCAGCATGTCCGCCGGGATGGCCATAAGGATAGTCTCTACGAATTCATTGTTCGGTTTTTGCATGGTATAATCCGCTCCTTCAAAATTTGTTCTACCGGGATGGTCTCTCCCAGCAGTTCATTCAGGGACATCTGTAAGGGAACCTCCCGCTCCCGTTCCAGAAGATCATAGTTGCCGATGAGCAGCTCCCCAAACTGCTTACCGGGGGCATACTTCTGCACCATGGGGTGGATGCGCTTGAAGTCCAGGATCTGATAGTCCCTGAACAGATACCGGATTTCCTGACAGTCCACCTGAGAAACCAGCCACTTGCCCTTGCATTTTGCCAGCATATCCCGGAGCAGGACATGGTGATCCCAGCCAAACTCCGCGTCATAGACATACTCGCTGTCATAATAGGGCGGGTCGCCGTAGAAGAAGCTGTCATCCCGGTCGTAGTGAGGAATCAGCACCTCAAAGCTCTGCTGCTCGATAATGACATTTTCCAGCCGCCGGGACATCTCCCAAATCTGCGTAAATAGGGTGCGCACGCTGAATGGCTGACAGGCGAAGCTCCGTCCGGAACTGGAATAGCTGTTGCGCACACGCATCAGGTAAGCAGCCGCCTGCCGGACATCCCGGTAGTCCGAGCGCTTCCGGAGGGATGTTTTCAGCTTCTCTGCTTCTTCCGTCAGAGAAGACGGTGTCGTTCTGTCGATGATCTCCAGCTGATCCGCCAAATGGATGTTGGGTTCATTGCCGCCGTCGTGGAAGTGGAGCCAGCTGGAAAACTCCTCCCTTGAATTCAGGGGCAGCAAGTCCAATTCCAACAACAGCTCTGCCGGACGGTTCTTCACTACCCGGAAGAAATTCACCAGTTCCCCCTCGATATCGTTGTAGACCTCAAATTTGCTGGGTTCCTTCCCCAGCAGCACTGCACCGCTGCCGCCGAAGATTTCAATATAGCGTCCGAATTCCCTCGGGAACACGGACAGGATGATCGGCAGCAGGTTTGTCTTGTTTCCAATGCGGGTTATGGGTGTTCTGATAGGTCATCTCACGCTCCATTCATAATTGAAAAGGCCGGTACAGTGCCTGCGGTCAGGCTGCTGTATCGG
>ENA-OOXM01001562-OOXM01001562.1-human-gut-metagenome-genome-assembly--contig:-NODE-1562-length-16778-cov-2.051546_pt1 | contig 16778 bp, 14 predicted proteins | sample MGYA00241589_ERZ501347 | MGnify/ENA primary metagenome ERZ501347 (study PRJEB25962, sample SAMEA2042832) | human gut metagenome | biome: human gut; feature: human-associated habitat; material: faeces...
TCCTGAAAAGTACATAGAATATTTCAGGGAAAGAAATCTTAATGTATTATAAAAATTATATATATGTTTTAAAAAATGATGAGTCAGACGGAAATGTTTATTTGGTAAAAATAACGGCAGACGGTAATTCAAGACAAAAGATGTTTTCTTTAGGAACCAAGAATATATCATATAAACTGGTATTTTCAAACGATTATATATATTTATATAACAGAAGAGGTTCTATTTCAGATGATGATACGAAACAAACAATAAGAAAAATATCGTTGGATGGAAAAGAAGATGATGTTGTATTTGAATTTGATGAAAAGGGATGTCAGATATCGGCTGTAAAAAGTTATGGTGATAATTTGTTTATAATGATAAATGTTGTTGGAGAAGGTGATAAAGAGTCAAGGACAATGGTGACGATGTCCGGCAAGGGGGTATATTCTTATAACACAAAAACGAAAGAAACAAATAAAGTTATAGATGATAAGGTGACAGATTTTACTGTTAATATAGAGAAAAATACAATATTTTACTATGTTGCTAATAAGGGGTTATACAAAAAAGAATTTGATAAAAATGAAGTAAAAAAAATATTTAATTATTCAGACAAAGAGAATAATTACGCACAATTATCATCAGATAAACAGTACATTTATATAAATAATGAGTTTTATAGAAATATGATTTTGACAAAGAGTGCTAAGACATATACATGGGTAATTGATTATGATGGAAATCAAATTAATAAGATAGAAACGCCGGGTATTTACAGTACTTATTTTGGAGATAAAAGAAATACATTTTGTATACATGATGGAGATGTTCAATATATTAGCAAATCAAGAATAAATTCTGATACTGAATGGCATGATATAAAGTAAACAGTTTATAATAAAAGCAGGTGAAATGTATGGGTGAACTAAAAAGGATTTATAATTATAAAACAATTATCATATTTATTGCCTTTTTAATGTTAAATTGTATACTTTTTATTAATGAACAAAATTCGGGTAGGAATACGTTGGCTTCGAGAAAACAAATTGAATTGTATAATTGTTTGTTAGATGAGTATAATGAATATAAAGATGAGTTGCCTATAACAAGTAAATATAAACAATTAAAAAGAGATGGTGTCAATAATGATGAGGCAGATGTTTATGAAAAAGTATTAAACAAGATTATATATATTAATGAATATGAAAAAAATATACAACAAATAGTCCAAAATGCAAAAAATATGAATAGATATTCTATTTTTGCGAAGAAAAATTCGTTTTCATATAATAATATAAAGAAGACCGAAAAAGATTTTACATATATCAAAGTACATAATATGGTGGTTGATAACGATATTGCGACAGAAGCATTAACAGATTATAATTTAACTATATATATATCTTTGATTTTTGTATTTGTTATTATGTGTAACATGCTAAAAGAGCGTGTCAATAATATATCAAAACTTACATGGACTATGAAAAATGGCAGATTTAAAATAGCGTTTATAAGGCAATGTATTTTATTTATAACTGTTTTGACTACAGTTTCACTTATGCATATAGCGGTATGTTTATGTTCCTTTTGTATATATGGTGGTATAGATAGCATAAATAGTCCAATACAGACTATTCAGGAGTTTTCAACATACATTTATCCTGTTTCGCGAATCCAATATTTATTTATTATGTTATTTAATTCAATAATAGTTGTATATACGGTTGCAAGTATTATTTGGATGTTAATGGTATTAATTTATAATTTAAAACTGTTTTATGTGATAGCTGCAATGGTAGCAGGAATTGAATTTATTTTATATAAAAATATATCAGGAGTAAGTAATTTAAAAATTTTACATGATTTTAATTTATTTTCATTGCTCTCTTATAATATATTATCCAGAAAATATTATAATATTGGCTTTTCAAAAGTTGTTATATCATGTTGGAATGTTGTTTTTATTTTATGTTGCGTTATTTCTTTGATTATGTCGTTAATAACACTGATTTTTTATTCAAGAAAAATAAATATTCTAAATGACAACGGTAAAATATATTACAAATTGATTCAAATAATACAAAAAAATATAACAAGTTTGCCGTTTTGCGGAAAGGAATTTTATAAATTATTGACAGGCGGAAATGGTATTTTATTTTTAATTTTAATTATTGTATGTAGTTCATATGTGTGTAGCACAGATCGTTTGAATTACAGTGAAATTCAATTGAAGAATGATGAACTGTATTATAGATATGGCGGTTTGGATTATAGTGAATTGAAAACTAAATGCGAAGAAATTGAAAATGAATATATAAAAGCACAGCAAACATATAAAAAAGTATTAGAGGATGAAAATGAAACAAGTGAAAATATTGTTATGGCATATGCAGACTATGAGCAAAAAAAGAATAAATTATCTTCAATTAGTGAAATAATTGACAAGATTTCATATGTAGAGAATACAAAAAATGATAAAAGCATTAATTGCTACTTGATGTCGGACAGAGGATACGAAAAAGTTTTTGGAATAAAATCACTAAGACGGGAAATGACAAATATAATAATATTTAGTATTATAATTGTACTTATTATATCTGAGAATTTTTCTAAAGAGTATAAAAGCAATATGTATATGATAATGCATACATACAGAAACGGAAGAAAGTGGAGTTACATAAGAAAATCATTGACGAATGTATTAATGACAGTGTTATTTTATTTTATATTCAGAATTATAGATATTTTTTATCTGATGAAATATTATGATTTTAATTATATTAAAGCACCTGTTCAAAGCCTGTCATATATGTCAGATGAAAATATGAAGATTTCTATTATAGGATATATTATTTTATATTATATAGTGATTTTAGCATTTGAAGTCTTATTAGTAGCATTAGCACAATTATGTATGATTATTGTTAAAGAAAAAAATAATAGATTTATATTGTGTGCATTAATAAGTTTAACGGTATTTTTAACATTTATTTTTATAAAGAATATAAATTATTATATTTTGACATTGCTATGTATTAATCTTGTGTTAATATCATTAATAAATTACATTTCAATGAATATATGGAGCACTACATATGGAAAACGAAAGTAAAACTGAAAATAAAAATCAGGTGGCACGTCTGCTTGAAAAACATGGCGACAGAGTTTTTCGCACTGCATTCATGTATTTAAAGAATTATCAGGATGCGGAAGATGTGTTGCAGATGACATTTGAAAAGTATCTGATTGCAAAACCGCTGTTTAAAAGTGAGGAACACGAAAAAGCATGGCTTTTGCGGGTCGCGATTAATATAAGTAAAAATCTTGTTACAAGCGGCTGGAAGAGAAAGGTTATATATGATGATGAGCAGTTGAGATTGTTTGCAGATGAGGCTGTCGCACAGGATAATACAGGTGACAGTGATGATAACAGTGAGGCTGTATTAAAGGCAGTGCTTGCACTGCCAAAGAACCTGTCGGTTGTAATACAGTTATTTTATTATGAAGAATATTCAGTTGCACAGATTGCTGATTTACTCGATATAAGTGTTGGAAATGTGACAACAAGGCTGAACCGGGCAAGAAAAAAATTAGAAAAGTCTTTAAGGGAGGTCTGATTATGGATATTGAAAAGTATTTGAAAAAAGAGAAAATAGAAAAATCGGTTTCCAATCTTAAAGCAAATGACAGGGTAAAACAGAAAATACTTGATGAGAGCAAAGATACAGATTATGAAAAATGGCTTTTTTCATTGGAACGTAAGTCACTCGTTAAAAAGAATATTAAAATTGTAATTGCGATGAGTATTGTGGTGCTTTTTTTAATATTATTGATGCTGTATACAGTTTTGAGTAACAGGTTTATGGACAAACTTGTCCAGTCTGATAATTATATTACACTTGAATATAATCCTGATACGAAAACATATTCTTTTAACGGAACTATCAATCATAAAAACATAAATTTAACATGTGAAAAGAACTGGTATTATGTTACCGGGCATGATTTTATGAGAATGTATTATACGGATGGAAATGAATGTGATGCGATACCGGAATTTGTATATGAATACTGGCTGATAAGATATATATTTATTGCAGTGTCATTTTTGGCGGCAATATTTATAATATACAGGTCTTTAAGAAAAATTTTAAATATAAGGAGGATATATTATATGCCATTTGGAGATTATGACAGTTCAAACAACAGTATGGATTTGCTGGGAATGCAGGCAAATAAGGATATGTATGAGGACATGGGAGTAAACAGCAAAAACTCAGACAGAGAGTTTAAGAAGTCAAAAACTAAGAAAAAAGTTGATGTAAAGAAAATTGTGATTGTTGTTATTATTGTTGCTGCATGCATCGTCGCATTTTTCGCAAGAAAAGTGTATACAAGAAATTATTATACACAGGAGTATACGGCAGGCACAAATGGAATCAAAGGTAATGTAAATGTCAGCAAATTTACCGATGTAAGTGAAGATTTTGCGATTGGTGCAAATTCAAACGGATATGCTGTATTCAAAAATCCGTCGAAAGCATTCAAGACATTTGAAAAAATGTATGCTGATGATATCCAGAGTCTGAAGGATGAATTCGGATTAAAAGACTTCAACAAAAAAACATATCATGATTATATGACATATGGCTGGCAGTCTAATGTAGGAACAGATGAAGAAAAGCAGAATAAGAAATTTATTTCAAGTTTTCTTGATATTTATGAAAATTCGGAGTGGAGATGAAATCAGATAGATATATGGTGAATTAGTAAGTAAGGTTTCCCACGGGCACAATTTTCACATTGGGATTATAAATCCAATATGTGAAAATTGCACCCGTGGGAATATACATATTAAACAATATACATCTGATTATAGTTCTGCTAGTTGCAGTAGCACGGAGAAAATATACAGATTTATTTTATACAGCCTGACGCAGGCATGTTTTTATATCATCTTCGGCATTGCTTATAAGCCTGAGGTTAAAAGTGTCGGTAAGATATTGAAGAACATTCGGGCTTATGAAAGCCGGAAGCGTCGGACCAAGGTATATATTTTTGAAACCCAGACTTAATAATGCCAGCAGGTCGGCAACGGCTTTCTGTTCATACCATGATATGATGAGTGACAGGGGAAGACCGTTTATGTCTGTTTCAAAAGCATCGGCGAGTGCAGTTGCAATCCGGACAGCAGAATATGCATCGTTACACTGACCAATATCAAGCAGACGAGGGATTCCTGCAGCTTCACCGAAATCAAGCTTGTTAAAACGGTATTTTCCGCATGCAAGAGTCATGATAATACAGTCATTGGGAACAAGTTTTGCAAATTCTGTATAATAATTACGTCCGGGTCTTGCACCGTCACAGCCTCCGATAAGGAAAAAGTGTCTTATATGACCTGATTTTACGGCATCTACGATTGACTGGGCGTTGCTTAATACCGCCTCATGTCCAAAACCGACAAGTATATTATGAGGTTCAATATCTTCTTTAAACCCTCCAAGTTCAAGTGCCTGTCTTATAACGGGAGAAAAGTCCTTTTCACCGTCAGATTTTTTCTCAATGTGTTTTACGCCTTCCCAGCCGACAACATTAGTTGAATAAATTCTGTCCTTATATGAGTCTCTCGGACGCATAAGGCAGTTGGTTGTCATTATGATACATCCGGGTAAGTTGTCAAATTCTTTTTGCTGGTCCTGCCATGCACCACCAAAATTGCCAATAAGATGAGGATATTTTTTTAATCCTGCATATCCGTGGCTTGGAAGCATTTCACCGTGAGTATATATATTTATTCCTGTGCCTTCGGTCTGTTTTAATAACATTTCAAGGTCTTTTAAATCATGGCCGGAGATAATTATAAATGGTCCTTTTTTGATATTCACATTAACGGTGTGAGGAGAGGGGTTATCATAAACAGATGTGTTGGCATCGTCAAGCTGTTTTATTATTTCAACAGCCATTTCACCTGTACGCATAGTAAGTCGTATAAGGTCTTCAACTGTAAGCCTGTCATCTGTTACGGCTTCAAGAGCTGTAATATAAAAATCGTCAACTTCATCGCTGTAAAATCCGAGCTCGCGTGCCTGATGTCCGTATGCACTGATACCTTTAAGACCATATACAACAGTCTGTCTCAGTGAACGTATATCGGGGTCAAGTGATGAATCATACATAATGCCTGCGATATAGGCATCTTTTAGCATCTCATTTTTATCGTTTGGAAGTTTGTAAGTGGCATGATATGTCGGATTGTTTATTTCACCGACACTGCTTTTTAAAGTTTCTTTGATTTCCTGTGACTGACGCAGCAATTTTACATGAGCATCTGCATCGAAATTGACATTTGTAAGAGTAGTAAAAAGAGCGTTTTCGATAAATGTTACGATTGATTTATCTACGTGTTGTTCTTGTTCAATAAATGTTTTGGCATAACAGCTTATGCCCTTTATCTGAAAAATAAGTAAATCCTGCAAACCGGCTATTTCGGGAGTTTTACCGCATACACCAAGTTTAGTGCAGCCTTTGCCTCCGGCCGTCTGTTCACACTGATAGCAGAACATTTCATATCCGAGTTCCATATTATTCCCCATAAGTTCTCCTTCTTGAATGAAAGATGTATCATCCATTTGATATTGTGCATTCAGAAAGCACTGTCTTTATGATTGACATAAAATCCGGGAATAATACGGTTTTTTGTTAATTTTGTCCTTTGGAAATTATAATTTTGATTTCTTCTATGCTTTTTTGATTCCGTTATAATCAGATCCTTTAAATTCACGTTCTAATTCGGAAGCTATAATAAATACAGCTTGGTATTATTGTATAAAAAATACATTTGTAGTATTGACAAACATGTTATATTGTGATATTAATATATTAAAAGAATTGAAAAGACGATTCTTTTATCTTGGGCTGAATGTTCATTCAGTTTTACCCATGTGACACACATTTATATAAAGCAGGCTTGTATTTGATTTTTTTTAATGCTAATATACTCTTATAAAAACATAAAAATAGTATATGTGCACACGGATATCAGCCTGCTAAGAAGAGGAGGATATCTATGGCAGAGAAGAAAGACAATGTAGCAGTTAAGTTTAAGGATAATGTATTCTGTATGATTTACAGGGATAAGAAAAATCTTCTTGAATTGTATAATGCACTCAACAATTCAAATTATGAAGATGTGGATGCTTTGGAAGTTACAACATTAAACGGCGGCTCATATATGAAATATAAAAATGATGCGTCATTTTTACTTAGTATGAATTTATATATGTTTGAACAGCAGTCAAGCAAAAACCCCAATATGCCATTAAGATTTTTGCATTATTTATCAGACGTATACAGGGAAATGTATAGTAATGATTTGCTTCATAGAAGGAATATGATAAAGCTTCCGGTTCCACATTTTATAACATTTTATAATGGCAGAGAAAAGTGGATTGATAATGAGGAAATAATACGATTATCTGATATGTTTGAAAATTATGTAAATAATCCACAAATAGAACTTAAAGTACGTGTTATAAATATTAATGGAGATGCAGCGATTCTTGACAGATGTAAGAGTCTTCGTGATTACATGACATTCGTTGAAAAGGTAAGATATAAGACTGATTTTGAAAATATAGATATTAGGACTGCAGTAATGACAGCAATGGATGAATGTATGAAAGATGATATACTTGTCGATTTCTTTGAGGAGCACAGAGCGGAGGTAATTGAAGTGAGTATATATGATTATGATGAAGAAAAGGTAAGAAAAATATTGGCTGAAGAAGCAAAAGAAGAAGGAAGAGAAAAAGGAAGACAAGAAGGAAGGGAAGAAGGAAAAAAAGAAGGAAAAAAAGAAGGGGAAAAATTGGCTAAGATTAATCTTGTTATAAAGAAAGTTAAAAGGGGCAAGCCATTATCAATAATAGCATCTGAGCTTGAGGAAGAAGAGGATGACATGAAGCCAATGTATGATGCGGTAACAGCTTCGGCTCCAGAGTATAATATAGATGAGATTAAAGAAAAACTTAAAACGAACTGATACAGACAAAGCAATGCCGGCGGGATATACCATTGGCATTGCTTTTTTATAAGCTGTTTTATAAATAGACTGTACAAAATAATGGTGCAATATTGCTCGAAAGATATGGAAAGCAGGCAGATACTACATTTAAGTTAGAGATAATTAACAGGAATTAGTCGTAATCTAACAACGCTATAATTAGACATTTAAGGAGGAGAAAGGAATAATGGTAAATGTCAAAGTAACAACAAAAAGATGTGTTTCGGCAGTAATGGCATTTTTGCTGGCTGCTATGCTTGTACTAGGAGTAAGTGCAAGTCCTTTAACAGCATCTGCAACTAAGAAATTAAAAAGTGGTGACGTTACTGTCGAACTGGATAAAAGTTGTGCAGCAACGAATGTTTCTGTAGATATTAAGACCGCAGCAGAAGGACTTCATGATTTTACAGATGGTCCATATGTGCATAATTATCTTGATTATTTGTTTGGTGATAACGGCTTGTCGGGAATAAACAACTTAACAGATAAAGATGGAAATAAGGTTGAGTATACAGGAACAATCAAAGTTACATATACATTTCCTGGCGATTGGAATCTTAATTATGGAATTAAGGCATTGACGGTATCTGGATCATCGCTTGGGGATTATAAATTTTTAAGATGAAGAGAAAGTTCGGTGGGCATTGGAAATAATCAATACATATAAACATAAAGATAAAGCTGTAGCCAATCTTTCAGGAGGGCAGAAGCAGCGTGTATTTATAGCGATGGCACTTGCACAGGATACAAAAGTGCTCTTTCTTGACGAGCCGACACCATATCTTGACATAAGATACCAGCTTCAGATATTAAAGCTTATACGACGGCTTAACAAAGAATTTGGCATGACAATAGTAATGGTTCTTCATGATATTAACCATGCTCTTTATTACAGTGATGAAATTGCGGCAATGAGAGATGGACAAATTGCAGCAAAAGGAAAACCGGATGAGATTATAACATCAGAACTTATAAATAAAGTATACGGTGTTAATCTTGATGTTGAAATCCATAATAATAAGCCGTTTGTAATATCATGGAATTAAGATAATTGCAGGTGTAAAAGATAATGCGTTTGGTATAGTCTGAAACTATGTCAAACGCTTTAATTTATGTATTATACAAATTTGAATTACGATGTTAGCATAAAACCAATGACACAAAACAAGGAGGCTAAAATCCTCTCCTCATCATAGGATTCGGATTTTTGCTTCGCAAAACAAGGAGGATTTTATGAAGACATCGGTAATTGGTTTTCCACGAGTTGGAACATTAAGAGAACTTAAATTTGCAACAGAAAAGTTTTTCAGAGGAGAGATAAATGAAGATGAATTGAAGCTGACATCCGGGAAGATAAGAAAAAACCAATGGCTGTTACAGAGCAGCAAAGGAATTGATTATATTGCGTCAAATGATTTTTCATTTTATGATAATCTGCTTGACACAGCAGTATTATTTAATATTATTCCCGAAAGATATGTTAATCTTGATGTATCACCTATGTGGAGATATTTTGCAATGGCGAGAGGATATCAGGGCGAAGCCGGAGATGTAAAAGCACTTGCAATGAAAAAGTGGTTTAATACCAATTATCATTATATCGTTCCTGAAATTGAGGACGATACACAGATTAAACTTGCAGGAAGCAAGCCGTTTGATGAATATGAAGAGGCAAAAGCGGCAGGGGTTAAGACAAAGCCTGTTATTGCGGGACCATTCACTCTTTTAAAGCTTTTAAAATATACAGGAAGTAAAAAATGTGATGATTATGTAGATGAATTAATTAATGCGTATAAATCGTATGTCAGTGAATTTGAAAAGCTTGGAGCAGAATGGATTCAGTTTGATGAGCCATTTCTTGTACATGATCTGACAAATGATGATGTAGCATTATTTGAAAAAATATATAAAGAACTCCTTAAATGCAAGGGGAGTATAAAAGTTCTTTTACAGACATATTTTGGAGATATAAGAGATTGCTATGAAAATGTAGTAAAACTGGATTTTGACGGAATCGGACTTGATTTTATCGAGGGCAGAAAGACAATAGAACTTGTTGAAAAATATGGTTTTCCAAATGATAAAGTTTTATTTGCCGGTCTGGTTAATGGAAAGAATATATGGAAGAACAATTATAAGAAGACACTTGAAACAGTTTCTGGATTAAAAAATGCAGGAATCAATGTTGTTATCGGTACATCTTGTTCACTTCTTCATGTACCGTACACACTTGAAAATGAGAGCAGGCTTTCAGAAGATTATATAAAGCATCTTTCATTTGCAGTTGAAAAACTTACAGAACTTTCACAGTTAAAGAATCTTGCAGATAATAAAAATCCTGAAAGTGAAAAGGCATATAATGATAATATTGAACTTTTTAGCATAAAAAGAGTGAATAGTTTTAATGATAAGGTAAAAAAGAGAGTAGCTGATATTAAGGAATCGGATTTTGTGAGACTTCCGGCATTTAACGAAAGGGAAAAGATACAGAAAGCCGAATTCGGACTTCCGATGTTTCCTACGACAACAATTGGTTCATTTCCACAGACAGCTGATGTAAAAGCTAACAGAAGTGCTTATAAGAAAAATGAGATACCAAAAGAAGAGTACGTTGATTTTAATAAGAAAAAGATTGCAGAATGGGTAAAAATCCAGGAAGATCTTGATATAGATATACTTGTTCACGGCGAGTTTGAAAGAAATGATATGGTTGAATATTTTGGTGAGCAGCTTGATGGATATGTGTTTACTGAAAAGGCATGGGTACAGTCTTATGGTACACGATGTGTTAAGCCGCCGGTAATCTGGGGAGATGTATCAAGAAATCATCCTATGACGGTTGATTGGTCCGTATATGCACAGAGTCTTACAGACAGACCGATGAAGGGGATGCTTACAGGTCCGGTTACAATTCTTAACTGGTCATTTCCAAGAGAAGATGTTTCAATAAAAGAGAGTACATATCAGATTGCACTTGCGATAAGAGATGAGGTGCTTGACCTTGAAAAAGCAGGAATAAGTGTAATTCAGGTTGATGAGGCAGCACTTCGTGAAAAGCTTCCGCTTAGAAAGACTGACTGGTACAGCCAGTATCTTGATTGGGCAATTCCATCATTCAGACTTGTACACAGCGGTGTAAAAGCAGAAACACAGATTCATACACATATGTGTTATTCGGAATTTACAGATATTATAACTGCTATTGATGATATGGATGCAGATGTTATAACTTTTGAGGCATCACGTTCAGATTTACAGATACTTGATTCTCTTAAAGAAAATAATTTTAAGACAGAAGTAGGACCTGGCGTATATGATATTCATTCGCCAAGAGTGCCTTCAACAGATGAGATTAAATCAGCTCTAAAGAAGATGCTTGAAAAAATAGATGCAGATAAATTATGGGTAAATCCGGACTGTGGACTTAAAACAAGAGGGGAAAAAGAGACGTTTGCAAGTCTTTATAATCTTGTAAAAGCAGCAAAAGAATTAAGAGAAGAATATAAGTAGAATTAACGGGTCATGGTAAAGTAGCAATAAAGGACTATATAATATAATGAAAGACTTGTAAATCATTTTTTGTTGACAAAAATTCGATTTTTGCAAGTCTTTTTTAATAAAAATGGCACAAAAATACATTTTGATAATTATTAAAATTGTATGAAATGCACAAATCTAATTTCTAATGTGAAAAATTTATCAATATCGCAAAAAAAGGACTTGTAAAACATTTTCGGAGTGATAAAATAACCACGATTGGAGTTAATATATTACAATCTGGAGGTGATAAAACAAATGGGCAATTTGACAGAGTCTCTGATGGAAGAGCTGAATTGTGAAACAGTATTCACTATTCCGATATTTGGAGGTATTGGTGTATCTGAATCTGTTGTTGTAACGTGGATTATCATGGCAGTTATGGTGCTTGTAGCATTCATACTTACGAGAAATCTTCGTATTGACCACATCAGCAAAAGACAGGCAGTGGCTGAGACAATTGTTACCAAGCTGACAGGTATGGTTGAGGACATGACAGGTCCTGAGGGCAAGAGATATGTACCGTATCTTACAACTGTGCTTGTTTATATCGGATTAGCCAATATTATTGGTCTTTTCGGTTTCAAATCCCCAACTAAGGACTTGAATGTAACAGCAGCATTGGCAATTATGAGTATCGTCTTAGTTGAAGGTGCAGGAATATATCAGAGAGGTGTTAAGAAGTGGTTACATAAGTTTACAGAACCGATAGCAATCGTAACACCAATTAATATTCTTGAGGTCTTTACAAGACCATTATCGCTTTGTATGCGACTTTTTGGTAACGTATTAGGTTCTTACGTTATCATGGAACTTTTAAAAATCGTTGTTCCTATCGTGGTTCCGGCAGCATTCTGCCTCTACTTTGATATATTTGACGGTTTGCTTCAGGCATATGTTTTCGTATTCCTGACTTCGCTTTATATTAAAGAAGCAATTGAATAAAGCAAAACAATTTAATTAATGATTTTAAACAAAACAAATTTTTGCATCGGTTACAGATAAGTGATGCATTTGAATGAATGGAGGAAATTATTATGAATACATTAATAGCAATTGGTGCAGGTATTGCAGTTTTAGGCGGTCTCGGTGCTGGTATCGGTATCGGTATTGCAACAGGTAAGGCATCAGAGGCAGTTGCAAGACAGCCGGAGGCAGAAGGTAAGATTAGTAAGACATTGATTCTTGGTTGTGCTCTTGCAGAGGCAACTGCTATTTATGGTTTCGTTATCGCATTGATGATTATTATTATGTTACAGTAATTTGAAAGGCAGGTTGGTAAAATGCTCCGTTTAGATTGGAATTTATTATTTACCGTAATCAATCTTTTACTGCTTTTCGTTTTGATGAAGATATTTTTGTTCAAGCCGGTTCAGAAGATTATAGCTGCAAGACAGGCAGAAGCTGACAAGCAGTTTGATGAAGCTGCTGCAAAACAGGCAGAAGCTGATGGATTAAAGGCTCAGTATGCAAAGTCAATTGCAAGCGTTGAAGAAGAAAAGAGCAAGGCTATGCAGGAGACAATGAAAAAAGCTGATGCTGAATACCAGAGAATTGTTGGTGATGCAGAGAGCAAGGCTAAGCAGATTAAAGAAGATGCGGCTGTTGAGGCTGAGAATCAGAAGACTCAGATATTAAAGAAAGCTGAGAAAGAGATTGCCGATATGGTAGTTGATGCAGCGGTAAAGGTTGTTGGAAAGAACAGTGGAGCTGACGTTGACAGTTCTCTTTATAATGAATTTTTAGATAAAGCAGGTGATAAACAGTGACACAGGCAGCGATTGATTATGCGACAAGTTTACGCAAAACAGAAACTCCTAAGGAATTACTGCAGCAGGTAAAAGATGTTCTCGAGGCTGTGCCGCAGGTACGTTCGGAATTTGAAGATCCAACAGTATCTATTGAGAAAAAACACCTGATTATTGACAGAGTATTTCCTAAGGAAATCAGAGATTTTTTAAAGATATTATGTGATAACATGGATTTCGGGCTGTTTGATGAAATATGCACAGCTTATGATGAACTTGGAAGAAAGCCTGAAGCAAAAGAAAATCAGGCACAGTTAATCTATGTTACAGCTCCAACAGATGAGCAGTTAGAAGGTATTAAGGCATTTCTTGCAAAAGAATTCCACAATCCTGATATGGAACTTACATTAAAAGAAGATAAGTCTATTAAGAGTGGTTTCGTACTGCGTGTCGGAACAAGAGAGTTCGACTGGAGTGAAAAAGGAAGAATTGAGCAGCTTGAGAACAGAATAGCAAAGGCTGTTAATTCTTCAAGAAATACTACATTTAGTGAAGAAAGCATCGTTTCTATACTTAAAAGTTCTATTGATGATTTTGAACTTGAAGCAAAAGACAAGGAAATTGGTGTTGTAAACTGGGTTGGTGATGGTATTGCCAATGTTGATGGTATTGATCATGCATTTTACGGCGAAATTGTTGTATTTGACTGCGGCGTAAAAGGAATGGTACAGGATGTAAGAAGAGATGAAATCGGTGTTATCCTCTTTGGCCGTGATACAGATATCAAAGAGGGAACAAGAGTTATACGTACAGGTAAGATGGCAGGTATTCCTGTAGGCGAAGCCTTCGAGGGAAGAATTATTGATGCACTCGGTGCACCACTTGACGGACAGGGTGATATCGAATCTGTAGGTTTCAGACCGATAGAGTTTCCGGCACCAAGTATTGTTGACAGAAAGTCAGTTACTGTACCAATGGAAACAGGTATTCTTTCAATTGATTCAATGTTCCCAATCGGACGTGGACAGAGAGAGTTAATTATCGGTGACCGTCAGACAGGTAAGACTTCTATTGCGATGGATACAATTCTTAACCAGAAAGGTAAAGATGTTGTTTGTATTTATGTTGCAATTGGACAGAAAGCATCTACAATAGCAAAGCTTGTTAATACATTAAAGAAAAATGATGCAATGTCCTATACAATTATTGTATCAGCTACAGCATCAGACCCGGCTCCGCTTCAGTATATTGCACCATATTCAGGTACAGCACTTGCAGAGTATTTTATGTATCAGGGCAAAGATGTATTAATCGTATATGATGACCTTTCAAAGCATGCGGTTGCATATCGTGCAATTTCATTATTGCTTGAACGTTCTCCGGGACGTGAGGCTTATCCTGGTGATGTATTCTATCTTCATTCAAGACTTCTTGAACGTTCAAGTCGTCTTACACCGGAAGCAGGTGGTGGATCAATCACAGCACTTCCTATAATAGAGACACAGGCAGGAGATGTATCAGCATATATTCCTACTAACGTAATTTCTATTACAGATGGACAGATATTCTTAGAGAGTAATCTTTTCTTCGAAGGTATGCGTCCAGCGGTAAACGTTGGTTTATCCGTATCCCGTGTAGGTGGAGCAGCACAGACAAAAGCAATGAAGAAGGCATGCGGAAGTATTCGTATTGACCTGGCACAGTATCGAGAGATGGAGGTATTTACCCAGTTCTCATCAGACCTTGATGATGCAACAAAGGCACAGTTAGCACATGGACGTGCAATCATGGAACTGTTAAAACAGCCATTATGCCATCCATTATCCTTACATGAGCAGGTAATTACATTATGTCTTGCAAACAATGGTATCTTTGATATCGTTATGCCAAAAGAAGTAAAGAAATATCAAAAAGATATTCTTTCTTATCTTGATCTCAAACATCCTGAAATCGGAAAAGAAATTGAGAAAAAGAAAGATTTAACTGATGAATTGATTGCAAAGATTATAGAAGCAGCAAAGGAATACACTGATAAATAACAGGCAGGTGTTGGTATGGCAAGTGCAAAAGAAATTCAGGACAGGATGCGAAGTATCAAAGATACATTGAAAATTACAAATGCAATGTATATGATTTCTTCCTCCAAACTGAAAAAATCAAAAAAAATGTTAGCGGACACAGAGCCGTATTTCTATACCCTTCAGTCTGAAATGAGCCGAATTTTAAGACATCTTCCAGATATGAACAGCATTTATTTTAAGACAAATGCAGAAATTCCGGAAAGAAAGAGAAAAGCCGGTTATATCGTCATTACAGCAGATAAGGGACTGGCTGGTTCTTATAATCATAATATTTTAAAACTTGCAGAAGAAGAACTTAAAAAAAGAGATGATTATAAACTGTTTGTTCTCGGTGAATTAGGACGGCATTATTTTGAACAGAAAGGAATTAATATTGATAAACAGTTCCATTTCGTTGTTCAGGATCCATCTTTAAGCCGTGCCAGAAGAATTGCCGAGGATTTATTAAAGCTTTACCATGAAAATCAACTTGATGAACTTTACATTATATATACAACCATGGTAAATGCAATGCAGGAGGAGGCACAGGTTGCCCAGCTCCTGCCACTGAAAAAAACAGACTTTAAGATTCCAGTTCCGATTGATATCCCATTAGAGGGACTTGCATTAAAACCTTCTGCTGAAGAGGTTATGGACCACATCGTTCCAAACTATGTAGTAGGTTTTGTGTATGGTGCGTTAGTAGAAGCATTTTCCTGTGAGCAGAATGCCAGAATGATGGCAATGGAAGGTGCGACAAACAGTGCGAAACAAATGTTAAAAGAACTGGATATTGAATATAACAGAGCCAGACAGGCTGCGATCACGCAGGAGATTACGGAGGTAATAGCCGGAGCGAAGTCGCAGAAGAAAAAGAAGAAATAAAAAGCGGAAATAATATAAGGAGGCTTTTTTGATGAAAACAGGAAAAATTATTCAGGTTCTTGGACCTGTAGTCGATGTTGAATTTGAAAATCAAGAATTGCCTGCAATCAGAGATGCTCTCGAAGTACAAAATGGAGATAAAAAATGTGTGATGGAGGTTGCACAGCATATTGGTAATCACGTTGTAAGATGTATTATGCTGGCAGCCAGTGAAGGTCTTCACAGAGATATGGAAGTTACTGCTGAGGGAAGCGGTATCAAAGTACCTGTTGGAGAGAAAACATTAGGCCGTCTCTTTAACGTACTTGGTGAGACAATCGATGACGGAGAGCCTATCAAAGATGCTCCAAAGATGGTAATTCACAGAGAACCTCCGACATTCGAAGAACAGAACCCGGCAGTAGAGATTCTTGAAACCGGAATTAAAGTTATCGACCTTCTTGCGCCATATGCAAAAGGTGGTAAGATTGGTCTGTTCGGCGGTGCCGGTGTAGGTAA
>ENA-OOXM01001564-OOXM01001564.1-human-gut-metagenome-genome-assembly--contig:-NODE-1564-length-16774-cov-3.287278_pt1 | contig 16774 bp, 14 predicted proteins | sample MGYA00241589_ERZ501347 | MGnify/ENA primary metagenome ERZ501347 (study PRJEB25962, sample SAMEA2042832) | human gut metagenome | biome: human gut; feature: human-associated habitat; material: faeces...
AATTTTGTGATATCTTTTCCACGGTACAGGATCTCACCCTCGGAAGGGATATCGAGAGATACCAGAAATTTCATAAAAGTACTTTTTCCACAACCGGACTCTCCGACAACGCCAAGCGTTTCTCCCTTATAGATCTGGAAGCTGATATCATCTACAGCTTTTACTGTTTTTCCCTTTTCGCCGGTCGGGAAGTATTTTTTCAGATTTTTTACGTCTACTAAAACTTCACTCATTTCTCATACCTCCTGCACCTGACCTGACGTCCATCCTCCAGATCCAGAAGCTTTATCCGCTCCTTTTCGCATTCCGGGCAAGCAAACTGACATCTCGGAGCAAACCGACATCCCTTCGGCATATCATATAGGCTCGGTACCAGTCCCTCAAGTGTCCGCAGGCGCTCCACATCCTCATCGACATCCGGAACCGAATTCATCAGCCCGACCGTATAGGGATGCTTCGGATCATCAAACAGCTCCCGCGTCTTTGCCTTTTCCACAATTTCTCCGGCATACATAACGACAACTTCATCTGCCATTTCCGAGATAACACCCAGATCATGCGTAATGATAATGATCGACATGTTCAATTTCTTCTGAAGAGATTTTAACAGATCAAGAATCTGTGCCTGAATCGTTACATCCAATGCGGTCGTCGGCTCATCGGCAATCAGCAGCTCCGGATCGCCTGCCAGTGCCATTGCAATCATGACACGCTGACGCATACCTCCGGAAAGCTGATGCGGATATTCATCCACACGTTTTCCTGCCTCCGGAATTCCAACAAGCTCCAGCAAATGAATTGCCTGCTGCCTTGCAGCCTTTTTATCCATTCCCTTATGCAGGATCAGCGATTCCTCAATCTGATACCCAATTGTAAAAACGGGATTCAGGGATGTCATCGGCTCCTGAAAAATCATGGAAATCCGATTACCGCGCAATTTACGCATTTCCGGTTCCGGAAGCTTCAGGATATCTGTCCCGTCAAACAGAATTTCTCCGCCTTCATTTTTCCCGGTCACAGGATCCACCAGACGCATGATCGATAGGCTGGTTACACTCTTTCCGCAGCCGGATTCTCCGACAATTCCGAGCACCTTTCCCTTATCTACAGAAAATGTAACCCCGTCTACCGCTTTTGCTACACCGGAATCCGTATAAAAATAAGTTTTTAAATCTTTTACATCCAATAAACTCATGGCTGTTCTCCTTATCCAATATGGATTTCATGAGGCGTATGAGAAAGGTTCTCCACACCGTTCTCGGTCACAAGCACATCGTCTTCCGTCCGCACGCCACAATCATTCGGGAAATAAAGTCCAGGTTCAACCGTAAAAATCATCCCGGGTTTCAAAACGGTTTCATTCCCGATAACGATACGTGGACATTCATGAATCTGCAAACCAATGCCATGTCCCAGTCCGCGAAGTGCATAATCATCCAGATTTTCCCGCAGAAATACAGCACGGTGTGCATCCTCGACATCTTTTGCCATAACTCCCGGACGGATTGCAGCAATCGCTTTATCCTGTGATTCCTGTACCAGATTGAAAATTCTCATATGTTCTTCTGAAACATTGCCAAACAGCAACGTTCTTGTCATATCTGAACAGTAGCCATCTTTTAAAACACCGAAATCCACAACAACCATATCGCCATCTTCTATTTTTTTTGAAGTAGGAAACGCATGTGCCAGCGCACCTCTTGCACCGGATCCAACGATTGTGCCAAAGCTCATGGCTTCTGCTCCTTCCTTGGAAACAAGATAATGTAACTCATCTGCAAGATCTTTTTCTGTCACGCCAGTCTTCAATCTCGGGAGGAGCTTATCAAACCCTGCTTCAGCTGCGGCGATTGCAGCTTTCGTACACGCAATTTCCTCTGCATCCTTGACCATACGTTGTTCCAGGAAATATTCCTGTTCAAACACGACATCAATATCACCCATTTTCTCCTTTAACGGGAAATATTCATCTACTGTCATGCAGGATTCCATCACCATTTTTTTAATACCACACTTTTTAATCGTATCTGCCACCAGCGAAAGCCTATTTGCTGCATGCTCAATGACTTCCACACCGATCGTCTGCTGCTGTGCCTGTGTTGTATAACGCTTGTCGGTTACAAGACAGACCTTATCTCTTGTAATGATCAGACATCCATTGCTTCCGGTAAAGCCGCAATAATAACGTCTGTTTTCATAGGAGGTAAACATGGCACCATCCAACTGGTGTGCATCCATATAGCTGTAAACTCCTGCAAGTCTTTTCTGATAAGTCTCTTTTCTGTCCATTTTTCCTCCTTCTTTATTTCTTCTGTTTCACATCAAATGCGTCTCTCAGACCGTCGCCGATAAAGTTGATACTCAGCACTGCCAGGAAAATACATGCGCCTGCCGGAATCCACTGCCACGGTCTTTTTGTCAGTGTCGCCAAATTATTTGCATCCATCAGCATATTCCCCCAGCTTGCCGTCGGAAGCTGAACTCCGCAGCCAAGATAGCTAAGTGATGCCTCTGTAAGGATTGCTCTCGCCATTTGCATGGTCGCTTCTACAATAATAGGTGCAAGAACATTCGGGATTACATGAGAGAAAATGATTCGAAAATCTGTCGCGCCAAGAGAAACAGCAGCCTGCACATACTCCATTTCACGAACTCTTAAAATTTCACCGCGCACAAGACGTGCTGTACCGGTCCAATTGCATAAACCAATGATAATCATGACATTGTAAATGCTCGGCTTTAAAATAGTTGCAACAATAATGATAAGAAACAAAACCGGAAAGCAGTTCACAACGTCCACGCATCTCATAATGATCGTATCAGCAACACCGCCGAAATATCCTGCAATTGCTCCAAGCACAATACCTATAACTGTAGAAATGCCAACAGCTACAAGACCAACACTCATAGATACACGTGCCGCATAGACCAGACGGCTGAACCCATCCCGCCCGATACTGTCTGTTCCAAGAATCGTATGGCTTTTGGATGGCGACATGTTTTTCAGAACAGTATTTCCATCCTGCAGGCTGACATACGGGTCATTCTGCGCAATAACAGGAGCAAATACTGCTACCAGAATCAGCAGTAAAATCACAGCTGTTCCAACAAGCGCAAGCTTATTTTTGCGGAAACGCTTCCAGGCATCTGTTTTGAAGAAGTTCTGTCTTTGTCTGTATTTCATTCTTTTCTTTTCCATGCCTGCTCTCCTTTAATACCGAATTCTGGGATCTACAAAGGAATACATAATATCCGCCAGCAGATTGCCCAAAAGTACCAAAATCGCTGTAAACAACGTCAGTCCCATCAGCATCTGATAATCACGGTTATTGATTGCATCAACACCAAGCAGCCCCATACCCGGCCATCCAAATACTTTTTCCGTAATATAGGCTCCTCCAAACAGGTTCGGAATAGACTGACCAAAAATTGTGATGACCGGAATCATGGAATTTTTCAACGCGTGCTTATAAATAACTACTTTTTCCGACAACCCTTTTGCTCTTGCTGTCCGGACATAATCTTGGTTCAGTGTTTCGATCATGCTGGAGCGCGCAAATCGCATTACTGTCGCTAAATTACTCAGAGACATAACCAGTGCCGGCATTATCAGATATTTCAGCTTATGCAGGATCAACGCCATGCCTTCCCCATTGAATGTACTGGAACCAAAACCGGAGGTCGGCAGCCATTTCAATTTCAGTGCAAATACAAAGATCAAACCCATGCCGAAGAAAAAGCTGGGAATGGAAATACCTATAAAGGAGAATACGGTAAGGCCATAGTCAGCTTTAGAATATTTATGTGTTGCAGAATAAACACCAAGCGGAATTCCAACAACAAAGCTGATGACAAATGAGGTTACCGTCAACAGCAGCGTTGCCGGCAGTCTGTCCAGGATCTCCGTCAGGACAGCCTGTCCGTTATAAGTACTGTAGCCAAAATTTCCCTGTACCAGCTGCTTTAACCAATTCCAGTACTGGACAATTATCGGGTCATTTAACCCGAGTGCTTCTCTGGCTCTCTGCAGCGATTCGCTGGAGGTACGGGGACTTATCATCCCCGTCAGCGGACCGCCCGGTGCCATCTTCATAATAAAGAAAGTCAGAATTGTGATGCCAAACACAACCGGAACTGCCTGCAGTAAACGCTTTCTGATGTATCTTCCCATAATCTGTTCTCCTTATTTTTTGTTCTGCTCCTGTACCGCAGGAATGAAAAGATCCGCACTGCACGCTTCAAATGTAAAGTCTCCGAGAGATTGTACAAATTTCTCATATTTTCCCATCGTCAGGCCATCACAAAAGGCATTTCCTTCAGAAAAGTCAAGTGCGATTTTTTTCGGTTTTAATTCCAGAACCATCTGCGCCAATGTCTCATCGTAGTTTTCATAATGTCTTACCTCGTCAAACAGACCGGATTCTTCAACATCCTGTGCATCAATGCTGGATGCCGTCGCTAACTTTTTCCCGTCCTTCGTAAACAGGAACGCACTGGAGCCAACCGTATCTACTCCGGGAATAAACTCGGTCATCGGATCGCAGCCCTCTGCTGTGATAATTAAATACAGATCAATATCCGACTCGTTTAATTTTGTAATCACATCATCTATGACTTTTTTATGATAGCTATAGTCTTTCATTTCTTGTCTCCTTTTCGTTCTTCTTTCAGACAGTTTTTCTGTATAACCTCATCCAGCACCTGCGCGCCAAATTCATAGGATGTCTCCAGAATGCTTTCATCCTTTCCGTGCACCTTGGGCAGGATCGCATCGAAGGAATCTCCCATCAAAAGCGGAGAGCAGCCGTAAACCATGCTGCCTGCACTCCCGAAAAATCTTCCGTCCGTTCGTCCGAGCGCAAGCATCGGCAATACACCGCCGTCAAATCCGAACCGCCTGCAGGCCTCTTCCAGATCATTTACAAGCTGTTTTAAATGCGAATTTTCAAAATTACTTTCAAATCCGGCTTCATAACCAAGTACTTCCATTTCAAGCGGCAGACCGTCAATCTGTTTTCGGACAAATGTCTCGATTTCTTCCTGACTGCCATAAGGAAGTACTTTGAACTCCAGCACTGCTTCTACATGCGCAGGAATGACATTGCTGCGCTCTCCGATGCTGTAGTTTCGCATTCCGATGCTGTTCTGAGAAGCGTACGCAAAAATGTCAGCCCCTGTTGCATTATCCCAGCTGTCACTGCCAACAATTCTGCGCATTGTCTCCCAGGTGCGGCGGCTGCCGCAGGTCAGTTCTTTTTCCGCTGCAAAAATTCTCCGTAATCCCTCTGCAAGCTTTAACAGTGCCTGATTTTCTCCAGGAGCACTCGCATGTCCCCCGGTTCCTTCCGCACTTATTTTTATTTTGCAGACTGCCTTTTCTCCGACCGTCAGCATCATATAGTTTTTCCCGTTAATATGTAACGGGAAGCCACCGCCTTCGTTAATCACCATCGCATTTTGAAACAGGTTTGGTCTTTCCTGTCTGACATATTCCATGCCAAAACTGCTCCCTGCTTCTTCATCGATAGTAGCCAGAAAATACACATCCCTGTTCAGATGGTTTTCCTGTTTTTTGAGATTCAGGAACGCATACAGCTCCATCATCGTCAGCTGCTTGGTATCCAGCGTTCCTCTTCCGAAAATTCGCCCGTCTGCTTTCTGGGCTCCGAACACCGGATGTGTCCATTCCTCCTGTATGCCAGGTACGACATCTATATGGGAAATCAGCACAACCGGCTCTTTTTCAGCCCTCGGTGCATGAATTGCTGCAAGAAGGTTTGGTCGATGCAAGTCTTTTGCAATCCGCTCCGTTTTTATTCCGTTTTCCTGCAAAATATGTTCCAGAAACGCACAGGCCTTTTCTTCTCCATCTGCACCGCTCCCGGTTACAGACGGGATTCGGAGCAGTTCCATAAATGCCTTCTTATTATCCTCCAGATTCATAGGCTGCTCCTGTTATGCTTCCTCACCGGTACGGTAAGGAATTTCAATCAATGCTGTCTGCCGTTTGCTGATCAGAACACAACCATCCTCCGTCAGGAGCACATTATCTTCAATAATTGCGCTGCGCTTATCGCGGTCCTGCAAAACAGTCGGCTCCAGCGCATAAATTTCATTTTTCCGGAGAATTCCAGAAGCAGAATATCTCTTTTTGGGTCCAAGTGTCGTACCACCATCATGTACTTCCAGACCTACCTGATGTCCGGTCGCATGCGGGAACGGAGGAAAACCACTGTCAATGATCGACTGTCTGCCAATTGCATCCACTTCATAGCCTCTCATGCCGGGTTTGATCTTTGCCATAACCGCTCCTACTGCATTGATAGCCGCATTTGCACAATCAACCGCATCCTTGGGAGCATGCTCTTCGCCTGGTTTCAGGAAATACATGGTACGTGCAATATCCGATGTATAACCGTTATAACGAATGGAAAAATCGATCACCAGCATATCTCCGGCTTCGATTTTGTTGATGTCGTTAGGGTCTCTGTGGGACATTCCTCCCTTCGGATTCAATACCAGAGGATATTCCGGCGGATTTCCAAATGCAGTCACAACGTTTCGCTTTGCACATTCCTCCATCATCATCTTTGCTACACCAACCTCTGTCAGACCAACATGAATCCGCTTAAAAAGTGCATCGTAAATATCTGTTGTAATACGGCTGCATTCTTTCATAATCTCGATTTCGCTCGGTGTCTTTACCGCTCTTAACTCCTCCAGCATAGAGTAGCTGCAGCATTTCACTTTCGCCATTGTTTCTGCACCGATCGCTTTTTCCAGTTTTTTGAACAAACCAACTGTCAATCCATCACATCTGGTATCGATCGTAGAATCATTGACTGCAAGACGTTTTACCTGATATTGATCGAATTTTTCTTTGAATACTTTTTCAAACCCGTCACCGGATACTTCAATTACTTCTGTATACAGCCCGGATTCTTCATATGCTTTGGTATCCGCAGCGGTTGCAATCGCAATTCTGTCCCCGCTTTTCGTCAGCAAAAACATCACTTCATTTTTACTGTCCGTATTGAACATCAGTTCCAGTGCAGTATCTGTTTTCAGCCGCGCGTAAAATACCCACATATCGATATTATTATCCTGCAGCATTTCTGCAGCGCGCTGCATTTTTTCTCTTGCTACTTCGTTTCTGTTAATCATGTTTACCTCCCGCTCTGCCGTATGAACCGGCAATCTCTCGTGCATTTTTTCGGCAATTGCCGTTTTTCTTTATATTCCGCTCTGTGCTGCCCGGCAGACTGCAAGCGTCAATACTTTACTTCCAAACACGACCGAATCCCTGTGGATTCTTTCATTTATGCCATGAACCATTGTTACAGCACTGTCAAACGTCATATCCCAAGCATAAACCGGGCTGTATCCGTATACTTTTGTATCCAGGTCTGCCAGGAAACGTCCATCACTGGAGCCCATCGACACAAACGGAAGAATTTCCGCTTCTTCTTTTGTTTTTCCCAGAATCTCCAGCGTTGCTTCTTCCAGAATTTTTAACATTTCTCCATCCGGGCTGCTTTCATACCCCTGGCTGAGAGAAACAATTCTGTAACTGCAGTCCCATTTTTCTGCAAGATTTTTTAAAACTTCCTCCAGATATTTCTGCCCGAAACCAGGGAGAAGTCTCACATCGCAAACCAGTGTCACTTCATTTACATTTTTCCCTGTAATCATCGTTACCGTCATGGAATTTTGTTTCATGGCTGTCAGTATTTTCTGCATCATGGGAGACAGCTGTACTCCTGCCAGCTTTTGTTCAAACTGCTTTACTGTATCCAGAACTCTCCCGTCAAGCTTCTGCTTTCCGATGTCCTCAGCAAGCCCCATCGCCCGCTCCATACCATCTCCGCTGGTAAAAAATGCACCTTTCGCGTTTTTTGCTTTCACGGTAAATTCCACTGTACCGCAGGATTTCTGTCCGGATTCGCAAAGGTAAAATTCCCTTTTTCCTCCAACTACCGGGAATCCGCCGCCCTCGCTGATCACATCGCTGCCCCGAAAGAGCTCGCGGCCTGTTTTTGTCGTTTCACCAACTGTAATCTCATGATCCAGAAACCACTGGAGCCCATATGCACTTCCACTTTCTTCGTCCGAGGTTGCCAGAAAATATACATCCCTCTTTAACGGAATTTCTTTCTCCTTTAACGCCAGAAACGCTGTCAGCTCCATTGCTGTCAGCTGTTTTGTATCCACCGTACCTCGTCCATAAATATAGCCATCTACCTCCTGTGCTTCAAACGGAGGAAATTTCCACTGACTTGCCTGCGCGGCAACCACGTCGGTATGACTCATCAGGATCAACGGTGCCTCTTCTGCCTGATCTGCCAGCTGCCATGCCAGCAGATTTCCGCGTCCCTTTGCACTTTTCTGATACACATAAGGAATCCTGTGCTCCTGCAAAATACGTTCCAGATACAGGAGAAGCTTTTCTTCTTCCCCCGGCGGGTTTGTCGTATTGATCCTGACCAGATCCTTTAACAAAGCAACTGGTTCTATCATTTTTTCGTTCCTTTCTTTTCCTGTATCAAACAACTGTCCATTTATACTTCAGGGGTCTCGGACAGTAAGCCCGAAACCCCTGACCTGTTAAAAGTCTGTCATTTCTTTTATTCTGCAATATTCCACTTTTCAATCTGGAAGGTAATACCGCGGTAATCACATACAAAGTTCTGTACTTTGTCACTTACGCCTGCGATACCAGCCTTGTTATACAGCGGAATCCACGGAAGATCCTTGGAGATCAAATCTGCGATTTTGTGGAAGCATTCCGCTCTCTCATCAGGATCTGTCAGCAGCAGCTGATCTTTAAACAGCTGATCCACCTCCGGATTGCTGTAATGAATAAAATTCCAGGAACCAGCGCCGGTAGAAGTGGAAAAGTACTCATTATATTCATTCGGATCTGCTTCAACGCCAAAGCCCAATGTATAGCACTGGAAAGAATCTCCGGTTGTCTCTTCTGTTGCTTCACCAGGAAGCAGCTTTGTATATGCCAGTGTTGCAAAATCCTGTTCAATTACTTCCATCTCAACACCGATCGCCTTCCACTGCTGCTGGATCAAAGCAGCAACTGCTTTACCATCTGTACTGGTGGACATATCATAGGTCAGATGTAAGGTCTTTCCGTCTTTTTCATAATAACCGGTTGCATCATTCATGGTATATCCTGCTTCCTCCAACAGCTCTTTGGATTTTGCAGGATCATAATCATAAACCGTTACATTATCGCTGTGAGACCAGTGGTTGCTCGGAAATACATCATCACAGACATATGCATTGCCGTCACCATAAACTGTATTAATGATTGCCTGCTTATCAATGCCATATGCCAGTGCCTGACGAACACGCAGATCACTTAAGCTTTCTGTCAGCTGGTTTAATCCAATATAAGTAACCGTCAGCTGCTCGTATTTGTAATCGGATACACCATCCATCGCTTCTACATTTTCTACCTCTGCAGAAGGAAGATTGTACAACACATCGATTTCACCGTTCAGAAGCGCTGCAGTCAATGTTGTGTCATCACCGAACTGCACGGTTACATTCTGAATAGAAGGCTTTGTGCCATAATAGTCGTCATTCCGTTCCAGTGTGATGTACTGACCAGATTTCCATTCTACAAATTTGTACTTACCTGTACCAATCGGAGCGCGATTGAAGTCATCATTGCCCCATTCTCCGGGATCCTCTCCTTCCAGAATATGCTTGGGAAGAATACAGGTATACATATTAGAAAGAAATGCCGCATTTGCAGACTCCAGTGTAATCTCTACCGTATAGTCATCTACTTTTTTGATACCGGAAACACTGTCTGCATTACCTGCCTGATAATCAGCAGCACCTGCAATCGACATAACACGTCCGTCTGCGCCGCCGTTATAATTCGGATCAGCCAGAGACGTCAGAGTAAATACCACATCGTCTGCAGTAAAGTCTTCTCCGTCATGCCACTTTACGCCTTCCTTTAAATGGAACGTATAAACTGTTCCATCATCGGAAATATCCCAGCTGTCTGCCAGATCACCTTCATAATTCAATTCTTCATTCGGAACAACCAAGTAGCTGAAAATCATGTTCTGAACATTGCTATCGGGTGTTCTGGGCTGAATCAGCGGATTCAAATTTGCTACCTCAGAAGACTGACCGATTACTACACTGGTATCAGTTGCTACTGTTCCATCTGCGGCAGTGCTTTCCGTAGCTTCTGCTGCTCCCGCGCTGTCTGTGCTATTGCTGCTCCCGCATGCTGTTCCAAATACCATCATGCCTGCAAGCAATAATGCAAGGGGCTTGGACATTTTTTTCATAATGTTTCCTCCTTTGTCGATTTATCACTTTTACTCATTAAAGTGCCGGCTTATAAAAAAAGCAGAATCCTATTCTCTGATCCTGCTCCTTTGCACTTCACAGTGTCATAATATCACGCACCTATTTGAGTGTCAATATTTTTTTGAAATATTCAAATATTTTAGTTATTCAAATATTAAAATTCTATCAAAACCATATGTTTTTATTCCAGTTCTCATCCACACAAACTTTATTATAAGTTTTTCGTTTTTTCTAAATTTTCCAGTTGACTTTTTCAGAAAAATTCGTTATGATAATAAGGCTTGATGAAGCAATCGAAGCGTGGCTCAGTTTGGTAGAGCGCTGCGTTCGGGACGCAGAGGTCGCGTGTTCAAATCACGTCGCTTCGACTTTTAAAGACTGTTGAAATTTCAACAGTCTTTTTTGCTACAAAAATCACATAAAGCGCCCATAAGCGCCGTAAAACACCAAACCGATGGAGGATTTTATGGAACAGGATATGACCCAAGGCAAACCGTTGTCCATCATACTCAAATTTACCCTGCCGTTGTTAGTCGGCAACATTTTCCAGCAGTTTTACAACATGGCCGATACGATCATCGTCGGCCGCTTCGTCGGCGCGAACGCACTGGCTGCCGTTGGCTCCACCGGCACAGTTATGTTTCTGATCATCGGCTTTGCACAGGGCATTACCGCCGGGTTTACGATCCTGACCTCACAGCGTTATGGAGCAAAGGATGAAAAAGCCGTCCGCGCCAGCGTGGCAAACGGTATCCTGCTCTCTGTCCTTGTCACAATCCTTATAACCGTGGTCGGTCTGAGCACCATGAAGCCTCTGCTTCTCCTTATGAATACACCGGAGGATATTTTTGCCGATGCGTATACCTACAGCATGTTGATCTGCAGCGGAGTCGTGGCCTGCATTTTTTATAACCTGTTTTCCTCACTCCTGCGGGCCATCGGTAACAGTAAGGTTCCGCTGTTTTTCCTTGTATTTTCCGCCTGTCTGAATGTGGTGCTCGATCTGCTCCTGATCCTCTGCTTCCATATGGGTGTAGCAGGTGCTGCAATTGCAACCAATATTTCTCAGGGCGTTTCTGCGGTACTGTGTCTGATCTATATTTATAAGAACGTTCCCGTGCTCTGCCCGGAGCGCACCCAGTGGCGACTTTCCGCATCAGACACGGCATATCAGATGAGAATGGGCATTCCAATGGCACTGCAGTTTTCCATTACTGCATCCGGAGCAATGGTGATGCAGGCTGCCATCAATCTGTTCGGCTCTGTAGCAGTCGCTGCCTTTACTGCTGCCAGCAAGGTGCAGAGCCTCGTAACACAGGGTATGATGTCGATGGGACAGACAATGGCAAGCTACGGCGGTCAGAACTACGGCAAGGGCGATTATCACCGTCTGGAAAAGGGCGTCCGTTCCGCTCTCCTGATCAGCGTCATCTACTCGCTGCTCGCTGCAGCTGCCGTCGGTCTGTTCCTGCGCCCGCTGCTTTCCCTGTTCTTCTCCGGAGACATCGATATAGCTTCCCTGATGCCCTGGGCAAAAACCTATATCTATATGTGTGCGGTCTTTTATATTCCGCTTTCCACGATTTTTATTTTCCGAAACATCATGCAGGGCTGCGGCTACAGCTTCCTGCCGATGATGGGCGGCGTAGCCGAGCTGTTTGCCCGCATGATCACAGCACTGATCGCCATGAAGCTTGTAAGCTTTCCCCTCGCCTGCTTCTGCGATCCTGCTGCATGGGTCGGTGCGGCGCTCTTTACCGGATTTTCCTGGTTATCCGTCAAGAAAAAGCTCCGTGCTTCCCTGCTGCCGGAGGATACCAGTTCTTCCAGCGAAGCAAAATGATACCCCATTTCCTCCCACTTTGTTAAAACCTCATCCAGAATTTCTCCGTTCGTCCGGGACGTATTGTGCAGCAGTACAATCGCTCCCGGATGAACTCTTTTTAACAGCTTTGACATCGCCTCTTCGCGGGTCGGCTGTTCCTCCTGCTTCCAGTCCACATAGGCAAGGCTCCAGAAAATCGTCCGATACCCAAGCTCCTTTGCCAGCTGCAGATTGTTGTCGCTGTATTTACCCTGAGGCGGGCGGTAAAACCTCGACATCTTTTCGCCGGTTGTCTGCTCGTACAGGTCTTCCAGCTGCGCCAGCTCCTTCTGAAACTCTTCTTTTCCCATCTGGCTCATATCCGGATGATGATAGCTGTGGTTCCCGATGATATGCCCCTCCGCCCGCATCCGTTTGACCAGGTCGGGATTTTTTTCCAGATAATTCCCCACAATAAAAAAAGCCGCCGGCACATGATGCTTTTTCAATGCGTCGAGAATCGCCGGCGTGTTTCCATTTTCGTATCCGCAGTCAAACGTCAGATACAAAACCTTTTCCGTCGTATTCTCCGCATAAAACGCATCATATTGCGCCAGCTGCTCCATGCTTTCGTCCGCCACAGGCGGTTTGTTGTCCTCCTGAAAGGAAAGTCCCCAGTCCTTCTGTGCAGGACGTGCCATCACCGCCTGATCCCGCACGCTCACCGTATGCCCCACAACGCTTCCAAGGCAGAACGCCACGCCGAAAATCAGACACAGGGAAAGCACCGCTTTTAATTGTTCCATTCTGTCCATGCCGTTGTCCGTCCGAGTCTTTTTATTATGTATATCGGAAAACGGCTTTTCCTATGCAGGGGAGTGAACCTCACATGACTAAAGTCACGTGCTTCTCAGTCGTTTTAAACGACAAGACCAAATATCGGCGGATACGCCAGTAACTTAGAATTCGTGCGGATACGCACTTTTTCTGCGCCGGATACGGCCAGTTTCCACATTACAGGTAGTCCGCTGTATATCTGCCTGTGTTTATGCTGCTTTTAATTCTGCATAAAGCTTTCTTAAATCCGCATAAACACATGAGGTTCTGCGCTTCACTGCAGGTACTTTTGCCTCCAGAGAAGACCTTTCCGTTTCCGGTAAGGGTTTTAAAAGTTCCCGTATAAAATATCTCGCTCCAATATTATAGGATGCTGACAGGTCGCAGTTATACTGTTTTCCTGTCTGAAAGGTACACAGGCTATGGTTCTCCGGATTTCTTACCACTGCTCCACTTCCATCACAGGCCAGCCTGCTGGTGTTTTGGGCGCTGACTCTGGATACACGGATCCCGTTCCGGTGAGCCTGATGCTCACACAGCTTCTGAATATCCCGCTTTCTCCATAAATGAAGTTTCTGTTTCTTTTTTCCGGATAGCTTCCCCTGCGTTTCCAGATATTCGAACACAATTACATCCGCCTGATATTCTATGGCACATTTCGTGATCGCCGCAGCTATTTTGCGGGACAGCTCCATATTCAGCCTTTTTGCATAATTCCACCGGCTTTGTACCTGTCTGGAGGAATGTTCTCTCTGAAAACGGCGGATTCTGCCAAGTACATGATACAAATGGTCTTTATCACTGGTAAAATTGATAAATTTCCGTCCCAGGATAGTGCCATCCACACGCATGATACTGCAGACCGCATCCGTATTGATCCCTAAATCAACACTGCATATCACCTGCTCTTTTACGGCTGTTTTCGATAAGCTTACTTCCTCTGTGTACGAAAATCGAAGGAAATATGTATGATGTTTCTTTTCCAAAGTTGGGGCAGATGCCTTTTTTCCGCTCCACTTTTTCCGAAGATATTCCATATCCGTATGGAGTAATTTTACCTGGAACCATTTCCACTCGTGTCCATCAAATAACTTTAAATAAGCAACATCTTCTCCATATTCTGCTTCCTTATACATGACATCCCGATAGAATACCGGCATTGCATGATTCTCACAGACCAGCTTTGGTTTCCCCTTTAACTCTCCCTTTTCCCACAAACCGAGACGTGTTTGATAGGAGGACACTGCTCCAAGTGCGTGTTGGATCGCCGCTCTTCTCAGGTAAGATGGCATTTTAGGAAAATGCCGATCAAACGCAAACCTGGCATGATTCTTTTTCGTTTCATGTACCAGATGCTCCGCTGCATTAAAGCGTTTTTGTGGATTCCGGATTTCTGAAAGTTCTTCCCAGGTCTCTGCATACACCGGAATCAGATAGGAAACTGCTTGCCTAAAAATATCCAGCGTAGCACGGAGCGGTATATTCTTTTTTTTCATTTCTACTCCATAGCTGGATACAATCTGCATAAAGTTCCCTACTTTCTTTTTCCCTTCTCTTTTTGTCCCTCGATATATGCCGTTACCTGATCCCGGCTTCGGTCACTTACGGTAACTGCGCAATGCGATGGATTCCACAAACAAGATGGTATTGTAAAGAATATACATATCCTCTACCATATGAAAGTTCACTTTTCTTAACAGCAAACATATCTTTTTTCATATTTGTATTATACAATACGTCTTTCTACATAGCAAACATTTGTTCTGTTTTTAATAAAAAATTTGGCACACCTAACTCATCACTAAAGTAACGAGAATGCGGTGTTCCGTTTTTCAACGGCTGATAATGTACTTGCAGATCGGATTGCCCTGTGCTGAAAACCGTTCCTCATACTCAGTCATGACGTTTCCCTCGTTTAAGCGCGCATTCGCGTGAAGGTCAAAGGTTTTTTCCTTCAAGGTCCATCCTGCTGCTTCCACCTCTTCCAGTGCAAAATCAAACAGGGCGCGGTTGTCCGTCTTAAACTCGATCGTTCCGTCTTTTTTCAGGATTTGATCGTATCTTGCCAAAAACTGTCTGGACTCCAGGCGTCGCTTCGCGTGGCGGTCCTTCGGCCACGGATCAGAGAAGTTGAGGTAAATGCGGTCTACCTCGCCCTCAGCAAACACTTCCGGAAGCTGGCGTGCATCCATGCGGATAAAGAACAGGTTTTTGATTTCCGTCTCCAGTTTTTCCCGTTTCTGTACTGCGCGGAGCAGCACGCTGTCGTACATTTCAATGCCGACGTAGTTGATTTCCGGATGCAGAACCGCCATATCCATCAGGAAGCGTCCTTTTCCCATTCCAACCTCAATACAATCTTCACATTCGCCAGTTAATTCATTATCAACATTAATATGCCCAAAGTTATAGTTGTACTCAAATATATAACCATTTTTAATTAATTTAAATTCCTTATTATTCATATAACCACCTCATGTCATATTTGATATATTACTTTAATTACTTATCATATTCTCCTTTAAGAACTCTTCCTATAGTAAACTTACTCCACTTAGTTTTTTCTTCAATAGCTCTATAACTTAAACCAGAAGCTCTAAGCTCTTTTATCTCTTGAACTTGTTTATCACTAATTTCCCTGCTTCTAGTTTGAAGTGTAATTTTCTCTTTAGTATCTTCCAATTCTAATTTTAAACGTTCTATTTCTTTTTCATACTTTATTTTAATTTTCTCTATTCCAAGCTCACTATGTTCATTTTTTAATTTTTGCACTTCATCTTGAAGCTTTTTATTTTCTGAAAGCAAATTTTGATTTTGAGACATATAATCAATTAAATCTTTTTCTGTATCTCTTAAAACCTTTTTTAAATCTTTTATTTCTTTTTCTAACTCTTTTTCACCATTCATAAAATCACCTAGTCATTATTAGTTATATTACTTTAATGACATAATAATATTTATTTTAAAACTTGTCAATATTTCATTAAACAAAAATTTTATTTAAAATAATGTTGAAAAAGTCGTTAAAATCGTTTATACTTGTTATATGTTGATAAAATAGTTTATTGGAAGTAGGTCGATATTTATGAAATGTGTAGCTTTAAAAATTCAGAATGGAATTGCATATTCTGGTGCTGATATTATCAATACTCATTTTAAAAAAGAAAAGGAGGTTGGGCAAACATATTACAGTACAAATGTTCCATTCGATTCAAGAAGGGAAATGGAAAAAGTTTTATTTTTCTTCATTCATCAAGGAATACCTCGTTATGTTTTAGCTGATATTATAAAATCTGAATTTAATAAAACTCCTTTCACTCCAGATGATAGTTGTAAATACTCTCCAACACAATATCATAATATAGATAAAAAAAGTTGGTTTTTAATCAAAAACATGAAAGAAGTTTATCAAGATTTCCTTGATGATTGCTTTGTAGAATACACTAATGGAACTTCTGAAAAATTACTAGATGTTATTAACTCTCAGAGTAGATTAAATAGGGTTTACTTTAATAAATATTCCCTATCTGTAGATGATGAAAATATTTTAATCAAATAATAAAGCAAGTCCATCTGGACTTGCTTTATTAATCACCCGAGCTTTACGATAATCATAGCCTAAGCATATATCTTTTCAGTAGCAGTAGCTCGGTTGCTACACCCTTTTTTAAACTGCCATTGAGTGGAGCAGTACCCATTTGTATCTCGCTATAGGGTTAGCGACCAATAAATTTAATTTTATTATATCATAATAACGGTACATATTCAATTTTTAATTTAATTCAA
>ENA-OOXM01001582-OOXM01001582.1-human-gut-metagenome-genome-assembly--contig:-NODE-1582-length-16642-cov-4.240972_pt1 | contig 16642 bp, 12 predicted proteins | sample MGYA00241589_ERZ501347 | MGnify/ENA primary metagenome ERZ501347 (study PRJEB25962, sample SAMEA2042832) | human gut metagenome | biome: human gut; feature: human-associated habitat; material: faeces...
GTTCGACGAGACGTGGCAACCGGTATGGGGCGAGCAGTCGAGCATCCGAAACCACTACAACGAGATGGCTGTATGCCTGTCGCAACCCGACGACAACGGGCATCTGCGCGAGATGATTGTGCGTTTCCGACTCTACGACGATGGTGTAGGGTTCCGCTATGAGTGGCCTGCGCAAGACAATTTCACCTATTTCACAATAAAGGAAGAGCGCACGGAATTTGCCATGACGGGCGACCACACTGCCTATTGGATTCCGGGCGACTACGACACTCAGGAATACGACTACACCATAAGCCGCCTGTCGGAGGTGCGCGAGAAAATGCCTGCCGTGAAGTTCAGCTACAATGTGTCGTCGACAGTGTTCTCCGACACCGGCGTGCAGACGTCGCTGCAACTGAAAACCGACGACGGAATATACCTTAACATCCATGAGGCGGCGTGTGTGGACTACTCCACAATGCACCTCAACCTCGACGAGAAACGCATGGTGCTGACGTCGTGGCTCACCCCCGACGCCCGTGGCGACAAGGGATATCTGATGGCTCCTTGCCACTCTCCATGGCGCACCGTAATGGTCACTTCTACAGCCACCGCCACCCTCGACTCAAAGCTCATCCTCAACCTCAACGAGCCGTGCAAGCTTGAAGACACGTCGTGGATACACCCTACGAAATACATGGGCGTATGGTGGGAGATGATTGTGGGCAAAAGCTCATGGGCTTATTCAAACGCTTCGGCTGTCAACCTCGACAGCATCGACTACAAAACCATGAAGCCTAACGGCATCCACGGTGCAAACAACGACAACGTGAAGCGTTACATCGACTTTGCCGCCGAAAACGGATTCGACCAGCTGCTGGTGGAAGGATGGAACATCGGATGGGAAGACTGGTTCGGCCACGAAAAGGATTATGTGTTTGACTTTGTCACTCCAAACCCCGACTTCGACATCGCAATGCTCAACGACTATGCTCACAGCAAAGGCATCAAACTGATGATGCACCACGAAACTTCGGGCTCGCTGCGCAACTATGAGCGCCACCTCGACGCAGCATACTCGCTAATGAACAAATATGGATACGACGCCGTAAAGAGCGGATATGTGGGCAATATGGTGCCGCGTGGAGAATATCACTACGGACAATGGGCAAACAACCACTATCTCTACTGCGTGAAAGAGGCTGCCAAACACAAAATAATGGTCAACGCGCACGAGGCGACTCGCCCAACCGGACTTTGCCGCACATACCCAAACCTTGTGGGCAACGAGAGCGCACGCGGAACGGAATATCAGCAGTCGGCAGGCATCATGCCGCACCACGTGACTATTCTTCCGTTCACGCGTCTGCAGGGCGGCCCGATGGACTACACTCCTGGTATCTTCTGCATGGACGTGTCGAAACTCAATCCTGAAAACCACGGACATGTCAACGCCACGCTGTGCAACCAGCTGGCGCTCTACGTGACACTCTACTCTCCGCTGCAGATGGCAGCCGACGTGCCTGAAAACTATATGCGCTACGCCGACGCCTTCCGCTTCATCAAGGATGTGGCTGTAGATTGGGACGAAAGCCGCTATCTCGCGGCCGAACCGGGTGAATACATCATTGCAGCGCGCCGTGAGAAAGGCGGACAGCGCTGGTTTGTGGGCGGTGTGACCAACGAGGACGCACGCACAATGACCGTCGACTTCTCTTTCCTTACAAAGGGTCAGAAATATATGGCAACAATATATGCCGACGCAAAAGACGCCGACTATGAGATAAATCCTGAAAAGTATGTGATCTCGCGCCGCGTGGTGACTGCAAAAGACAAGGAGAAAATCTTTATGGCTCGCGGTGGAGGCTTCGCCATCAGCCTTATGCCCGTCGACGACCACACGCAGAAATTGAAAAAACGCAAATAACGACACCCAATCCGTGTCAAGCACCCTTGCCATTATTCGGCAAGGGTGCTTTTTTATGCCGTTTTATTTGCCGCAGAGCAAATTATAATGTAATTTTGGAAAGACAATAAAAGACTATAAGACAATGTTTGACACGTCACGACCATTCACGTTCGACCGCGTGGTGCGCATCCTGATCACCATCGCCACGCTTATCGGCGCCTACTGGCTGCTCAAAGCAATCAGCGGCGCGCTGCTGCCTTTCTGCGTAGCCTGCCTGCTTGCCTACATCTTCGAACCATTCGTGGCTTTCAACAAACGGCTGCTTCGCTGCCGCGGCAACGTGCTGCCGATATTCCTCTTTCTTGTCGAACTCTTCGGAGTCATCGCCCTGCTCGGCTGGTTTCTCATCCCCCGCATCATCGACGAGATTGTCACCGTGGGCAACCTGTTCAACGACTATGCCACATCAAGCAGCAGCCGCTACATTCCGCAGGCTGTACACGACTTTGTCATGAAATATGTCGACATGAAGACACTCGCATCCGTGCTGACGCAGGAACAGTGGAGCGACATAGTGCAAAAATCGCTGTCGGGCACATGGACCATGGTCAGCGGAAGCATCTCAATGCTGCTGACAGTGTGCAGTTGGTTTATCGTGCTGCTATACTTCATCTTCATCCTGCTCGATTACGACCGCTTCATGAACAGCATGCGCAGCCTGATTCCTCAAAAATACAAACCGACGGTGCTGAAAATCGCCGGCGACATCAAAAACAGCATGAACCGCTATTTCCGCGGACAAACGCTCGTGGCGCTGTGCGTCGGAGTGCTTTTCAGCATCGGCTTCCTCATCATCGACCTTCCGCTCGCAATCATTATGGGCATGTTTATCGGACTGCTCAACATGGTGCCGTATCTGCAACTCATCTCGCTGCTGCCCACCACACTGCTGTGCGTGGTCTATGCCGCCGAGACAAATTCCAGCTTCTGGGTGATTTTCGCTTTGGCAATGGTGGTCTATGGTGTGGTACAGCTGATACAAGACCTGTATCTCGTGCCAAAAATCATGGGAAAGACAATGGGGCTCAACCCTGCAATCATCCTTCTGTCGCTGTCAATCTGGGGATCGCTGCTCGGATTCCTCGGCTTGATAATCGCCTTGCCGCTCACCACACTGCTTCTGTCATACTACAACACCTACGTGCTGCACGAAGGCAAACCGGAACAATCTGCTGAAAACCAAAATATCGGGAACTAAAAAAGCGGTACGGCTGAAGCATCAAAGCCGACCGTTCCTGTGTGTGTCTACCACAGATTGAAGCGCCATCCCACTTTCATCTCCACACTGAACAGCGAGTTGGCAAGAATCGTTTTCTTGTCGGCCACAACAGCCACATCCGTCTTGCCCACAATTCCGGCAAACCATCGGCGGTTGTTCCATGTGACAGAAAGATTCAGGCGGTTGTACAGCCGGAACGAACACCCCGGATTGACACTCGACTGCTTGCCTTTCGACACCGACGGAATCACAGCCTCGCTCACGCCAATGTTGTAGTGCTTCGCCGGCACCCAGTTGTAGGCATAACCGCCTTTCACGCCACAGGTCTGCTCCTTGACGGTGAACACCCTCGAGTGCCATTCCTCCGGCAATTGAGGCTTCAGATAATCCGGCAGTTTCGCGAAATCGAAATTAAGGTCCTGATTGTTGTAGGAGAAACCCACGAAGAAAGAGCCCTGGCTGCGCAGCTGCAGTTTGCTGATTGAGAACGCCGCCGCATAGCTGTAGCGTTTGTTGTTGAAGAAATAAACCGCCTCGATGCCCCACGACGACGTGCGCACACCGTCAAACTTCTCATTGATGCCCTTCATGTCGCCCACCCGCTTAAGATTCATCCCCACATCATTCTTTATAGAATAAAGGCTTGCTGTAAACAGAGCACACGTAAAATCGAAATTGAACTTCGACTTGCGCCGGTCAACGCCGCCAAACAGCTTGTTGATGTTGAAATCATAGCCGAGCGACACCGCGAGATACGTTATGTCGAAACCGATGGTGTTGGTCGACGGCGAACGCATCTCCACCTTGCAGTCATGGTCAATCAGAAAGCGATTGTCGTCAATCCAACTGTTGGTGCGCAATTTCACGTTCATCTTATAGCCCGTACCTTTTACGTATGCAGAATCGTAGGAATTGAAGAAACGGTCGCCCCAACGATAGGTCTTGACACAGAAACGAGGAAACTTACCCCACTCCGCCACCGAATCAAGTGCAAACGACAATGCCTTGCCCGGAACGGCAACACACACCATCGCTGTCAAAACCATTAAAATTTTCTTGATTCTCATCATTTTTGTTTGCGGACTGCAAAATTACAAAAAATCCAAGACTCCCGAAAAAAAACAATCGACACAACTCATCAAAAACTGCCGGGACAGCATACCTTGACAGCATCCCTGCAGATGGGTGACCAACAGCCTTCAACGGCGCATCACACCGAGTTTTCCGACTTCCCGTTTTCCCGTTTTTTCAAACCTAAAAATCCTTATTTAGACACAAAGTTTCCCAAAAATATTTTTATTCCACTCATTATAAGCAAGTTAAAAATTAACAATCGCCAAAAAGTTTCCAAAAATAAAAATTTACTTTGTTATTTGAAAAACAATATCTACCTTTGAACCCACAATCCAAAACTGAAATAATTAACCCAAGAATATGATACAGACAGTGATTAAACGCGACGGAAGAGTCGTGGGCTACAACGAAGAGAAAATCAAGGCGGCAATCCGCAAAGCGATGATTACGACGGAGAAGGGCGAGGACGAATCGCTTATCCAGAAAATCACCGACCGCATCGGCATGAACGGCAAAGAGCAAATGAGCGTAGAGGAAATTCAGGACAACGTTGAGCTTGAATTGATGAAGAGTTCGCGCAAGGAAGTGGCAAAACGCTACATCGCCTACCGCGACCAGCGCAGCATCGCACGCCGCGCCAAGACACGCGACATTTTCCTTGAAATCATCGAGGCGAAGTCGAACGACATCACACGCGAGAACGCCAACATGAACGCCGACTCGCCAGCCGGTATGATGATGAAATTTGCCAGCGAGACAACAAAACCGTTTGTCGACGACTACCTCCTATCACCAGAGACAGCCGACGCCGTAAAAGGCAACTATCTGCACATCCACGACAAAGACTACTATCCGACAAAGAGTCTCACCTGCGTGCAGCATCCGCTCGACAAAGTGCTTAAATACGGATTCTCGGCAGGCCACGGAGAGTCGCGCCCGGCAAAACGCATCGAGACAGCAAGCATCATCGGCTGCATCTCCCTCGAAACAGCTCAGAACGAGATGCACGGCGGACAGGCAATCCCCGCATTCGACTTCTATCTGGCTCCCTACGTACGCTCATCGTTTGTTGAAGAAGTGAAAAACACCGAAGCCATCTTCGGTCAGGACTTCAGCGACCTGTATGACATAAAACTTGACGACTTCATCAAAAAGCCGCTCGACGGACTCGAAGGCAAGGACCGTGCGCTGCAGCACGCCATCAACAAGACCGTCAACCGCGTACACCAGGCTATGGAAGCATTCATCCACAACATGAACACCATCCACTCTCGTGGAGGCAACCAAGTGGTATTCAGCTCAATAAACTACGGCACCGACACCAGTGCCGAAGGACGCTGCATTATCCGCGAAATCCTCAACTCAACATACGAAGGAGTGGGCAACGGAGCCACAGCCATCTTCCCTATCCAGATTTGGAAAAAGAAACGCGGCGTCAACTATCTGAAGGAAGACCGCAACTACGACCTGTATAAATTGGCATGCAAAGTGACAGCACGCCGCTTCTTCCCCAACTTCGTGAACCTCGACGCCACCTTCAACTTCCACGAGAAATGGCGCGCCGACGACCCGGAACGCTATCACTACGAAGTGGCTACAATGGGATGCCGCACGCGCGTGTTTGAAAACCGCTTCGGCGAAAAGACATCTATCGGACGCGGCAACCTGTCGTTCTCCACAATCAACATCGTGAAACTCGCCATCGAATGTATGGGCATCCAAGACGAAAAAGAGCGCGTCGATGCCTTCTTCAAGAAGCTCGACAACATGCTTGAAATCACAGCCACACAACTCTGCGAGCGTTACGACTTCCAGAAAACGGCTCTTGCCAAGCAATTCCCGCTGCTGATGTCGAAACTATGGAACGGAGGCGACCAGCTGAAACCCGACCAGACCGTAGAGAGCGTTATCAACCAGGGCACACTCGGAATCGGATTCATCGGCTTGGCTGAATGCCTTGTGGCACTCACCGGCAAACATCACGGAGAGTCGAAGGAAAGCCAGGAGCTCGGTCTGCGCATTGTGGGCTACATGCGAAGCAAGGCAAACGAGTTCTCTGAACGCTACAACCACAACTTCAGCGTGCTCGCCACTCCGGCAGAAGGCCTTTCCGGAAAATTCACCAAGCGCGACCGCAAGACGTTTGGCATAATCAAAGGCGTAACCGACAAAGAGTACTACACCAACTCAAACCACGTGCCGGTATGGTACAAGTGCAGCCCTCGCCACAAGGCTGAAGTGGAGGCTCCCTACCACGAGCTCACTCGCGGCGGACACATATTCTATGTGGAAATCGACGGCGACGCAACTCACAACCCAGAGGCTATCGCCGACATCGTCGACCTCATCGACAAGTACAACATCGGATACGGATCGGTCAACCACAACCGCAACCGCTGTATGGACTGCGGATATGAAGACGCCACCGACAACCTCGACACATGCCCTAAGTGCGGCAGCCACAGAATCGACAAGCTGCAGCGCATCACGGGCTACCTCGTAGGCACCACCGACCGCTGGAACAGCGCCAAACTGGCAGAACTTAACGACCGCGTGGTTCACAAATAAAAACCACAGATGAGAATAAGAGTATTGGATATTGTTGAAGGCACAAGCGTTGACGGACCGGGACTCCGCACGTCAATCTACCTTGCCGGATGCCACCACCGCTGCCCAGGATGCCACAATCCGGAATCCTGGGCAATGGACGGCGGCAGAGAGGCCTCTGTCGACGAGCTACTCGACACCATTCGCTACAACGACTTCAACGTGACCCTCTCGGGCGGAGATCCGCTCTACCACCCAAAAGAAGTGGCGGAACTGTGCCGGCGCATCAAGCAGGAACTGGGAAAAACCGTTTGGTGTTTTACGGGTTTCACTTGGGACGAGATACAAGCCGACCCGGCATTGCAGCTTCCGCTGCAATGGATCGACGTGGTGGTCGAAGGACGCTTTATCGAGGCTCTGCGCGACACGCAGCTGCGCTTCCGCGGCAGCCCCAACCAGCGCATCGTCGACGTTGCTGCATCAAAAGGGAAAGCAATTCCGGTGGAACTGACAGAGTATTATTAATCAGACTAAATACACAATCTATAAAATGACGTTTCTACAACAGATACGCGATGGCATCATCGCTTTCAGCGACTTTATATGCGGATATCCACTGTTTGTGCTGCTAATCGGCGGCGGACTGTTTCTGTTCATCTACTCCAAGGCTTTGCCAATCCGTTGGCTGAGCCTTGCGCTGCATTCGCTCCGCGTAAAAAAACAGGGAGAAGGTCAAATAAGCTCATTCCAGGCACTGATGAGCACCATCTCGTCGACCGTAGGACTGGGCAACATCGCCGGCGTGGCGATAGCTCTGGTTGTCGGCGGTCCAGGAGCCATCTTCTGGATGTGGGTGAGCGCACTTCTCGGAATGGCGACAAAATTTTTCGAGGGCACACTTGCCATAATGTATAAGGGCAAGGACGACCGCGACGAAGTGCAAGGAGGACCGATGTATATGATTACCAAAGGTCTCGGCAAACGTATGAAGCCGCTTGCGGTGGTGTTCTCCGTAGCGGGAATGGTGGGCAGTTTTGCCCTGATGCAAGCCAACCAGCTCACCGAAGCAATGGCAACCGTCTGCATAAGTCCGCTGCTCGGCATCACCGACTCCACAACCATGCGCTTCATCATCGGTGTCTGTATCTGCGCCATCGTGTCGGTTGTGGTGCTCGGAGGGCTGAAACGCATAGCCAACGTTGCCACAAAGATAGTGCCCATAATGGTGGGATGCTACTTTCTGATGGTGCTCTACATAATAGTCACCAATCTTGACCTGCTGCCATCCACATTCGCCGCCATCATCAACGGCGCGTTCAACCTGCAGGCAGGCATCGGCGGCATTGTCGGCACAGCCATCATCGGCGCACGCCGCGCCATGTATGTCAACGAGGCAGGTGTCGGTACGGCAGGAATGATGCACGGAGCGTCGATGAATGCCGAACCCGTGCGCGAAGGACTCGTAGCGATGCTCGGACCGGCAATCGACTCCGGACTCGTCTGCACCCTTACGGCAATACCCATCATAATGGCAGGCAACTTCCACACAGAAGGCATTGCCGGACTCTCGATAGCCCTTGAGGCATACGACATCCTCATCCCCGTTGTCGGAAAGTACCTGCTGCTTGTCATGGTTGTGGTGTTTGCCATGTCGACCATGTTCTCCTACTCATACTACGGCTGCAAATGCACGTCCTATCTATTTGGCTCAAAAAACACTAAATACTATCTGTATTTCTACCTTCTCACACTTGTGATTTCCAGCGTGATGACCCTCGGTCTGACTGTAAGCGTCATGGACATAGCCTTTGCGGTTATGGCATTTCCGAATATGCTTGCCGTGTTCTGCCTCGCTCCCAAAGTGAAAGAAGAAATCAAGAAATTCAAGAGCCGGAAATAGCGCCACGTCAGAAAAACTTAGAATAAAAATTCGTACCTTTGCACAGTTTAAAAAATAGGTATGAAATCATTTCTGCAGATAGAGAATTTGACCAAGTCGTTTGGCGACAGAGTGCTGTTTTCCGATGTTACGTTCGGCATCTATGAAGGCGACAAAATTGGCTTGATAGCGAAAAACGGATCAGGAAAAACCACACTGCTGCGAATAATCGCCGGCGAAGAGTCCTACGACTCAGGCAGCCTTGTGTTCAGAAACGATTTGCGCGTAGGCTACTTGAAGCAGCTGCCGGAGCTCGACCCCAACCTGTCGGTAATCGAGGCGTGCCTATCGATCGACGACGAGCCGACGGCAGCCATACGCACCTATGAGCGCGCGCTGGCAAGCGGCGATGCCGACGCATTGGCAAAAGCGATGTCGCAGATGGACGCTGCCGGAGCATGGGACTATGAAGACCGCATACGCCAGACACTGACGCAACTGAAAATCATCGATATGAACCAGCCCGTCGGTCAGCTGTCGGGCGGACAGGTGAAGCGCGTGGCTCTCGCCAAAGTGGTGATCAACGAGCCCGAGTTGCTGATTCTCGACGAGCCCACCAACCACCTCGACATCGATATGATCGAATGGCTGGAAAGCTATCTGCAACGCAGCCGCATGTCGCTTCTGATGGTGACCCACGACCGTTACTTTCTCGACAAGGTCTGCTCAAAGATTGTGGAAATCGACAGCCGTCAGGTGTATGCCTACAACGGAAACTACGACTACTATCTGGAGAAACGCGAGGAACGCCTGTCGGCGCAAAGTGCGGAACTGGCAAAGGTGAAAAACCTGCTGCGCACCGAGCTCGACTGGATGCGCCGCCAGCCACAAGCCCGTGGCTCAAAAGCGAAATACCGCATCGATGCCTTCCACGACCTCACGCGGCGCTCACAGGTGAGACGCGACGACGCCGACGTGCAGCTGAACGTGAAGTCAACCTACATCGGCTCCAAAATCTTTGATGCTGTGGATGTGACAAAGGCATACGACGACAAGGTGATACTCAACGGATTCGAATACACGTTCGCACGATATGAAAAAGTGGGCATCGTGGGCAACAACGGCGTGGGCAAATCGACATTCATAAAAATGCTCCTCGGCGAGGTGGCTCCCGACTCCGGACATTTCGACATCGGCGAGACGGTGAAATTCGGCTACTACAGCCAGGACGGCATACAATTCAACGAGCAGGACAAAGTAATCGACGCCGTAAGACGCATAGCCGAAGTGGTGGTAATCGATGAAAAAACGCGCTACACCGCATCGCAGTTTCTGCAACTGTTTCTGTTCAGCCCCGAAACCCAGCAGAACTACATCTACAAGCTCAGCGGAGGCGAGAAGCGGAGGCTGTACCTTGCCACCGTGCTCATGCGCACCCCCAACTTCCTCATCCTCGACGAGCCGACCAACGACCTCGACATCACGACTCTCGGCATTTTGGAAGACTACATCACAAAGTTCCGCGGCTGCGTGATAATCGTGAGCCACGACCGCTTCTTCCTCGACCGCACCGTCGACCATTTGTTTGTGTTTGAAGGCAACGGCGTGGTCAAGGATTTCCCCGGCAACTATTCCGACTACCGCGAGTGGAAGACGCTCCAGAAAAAAGAAGAGGAAAAGCCGAAGAAAGAAGAGCCCAAAGCTCAACGCCAACAACGCACGTATGCCAACAAGATGACATTCAAGGAGCGCAAGGAGTTTGACTCGCTTTCTGCCGACATTGCCTCGCTTGAGGAAGAAAAGAAGCAAATAGAGGCCGACCTCAGCGGCGCGTCGCTCAGCGTTGACGAGATTACCGAACGGTCAAGGCGCATGCAGGAAATCATCGACGCCCTCGACGAAAAAGAGATGCGCTGGCTCGAACTTTCAGAAAAAGAGCAATAACAAACAATGGTCTACAATCAAAATACAAGCAATCAGCAGGCTGCCGAAAACACAGCATTCTCCATTCTGGTGTGCGCCGGGCTTTCCCACTTTATGAACGACATGATACAGTCGGTCATACCGTCAATCTACCCTATAATAAAAGACAGCTACGGCTTCTCGTTCGCGCAGATAGGCATCATCACGCTGTTTTTTCAAATGATGTCGTCGATTCTGCAGCCGTTCACTGGTTTCTATGCCGACCGCCATCCGCGCCCTTATGCCCTCGCCATTGGCATGTGCTTCACGCTTGCCGGACTGCTGTCGCTCGCCTTTGCCGGCACATTCTCACTCATCATCCTGTCTGTAAGCCTCATCGGACTCGGCTCGTCGGTGTTTCACCCCGAAGCGTCGCGAGTGGCACAGATGGCGTCGGGCGGCAAAAAAAGCCTTGCGCAGTCAATCTTTCAAGTTGGCGGAAACGGCGGAAATGCCCTCGGCCCAATTCTTGCGGCACTCGTGGTACAACCGTTCGGCCAGCGCTCAATCGGCTGGTTCTCGATTGTGGCTGTCATAGCCATCCTCACGATGCTGCACATCGGCTCTTGGTACAAGCGCCGGCTTTTAAACGCCACATTGCATAAAAAAGCCACACCGCAACCGTTCATCCACCTGTCGCGCCGACGCGTGCATTGGGTTCTTGCAATTCTTGTGGTACTGATTTTCTCGAAATATTTCTACCTGTCATGTATGACAAGTTATTTCACCTTCTTCCTGATTGACAAATTCCACATTTCGGTACAAGCATCGCAGTTCTGCCTCTTCGCCTTTCTCGGCGCGTCGGCCATAGGCACACTCGGCGGCGGACTGCTCGGCGACCGTTTCGGCCGCAAATACGTGATTTGGGCATCCATCCTCGGCGCCGCTCCGTTTGCCTTGATGCTTCCGTTTGCGTCGTTCGGATGGACCATCGCACTCGCCGTAGTGGTAGGGCTTGTGATTTCATCGGCATTCTCCTCCATAGTGGTCTACGCCACCGACCTTATGCCCGACAAAATCGGTATGATTTCAGGGGTGTTTTTCGGACTGATGTTCGGACTCGGCGGTGTGGGTTCGGCTTTCTTCGGATGGCTTGCCGACCGCACAAGTGTGGAGTATATATTTCTTGTCAGCTCGTTCTCTCCGCTGCTCGGCATCGTGGCAGGACTTCTTCCAAACACGCAGAAAAAGGCCATCAGTCAACAATAAGCTGCATCTGCAAAGCGTCGACATATCCGCCGTCGGCACGCAGAAGCCAGTCGTGCAAAGTGCCCGCATTGCGGAAACCTGCCTTTTCAAACATCCACAGGCTCGGAGCATTGTCGGCAGCCACAACCGCATAAACCTGATGCAGATGAAGCACGTCGCGGGCATACTCCAACAAGAGCGCCATCGCATCCCCGCCTATTCCCTGCCGCTGATATTCACGGTCAATCAACAGTCCGACAGCCGCCCGTCGGTTCACCGGATCGAAATCGAAAAGGTCAATCATCCCCACAGCATTGTCGGCAGTTTTCAAGCACACCATCATCCGGAGTTGCTTCTGTGCAAAAATGTCGGCAGTGTAGTTTTTAAGATATTCCCAAATCTGATGGCGCGAGAATGGAGCCGTCGCACATCCGAAACGCCACAAGTCGCAATCGTTCTCCCACCGATGAATCACATCGATGTCGGTAGGCTCGAGAGCCCGCAGATAAACCTTTCCGTTGTCAAGCATGTCGGTTTCTACATTTTAGGAGTTATAATCACCTTCGACTCCGACAAATAGGTTGCAAAGTCCATATTTCTGCGCGAAAACCGGTATATCGCCTTTATCGTTTCCGAATAAGAGCATTTGCGGTTGTCAAACACCACAAAAACCCTGCTGCTGAAAAAACGGTGTGTGCTCAGGTCGCGCACAATGCAATACTCATCATAAGGCACCTTCAAGGCATTTCTGATTTCAAGATATTCATCAGTCACCGCCTCCACATAATCATAGTATTCCACCTCAGGCTGCTTTTTGGGCAGCAAGCGGTCCACAAACCTGTGAGCAAGCCCCATCCATGAGCGCAGACTGATGGCAAAGCGTATCACCGCTCCATAGACCAGACTGTAGTGCGGATAATGCTTACGGAAGAAAATCTGCATAGCCTCGTAGAACACCTTCACATAGCGATATGAATTTTTCTGAGTGCTCTCGCCCTTGTAATGTATTATGGGCGACGGAATATAGTAGTTTGAATAGCCAGCTTTCACAATGCGGTAAGACAAGTCGATATCCTCGCCATACATAAAGAAATCCTCATCAAATCCGCCAATGCTGCGCAGCAGATCGGTGCGTATGAAAATAAACGCACCGCTGAGGATGTCGACACGATGCGGACGGTCGTAAGGCAGATAGCGCAAATGATATTTGGCAAACAGCGGCGATTTCGGAAACAGCGACGACAGTCCGAAAATTTTGCAGAACGACACCCAAGGTGTCGGGAACGCCCGCTTCGACTCCGGCAGAAACCGTCCGTTTCCGTCGAGCATACACACCCCGATACCGCCACAGTCGTCGGCATGCTTGTCGTAGAAATCCATACAGTCACGCAGCGTGTGGCTGCCAATTATAGTGTCAGGGTTCAATATCAGCGTGAATTTGCCGCGGGCAATGGCGAACCCCTGGTTGTTGGCACGTCCGAAACCGGCATTCTCCCTGTTTTCTATCACAATCACATCAGGAAAACACTTTCTCAAATGTTCTATCGAGTCGTCACAGGAATTGTTGTCGACCACAATAATCTCGCCCGAGAATCCAGCCAGCGCCTCCTTTGCCGAACGCACCGTCTGCTCAAGGAAATACTTCACCCTGTAGTTGACAATCACTATCGAAACGTCTATATCACTGTGTCCTGCTTCCATTTCATTTAGTAGAGTTGTTGAAACTGTCGGTAAACAGCGTGCGGTTCTGGATTGACCGTCCGAGCGTAACCTCATCTGTATACTCAATCTCGTTGCCCACAGCCACACCGCGCGCCAGCATCGTGATCCGCACGTCGCTGCCGGCAAGTTTGCGGAAAATGTAGAAATTCGTCGTGTCGCCCTCCATCGTGGCACTCAGTGCCAATATCACTTCTTTTACGCCGCCGGCCTCCACCCGCTTCACGAGGCTTTCAATCTCCACGTCCTGCGGTCCGATGCCGTCCATCGGCGAAATCAGTCCGCCGAGCACGTGATAAAGACCATGATACTGGCGGGTGTTCTCCACCACCATCACATCCTTCACGTTTTCAACCACACAGACGGTCGACGCGTCGCGCGACGTGTCGGAGCATATCGGGCAACGGTCGGTTTCCGATATGTTGTGGCACACCGAGCAATAGCGTATGCCCTCGCGCAATTTTATAATCGAATCGCCGAGCGACAACGCGGCAGTCTTGTCCTGACGCAACAGATGCAGAATCAGGCGCAACGCCGTTTTACGGCCTATACCTGGCAATTTGGCCATCTCATTGACCGCATTCTCAAGCAACGACGACGAAAATTCATTTTCCATAACGACAAAGGTAGCAGAAAAAGTTGACAATCTCCACGGCATAGACTCAGGATTTGGCAAATTCATTAGTTTTTCTTTATTTTGTAGACTAATTTTTTACAGAAATGAAAAAATACGCAATCATAGTGGCTGGCGGTTCGGGAACGAGATTCGGTTCGACACTGCCAAAGCAGTTCGTTCCTCTCGGCGGTGTGCCTGTGCTGATGCGCACCATCAAGGCATTCGCCGACTACGACCGGGACATCAACATTGTTGTGGCGCTTCCCTCTGAGCATCTCACGCTGTGGGGCGACCTCTGCGCCTTGCGCAATTTCGACGTTCCCCACAAAGTGGTGGAAGGCGGAGCAAACCGCTTCGAGTCGGTGCGCAACGCCCTGTTTGCCGTCAACGAGACAGAATGCCTTGTCGCCGTGCACGACGGAGCGCGTCCGCTTGTCAGCCGACAGGTGATTGCCGCCGGCTTCGAGACTGCGGCACGGTGTGGCACGGCTATTCCCACAGTGCCCGTCACCGACAGCATACGCCAGCTTGACCGCAACGGCAGCCACAACGTGAGCCGCGAGTCGCTTGTAGCCGTACAGACACCGCAGACATTCCGCGTTGAGATTCTGAAAGAAGCCTACACCACCGCCTTCAGCCCGCTTTTCACCGACGATGCGTCGGTAGTGAGGCACACCGGTGACTCTATATCCCGGCGATGTGAACAACATCAAAATCACACACCCTATGGACATCAACACCGCCGAATGGATACTCTCCGCCGACAGCAATGAGCAGGCTTGACGAAATAGACATAAAATTTCTGACCGGAGTGGGTCCGAAACGCGCGGAGTTGCTTGCCGAGCAGCTCCACATCCGCACGTTCTACGACCTGCTCTACTACTTCCCGTTCAGATATGTTGACCGCAGCCGGATATTCCAGATACGCGAGCTGGAATCGGGCATGCCGTTCATTCAGCTGAAGGGGCGGTTTGTCACGATGACAACCGTAGGCGAAGGCGCGAAGCGCAGAATGCAGGCATTGTTTTCCGACGGCACCGGCACCATCGACGTGGTGTGGTTCAACCGCATAAAATTCGTGGCTGAAAACTACCGCACCGGGGTGGAATACGTGATTTTCGGAAGACCGTCAATCTTCAACGGCCGCTTCAACCTCGCGCATCCTGAAATAGAGACGTCGGTGCCCGGCAACGAGCCGCACGGACTGCGCGGAGCCTACAACATGACCGACAAGCTGCGCAATCGCGGCTTCACATCAAAAACATTCCAGACGCTCATCTCCAACCTGCTGGCAAAGACCGCGTTCATTCCGGAAACGCTGCCGCAGACAGTGACCGAACGCTATCACCTGATTCCGCTGCGCGACGCGCTGGAAAACATCCACTTTCCGAAGTCGGTCGACCTTCTCAACAAGGCAAAACTGCGGCTTAAGTTTGAAGAGTTGTTTCTTATCCAGCTCAACATACTGCGCATCGCCAACGGCCGCAAGGCACAGCAGAAAGGCTTTGTCTTCTCTCGCATCGGTGAATTTTTCAACCGTTTCTACAGTGATGTGCTGCCATTCCCCCTTACTGGGGCGCAGAAACGCGTGATGCACGAAATCCGCGCCGACCTCGGAAGCGGACGTCAGATGAACCGCCTGCTGCAAGGCGATGTGGGAAGCGGCAAGACAATAGTGGCGCTGATGTCGGCTCTGATTGCCGTCGACAACGGATTCCAGACATGCCTGATGGCTCCCACCGAGATTCTCGCCACACAGCACTATGAGTCGCTCAGCGCCATGGCAGGCAAGATAGGCGTGCGCGTGGAGCTGCTTACCGGTTCCACAAAAAAGAAAAAACGCGACGAGATACACGCCGGACTGACCGACGGCTCCATACACATTCTCATCGGCACACACGCCGTGATTGAGGACAACGTGGAGTTCCGATGCCTCGGGCTGGTGATTATCGACGAGCAACACCGCTTCGGCGTGGCGCAACGCGCCCGTCTGTGGAAGAAAAACTTCAATCCGCCGCACGTGCTTGTGATGACAGCCACGCCTATCCCGCGCACGCTTGCCATGACCGTCTACGGCGACCTCGACGTGTCGGTAATCGACGAACTGCCGCCCGGACGCAAGCCGATACAAACCATACTGCGCTACGAGAACAACCGCGAGTGGGTGAACCGGCTCATCGGCCACGAACTGTCGATCGGCCGACAGGCATACATCGTGTATCCTCTTATCCAGGAAAACGAGAAGCTCGAGTTGAAAGCGCTCGAGGAGGGATTTGAATATATCAGAAACACGTTCCGCAGCTACAAAGTGAGCTTTGTGCACGGCAAGATGAAACCTGCCGAAAAAGACTGCCAGATGCAGCTGTTTGCCAGCAAGCAGACACAGATTCTTGTGGCTACTACGGTTATCGAGGTGGGCGTCAACGTGCCAAACGCCTCGGTGATGGTGATTGAAAACGCCGAGCGTTTCGGGCTGTCGCAGCTGCACCA
>ENA-OOXM01001601-OOXM01001601.1-human-gut-metagenome-genome-assembly--contig:-NODE-1601-length-16460-cov-4.058763_pt1 | contig 16460 bp, 16 predicted proteins | sample MGYA00241589_ERZ501347 | MGnify/ENA primary metagenome ERZ501347 (study PRJEB25962, sample SAMEA2042832) | human gut metagenome | biome: human gut; feature: human-associated habitat; material: faeces...
TTATATGGTTTTCCCTCGCCCGTAAGGGCGGTTGTATGGTTTTTACTAGCCCACCAGCTCACTAGCTCACCAGCTCACTAGTCCACTAAAGCTGTTTTATCCATAATGGCGACTTCAATAAATTAAAAGGCGCCCCACTCCCGACCGCGATCCCGACCGCGCCGTAGGCGCCCCCCATTCCCTACTCTCAAAAATATATTGACATCACTCCATGAATCCCTTATAATATAAAAGCTGTTCATATTCGATCAGCATAATTTTTAGAGAGGTGATTTACACAATGGCAACAAACAGAAATCTCCGTTTTAAGACAAGCAGACGTTTCGGCGTAAATATTTACGGCCATCCGAAAGCGTTAAAACGGCAGGTCGCTGACGCTCGTCAGAAGAAACAGTCTGAATACGGCGTACAGCTGTCCGAAAAGCAGAAGGTTAAAGCGATGTACAACCTGCTTGAAAAGCAGTTCTACCGCTATTATGATAAAGCAAGGAGAATGTCCGGCGTCGTAGGCGAAAACCTGCTGTTCCTGCTGGAAACCAGACTGGACAACCTTGTATACCGTGCAGGTTTTGCACGTTCCATCCGTCAGGCTCGTCAGATGGTTACCCACGGACTCATCGTGGTTGACGGCAAGAGAGTAGACATTCCTTCCTACCCCGTTCGTCCGGGACAGGTTATTTCCCTGAAGGAATCCTACAGAACCAATGAAATGTTCAAACAGTCCTTCCAGGAACTGAAGACCTTCGATCTTCCTTACATCGAAAAGTCCTTCGACAACTGGACTGCAACCCTCACCCGTTTCCCCCAGAGAGACGAACTCCCCTACAAGGACGAAGTCAACGAAACCAACATCGTCGAACTGTACTCCAAGTAATTCGTTTTTCAGCGGACTATGGACATACAAAAGAGGAAATGCTTTTCGCGAAGCATTTCCTCTTTTTTCATGCCTTTTTCCCAAAGGCCCCTCCCCCAACGCAAAAATCCCACCGGATAACCGATGGGATTTTTTTATTACTGTTTGAACTTGTCTATGATTTTATCAAGGAAGGAGCTCTTTCCTTTATACTGGGAGCAGTCTTCCCCCATTTCATTGGCAAAGTGAAGGAGTGCGTTCTTCTGGTCTTCGTTCAGCCGCTTAGGCACCGTTACATGGACTTCCACATAGAGGTTCCCTTTGCGGGAGGACTGCAGATGAGGCATACCTTCGCCGGAGATGCGGAACCGGGTGCCTGTCTGGGTACCGGCAGGAACCTTGAGTTCCACTTCCTTGTCCAGGGTCTTCACCTTGATGGTGGAGCCAAGGGCTGCTACGGGATAGGAAATATTGACGGTCTTGTAAAGGTCGTCGCCTTCCCTTTCAAAGTCCGGATCGTCTTCCACGTAAATGTAGACATAGAGGTCGCCTTTCGGACCGCCTCTCCTGCCGGGCTCTCCTTCGCCGGCCACTCTCATGCGGACGCCGCTGTCGGCACCGGCAGGGATATTGACTTCAATGGTCTTGGACGCTCTGACAGTACCACTGCCATGGCATTCCTTGCACTTGTTTTTGATAATCTTCCCTGTGCCGCCGCACTGCTGACAGGTGACGATATTCACCATCTGTCCGAAGGGGCCGTTTCTTACGATACGCTGCTGGCCTGTGCCGTGGCAGGCAGGGCAGGTATCTACGGTGGAGCCCGGTTCTGCACCGCTGCCGTGGCAGTGGCTGCAGGTATCGTTCTTGGTGACGGAGAATTTCTTCTTCACACCGGTGAAGGCTTCCCGAAGGGTAATGGTCATATCGTAGCGGAGGTCTGCCCCCTGCTCGGGGCCATTATTCCTTCTGCGGCTGCCGCCGGTGAACATGTCGAAAATGTCACCCATGTCGAAGCCGCCGAAGTCGAAGCCCTGACCGTTGAATCCGCCCTGGCCGAATCCGCCGAAGCCCCCGGCGCCGACGCCGCCGCGGGAGGCCTGCTGGAAGGCATCGTGGCCGAGCTGGTCATACTGGGCTCTCTTGTCGGCATCGGAAAGCACATGGTAGGCTTCATTGACCTCCTTGAATTTTTCCTCTGCCGCTTTGGGATTGTCCTTGTTCAGATCCGGATGGTATTTGCGGGCAAGTCTTCTGTATGCTTTTTTGATTTCATCATCGGTGGCGTTTTTACTTACGCCAAGGATGTCATAATAATCCTTGCTGTCTGCCATAAAGAAATCACACTATTCCTTATTTCTTATCGTCGTCATTGACAACTTTATAGTCTGCGTCTACTACATTGTCCTTGTCTTTTTTAGCTCCGGCCTGGGGTCCCTGCTGGGCTCCGGCATTCTGGGCCTGCTGCTGTGCCTGCTGAGCCTGCTGTGCCTGCTGGTACAGTTTTTCAGTCAGTTCATGGAGCGGTTTGGTGAGAGCTTCTGCATCGGCTTTAATCTTTTCGGTGTCGTTGCCTTTCAGGGTTTCTTTCAGTTTAGCAATGGCATCATTGACTTCTTTCACTTTGCCCTGGTCTGCTTTGTCTCCCAGTTCCTTGATAGTCTTTTCAGCCTGGTAAATGAGGGCTTCTGCATTATTCTTGGCCGTAATGGCTTCTTTCCGTTTCTTATCTTCTGCTTCATGGGCTTTGGCATCATCCTGCATTCTCTTGATTTCTTCATCAGAGAGGCCGGAGGAAGAGGTAATATCAATCTTCTGTTCCTTGCCGGTGCCCAGATCTTTGGCGGAAACATGAACAATGCCGTTGGCATCGATATCGAAGGTGACCTGAATCTGAGGAACTCCCCGCGGAGCCGGCGGAATATCGCTCAGTTCGAAGCGGCCCAGTGTCTTGTTATCAGCAGCCATGGGACGTTCACCCTGGAGGACATGGATATCAACGGAAGGCTGGTTATCGACAGCGGTGGAGAATACCTGGGTCTTGGATGTAGGAATGGTGGTATTTCTCTTAATCATAGTGGTGAATACACCGCCCAGGGTTTCAATGCCCAGGGACAGCGGAGTTACATCGAGAAGCAGTACATCTTTGACTTCGCCTTTGAGAACACCGGCCTGAATAGCAGCACCAACTGCTACGGATTCATCGGGGTTTACACCCTTGGATGGTTCTTTATGGAATTTGTTGCGAATCAGGGTCTGTACGGCTGGAATACGGGAAGAACCGCCTACCAGAAGGATCTTATCAATGTCATCAATGGTGAGGTTGGCATCCTTCATGGCTCTTTCCATAGGTTCTACGGTAGCCTGTACCAGATCTTCCGTAATCTGGTCGAATACGGCACGGGTCAGGGTTGCATCGAAGTGGACCGGCTGGCCATTAGAATCAATGGTAATGAAGGGCAGGTTGATGTCGGTGGACATGACAGAGGACAGTTCGATCTTTGCTTTTTCAGCAGCTTCCTTCAGTCTCTGGTTGGTCATGGGATCCCGTTTCAGTTCAAAGCCGTTCTGGTTCTTGAAGGTATCTGCAATCCAGTCCATCACGCGGGCATCGAAATCATCGCCGCCCAGATGGCCGTTGCCGCTGGAAGCTTCGACTTCAAATACGCCATCTGCCAGATCAAGGATGGACACATCGAAGGTGCCGCCGCCCAGATCATAGACCAGGAAACGATGTTCCTTGCCGTCTTTAATCTTATCAAGGCCATAAGCCAGGGCAGATGCGGTCGGTTCGTTGATGATACGCAGAACCTTGAGTCCTGCAATGGCGCCGGCATCCTTGGTAGCCTGGCGCTGGCTGTCGGTGAAGTATGCCGGGCAGGTAATAACAGCTTCTGTGACTTTTTCGCCCAGATATGCTTCTGCATCCACTTTCAGCTTCTGCAGAATCATAGCGGAAATTTCCTGGGGTGTGTAGGATTTGCCGTCAATGGTGACTTTGTAGTCGCTGCCCATGTGACGTTTAATGGAAACTACGGTACGGTCCGGATTGGACACAGCCTGTCTTTTGGCCAGCTGGCCTACCAGGCGTTCCCCGTTCTTGGAGAAACCTACCACAGAAGGAGTCAGACGAGAGCCTTCAGCGTTAGGAATAACGACAGGCTCGCCGCCTTCCATCACTGCAACAACGGAGTTTGTCGTACCTAAATCAATACCAATTACTTTTGACATTTAAAATGTCTCCTTTCATGCGTATATTTCTAATGGAAAACAGAAAATTCTATGTAACTGCCAATGTCAGCTGTTTTTCACAACCTGTACCTTGGCAGGCCTTAAAACGGTATCTTTATAGAGATAGCCCTTCTGGAAAACCAGGGCAATGGTTTCATCATCCATTTCATCGGATGCAACCATCATGACGGCCTCATGGAAATGGGGATCAAAAGGTTTTCCTTTGGCTTCAATTTCCTTGACGCCAAAGTCATTCATAATTTTGACCATCTGTTTCTGGAGAAGTTCAAATCCCTTCAGATAGGCCTCTCCGGAACCATCTTTTTTCATATGGGAAAGGGCCAGTTCAAAGTTGTCCAGTACCGGAAGGAAGGATTTCAGCGTTTCCGCCTTGTAGGTATCTGCCGCTTTGGCTTCGTTGTCTTTCGTGCGGCGGCGGAAATTGTCGAAATCCGCCTGCAGCCGTACGTACTGGGACAGGGCGGTCTGCAGTTTTACCTCCTCCGATTTGGCTTTATCTTCGGCCTCTTTGACTTTCTTCTGGGCATCTGCCGCCTGTTTGGTCAGGAAAATCACCTGCTGCTGCAGTTCCTTCACCGTAGGCTTTGGCAGCTTTTCCGCTGTTTCTTCTTTCTTATCCTTTGGTTCCTCCACATCCACTTTGACTTTCATTTCTTCCTTTTTCTTCATTGGGGAGCCTCCTTCATTTATTCTTTATTCTTCAAAAGCTGATCCAGTCTATCCTGCATAAACCGCATCATACCGATAATCTTGCTGTACTGCATCCGGGTAGGTCCCAGCACTGCCACCGATCCGATGACCCTGCCGCCCGAGAAAAACTGGGCTCTCACAATGGACAGGTCCGAAAGGGATTTCATGGGGTTCTCCGTGCCGATATGAACTGCAATGGGCTGATCCGAACTGGACAGAAGCATGCTTTCCAGCATGTCACGCTGTTCCAAAAGGTTCAGGATGTCCTGCATTTTCTCCACATTCTTGAATTCCGGCTGCTCAATCAGCTGGGATGCACCGCCGGAATAGACTTCCTGCTGCGGGGTCAATACCCGCTGCAGGGTTTTGAACACATTCACATAGGGGCTGAGATTCTTTTCTATATCTTTCTGGAAGGTAAGGATCTCTTTCTCATCCATGCTGTCAATGTCACGGCCATGGAGGAAATGGTTCATCCTGTCCGCCAGCAGCTGCATTTCATCAAAGGTACTTCCCTTTGGGATTTCCACCACTGCATTGGACACATCCCCCCGGTCTGTAACGACCAGCAGAATGGCTCTTTCTCCATCCAGGGGAAGGAATCGGATATAGTTGAATTTCTTCTTGATTCCCGCTGACGTTGCCACAGACAGGTTATGGGTGAGCGATGATACCGCCTTTGCCATGTTGCGGAAAATCTCATCCACCTTGGTCACATGATCCAGGAGCATGCTGTCAATCATGGATTTTTCTTCACTGGAAACGGGAGCCGGCTGCATGAGCCAGTCCACGTAAAAACGATATCCCTTGATGGAAGGGATACGTCCTGCCGAAGTATGGGGCTGTTCCAGATATCCTTCATCCTCCAGGTCCTGCATTTCATTGCGGATGGTGGCGCTGCTGACGCCCAGGTTGTACTTCTTCGCAATGGTCCTGGAGCCTACCGGTTCAGCGGTATCCGCATAATCCTGTACAACGGCCCACAGTACTTTTCTTTTTCTTTCATTCAGTTCATTGGCCCCAACGTGGGGTTCATTCTTGTTTGTTCTGCGTGCTGCCATCATTATCACCTTGTTATTAGCACTCATTGGTCTCGAGTGCTAACTTACGTTATTAGAATATCATTCATGCCCCTCCCTGTCAAGACTTTCTCCCTTTCTTTTCCATTTTTCCATGTAAAAAAGCACCTCCCGAAGGAAGTGCTTTTTAGTGAGCTGGTGGACTAGTGAACTAGTGAGCTAGTAGACTAGTGAACTAGTGAACCAGTCGAAGTCAATGTTAGTGGGAACCAAGATTCTTCGCTTTGCTCAGAATGACGATGGGGCGGTAAGGTTAGCACATAACACAGTCTGATGTCTGACCTCTACCACCTATCGTCTCCCTCACCCCACGTAACCCAGCCAGTGCCAGTAAGTGGCAGAGAATACAAGAATCATGGCATAAGCCAGCACGGTGAAAGGAATGCCGGTAATGAGGAAATCCTTGGATGTAATGTATCCAGTGCTGTAGGCGATCATATTCTGCGGGGCATTCACCGGCAGGATGTAGCCAAAGCAGATGGTATACTGAAGAATCATGGTCATGCCAAGCACATCAATGCCCGGCGTCTTCACGCTCTGAAGAACTGCAATGACAATCGGAATCATGGCCGATGCCAGCCCTGTGGCACTGGCAAAGCCCAGATGGATAATGGTGAGGAAGAAGGCCAGCACCGCGATGACCACAAGAGGAGACATGGTTTCCATGCCGAAGAGGGCCACGAAATGATTGGCCAGCCAGATGGCAGCCCCCGATTTCAGAAGAGCCGTACCCAGACTGATGCCTACGCCAAAAAGGGTAACGGTACCCCAGTTGATATGGGGGACTGCCTGTTTCCAGGTCATAAATCCCACTTTCGGAAGCATCATGAGCATAATACCGGTAATGGTGACGGTGGTGGTATCAAAGGGATGAAGTTTCTTCTCCGTTACCCAGAAGAAAAGGAGCAGCACCGAAATCAGAAGCAGTTTCTTTTCATCCCGGGAAACAGGCCCCAGATCCTTCAGCATTTTTTCCAATGCTTCCCTTCCGCCGGGCATTTCCTTCACTTCAGGAGGCATGACATGGATGAGAAGGAAATAAAGCACCACCGACATAATGGCTGCATAGGGAGCAGCAGCGATAAACCATTCCAGCCAGCTGATATCCTTGCCCAGTACCTGCTGGATAAATCCGATGGCCACCATGTTTTGGGCAGCTGCGGTCTTGATACCGATATTCCAGAGGGAATCGGCCTGAGCCACTGCCATCATGAGCACAGCAGCAAAGGTGGAACCCTTCTCTAGCCCAAAGGCCCGGATAATGCCTACCACGATAGGCACCATGCAGGATACGCGGGCCGTAGTAGAGGGAACGAAGAAGGAAAGCAGGAATCCCACGAAAATGACGCCAATCACCAGATGGCTGGATTTCACGCCGATATGGGACATGACCACCAGGGCGATACGCTTATCCAGACCCGTAATCATCATGCCTGCCGACAGGAACATGGCACCTGCCACCAGAGCCCAGGCTGAAGTGGAGAATCCGGAAAGCCCCATCTGCAGGGCTTTCCCGGTGCCAAGAAGAGTCTCCGGTTTGGCGGGATTAGGCGCCATGCCCAGAGAAAATGCCATAAACACCACAATAACAAACGCACTGACCGGATAGGAAACTCCTTCGGTCATCCAGATAATGACTGCAAACACAAGGATACCGATGAGCCGGTGTCCCTGGGTAGGCAGATCTACAGGAGTCGGGAAGAGGTACACCAGTGCCATGGCAGCCAATGCCAGGAACAGGCCATATTTCTTTCCAAATCCTTCTGACTGATTCATAAGCCACCCCCAAATATAAAAAAATGAAGCACCATTCATGCGGAAACAACGGGCATCGTCTCCATTCATGAAAGAGGCACTTCCCCTAAGCAAAAAAGCTCCTGTTATCCCCTGGGGGGAAAACAAGAGCTTCGTTGCACTTTATGAATATATTTCAGTATATCCATGAAAGGTTGACTTGTCAATGGGAAACAAAAAAGCCCCCGCCTGAGCGGGGACCTTTGACGGTCATCAGTCAGCGCTGAAAGGAAGCAGAGCAATAGCTCTTGCTCTCTTAATAGCGAGATTGATTTTGCGCTGATGCTTTGCGCATGTTCCGGTTACACGACGGGGCAGAATCTTGCCTCTTTCGGAAACGAAACGACGCAGTGCAGCAACGTTCTTATAATCAATGGTGTCTACGTGATCTACGCAGCACTGGCAGACCTTTCTTCTCGGTCTTCTTACTCTATCTCTTCTAATCATGCTTTTCTATATCCTCCAAAATCAATGCATATCAGAACGGAATATCTTCATCTTTGGACGACGTACCGAACTGTCCAAAATTTCCTCCCGGCTGGCCTCCCTGTCCGGCTGGATTGTTGTTATAACCGCCATTTCCGCCGTTATAACCGTTTCCACCGAAACCGCCATTATTTCCACCGAAGCCGCCGCCAAAGGAACCTCCCTGCTGCGGACCGTAGGAAGAATTGCGCGGAGTGCCGATTGGAATGGCAATGGTATTGGCCACAACTTCTGTTACATATCTCTTTGTGCCATCCTGAGCATCATAGGAACGACTGGAAATCCGTCCTTCCACAAATACACGGGTGCCTTTTTTCAGCTGATTTCCAACAGCTTCTGCCAGGGGACCCCAGGCAACAACATTAATCCAGTCTGTAAGCTCCCGCTGTTCGCCCTGGGGGGTTGTATAGGTACGGCTTACTGCTACAGAAAACGATGCTACGGAACGGCCGGTCTTCGTTGCACGAATCACCGGATCCCGTCCAAGATTTCCCAAGATTTGAACTGAATTCATTGTGCTACCTCTTAGTCATCCTGTTTTACAATGATATGACGGATAATTTCTTCATGAATCTTGATAACGCGGTCAAGTTCTTTAATCTGCGCCGGGTCAGCCTGGAAATCAACTACTACGTAGTATCCTTCACTCTGATGCTTGACTTCGTACGCAAGATGACGTTTGCCCCATTCATCAGTATTGTCAATGGTACCACCGATTCTGGTAATAGTGTCCTGTACCAGTTTGACAGCAGCTTTGATAACTTCATCATTAGCTGCATTCACAATGAACATAACTTCATACTTTTTCACGAAATTCGCCTCCTTTTCGGACCTATGTCCCGCACTCGCTGCGGGCCAGGAAGTTACTTGTAAAATAACAAGCTTATTTATTATACAAGAGCGGATGGGAAAAAGCAAATGTTTTTTGAAAGTTTCCTGTCCGGCTTGACGCGGCTTGACGCTTTAGTGTTTCTTACCGACAGGAAACTATTGGCGAAAAGTTTCCTATTCGGTGTGACACCAAGGCTATCCTTACCGACAGGAAACTGCCTGCGAAAAGTTTCCTGTACGACATGGCACTATGGTTTTTCACACCGGCAGGAAACTGTTTGCAAAGGGTTTCCTACTCGGCGTAGCACCATTATGCTTCATCGCGACAGGAAACTGTTTACGGAAAGTTTCCCATCCGCCATGACACGGAGGTTATTCATCTCGGCAGGAAACTTATTTCTTCTTGCTTACCATGAATCCCGTAGCCTGCTGGTTGGCCATGATCACCACATCGCTGATCTGCACCCGTTTGGGCTGATCTGCCACGAAGGCAATGATATTGGCAATATCTTCTGCCTGCAGCGCATCTACGCCTTCATATACCCGGGCTGCCCTTTCCTTATCGCCATGGAAACGGACTTCGCTGAAAGGAGTCTCCACAATGCCCGGCTGGATGGTGGTCACCTTGATATCACTGTCTATGACATCGATGCGGACACCGTCGCTGAACGTTTTCACCGCTGCCTTGGTGGCGCAGTACACCGCTGCCCCTGCATAGGCATAGAGACCGGCGGTGGAGCCCAGGTTGATAATATGGCCCTCATTCTTTTCCAGCATGGCCGGAAGGAAGGCGTGGGTCACCAGGAAGAGGCCTTTGATATTGGTATCAATCATCTGAAGAATATCTTCTTCCTTTGTCTCCCCGTAAGGTTCCAGTCCCCTAGCCAGGCCGGCATCATTCAGAAGGATACGGGGCGCTCCCAGTTCTGCAAGGCAGCGGGAAGCCACCTTACGGATGGCATCAGCATCCCTCACATCCAGCTCAAAGCAGGCAACCGGCACAGCCATAGCCCCCTCGATTTCTTTTTTTACCTCTTCCAGCTTTTCTTTATTTCTAGCAGCCAGAGCCAGTCCATACCCCTTGGCGGCCAGCGCTTTGGCACTGGCGAGGCCGATACCACTGGTGGCCCCTGTAATGAATGCGTAGGAACTCATGATAATCCTCCTTCTTTTTCTGCTATAATAGTAGGAACCGGCAGGAAATTCCCCGGTCTTATACATTCATTATACTGGTTTCATTTCCATTTTCATAATAAATAAAGGAGTTTCTATGAAATCCATTATTCTGGCCGCCCTTATGATAACGGCTGCCCTTTCCGCCAGCGGATGCGGCACGCCAAAGGCTCCCTCTCCCTCTTCCGCCGCTTCTTCTGCTGCCGTCCCTTCTGTCCACCAGATTAACGAAGAATCGCAGCAGATTTACCGGAAAGCAGTTACTGCCTACGGAAAAGGAGATCATCTCCATGCCCTGGAACTTGCCAATCAGGCCCTGGAGAAAGACGGTGAAAATTACAAAGCCCTTTCTCTGAAAGGCATTATCCAGGCCTTTGATATATCACCGGAAGAAGGCATTGGGACCATCCAGAAATCCCTCTCCATCAACCCGGACTACGTACAGGCTTATTTCGATATGGCCATGGCTCAGAAACTGGGGAAACACTACGATGAATCCATCCACTTCTTCCAGAAGGTGCTGGATAAGGATCCCCATAACACCTGGTCCTACTACGGCATTGCCACCAACTACGCTGATAAAAGGGACAAGGCAAAGGCTTTGGAATATCTGAAAAAAGCAGTTGATCTGGACCCGAAAAACGTAAAGCCCCAGGCTGCCGCCCAGGACCACTTCCAGTGGCTCCATGGCGATGCCGATTTTCAGAAACTTGTAAAATAAAGGAGTTCCCATGAAATACGCTTTTATCCTGTCCATCGTATCCCTGGTCCTCTACCATGACAATGTCCTGTCTGCCGCCGGAGCTGCCGGATACCTTTCAGCCATTTTCTTCCTGGTCACGTACCGGGGAAAGCCCGCCATGCTGGCCATTGCCTGCATAGCGGCTGCCATCATTACCATCATGTACTTTTCCTGGGACTTCTCCCTTGCAGGCTACATGCACATAGGCATTGCCTGGTCCATGACCATTACCGCCTTTACCGCCATCCTCACCCTGGTCAGTCTTGTATATAAAATAAAGAATCGCTGATTCGTGGCAATAAAAAAGCATCATTGATGAGAACATCAACGATGCTTTTTATATTGCCTGTCAGTCGGCGTTTTTAGTAGATTTAAATTTCAGGAAAAAGCCCATAATGAGGAGCATGCATACCAGACCTGTCAGGTCTCCGAGAATACCGTTTCCTGTAATGCCGTCCACCAGATAGCCGGCCACGCAGCTCACAGCCACCACGAGAACATAGGGAATCTGGGTAGACACATGGTCTATGTGATGGCACTGGGCCCCGGCCGACGCCAAAATGGTGGTATCGGAAATAGGCGATACATGGTCGCCGCCTACAGAACCGGCCAGCACGGCAGCCACCGTCATAATCATAAGATGAGTATCATTGGACACGATAGCCAGTACGATAGGAATGAGGATACCGAAGGTGCCCCAGGAAGTACCGGTAGCAAAAGCAAGGCCAATGGCCACCAGGAAAAACAGGGCCGGCAGCAGAATGGCAATGGTGGCGTTATCAGCAACCACGCTTCCTACATAGCCGCCGATGTTCAGGTAATCCTTACCTACAATGCCGGACAGGGTCCAGGCCAGGGACAGGATCATAATGGCAGAAGTCATCTGTTTGAAACCTTCTACAAAGCAGCTGCAGAAAGTGCTGAAGTCTAAGACCTTTCTGGGAATGTACAATACAAAGGTAAATACCAGAGCAATGAAAGAACCGATAACGAGGCCTCTGGCAGATTCACAGTTCGCAAAGGCTTCTGCCACGCCCTTCCCTTCCAGAATGCCGCCGGTATAAAGCATGCCGAACACGCAGCCGCCGATAAGGACCACCAGCGGAAGGATGAGATCGATGATTTTCCCATTTCCCACAGGCGCACTGCCTTCATCATCGGCATATTCCGCAGGAATCACCAGGGTGCCGCCGCTCTGCTTTTCATACCTGGCCATACGGGAAAAATCACGGCCTGAAGCGATAAGGACAATCATGAAAATCAGGGTGAGCCAGGCGTAAAGGTTCAAAGGAATGGTTTCCAGGAAAAGAGCAAAACCATCAATGGAACTGCCCTCCGGAAGAGAGGAGGTAACAGCAGCAGCCCAGCTGGAAACCGGAGCAATGATACATACCGGCGCTGCGGTGGCATCAATAATATAGGCCAGTTTCGCACGGGTAATCTTAAACCGGTCTGTCACAGGGCGCATCACGGTACCCACGGTGAGGCAGTTGAAGTAATCATCAATGAAAATCAGGATACCAAGAGCCATGGTTACGAAAAGAGCGCTCTTCTTTCCTTTAATGGTGCGGGCTGCATAATCACCGTAAGCCTGAGAAGCACCGGACTTCTGGATGGCCGCCACCATAATCCCCAGAAGGACAAGGAATACAAGGATATACACATTGCTTCCCACCTTGTCCGACATAATGTGGAACATGGTGTCGATAGCACCCAGTATACTGAATCCTGCAAACATGAAGGCACCGATAAAGATACCTATGGCAAGAGACATGTACACTTCCTTGGTGGCCAGTGCCAGAATAATGGTAACTACAGGAGGCACCAGGGACCATACTGTTTGAGACATATAAATCATCCTCTCTCTTTTGACAATTTCCCATATCGTCAAATTGCAATAATTTTTATTATTATACAATACTTTCCCCGTTTGTAAAATGTTCGTAGTGATAAATTAGTGAACTAGTGGACTAGTGGACTAGTGAACTAGTGGGCTAGGGAGCTGGTGAGGATTGGGGCTGGGGACCACTAGTTCACCACTAGTCCACTAACTCACCAGCCCACTATTTCACATATTGCATTTTCCCCATAATGCTGTATAATATAGTACGTGGCTCTGCAGTACTGATTTATGGCAGTCTCCGGGCCCCGTGCAATGAAATCCCATGAACCCGGTCAGGTCCGAGAGGAAGCAGCCGTAAGTGGCCCTTTTCATGTGACACGGTGCATCCTGGAGGCTGTCATAAATGAGGACTGCAAGGCTTTTTTTATGTCTGGTTTTCCCTGCTGTATTGTATAATAGTAATAATAATTAATAAGGTAAGGATTCAGTTCCGGAATCCTTACAAATCCTTTTTCATCTTTCCTGCCGGGAGGTTATTTATGGCTTATTTAGCATTATATCGAAAATGGAGGCCCCGCACGTTTACGGAGGTGGTGGGACAGAAGCATATTTCCATACCGCTCCAGCGGGCCATCGAGCAGGACCGGCTGGCTCATGCTTATCTTTTTTCCGGTCCCCGGGGTACAGGAAAAACCAGTATGGCCAAAATTCTGGCCAAAGCGGTGAACTGCCTTCATCCAAACGGCGTGAATCCCTGCAATGAATGCCAGAGCTGCCGGGAAATCAATGCAGGCTCCAGTCTGGATGTCTATGAAATCGATGCCGCTTCCAACCGCGGCATTGAGGAAATCCGGGCCCTTCGGGAATCGGTGCGCACCCTGCCGGCAGTGAGCCGGAAGAAGGTATACATTATCGATGAAGTACACATGCTCACCAAGGAAGCCTTCAATGCCCTCCTGAAAACGCTGGAGGAACCGCCGTCCCATGTGCTCTTTATTCTGGCCACCACGGAACCGGAAAAAATTCCTCTCACCATTCTTTCCAGATGCCAGCGGTATGAATTCCACCGGATTTCCGTGGAGGATATCAAAAACCATCTTCTCTATATTGCCAAAGAAAGTCATCTTCCCCTGACGGAAGAGGCGGCAGACCTCATTGCAGTCCGGGCAGACGGCGGCCTTCGCGATGCCCTGTCCCTGCTGGACCAGTGCTCCTCGGCCTCGGAATCCAAAGTTCTTGACGCGCCGGCGGTGTATGACCTTCTGGGCCTCACAGGAAAGGATATGATTCTGGATCTCTCCCATCATATCTTCAACGGTGACAGCTCTTCCGCCCTGTCCCTCTTTTACCGGATCCTGCAGGGCGGAAAGGAGCCGGCCTCCATCCTTCGTGACCTTCTGGAACATTTCAGAAACCTGATGATCTGCAAGGTCAATCCAAAGGCGCCGGAATTTTCCCAGTACGGCAGCCAGGTGGAAACGCTTCGTTCCGATGCATCCCGCCTCCCTGCGCCTTACCTGGACTCCCTCTTTGACTATCTCCACGAAGCCCTCCATGAAACGAAACGGAGTTCTTCACCAAGGCTCAGCGCCGAAATGGGCCTTCTCCATCTCTGCCGCATGAAAGGGTCTAAATCCCTGGATTCCCTGGCCCAGCGGGTAGCCCAGCTGGAAGAAGAGGTGTCGCGCCTGAAGCGCGGCGCCCTGTCCATCCCGCAATCTCCATCACCGGCCCCGGTTCCTGCGCCCGCCCCTTCCTACCCTGCCGCACCTTCTTCTCCTGCCCCGGTTCCCGCATCGCCCATGCCTGCTGCGTCGGCCCCCTTTTCTGCTCCGGAGCCCCCCGCTCCCTCAGATATGCCCCCAAGGTCGGCAGTGCAGAGAAAGGACAGGCCGCCGGTCAGGGAAACGCCCCAAGCCCCTGCCCCCATGCCGGCAGCCGGACCGGCTGGAAACATGCCAGAGCAGCCGGCAGCAGCACCATCGTCCCAACCTGATGCTTCTCTCATAGACCCCAAAACCTACCCTGCCATCTGGCAGAAGGTACTGTCCTATTTCATGTCCATCCGCCGTATCGATGTCTTCACCTGCCTTCGGAAGAGCACCCTCATTTACTGCACCCATACCAGGGCCATCGTGTCTGCGCCCCAGCAGTTTCTGGTGGCTGCAGGAAATAATAAGTCCTACCAGAAGGTAGCCGCCGAAGCCTTTGCTAAAGTCACCGGTTCTCCCATCCAGATGCATACAGTGCTGAAGGGGGGCGAGGAAGAAGCAGCGGCCTTTACTCTGCTCCAGTCTGCCCCAAAGGCAGCCCCCTCCTCTCCTTCCACTGAGATGGCAGAAAAGCCGATGCAGGACTACCGCCCTGTTTCCAGAGACCATATTCCGGAGAAGGACCTGAAGGATCCGTCTTTAAATGAAGCCTTGAAAATCATGGCAGACTGTGATATATATGAAAAGACTGAATCATGAAACAGAAAATTGATTCAATATTACCTTAAGGAGGATTCATTATGTTTGGAAATAAAGCACAGATGCAGAACATGCTGAAAAAAGCGAAGAAAATGCAGGAAGAACTGCAGAAGAAGCAGGAAGAGCTGAAAAAACAGACCGTTGACGTATCCGTAGGCGGCGGCGCCGTTTCCCTCACCATGAATGGTGAAAAACAGATTACCGCACTGAAAATCGCTAAAGATGCCATCGATCCGGAAGATCCGGAAATGCTGGAAGACCTCATCACCACCGCTGTCAACGAAGCCGGCAAGAAAGCCGATGAAATGGTACAGAAGAGCATGAGCCAGGTCACCGGAGGCCTGGGCCTTCCCGGCGGCATGTTCTGATGAATAAAGATCTGGAAGAAGTAGCCCTGCAGTTCAGAAAGCTTCCCGGCATCGGCGTAAAAAGCGCCCGCCGTCTGGCTTACTTCATGATGGAACGTCCCCAGGAGGAAGTGGATCTATTTCTGGATACCATCCGCCAGGCCAGGAGCCGGGTATGCTACTGCTCCACCTGCTGCAATCTGGCCACCTCGGACCCCTGCGACATCTGCAGTGATGACCGCCGTGACCATTCCATCATCTGCGTGGTAGAACAGCCCCAGGATGTGACCGCCATGGAGCAGAGTCAGGAATACCACGGCCTGTACCACGTTCTTCACGGCGTTCTCTCCCCTCTGGACGGCATAGGCCCTGAGCAGCTGAAAATCAAGGAACTCCTGAAACGGCTGGAGAAGAGCGATGTGAAAGAAGTCATCATTGCCACGGACCCGGATACGGAAGGCGAAGCCACGGCCTACTATCTTTCCCGGCTCATCAAACCGTCGGGCATCAAAGTCACCCGCATTGGCCGGGGCATTCCTGCCGGCGGCGCCGTAGGCTATACTGACGGCATCACCCTGGCGGGAGCCGTGGAAAACAGAAAGGAAATCTGATACCATGATTGAATCTTTAGGCGCCCTGGGCGGATATGGCATTACCAGTGTCATCGTCATCATTGTGGCGTTCTTCCTCTTTGCCCGGTTTGTGAAAAAAATCATCGGCAATATCATTATGGGCGGTCTTCTCTTCTGGCTGCTGAATACCATCGGAATCACCCATATGACCCTTACCACCATGCATGGCATTGTGGTAGCCCTCTTCGGAGTCCCCGGCACCATTGTGCTGGCCCTTCTGAATCTGGTGGGATAAAAGGGCAATCAAAAATCCTGAAAAGCTTCTGC